>LNFM01000162.1_pt1 | contig 162974 bp, 163 predicted proteins | sample 596031 | NCBI WGS metagenome assembly LNFM01 (sample SAMN04254537, study PRJNA301005) | activated carbon metagenome | isolation source: dual media filters at the Ann Arbor, Michigan drinking water treatment plant | place: USA: Ann Arbor | reverse complement strand
GGGGCGGCTGCAGAAACATGCTCGAAACGTTGGTGGGCCAGCCTGAAATGCTAGCGGCGAAGAGAGTCTTCGATGGGTACCGCAAGGAGTTCGATCACTATGTGGCCGGTCGCAATAGCTTCGAGCACTACCATGATCGTTTGCCAGGGCGACGCGATGAAGACCGGGTAAGGGAGATACAGCCCGATCCCAACGCTGGTGCGCACCGAGTCTATTCAGGGTTCCGCGAGTGCAAGTACGTTCACTCGGACATGGCGTGGGATATCTCCCGTAACAGCCTGGCACTCCTCGAACGAATCGTCGAGGAAGTGCTCAGTGTTGTTGACGCAACCATTGATGAAGGCTTCTTGCGCAAAGGCATGTCGGCCTAACAGGTGCTCGAATCCGGTGTTGCTCGGGTGCAATCGTGAAGCGCTGCGGCTGAAGCTCGATCGTTAGCTGGACCAGCAAGGAAGACCACTAAAGAATGGCCGAGCCAATCTGCGCATACTGTGGAGGCAAAGCGACGACGAAGGATCACGTCGTGCCGCGTGGACTATATCCGCTCTCAAAAGCAGGCTCGCGTGTACAGCGGATAACGGTTCCCGCCTGTTCACGATGCAATAGCGGTTGGGCAGATGACGAACCTCATTTCCGAACCGTCTTGTTGCTTGCTGGCGAAGCGAACCCCATCGTGAGAGAACTCTGGGAGGGTAAGACGCGCCGAAGCTTCTTGCAGCCAGATGGTGGTCGCCGGAGGCGTCACGTCGCTCAACTCCTGATTCCGGTCGAGCTACCTGAAGGCGAAAGATACAAGATCTATCCAGCTGATGACCATCGATTTATGCGCATCTTGAGGAAGGTCATCCGCGGACTGTGTCATCATCACGGCTTGCTGCCTGTGGTTTCCGACGACCAAGTTTGGGCTGACGTCCAGCGGTACCCCATACCAAGCGAGCTCTTTGATGAAATGGCGAAAGCTCATGCGATGCCAGATATCATCGAGTATCGATACAACCACGTTCAAGCCGACGACATACATTCAACATGGCATCTCCGTTTCTTTGAGAGAACTCCCTTCTATGCAATTGTGTTCGACACTGCGCAGGCAAGAGAAGTGGCCCTCACGAGTGCCAATCTGGGGGCCAGCTAACGATGCGAAAGTAGCATAGAAAATGGCGTCTATCTCGAAGCCTCCTGTCAAGAGGTAGATCGTCTCGTCCCCGCTTCACGCGGTGAGTGAGGTGGTGAGGTCAGTCCGCAACGCTTTCAGTAAGCAGCCTACGCACGTAACTGAGTCGCGTCCTGGTTGTCCTCGTCAGCGATATAGGCTTTCACCTGGTCAACTCCAGTCATCCACCAGAGTTAAAACCAAAAATCGATCTGCAACGAGGGTCCACTCCGAATCACTGGCACCTCAGTAACTCTAGACAATCATCAGTCATCGACCAGGCCAACCCTACATGGAACAGAATGTCTGGTTGCATGGCTGCACCGTTTCTATTCATGGCTCATGTCCGAGACTGCCTATTCCCCCACGCCCAATGGTAAGAGCAAGTTTGGAGTGGAAGCTTGGCCTAATCGTGAGCTCGGAGTCATGCTCAAATTAATTGGCGAGCTCAAAGTTTGCCACTTCGTCTTCGGTCATAACAGCCATACCAAGTCCGTGAGGCATCACGCGATCAAAGGTGATCAAGTGACCTGTTGGACATGTCCAACAGGTCTCCGACTCCCTATGAGACCATGGCCTACTCAAGCTGAAATGGAATGGTGCGAATGAGACCGATCATCATTCGCCGAAGTAACCACTTCTTATCGATCCAGGATCCCTACAGCTTAGGAAAGACTGGCCATGTGACATCCCAGGCTTATAAAATTCTGGAGTCTTTATAGATGATCTATCCACGAATGCTGAGGTGAGATGCAGAATATCAGCAGTTAGTACTCATCCTTGTTTCAACAGTCGAGATGAGATTTGCCGTGACATACCTGATGGATGATTGATGAGGTCGAACGTGATGCGCGAAGGAGATAAGCGCAGCGCCGTCTTCCTCGTGTAGGCATAAGTCAGACTTCTCCGAAATCGTAATGCCCATAAATGCGCACAAAGGCGGCAGGGAAACTCTCCACGATTCCCCACGCGTGTTACAATGAAAATTTGATCACGCCTGGTTCCAGAGATTCAATCAGACGAGACCAAGAGGACCAGCTCACACACGACGAACCACTACCACTCAAAACAACATCGCACGATCACGACTTCGCGTGATCTCATCAGAGAGCTGTCTGAAGGATAGTCCGTTCTGAAGGTTCAATTGGTTGCGCTGAGCAACAGTGTGAAAATACATCCAGACACAGATCAACCTGCGACACCGTGATCTAGCTCCTACTATCTACCTTCCTCGCATACATCCACGCGAGCATCGATCAGATTACCGCTCGTTCACGACACCGACCTAATGGTGCCTGACAAACATACGTGGCGTGCAAAAGAAGAATAGATTGAGTCTCGGCAATTGGCATCAGCACGATGCCAATCCCATGCACCTCGGTACACTATTTCAACCTGAAGCCATGAAAGAGCCGAGGTTCCAAAACGCGCCGAGACTGGATCAGACGTTCAAGACCTGATGCCCTTGAGAGACCAACAGAGAGCACAACACAGGATCCTATTAGCTGACCGTACAGCCTGTGACGGATCATGCTGTAGGGTGCAGGCCATTCCTGTGGAGCGAAGCGTGCTAAGAATTGCGAACATTTGAGAAACTCATAATGGATGTTGTTGGACATGTCCAACAACATCACCACCGGACTCATATAAATCAATGACGAATTCTGCTGGATAGCCGGAATGGATTGGGACAAACTTCAGAAGCTAGAGCTGAGGAAGCAACTGCGGTGTAATAGAAGACTCTGTCCATCCCCCTCCCCGCCTAAGACGGATGAGGGGGATGGATGAATGGAAGTTACTGGAAAATGATTTGCTCAATTTGACATTGCCGAGCAGGCACTTCCTCTTGCTTCCCATCCGAAAAATTAATGATCAGATGATTAGGTTGCTGTGGTGCATGATGCAAGTCCACCGTACCCGATCGATCCTGAAAGATGACGATCAACGACGGCATCGTTGCCGCTGAACTGATCGGTTGCTCCTCTCTCACCTGCTCAACTTTCGGAGAAGCATTTTTTTGTTTTTGTGGACCCCTGAGCTTGGCGGATAAGGCCGACACGGTCGCCCGAGTAATCTCCTGATCGGTGGCACACCAACGCTCAACTTCCTTAGGAAACTCCTTATGCAGATTCCGCAAATCGTAGAGCGTCTTAGCTGATGAACATTTCCCTGATGTGTAAATCTCATCGATACAAGCCGGTGGATCGATGAGTGCTAAATGATTCGTGACCATCGACCGATTGACGCCAAGCAGTTCGGCAATTTGGGCCTGCTTCTCTCCCTCGTCCATCTTCCGCTTGATAAATATCGCCAGCTCACGCGGCTTCAGATCTTCCCGCTGCAAATTCTCAATGACTTGTTGGTAGTCGGTGTGCGACCGATCGACGAATGCTGGAATCGTGGCTTTCCCGACAGCTTTCGAAGCTCTGAGGCGTCGCGCCCCGAAATTTAGAATCCATCGCTTCTGCTCCGTGGGGTGCGGACGAATCGAGATCGGCGTTTTGACTCCGTGCAGCCTGATACTATTCTCCAATTCCTCCATACTCTCCGCGCTAAATTCTTGGCGTGGCTGACCAGGATCTTCATCAATATCCTTGACCTGAATTTGAAGCGGACGCCCCAAGACTTCCGCCGTCACGGTTCGTTCTTTGGCGACTGGATCAGGAACTGGAACAGGCGCCGTACGATCAAGAGCCGTAAGATCCAGTGTCGCGGTCATTGGTTTTTTCATTCTGTTACCCCCATCGTATGAGCAACCTTCTGAAAGATTGGTTTGAGATGCATCCACGCATCGCGTGAACTGGTTTTCTGCAAAGTCCAGATCGGTGCCCCCATCGCCTGGGCTTCAGCCACAGCCGTGCGTGAGGGAATGGCGGCCATACGTCCATCGTCCAATCGGATGAAGAGCGACGCAAAGGCTGCACTGAGTTGTTCCATATTGCCACGTTGAAATGGAGTGGGCTCCACCAGATTCGGGAGGAGACCGATGAATCGGAGCTCTTTATTCAGCGTACTTTGTATCTTTAACACTTGCGCCCGTAACGCGGCAATGCCATCAACGGCCTCTTGGTTCAATTGAATAGGAGACAGCACGAAATCACCCACCACGAGCGACGCGAGCACACGAATATCGGGATTCGGATTTGTATCAATGATGGCGACATCAAACCGGTCATCCATTTCATTGAGGAACAGTTTCAGATTCGTCGCGAACTGGTTGTGATCTTCTTCTCGTCGCTCAAGTTTGAGAAGATCCCCATGAGACGGAATCACCACAAAGTTCCCATCCTCAATTGTGGTGACAGGATCAGTCAACAGTTGATTCGCCGTGACCGCCGAGATAGTGGCCAGTTTCGAGGTGATGATGTTTTTTGACGTATTCCCCTGATGGTCTAAGTCAATGATCAAGACCCGCTTCTTGAGCAGTTCGACGAGAAAGTACCCCAGTTGGCAGGCAATTGCCGTTTTCCCCACGCCACCCTTCTGATTGGCTAAGACCAACGTTTTCATCAACGCTCTCCTTCTTCACGGATTTGTGAATGCCGCCCTCTTCAGTTGCTTCATTTTCGGAATGACCTGCGTCACGAATCCATTGCCTGCATGACCCTGTTTTTGGCAGATTGCAGTGGGGCACTCAGGACTGACAGATTTCATCACAGCCTCCATTGAGGGCTGCCACCCGACGACACTCGTCTCTTGCTCAAGATGCTTCATGGAAACGACCATCTCGTGAAAACTGAGCACTACGTGAAACAACGTGCTTCATCAAATCTGTCCTGAAAATATTCCCCCCTCCGTTTCTGAACGGAGCAGTATCCTAGGTAGTGAGAATTGTCAATCATCTTCCTCCATCAGGGGAACCGATCAACCTCGTGCGACCGGCAGAGATCAAGAGTAAAGGCGCCACTGAAGCCGAAACAGCCTCGCGCATGGTCGAATACGCCGACATGAAAGATGCGGCAGCGCAGCATCCCTAGGTGGAGGATGAGATGCATTACGATGTGCTTGTGGCTTCGCGCCTCGAACGATGACGGATTCAGCAAGCGGCAGACATCTCACGCGAACTGCCTGAGATCAAATCTCGGTAGAACTCATGCGATTACATTTCAGATGTGATTGAAAAATATAAAATGATCTTGGTTTGTTATCGCTTGGTTCTATTGATCTTCATCAAATCCAGAAGAGAAGCGGCAAGATCGATGAGTGCTCCAGTCTATACACGGCCCTTGACATCCTCTCCTACAGCGTATAATCAGGCGCCCTGTTTGGATGAGACTAGATCGATGACACTGAGAAACCTGGCCTGGCAGATTGGAACGATGCTGAGAGCTTTCGACTCTTCAACCTTCGTTCTTGCCTACTTACTTCTTGCTGGCTGCTCGCTCATCGAGCCTCCGAAAGAAGAGGCAAACTCCCGCTCCCCCGTTTCCACTCAGGCAGCGGGCGCGAATGTCACGGTCAAAGATAATTACCTGGATTCGTGCCGCGCAAATGGTGTACCCATTCCACCAGATTGGAAACCCGCATCATCAGATTGGGAACGCCACGGCAACCTTCACACCATTCTCCTGACTCCGAACACGCTCGATCAAGCTCCGGTGGATGAGACCTCATTCGCGAGTGTCTGGTCGTACGCACCACCTCAAGGGAGGGGTGCCTGCATTGCGCTGGGCAGGAATGGCGGATCATTTCAAGTCATCTGTCAAAGCGCCACAACGGGGTACGCCTGTTTTTGGAGTAACGACCCGCGTTCGCCAGCGACCAGCTGGACCCCTGAGACGGCCGAGGTTCGAATGATCTCACTTCGCGATCCTGTTCGAGGGTTTGCGCCTGGCACCGTCCCCTGTACCGACTGCCACCGCGGGAACAACGCCTTCCTCTATGCTCCCGACGATCCGACCTGGGCCACGGTGTTGCGACCGGAACAGGAGCGTCAGACATTCACTACTCAGGTTGAACAATCATCGCACCATGGACAACTCACGTTCGGCGCGACCACGACCACCTATCCTCGCTTTATCCCAATCGGAGGGAACACCGTCGCACTACACAATCCGCTGCCGACAACAACTGGGTGCTCAGGATCCTGTCACGAGCTACACCTTGAGATTTTGAAAAAAAATCGTACAGACGAAGGCTATGTGCGGATCCCGCGACCTATGGGTCCCAACTGTGCTCAGAATTCTCCACCCGATGATCCGACGAGGAATTGTTATCACCGTAACGGTTCATGATTCGATGCAGCCACGTGACTACAACAGGTATCGAGAGTCCTTTTCATCAACATTTCCAGTCACATGGTGATTAGCCATTGAGTAACCTTGTTGAATACTTTGCCTAGGTGTAGCCTTTCCCAGGAGCAGACGTCACATGAAAGACAAGAGACGCCTTCCCACCGACGGTGGGCCGACCAAGTGGGCGAGTCCCTTCGCTGCACTACAGCAGGCTGAACTGCCGCCGACTTCACCTGCGCGATCTGCTGCCAGCCAGGTTGAACAGGTGCCCGTCGTCCACAAGAAGAACCGTGGGCGAGTGGACATCATTCGGCAGACAGCGCACCGCAGCGGGAAAACCGTCACGGTCGTCACAGGGTTTATCGGGATTGGCCAGGTAGAAAAAGAACTCCTCGCCAAGCAGATGCAGAAGGTCTGCGGGGCAGGCGGAACGGTCAAAGAAGGGAGGATCAAGATTCAAGGGGATCAGCGTGAGGCGGTCGCTCGCATTCTCATCGAGGCAGGATTTCACCCGGTCTTTGCCGGAGGATAATGCTCCGTCCTATCGGCGAGCACTACCTCTTGCATGAAGGATGCACATTACGGTCGAAATTCTCTTCCGCTCCTGCGTGTGGATCTGACGAGGAATTGGAGCATTGTCCCGTCAGTCGTTTTGGTCATCACACTATGAGACGCTGCCGATGACCAGCGGCGCAGCCTCCATTCCTTGTAGAGCACGATTCCCACCGCTATCGCCGCTACCCCACCGAGCAGCCACCACATACTCATGTGTCCTCCAAGATCTTCAGGCTCAATGCAGCCCTCGCACTCACCATACTCCACGAGCGTGTAGAATCACCGTCTAGAACTCGACTTCACAATGTTCTATCGTTAACGGCCGGAACTCAGCGCCAGTCGGTTCCTGTCGGTAACCTTCACTATCTCTTTTACCATAGTCGCACGAGATAACATATCTTTTGATACAGCGCAGCGCTGTATCCTCCATGCAGATTTTTCCATAGCCCGTATCCTTCATATGCTAGACCTAGCCCGGTACAATAGCTTATGTTTGAGGGAGGACGAGTATGACCTTCACTCCTGCCCCCTTCTATATTCTCTGCGGCTCCCTCGGTGCCGGCAAGACAACACTGCTGATGCGGTTGCTTGAGTATTGGAAAGTGCAAGGCCGTCGGACAGGCGTGCTGATGAACGAGGCAGGGTCCGTCAGCATCGACGGACCTCGCGCAGGAACGCTCGCCGAACAAGTCATGAATCTTGCCGGGGGCTGTGTCTGTTGCGATACGAAAGAAGATCTTTCCTGGGGCATCGCGCAGCTGGTGCGTGATCACGGATCGAATGTCGTGATTCTGGAATGTTCAGGGCTGGCCGATCCCGCCGAAGTAGTCGATGCGGTCACTGATGCGTACACGTCACGGCTGGCTGTTCTCGAACGGGTCATCGCACTCTTACATCCGGTCTCAGCAGACGAAAGCCACTCCAGCGCCTATGTGACGACACAGGCGATCCGCTGCGCCGATGAACTCATTTTGAACAAGCGAGATCTCTATGTCCCAGGCCATTGGGAACGGTTCCGCGCATCGATCGTCGAACAAAATCCCTATGCGCGGCTGTGGGAAACGTCTCACGCTCGACTCGATGCCGCTGCATTATTGGCTCCACATGCCTCAATAAAACCATCGACACCGACGAACGTGACGTTCGGGACGTCGCGATCGGCTTCCATTCAACGGGCTGCTTACCATCCCATCGCGACAACCGTCTTATTACCTGGTCCGCTGAATCGCCAGCGTTTCTTAGCATGGATGAAGACAATCCCGAAACAACTGGAGCGGGCGAAAGGATATTTCCGGTTTGGCAAGGAACCCGAGCTGCAGGAATTCCAATACGCGCTGCCAGGACAGTCCACGATCACACCGGTGACACTCTTGGATGAACCAACGTCTGCCCTGGTGCTGATTGGTCGGGGATACGATGTCGATCGACTGCAGGCTGGCTTGTTAGCCACGGTTGAGGAACCATCATCGCCTGCGTAATCCTCAGGGTCTGACTTCCACTTTTCCAATCGGCATGACGACCGAGGCCAACTTCTTCCGGAACCTGGGCCATTGCAGCAGTACCCACGCCGTTCCTCCGCCGATCACGCCTCCAAGCATCCACCCACCGAGCACATCCGTCACATAATGAGCGCCGATAAACACGCGGGAAAATCCGACGAATGCCACAATCGGCCAGGTGATCCAGCCTGACTTGGGGTACAAAACTTGGAGAAATGCGGCGATGGCGGCAGTGTTGGCCGCGTGGTTCGACGGGAAGCTGAACAATCCCCCGCAGCCACTCGGTTCGATCTTGACGGCTTCGGCCAACGCCCGACAGGGTCGGACCCGTTCAAAGACCCATTTAAGCTGTCCACCAACGAAATCGGTGAGTCCGACTGCTGCCCCCAGAACCGGACCGCCCAACAGTGCCTCTCGCCTGTTGCTCCATATCCAATAGGCGATTGCGCAGGCCCCTGGAAGATAGAGCGTGCTGCGGTGTCCCAGTTGCAGGAAAAAGTAATCGGCAGCTGCTGACTGGCCTGCCAATCCGTTGATCGCCAGGAAGAGGGTCTCGTCCACGCTCATGCGTGCGACGATAAAGCCTTACTCATCAACCGTCAAGCTTCAACCGATCTCCTGCCCGAATTCTCAATCGACAAATACCGGCAACGCATTGTCTGCATCATCTGGTCCTGAAGTGAATTCGGACGGTCAGCTCGCCATCTACCGGATCATCCCCTTTCATCTGGGGATCGAATGTCCATTTACCAAGCGCAGTGACTCCAGAGGTCGTTAGTTCGCGGTGCTTGCATGGTTCCAGCACCACAACGGTCACCTTCGCGTGCTTGGATACCAAGAGACGGGCTTTCATCCAATCATCGATTTCCTGACCATTGAGCGAAGCAGGGATGCCAGGCCAGGGCGTTGACTTGGCCACGGGGCCCAATTGTTGATCCTTATTGAGAGGCAGTCCGTGAACATGGACCTCCGGCAACTCAAGCACGTCTTCATGGTGGTCACTCTCATGGGTGGCCTCATCACCAACCACCGCATAGAGCACAGCTGGCCACGCCAAAACAACAGCACAGAGTATTGTGAAAAAGTGTCGCATGCCTCACATCCTACGCTATTAACGATCGGAGGCTCAAACGGGCCACTCAACAAGGCCGCAGGCGATGTGCGAGTCGGAGGCGTACCCTCTGGGGTACATTGAGAATTCGCACAAGCCGCGAACGCAGTTGATGGCCCGTTTCAGCATCCGACTAGAAGAACCATTGCCCGCGGAAGAAGAAGGAGCGCGGCATCCCAGCATGAGACACACCGAGGCCGATACTGCCTTCGCCTTGGTTGATGAAATACTTTTGATCCAACGCATTCACGATATCAAACCCAACTACAAACTTCTGCCCCTGCCAGGGCAACGGAATGACATGGCTAATCGAAAAGTTATAGATCGTGTAGGTCGGGCTATGACTCGAGTTGGTCTTGGCACCTTCTTCTGCCGTCCGCAACCCCGATCCAAACAGAAACTGGCCTGTGAAGGTCGTCCGATCGAGCAACCGGTAACTCAGGATCCCCGAGGCAGTCAGCGTCTGCTGGTGATCGCAATGGACGCCGCTGCGTGAATTGATATCGGCGATTTCTTCAAAATGCACGAGATTATGCCCGGACTGCAACCCATAGCCCTTACACTGGCCCCAGGCAATGTTGGCCCGACCCGTCAGATTCTCCATGAACCAGACCTTGAGCGCGGCATCGGCCCCCCTGGTCCATCCCCGTTCAAAGGCAATATAGTTCAGTAAGGGCGTCGTGCCTAACTGGTGTGCGTCCGACATATAATTGGCGAGCTTATAATAACCCGTGAGCTGGAGGGTCGCCCAATCCGTGAGCGCATGGACGCTGCCGATTTGGAAGTAATGGGCCCGCTCGGCGCGTGGTAGGTTATTGGTGGTATCCTCCGGATGCGCTTTCGTTCCCTCTGTATTCAAGCCGGCCAAGGCAAGCCTCTCAAGATTCGGCGGGGTAAACATGCGCCCATAGAACGCGTGGAAGGCATTGGCCGAGTTGTATCGGTACGTGACACCGACCCTGGGACTGATCTGCCCTTCATCCCGTTGATACTGCACCGTATCTGCACGCACACCAATATTGAATGTCCAATGTTCATTCGGCGTCCACTGATCTTGAATCCAGAACTCTTGCCGCCATCCGATGAGCCGGTTGTCGCCACCAGCATTGATCACACCCCCGGTCGGCTCTCCAAGGCCATTATCGAGAAAGGTAAACAATCTCGTCTTATTGATCGCCTGGGTCCGATCGATCTGGAACCCAGCCTTGATCAAGTGTTCCTTGCTGTGGACGTACGTGTAATCCATGCGCACGCCACCTGAATAGCCGATACGGTCTTGGCTCCCGGCCAAGAAGGGTTCTTCTACATCCGGCACATAGGCGAGAACATTCAACGGATCTGTCCTAAATGTCGCCCTCGTATGACGAAAATACCCGGCCAAGCTGAAAAAGTTTCTGGTATTGATGTCGCGCCGCCACACCAGGTGGCCGTATTGGTTATTTTCCTTCTGATTTTCATCTATCATTTCCGATGGCACCGGCGTAAATCCTCCGGGCAACAAGGGGAGAATAGTCGAATTCACCTCCAGTCCAGGGAACGTCGGGATCTGATATTTCGCGATGGAGTTCAAGAACAACAGAGTAATATTATTGTTATTGTCGTACTGATAGTCGCCGCGAAACATCGTCTGATTCCGCTCGCTCTGCCCGTGAAAAATGGAGTGCCCAACGGTCGGCGGCTCGATGCCTCGATTCGTCGCCGTATGGCTGTTCAAGAAGTAGTACCGAAACTTCTCGCCGATCGTGCCTCCATACTCGAATGACGGGTTGATCGTTTTATTCGAACCGCCGAACATCTGGACCGACCCAAATCCCGGCTTCGTGCCGCTCTTCGTCGTGATGTCGATGAGCGCAGCCGTCTTGTTTCCCACATTGGCTTCCATCCCGCCCAACACAATGTCGGCCCGCTCCCAGGCCCGTGGTGAAATCACATCCGAAAACGTCGAGGAGACCGTGTCGGGAATCGGCACTCCGTCGATTCTGAGCTGCAGATTCGCGTGGTCCTGTCTGATATGAAGCTGCTTCAACGAACCATAGGCCGCGCCCGGGATCGTCAGCAGCACGTCGTGTAAGTCGTTGTTGTTGCCTCGCGGAAGAATATCAATTTCCTTCCGGCTGAGTGAATAGGTCTCACTAGATGCCTTGGTCTGGATGGGGGGTAATGGTGAAACCACCTCCAGCGACACCTCTTTGGTCTTGGAGAGTGTGAGAGTGACGGGATTCATCGGCTCCTCGCCAAGCGTCAGCACCATATATTCACTCCGATAGGTCTCTTGTACCGCACTGACGGAGTAGGTACCGCTCTCTGGAACGGCGACTTTGAATTCACCGGCATCATTCGAGATTCCGGATGTCACCATATCACCCGCTTGATTTTTGACTTCAATAATGGCCTGTGACACACGCCGAAGATCCTGTTGTTGCACAACTCCCATGATCGTTTGGGTTTGCTCGCTGACGGCTGCCTGAAGGGCTGAAAACGCCCCCCCAACAGTCGCCAGGACGACCATCACGAAAGTCACATTCAACACACGTTTCACGACTGAGTACATCATGCCCCTCCTCGCTCACAAATCCACACATAATCAATGAGAACGGATGGACGAGGCGTGCATGGATTGCACGGCCTATCAACCATCCTGACTGCTTGACTGAGTGGTTCGGCTATACTTGAGGAGGAGCGCGTGAAGGGCCGAGAAGAGAGAGGGCGGCCGATAACAACACAGATTCAGACGGAAGTTCCTGCTGTCGGACAATATCGCAAACGGCAAACCGTGGAACATCGAGATCGACTGATCCTGCAATGTGGTGCTGGACCCACTGACAGATGTCGGTGTCCGAATGTTCATGACCGTCGGAATCGGCTGCGGCCAACTCATGGTGAACATCCTGAGCCACAGCGAACGGAGCCAGCCCCAGGATGATACAGATCATCCCCAAGGCCACTCCTGAGCGGAGTAACGAGTAAAGGTATCTGAGTTTCCTCAAAAACATGGCCGTAGAATAGGCATCCAGTGATCGGAATTGCAAGAACCGTTGAAATCAGTTGCCAGATGACTCAATCCAGCCTCACCAGTAACCGGTATGGACTTTTCATGCGTAATTCGTTAGATTAAGTGCCCTTCAAAACCAATACGGTTGAGACCGCTCTTAAGGACACGACCACTGATGAATAGGCCGATCGACAATCAACATGTCATTGAAATTAAGGCGCTCCCTTCTCCTCGCGCCATCAAGACCAAACTCCCGATCACAGATCAGTCGGCGGCTCTCGTTGTCGAAACCCGCGAGGCGATTCGCAAAATTCTCCATGGAGAAGACCGCGACCGGCTCCTGGTGATCGTCGGCCCGTGCTCCATCCATGACCCCGAGGCTGCCTATGAATATGCCGGCAAGCTGAAGCCCATCGCCGATGCCTTGCGTGACCGATTTCTGATCGTGATGCGAACCTACTTCGAAAAGCCGAGAACTACCGTTGGGTGGAAAGGGCTCATCAACGACCCTCGTCTCGACGGCACCTGCGACATCGCAGCAGGGATGGAACTGGCGAGGGAGATTCTCCTCAGGATCAATCAATTGGGCCTTCCCTGCGGAACAGAGCTGCTGGATCCGATCAGCCCGCAGTACGTTGCCGACCTCATCAGTTGGGCGGCGATCGGAGCCCGCACGACCGAAAGCCAAACCCATCGCGAAATGGCCAGCGGAGTCTCCATGCCGGTCGGATTCAAGAATGGGACGGAAGGCAGTTTGCAGGTCGCCATCAATGCCATGACGTCCGCGCGCGCCCCGCACCATTTTGTCGGCATCAATGCCGACGGCCAGACTGCCATCATCAAAACCATGGGCAATCCCGATCGCCATCTCGTGCTCCGCGGGGGAGGTGGACGAACGAACTACGAAGCACAGGATGTCGCCAAAGCTGAGGTTGCGGTTGCCGGAGAAGGGATCGCCCGCTCGATCATGATCGATTGTTCGCATGACAATTCCAGGAAGGATCATACCCGCCAGGGCTTGGTTGCTCACGAGGTCCTGCGGCAGTTCCGTGAAGGCCGTCAGTCCATCATGGGACTGATGCTCGAAAGCAACCTGAATCCCGGCAAACAAGCCTGGAAGGAAGGTGTCGCTCTTCAGCATGGGGTCTCCATTACTGATGCCTGCCTGGGCTGGGACGAGACCGAACGCCTTCTGAACGAACTTGCTATGGTCATCACCCCGAAGCCTGTCTCCTGACTTTTCACCTCTGATCGTTCTTTACCTCAGCTCTCAAGTGTGACCTGTCCCCTATTGACCGTGAATCGTCACAGATCTTTCGGTTAATCGCCTCAAGCTGGCCGCATCAAAAAGATCTAGCGGCCTTCATGTCACCCCATGGTAGGATGTGCGTCGATGTTGATCGATACCCACACACATCTTGATGATGCGCGCTACAACGACGATCGGGAGGCCGTCATTGCCCGCGCGCGGGAAGCCGGAGTCGACGCCTTCGTCTCTATCGGTTGTGATCTGGCGACCAGTCAAGCGGCTGCCGCACTCGCCGATCACTATCCCTTTGTGTATGCCTCCGTCGGGGTCCATCCACACGAGGTCAAGCATATCCAGGACGACTGGTATGATGAGTTCCGTCGCTTAGCGGGAAATGAGAAGGTCGTGGCCTATGGCGAAATCGGGCTCGATTATCACTACAATCACTCCTCCCCAAAAGAGCAGCGTGACCGATTCCGCGAGCAGATTCAGGTCGCACGCGAACTCAAGCTACCCGTGATTATTCACACGAGAGAAGCACCGGAGGATACGGTCGCAATTTTAAGGGAAGAGAAGGCGTCTGAAATCGGCGGGGTCTTTCACTGCTTTTCTGGAGATGCCTGGCTAGCGAAGGAAGCTCTTGATTTGGGATTTCATCTCTCGTTTTCAGGCATCCTGACATTTCAGAGTGCGACCGCGCTGCGCGAGATTGCCAAGAAAACTCCGCTGGATCGCCTGCTCATCGAAACCGATTGCCCATACCTGACGCCTGTTCCCTATCGCGGCAAACGCAATGAACCGGCGTATGTGGCACAGGTAGCGAAGCAACTCGCAGCCATTCATCCCGAGCTCTCCTTGGAAGAGATTCAGGGACGAACGACCGAGAATGCAAAGCAGCTGTTCAAAATCGCTTGAGCTGGCGAGCTCGTTGTCGTTGAGATTTTGGCAGTTTGCGAGGGTTCCCCTTCTTCTCCGGTCCCCGCGTCGGGCGACCATCAACTCCTGTATCGAGTTCTTTATAGGGTATGGTGCCGCCTGCGCTTGATGACACCCGCAGCTTGTCCGCAAATTCACGCGCTCCCATGACCATGGCCCCATGAGCTCTGGCCGTATTCACGATTTCGTGGTCGGAGCTGACGACCGCACAGTCCGCCCCGTATTCCCGTGCCAAGCGTTGGATGACCTGATCCGCCCGTTCACCCCGTTTTGAATAGATTACCTGGACTCCGGCTCGATGCTCCCGCCGTTCGGATGGCTGGCCCTGTTGCCAGCCGTCAAATACGACGGTGATGGCATGGTTCTTCCGATGCCGATAGACGGCCAAATCATGCAGCAACACCTCGCGGGCCGATTCAAGGCGTCCGGAAAGGGCTCCGGCTCCAGCCAGCACGTTATACCCATCGACGATCAGATGCGTCGGCATATCCCACGCTATCGCGGTCGTGAGCCCACAGTCAATCCGAATTCCGCCTAGCTAACGAGCGTAAATCTTGACAAGCCGGCGGACATCTGAGAATAGTTTCCTATTGTCTTCTACCGACAAAAGACCCATGCGTATGCGAAAGCCTCGACTGCTTTCCGTTAAACCCCTCACCCTCCTCTCGTCCACTGCCATCTTCTTCCTCTCCGCATACGGGATCCTGATCCCATCGGCTTGGGCGTGGTCCTCCGATGATCACCGTACTTTACCGGTGCGGTCATCGGAACAGAGCCGCATCAGAGGAACGGCCGCTTCCCTCGCTCCCGTTACCGTTCGCAATTTCCGTGTGATGACGAGCCCAGAGAGAACCAGACTCGTGTTGGATCTCGATCGTCACACGACGGTCATCGAGCAACGAGCGGCCAATCCAAGTCGTGTGGTCATCGCCCTTCCCAACGCATGGCTCAGCCAACCAGCGCAAATGAGAGCCACGGATGGGACCATCCCGTCACCCTTCATGGTCACTCAACTGCCCTCGCATGCGATCGCGGTGTCTCTTCCGACCACATCGTTCCGGACCTATAGGCACTTCACGCTGTCCCATCCTCATCGCGTGGTCATTGACGTGACTCCACACAACGCCCCAGTCCCTCCTTCCGCGCTTGACTCACGCAAAGTCTCTCAGCGGTCAGCTTCTTCCGCCTCCCAACCCGCCACGCCACGTGCCAAGGGATACACAACCATTGTGATCGATCCCGGCCATGGGGGGAAAGATCCGGGCGCACGGGGGCTCCAAAGGACCGAGGAGAAGGATATTACCCTTAAGGTAGGGCTCCAGCTTCGTGAACTGCTAAGTAAGCAGCCAGGGGTGCGTGTGTTGATGACCCGAGACCGTGATGTGTTTATTGAGTTGGAAGATCGGGCCAGGTTTGCGAACAGCAGCGAAGCCGATCTCTTCGTCTCCATCCATGTCAACTCGCATCCTTCACGCCAGGTCAAAGGAATCGAAATCTATCACTTCGGGGAGGCCAAGGATCAGCGGGCGCTTGAGATCGCAGCACGGGAAAACGGCACCCCGATCAGCAACACCGGGGTCGGATGGGAATATCTCGTGGCAGATCTTTTAACGGCGAAGAAAATCGAGGAGTCCCTGGAGCTTGCGTGGAACGCAAAAGAAGCCATGGTCTCCCAGATGAACGGGCAATATGTGGTCAACGACCATGGCGTCAAGACCGCACCATTTTATGTCTTGAGGTTTACGAGCATGCCCAGCATCCTGGCCGAGATCGCCTATATTTCCAACCCCGATGAGGAAGATCTCCTCAAAAAACCTGCGTTCGTCCGCGATGTCGCGCAATCCCTTTATCATGGTATTGTTTCATTCCTGACTAATAATCGACCGGACATCCGCTGATCGTCTCACTCATCGCCATCCACGTGTTGCATGCCTATCGTCAAACTGACTCTCGAATATGACGGCACAGCCTACGCAGGCTGGCAACGTCAGCCCGATCAGCCAACAGTTCAAGCAGCCGTCGAAGCGGCCATTGCAGGCGTCACTCAAATCAACACACCGGTCATCGGGGCCGGACGCACCGATGCAGGAGTGCACGCGATGGGACAGGTGGCAAGTTTCCGTATCAACCGTGACATCACGCCCCGAGAATGGACCAGGGCGCTGAACGCTCATCTCCCAAAGAGCATCGTGGTGCGATCAGTCGTGCTCATGCCGGATACATTCCACGCGAGACATTCGGCCAAAGGCAAACTGTATGAATACCGTATTCTGAATCGCCCGGAACGTCCGGCGGTTGAGCGTGACTATTGCTGGCATATCTATCAGCCTCTTGACGACGCGGCAATGAATCAGGCAGGACTGGCCCTGATCGGCTCGCACGATTTTTCTTCGTTCCAGACCCAGCCCACCGACAACGACGATCCCATCTGTCATCTGCAACAATTCACGGTCTTCCGGGAAGGCGATCGGCTGCGAATCGAAGCCTATGCCGACCGTTTCCTGAAACAGATGATCCGTTCAATCGTCGGCACCCTTGCGGAGGTCGGCTTGCACAAACGCCCGCCGGACAGGCTCAAGCACATTCTCGATGCACGAGATCGTTCAGTAGCTGGCAAAACAGCTCCCCCACAGGGACTATTTTTGGTGCGGGTGGATTATGAGTGAATGCGCGAAGGGTCAAAAATTGCCCGCCTGAACCACATCATCAAGGCTGTTGATATCAAGCCAGTGGCCGACCGTATAGAGCACACGAACAGAGAGTTGCCGCTTCAACAGTTCTTGCAATAGAACGGGAATGCCGGCTTTGCGATTCGCTGGATCAGCTAATATCTCAGCGAGGATCGCCTGAAGGTGGACAGCCCCGGCGGGAGACACTTTGAGAAACCCCATCCAGACTCCATGAATGCTTTCTTGAGGTGCCAGATTCCCTAATTGTTTAAGATAGATCTTGGCATTGAAGGCTTTCCTTGAATTCGGCAACGTGCATTCGGCAAAGCCTCCCAGACGGGCATAGCTACTCTGGTTCTGCCAATCGCTGTCTACAAAGACTACAAAGTCCTCTTTTTCCTGACAAAGGGCCTGAGGAATGTACTTATTGAACAGCACGTCGCCGTACGAGATGATCAGGTCCTTGGCCAACCCTTTCCGGGCACGCACTGCTTTGTCCAGCGAATCCAACTCACCGGTGTCGGCAAAGTCATCGTTATCCAAATAGGTCAGGTTCGGCAGCGTCACCGCCTCCTTTTTATAGCCACGAACGACGGTGATGTCCTTGATCCCCACGGCATTGTAGGCATCTACAATGCGGGCAAGGATCGGCGTTCCCTGAATTTTCACCATCGTCTTGGGTTGGTGCTCGGTGAGTTCACGAAGCTCCTCCCCTCGGGAAGCCGCCAACACGATGGCGCTGGTATTCTCTGCACCTCGAGGAAGATAGCGGTCTTCCGCATCTTGTAACTCTGCGGCATTTTGCAGCCTGAAGATTTCTGAAACCGGCGCAACTTTGTCTTCAACGGAGAGTAGATGTTGCTGTTCCTTCAAAGTCCGCGCGGTTTTCTGCATGGCGGCCACAGCGGTTCGGAGCATATGATTGGCCCAAATAACCATTGAGAATCCATGTTGCCGAAACACGTCGGTGGGCGTGGCGTAATATTTGGTCGGCACAATCACGACAGGACATCGATTGCCCCATTCCTGTTTGAACGACAGGATCTCATCCGGCACCGACAGCGCGCTATGAATGAGGATCCCGTCCGCACCGGCTTGACGATAGGCCTCGGCTCGGCGTAGCGCTTCCGCCAACCCCCAGCCACAAATAAACGCTTCCACCCTGGCGATAATGCAAAAATCAGGGTCAACTTGAGCGTCTTTGCCCGCTTTGATCTTCCCGCAGAATTCATGCATGTCCGCCATCGGTTGAGCATCGCCCTTAATAAAACTATTGGTCTTAGGGAAGAGCTTGTCTTCAATGCAGACCGCAGCAATATGGCGCTGCTCCAGTTTGCGGACGAGTCGCTGCATGTTGTTGAAGTTGCCGTATCCCGTATCGCCATCAAGGAGAATGGGAATCGTGGCCGCATCGGACATGAATTCCAGATTGTCCAGAACTTGAGTCCAGCTGGCCTCGTTGTTGTCACGAACTCCAAATTGGGCTGAGATGGAAAGGCCGCTGGCCCAAATACCACGAAAGCCGGCTTCTTGAACGATCTTTGCACTCAAGCCGTTATGGGCTTCACAGATGAATTCCAACTGATCTGACTCAAGCAGGTTCCTAAACTGTCGCGCTGGGGCGATGCCCGGGGTTGAGCTCATAACTATCCTTCCCTCTTCCCACCCACATACGTCAAGATGGATGCCGCTACGTTGTATTGATTTCCTTCAGAGAATATCCTTTTCTTCCGAAGAAATCATCCTGTCTTGTTGAGTGCTAAGCCCTAACTTTGTTCTCAGTGGCTCTCGTCCTACACAGGCTCTCTTCGCCCATAGATCGCTGATGCACAACAGCCCCCAAGCCATTCCTGACAGACAAGTACGTATTTTTTTGCTAAGATGCCGCTCGGACGGGTATCTCACCTCTCACCATAAAGGAGAATTGGTATGTCGACAGCGCTACGTGTGATCACCGTTGCATTGTTCATGTTTAGCCTGGGAGCGACTCCATTCGCCGTCGCCGCACCTCAACAACAGAACAAGATGAAGGTCTGCAGCGAACAGGCGAACGCGAAGGGGTTTGGCGAAGGAAAAGGAGACGAGCGAAAGGAGTTTATGAAGGACTGTCTCTCCGCCAAGTCAGAGAAAGGCGGAGGCGGGAAGGGCTCTCAGCAGAATAAGATGAAGACGTGCAATAAAGAGGCTGGCGACAAGAAGTTGAAGGGCGACGAGCGGAAGCAATTCATGAGCGATTGCCTCTCAGCCTAGTCCTGTTATTCCGGCGCGCCACCACGCCGCGCCGGATTGATTTCGTCCGCGAGTCTGCCCGTATCAGTCACTGGCACGGATTGGACTTCTCATCAGGATTTTCGAGTCTTTTTCGGAGTTCCATCAATTCCTGCTCAAGCGCCAGGAAGCGATCGCTGATGGGGTCTGGCAAATCGACTTGATCCATCGTCGCATCCGGCAGGCGTTCGCCCAGGGACTTGATCACACGGCCCGGCACGCCGATGACCGTCGAATTGGGAGGAACATTCTTCAACACGACAGAATTGGCCCCAATCTTCACATTGTCGCCAATCGTGATCCCGCCAAGAATCTTAGCCCCTGCCCCAACCACCACGTGATTGCCCAACGTCGGGTGACGCTTGCCGCGTTCCTTACCGGTTCCGCCCAACGTCACGCCTTGGAAGAGGGTCACGTAATCGCCGATCTCTGCCGTCTCACCGATAACGACTCCCATGCCATGGTCGATGAAAAATCCTGTCCCAATTTTTGCGGCAGGATGAATCTCCACACCGGTCACCCAGCGGGCCAGTTGTGAAATCGCACGCGGGAGGAAGGGAACGCCCATCGACTTGAGGTAATGGGAAATTCGATACGCCAACAACGCATGGAAGCCTGCATACGTAAGGATAACCTCCAGCTGGCTTGTTGCCGCCGGATCTCGATCAAAGACCGCCTTGAAATCTTGTTTAATGTGCGCCAGCATCAGTAGTATATCCTACGACCTCAGGCCGGCTCGATCAAACAAACGGCATGGGCGATCATGCCCTCCTCATGACCCACGGCATCTAACCCTTCTCCGCTCTTCACCTTGACATTGACTGACTCAGGGAGGACGCCGGCGGCTTCCGCCATGATCTTCTGCATCGCCGCGAGATGCGGTCCAAGACGGGGCGCTTGAGCCACGATCACAGTGTCAATATTTCCCACTCGATACCCCCTCACTTTCAGCTTCGACATGACATCTTCCAACAGTTTGAGGCTCGAGATTCCTTTGTACTTAGGGTCCGAACTGGGGTAGTGCCGTCCCAAATCTCCCTCTCCCATTGCACCCAACAAAGCATCGCAAACGGCATGAACCAGCACATCGGAGTCAGAATGACCAACCAAACCTTTGCTATGGGGAATTTCTACCCCGCCAAGAATCAGTTTACGCCCTGGCCCCAATGGATGGACGTCATAGCCATACCCAATACGAAATCCCTTGCTCATGTTGTCCCCTTCATGCGTTCAGACTGACGGGAGGCCCAGATAGCCTCACCGATTACCATATCTTCAGGCCTCGTGACCTTAATGTTCTCTCCGCTCCCTTCCACCACCACGACTGGGTGACCTGCCCATTCGAACAAAAACGCATCATCGGTGGCGCGCACACCGTCCGCATGAGCTTTCCGGTGGGCGTCCAACAATCGATCACGTCGGAACGCCTGTGGCGTCTGTGCCAACCAGAGCGGCCCGCGATCGACAGTTCGTTCGATATGATGATTGTTTCCAACCTGTTTGACCGTATCACGCATCGGCAAGGCCACAATGGCCCCGCCCACGCGGCGAGCCGCCTCGACCACATGAGCCACCATATCCAGAGTCAGGAACGGTCGTACCGCATCATGAACGACCACGATATCTGCCTCCACGGGCACGTGCTCGATGGCATGCCGGACCGAATCCTGGCGCTCTTTTCCACCCGCGACCACCCTCGTGATTTTTGAGAATCCATATCGAACGGCAAGGTCGTTGAGGCAATAGTCGAGGTCGGCCTCTGGCACAGCCAGTATAATCTCGTGGATGACGGGAGAGTTCTGAAGCACACGAAGCGAGTGGGCCACCAGCGGTTCACCGCCTAAGGCGAGAAATTGTTTGGGAGTAGCGCCGCCCATGCGGAGACCTCGTCCAGCGGCAGGGACGAGAGCCACGGTGTGGTTACTCACGTGAAGAGTCTAGGATTTCTGCAGTCACTGTATGACGGTCTGCCTACCGACTGGCTCATGGGCGAAGCGTGAGATAGATCGTCCGCCCCTGGCGTTTCAACAACAGCAAGACGGCTTGATCTTTCGGTAATTTGCCAGCGATTCGCTCAAAGTTTTTCACGGACGTGACGGCTTGGCGATTCACCTCGAGCACGATATCCCCCTCACGAACTCCCAGTTCTTCCGCCGTGCTCCCAGGCTTGACCCGAACAATCACCACGCCCCGTTCACTGGATTTGAGCCCATATCGGCCAGCTAATTCTTCCGTGAGATCTCGCACATCAAGACTGGAAAGTATTCCCGTCGGCGTGGCTGAATCCCCTCCCTCTTCATCGCCGCTTTGTGACATCGACTTGGGCTGCTCGACGATGGTGAGATCAATGGTTTTGGGTTTCTTATCCCGAATAATCTTAACCACAACTTTCTTTCCAACCGCAGTCTGGGCCACAGCATTGCGCAGGTGGGTTGGTGAATCCATCGACTTGCCATCATACTCGATGATGACGTCGGCTCGTTCGAATCCGGCCTTTTTCGCCGGGCTGTCGTCCATGACATCACTGACGAGCACACCCTTTGTCTCCGTGATGCCAAACTGAGAGGCCAATTCCGGCGTCAACTCCTGAATAGAGACCCCAAGCCACCCACGGACGACTTTTCCCGTTTGCACGAGTTGGCCCATAATGGACTGTGCCATATTGCTCGGCACGGCAAAACCGATCCCCATGTTCCCGCCACTCTGACTAAAAATGGCTGTATTGATCCCTACCAACTCGGCCCGCACATTGACCAAGGCTCCACCGGAGTTGCCAGGGTTGATGGCTGCATCCGTTTGGATGAAATCTTCGTACTCTGCAATACCAGCGGCCCGTCCAAGGGCACTGACGATCCCCAAAGTCACGGTCTGTGTCAGTCCGAACGGATTCCCGACGGCTAGGACAAACTCCCCGACTTCCAGTTTGTCTGAATCGGCCCAGGCGACGGTCGGAAGCCCCGTCGCGTCGATCTTCACGACGGCCACATCGGTCTTAGGATCGGTCCCGATCAGCTTCGCCTTAAATTCGCGCTTATCCGACAGGGTGACGCGAATTTCATCCGCCTTGCCGACCACATGATTGTTGGTGATGATGAGTCCGTTTGATTCGACGATCACGCCGGACCCAAGCCCCCGCTCTTTTCGTTCTTTCGGGTGTTCAAACTTTTTAAAAAACTCGTCGCCGAAAAACTTTCTAAACAATGGGTCATCGAACGGCGCCGTGCCGGAACCTTCAGAACGTCCGCTCTTAGTCGCGTAGATATTCACCACTGCCGGTTTCACCGACTTGGCAATATCCACGAACGTTTGATTGCTCCCACTCAGCACAGGCTGGGGGGCGGTCGAGACAGGTCTGGCGACGGGGAGCGTCGGGGCAATGGAAGATGCATCGGGAACCGCATGTCCCGAAGGCAACCAGCCGAGGTCCGAAGCAACCACAAAGCCTATGATGATCCCAACCGTTAACAAGGTTGCGCCAACCACCCACCTTTTAATTCCGCGAGGCGGTTTGTGTTCAAAATCTACTTGATTCATGGTGCCATTTCGCTCGTATCAATACTGCAGAAAGATCACTGAATCTCGCCGCTGTAAATCCCCATGATAGTGTGCAGAAACTTCGTTGCCTCCGCCTTTGGACGCTGGAATGAATTCCGTCCGATGATCGAGCCAAATCCTCCACCATCCCGAATGGCTCGAGCTTCTTCGAATACGTTTTTATCTTCGCTCTTAGCCCCGCCTGAGAAGATAACGATCCGACGACCATCGAACGAGCTCTGGACGACATGCTTCACTCGCTCCGCCAGAGTCTTGATCGGAATTTGTGTCGATTCATACACTTTCTTGGCAGCAGCTTGTTCCAAATGCGCAGTCGGCAATTTCACCTTGATAATGTGGGCGCCCAATTGAGCCGCAATCTGCGCCGCATACGCAACTACATCCATAGCCGTCTCACCTTCCTTACTCAACACCGACCCTCGCGGATAGGACCACACGACCACAGCAAGGCCACTATCTTTCGCTTCCTCAGCAATCGCTTGCAATTGCTCATACATGGCGTTGCAATGGGAAGAACCGGGATAGATCGTGAACCCGACGGCCGAACAACCCAACCGAAGAGCATCCCTCACACTGCCGGTTACTGAGGGCAACGGATCCTTCTCATCATGCAACACATCGTGATTATTGAGTTTGAGAATGAGGGGAATCTGACCCGCAAACTCATTGACCCCGGCTTCCAGAAAGCCCAGTGGCGCGGCATAGGCATTACATCCGGCATCAATCGCAAGTTGAAAGTGATAGTGCGGGTTATAGCCGAACGGATTCGGCGCAAAACTCCTCGCCGGCCCATGCTCGAATCCTTGATCCACCGGTAAAATGACCAACTTGCCGGTCCCCGCCAACTTGCCGGAGCGCAACATGCGCGCAATGTTGGTCTTCGTCCCGGCATTGTCACTCCCGTACCAACTGAGGATCTCTTGAACTCGATCTCCCATGATTCCCTCCCGAGAACGTCCCAGTGTCACACGACGTGAGTATTTACGCTCTCCCCTGAATGTACGCTTCCGCCTGCTCAACATCCAGACGGCTCCCAATGATCAATGGCACACGCTGGTGCAATTTTTTAGGTTCCACTTCCAGAATTCTCGCTGTACCCGTCGAGGCTTTTCCGCCAGCCTGCTCGACGACAAAGGCCAGTGGATTCGCCTCGTAGAGCAGCCGAAGCTTCCCTTCTGGCTTGTCGGCTTCGCCCGGATAGAGATAGATCCCGCCTCCGAGCAACAGGCGATGCACATCGGCCACCAAACAGCCAGAATACCGAGCGCTGTACGGACGACCGGTTGCCTTATCGCTGACCTTGAGCGCATCCACATACTTCCTCGTTCCCTCCGACCACTTGTTATAGTTCCCTTCGTTGGCAGCGTAGACCTTGCCCTTGTCAGGAATTCTGACCTGCACGTGTGACAGAAGATACTCTCCAATGCCGGGTTCAAGCGTGAATCCATACACGCCCTCCCCGACAGTATACACCAGCATCGTGCTCGATCCGTACAGCAGGTAACCAGCCGCCACTTGTTCGGTTCCCCGACGGATCATATCGCCTTCGGTGGGCAAACGGTCAGCCCGATCATACTTGAGCACGGAAAAAATGGCCCCGAGAGGCATATTGTTGTCCGTATTGGAGGAGCCATCTAGAGGATCAAACAGCAGCATATACTTCCCCTGCGGCCAATTCCCCGGCATTGAGATCGGCTTTTCCATTTCTTCCGAAGCCAATGCGCAAACATACCCGCTGTGTTGAAAGACCTTGACGAAGTCATCGTTGGCGAGTGCGTCCAGTTTCTTGACCGTTTCTCCCTGCACGTTCGTGTCGCCGGTCGTTCCAAGAATGTTGATCAGCCCGGCGCGCCGCAGATCTTCAGAAATGAGCTTGCCGACAAGACCGATCTGGGTCAACAGACTGGAAAATTCTCCCGTCGCCCCTTGGTGGGAGGCCTGACTCTGAATGATAAAGCGATTTAACGTAAGTGGAAATTCTCGCATAATGGCGGTCAGTATAGCGGGTTTGACCCGTGCGAACAACAATCGATGTTCAATAGTCTTGCTTCGGAGAAGCGGTTTCCGGAAAGCCGTCTACCAAATCAGCCACAATGGACCCGAGCACGACCTTCGCCTTCATCCGAAGAGGAGTCTTCCTGTCATCGTTGGTAACCCACACGCGGATGTTCCCCTGATTCATGAACAGCCCATGGAACGGCATGATCACCAGTACCCGAACCGTCTCCGCCTTTCCCCAGACCCCTTCAATGGTCTCGATCGCCTCGACAAGAACTTCGACCGGGCGATTCTTCTTATCGTGGTACACGTTCATTTTTAGTGAAGTCCCCGGATTTGGTGGCAAGACCGTCCGCGTATAGTACAAGCATGAGATGATGTCCTGTGTCCCGGCTGGGATAGGAAGCGATTCCGTCGCACCTCCTCTGACAGCCGTGACCATGCCTTCTTTTTGATGGAAGACATACTCGATATCTTCTTTTTTTCTCCCTTCGCGCCGACGGAAGGTCATATGATCCGGAGCCAGTGTCTCCAGATCCAGCTCCGATTCCACTCGATTATCCACCGGAAAGAACTTCGTGATGATCGGTGTCGAGTGCGCCGTTCCCACCAACTTGGCAACCAGTCGATCGTTCGGTCCCTCCATCTGAGTGACTTCCATGACGGCAATCGCAGCTGTCATATTGAGCCAGGACACCTCATAGGTCAGCCGTTCGCCGACCTGAAAAGGACGCTTGAGTTCGCCTTGAGCGTAAGCTTCAACTGAACCAGCAGGTAAGAACAGGAGCAACAAGGGAACGACAATCGAAGCATAGCGGCACATGTGGGAGACACCGGGAATTCGATCGGGCCAGGCCGTGGCAGCCATTAACACCCGACCGCTCGTTTCGCCTCCAGGAGCTCCTCCTCGACGATCGCTCGAATGAGGGTAAGCTGTGCAGAGGACGTCGCCTCAAATCTGAGCACCAAGGCTGGCTGCGTGTTGGAGGCACGGATGAGCCCCCATCCATCATCAAACAACCCACGGACACCGTCGATCGTAATGAGGTCTCGCAGCACCAGTTTGCTCGGCCCAAGGCCTTGCTTGCTCTGCAAATACTCCGAGAATCTCAGGCGAACCCGCTCCACGACGTTGAATTTGACCGTATCAGGAAGGTCCACCCGTATCTCAGGGGTCACCACCGTTTTGGGTAAGTCGGCAACTAACGTTGAAAGCGGATGTTGGGTCTTCGCCAGGATTTCAATAAGCCGACAAGACGCATAGACCGCATCGTCGTACCCAAAATATCGATCCGCGAAGAACATGTGTCCGGACATTTCACCGGCCAATACCGCCGATTCCTCTTTCATCTTTGCCTTGATCAGCGAATGGCCAGTCTTCCACATGATCCCACGTCCGCCTCGCTTGGCAATATCGTCATAGAGACTTTGCGACGCCTTGACCTCAGAAATAATCGTACTGCCTGGTTTTGTCGCCAGGATCTCTCGCGAGTAGATGACTAACAAACGGTCACCCCACAGCACCTCCCCCTGCTCATCAATCGCCCCGATTCGGTCCGCATCCCCGTCATATCCGATCCCTACGTCAGCCCGGTGACTTTTCACGGCCTGCATGAGATCGGCGAGATTTTCAAGCACCGTAGGATCCGGATGATGGTTAGGAAAGCGTCCGTCAAGATCGCAATACAACCCGGTCACTTTGCAACCCAGCAATTCAAGAGCTTGTTTAGCAATCAGAGACGCTGCGCCGTTTCCACTATCGATCACGACATGCAGCCGGTTTGCGTGGACATGAGAGAAGCTTTTCTGGAGGTACGCCAGATAGTCGGGAATAATCGGATGCTCGGAGAGACGGCCGTTCCCCGATACGAATACCCCTGCTTCCATCACCCTTCGAAGTTCCTGAATTTCCTCTCCATGAATGGCTGACTTGCCGACACAGATCTTAAAGCCGTTATACTCCGCCGCATTGTGGCTTCCGGTGATCATGATACCGCCGCCGACCGGCAGCGTGAACAAAGAAAAATACACGAGTGGTGAGGTGCAAATCCCGATATCGACTACATCGAGTCCACCCGCGAGCAGTCCCTTGAGTAGCGCCTTGTGCAAGGACGGAGAACTGAGCCGCCCATCACGCCCCAGGCTGATCGTCTTCACTCCACGCTTCACACCGTACGTGGCGTAGGCCCGGCCCACCCGCTCAGCCAGATCCTCGGTCAATTCGCTGCCGACAATTCCTCTCAGATCGTATTCGCGAAACAAACCCATAGTTCCTCGTTCAGTCCTCTTGTTGCACAGTCTTCAAGTCTGAAAGTCGTAAAGTTGAAGGTCTATTGGGAGTGACCGTATGACTTTTTCCGTTCAGCTTTTCGCACGTCCGTAATCATCCTTAAACCGCACAATATCATCCTCACCGAGATACGGTCCGTTCTGTACTTCGATGATATGCACGATCTCTTTCCCAGGATTTTCTAGTCGATGCTGTGTCTTCATCGGAATCGCAGTACTTTGTCCAACCTGCAAATCAAAGATTTCTTCTCCTCTCGTGACACGCGCTGTACCAGCTATCACAACCCAGTGCTCACTGCGTTGGCGATGGAGTTGGAGCGAAAGACGGCCTCCGGGATTTACCGTGACGCGTTTCACTTTGAACCCAGGCCCCTCTTCCAACACGGTGTACGATCCCCAAGGCCGCTGAACCGTCAGGTGTTCCAAATGTTCAGGGGCTTGCTGCTGCTTCAGAATATCGACGATCTTCTTCACATCCTGCGCCCGCGCTTTGGGGCACACCAACGTCGCATCGGGGGTATCTACCACCACCATATCTTGTAACCCGATCGTTGCGACGACACGCCGATCCGCATAGACGATCGAGCGCGTACTCTCCAGATCAACCACTCGTCCGATCACCACATTGCCGGCCTTATTCTTCTCCGCCACTTCGTCCAGACTGCCCCAGCTCCCGACATCTGACCATTTAAACATCACCGGCACCACGGCCGCCTTCGAGGACTGCTCCATTACACCGTTGTCGATTGAAACCGGCTTGATCGCGCGATAGACGTCATCAATCACCTGTGTGGATGCCCCGGTCACTTTCAGCTCCCCGATTCGATCCATCGCGGTCGCAATGGCCGGCTGATGCCGGCGGATCTCTTCCACAATCGTCGCGGCACGCCAGACAAACATGCCGCTATTCCAAAAATACTGCCCTGCCTTGAGGTACTGGGCCGCCTTCGTCGCGTTGGGTTTCTCCACGAATTTTTGGACACGGTATCCACGTAATTTTCCCTGCTTACCGAGGAGCATCTTGTTGTTCGGCTTGATATAGCCGTACCCGGTTTCGGGTCGGATCGGCTTGATCCCGAACGTCACCAAGTACCGCTCCACAGCCAATTGTGAGGCTAATTGAACCGCGGCTTCAAAGTCGCGCTGTCCCGTCACCACATGGTCAGCAGGGACCACCAACATAAGGCCATCCGGATCGCGGGCCAGTACTTCTATGGCAGCTAAGGCGATGGCAGGAGCGGTGTTTCGTCCTTCCGGCTCAAGCAGAAATCCATTCGTCAGCTCATCTTTCCAATCCATCAGTTGCCCACGGATGAGATCAGCCTGCGCCGCATTCGTTGAAATAAGCACGTTGGCGGCTGGCGCGCAACCGAGGACACGTCGCATCGTCTGCTGAATCAGCGTGTGCTCCCCGCCAATCCGCAAGAGCTGCTTGGGAAACAAGTGGCGGCTCAACGGCCAAAATCTGGTCCCGCTTCCTCCCGCCATGATGACCGGATACAGTGCGCTTGTTCGTACCATTGTTCTCCCTTACCGCTTCTGCTTCACGGCTTTCGCTTCAATACGAGACCGAAGGATCATTTCAGCCAGCTCTCTGACCGCCCCCTCTCCGCCCTTCTGCCGACAAACATAGTCGACGACCTTCAAGACTTGCGGAAGCCCATCCGCTGGAGTTGCTGACAGTCCCACCGCCTTCAAGGCTTCGATATCGTTGACATCGTCGCCGATATACGCGACTTGTCGGAGTGAGAGACCATGTCGTATGGCCATGTCTCGGATCACCGACAACTTGTCCATCACTCCTTGATGAAGTTCTGGAATTGCGAGTTTTTCTGCCCGGCGAGCGACCAACCTGGTTCGCTCCTGCGTCACAATTGCCGTGATGAGACCAGCCTTCTGCAGCAGTTTAATCCCCATTCCATCGCGGGTGTTGAACTTCTTCCATTCATCACCCGACTCGGAATAGTACATACCGGCATCGGTAAGAACCCCGTCCACATCCGTGGCGAATAGACGGATATCCTGCAAGAGGCTTCTCGCAGGTTTTTCCTGATTTTTCAGTTTCACGTGCTTATCACAAGAAGAGCTACGACCCGGTAAGAATCGACTACTATCATCTTAACGAGTCTCAGAACGATTGAAAAGGCTTTTGACCAAGAGGAGCACAGCTCACTCGTGAGAATAACCAAGCGGCATGCGGGCGACTTTGGCAAATCGTGCCAATGCCTGCCTCCATTCAGGCAACGCAAGACCCAGAGAGGCCAACCGGTCTGGACTCAAGACTGAATATGACGGCCGCTTGGCAAGACGTCCTGCTTGCTCCGTCGTGATCGGCATGACAGAACAGCAGAACTCCATTTCACGAATGATAGCCTGTGCAAACTCATACCATGTGCACTGTCCGCGATTGGTGACGTGGATCATCCCTTCCACATCCTTTCGGACCAGCGAGGCAACGGCAGCAGCAAGGTCTTCGGCATACGTAGGGCAACCAGTTTGATCATCCACGACCTTCAGGATTGGCTCGCGCTGTGCAGCTCGTATGATCGACTTCACAAAATTCTTGCCGACCGTCCCATAGAGCCAGGCGGTCCGGATGATGAGCGCCCTGGCGCCTGACGCCAGAACAACCTGCTCTCCTTTCCATTTCGAAAATCCATATCGGTTGATCGGGCGAGGGATATCGTTCTCGCGATACGGTATCCGCTGCGTCCCATCGAACACATAATCGGTAGAAATATAGATGAGGCGGGCTCCAAGCCGAACAGCGGCACGAGCAATCTGCTCGGTCCCCTTGGCATTTACCGCCAACGCGAGGTCCGACTCTCGCTCAGCCCCATCGACATCGGTGTAGGCCCCCGCATGGATAATCAGGTCAGGGGCAGATCCGACAATCTCTTCTTCCACACTCGAACGCGTGAGATCAAAATCCGGTAAGTCTTTGGGTATAACTGTTTCGTTTCCGAACACCTCGCAAAGGGCGCGGCCCAGTTGCCCATTGGCCCCAGTGAGAAGAACTCTCATATCGGTCGTAAACTCGGTTGAGACGAGCCTGCAGATAAAACTTTCCGCAATGTTACTCGCGGCTACTCAATGAGAATTGTCATCTCAGCTAGCTTGCTGTAACCGTTGGCCGTACATCTGCTCATAATACTTCCGGAACTCTCCGGACTTGATGGGGCGCCACCAGGACTCATGTTCTTGATACCATTGAATGGTCGCGCGCAGCCCTTCTTCAAACGGTACGACAGGGCGCCATCCCAGACGACGGAGCTTCTCGCTATCAACTGCATACCGACGGTCATGACCAGGCCGGTCTAGTACGAAGCGAATCAGGCTCTTCGGCTTGCCGAGATACGAGAGAATCTCCTCGGCGACCACAATGTTTTCGCGCTCGTTTCCCCCACCAATATTGTACACATTCCCTGCTTCTCCCTGAAAAAAAGCTTGCACGATCCCGGCACAGTGGTCTTCAACGGCAAGCCAATCGCGACGATATATACCGTCGCCGTACAACGGTAACAGCTGATCATCGATGGCATTCGTTACAAAGAGTGGAATGAATTTCTCCGGATACTGATTGGGACCATAGGTATTGCTGCCCCTCGTCACCACCACTGGAAACTGATAGGTAGTCCAATAACTCAGCACGAGGAAATCGCCTCCTGCTTTACTAGCCGAGTAGGGGCTACGTGGCTCCACCCGGTCATCTTCCGTCGACAATCCAGACTCAACACTGCCGTACACCTCGTCCGTGCTGACTTGAAGAAACCGTTTCACACCAGCACGTCGCCCCTTTTCAAGCAACACGCCCGTGCCCACCACATCAGTGCGTGCAAAGCATCCCGGGTCAAGAATCGAACGGTCAACATGCGTCTCCGCGGCACAATTGATGATACCTTCGATTCGATGTTTGCGAAGCACGGATGAAACCAACGACCCATCGCAGATGTCGCCATGAACGAACGCATACCCAGGATGTCGGCTTAACGTGTCCAGATTGGCCAGATTCCCCGAATAGCAGAGAGCATCGAGGTTGACGACCTGGTGCTGTGCGGAAGCCAGCAGACGTCGGACAAGGTGAGAACCGATAAAACCGGCTCCGCCGGTGACGAGAATACGCATCTACGCCGCTACAGTAAGATTATTGGCGCCGCTTTGGCCAACCAACTGATTGGCCAGATAGAGAGACTCGATGGTGCCGGCATCCGTCCACCACCCCTCAAGCAGATCCCATGTCAGCATTCCGGCCTTGATGTAGGCGTTGTTGACATCGGTAATCTCCAGTTCCCCCCTAGCTGACGGTTTGAGTGATCGGATGAACCCGAACACTTGCGGATCATAAAAGTAAATGCCCGTGACGGCATACGGCGATCGAGGATGGAACGGCTTCTCTTCAATCTTTACGACACGGTCTCCGTCCAAAACCGGCACACCGAACCGTTGCGGGTCCTTCACTTCTTTGAGGAGGATTTTGGCCCCTTTTTGCTGACGTCGAAAATGATCCGCTGCTTTGGCGACGCTTCCTTGAATGATGTTATCGCCCAATACCACGCAGATGGACTCCCCATCGGCAAAGTGTTCAGCCAACCGAAGCGCGTCGGCGATGCCTCCTTCACCCTCCTGATAGGTATAGTTGAGATGCTTGAGTCCGAATTCTTTCCCATTCCCAAGCAATCGTAAAAAGTCACCCGCGTTGCTCCCTCCTGTCACCAACATAATTTCCGTCACATCCGCATCGACCAACGTTTGAATCGGATAATAGATCATCGGCCGGTTATACACCGGAAGCAGGTGCTTGTTTGTGACCTTGGTGAGCGGCAACAACCTCGTCCCCAGCCCACCCGCCAGCACAACGCCTTTCACGGCTCTACCTTCCTGTTATAAATGGTTCCCTATTGTTCTTATCGGTTGCCATCGGTTAGAACTGTAGGGCTTGACGTTACCACGAAGGGGGAGAATCGGCACTTGATATGTAAAAACTACGAAACGCCCTGAGAGAGGCTCGGCTGAAAACTGGGCACAAGTCGCTTGAGATCTCGAAGCAGTTCTTCTTCGTCGCTTGTAGGGAGAATCGTCGGCAATGACTCTACCCATTCGTCCAGTTCGCCAACCGGCACAGGAGTCCCCAGAGCTCGCTGGATCTTGCGATGGGTCGTCGGCTCGACTTGCATGCCGTCCTCAAACAGTTCTTCGTACAACTTCTCTCCCGGCCGCAGACCGGTAAACACGATCTGAATGTCCTTGTCCGGAACCAGACCGGCCAGTACGATCATATTTCTCGCCAAATCGACAACTTTGATTTGTTCCCCCATATCGAGCACGAACACCTCTCCACCCTGCCCCATCACACTCGCCTGTAAAACCAACTGCACCGCCTCTGGAATGGTCATGAAAAATCGCTTGATCTCCGGATGAGTCACGGTCACCGGACCCCCCTTATGGATTTGTTCGGAGAACAGCGGCACCACACTCCCGTTGCTTCCCAACACATTTCCAAACCGCACGACCGTAAACTTGGTCAGGCCTGTTCGATTCAACTCCTGCATCACATGCTCGGCAATCCGCTTGGTCGCTCCCATAATGCTCGATGGATTCACAGCCTTATCCGTGGAAATCAAGACAAATCGATCCACGCCTATTTTCAACGCGGCTTCAGCGACCACACGAGTCCCTAGAACATTGTTGCGAATCGCCTCCTTCGGATTCAATTCCATCAGTGGAACATGCTTGTGTGCCGCGGCATGAAACACGATATCGGGTCTAGCCCGTTGGAACACTTCCGACACGCGGTCGGGAACAGTGACATCTCCAATGACAGGGAAGATCGTGACGGCTGGGAACGCTTCCTTCAACTCCAGCATGAGCGAATGAAGAGCATTTTCATACCGTTCGAACAAGACGAGCGAGTGGGGATTGCACTGTGCGATCTGCCGGCATAGTTCCGATCCGATCGAACCTCCGGCCCCGGTCACGAGCAGCTTCTTTCCGGCGACGAAAGGGTGGAGTTTCTGGCGATCCGTCTGGATCGGTTCACGCTGCAACAAATCTTCCAGACTCATCGGCCTCACGTGCTGCAGCGAGACGGGATCACCGAGTAATTGTTTGACATCGGGTAATGTCTTGATCGGCACTGAACAACCTTCTGACGCAGCAAGAATCTTTTGCTTCACGGTTGTGGAGCCGGAAGGAATGGCCACGATGATCTCGTCGACCTTCAGCCGTTCGGCGGCCTTCTTGATATCCGAAATGACTCCCACAACAGGAATCCCATGAATGTTCATCTTGCGCTTGATCGGATCATCGTCGACGAACCCCACCGGGCAGCAGCGATAATTCGCATCGTACAACATGTCCCTGACTAACAGCTCACCCGCATGTCCTGCGCCAACGATCAAAACCCGGCGCGCGCCCGGATCAAATATCTGAATCCACTCCCGGAATCCCCGCACAGCCAATCGGATCCCTGCCAAATACAGTGCCGTCAACAGCCCCGTCAGGATGATCAGGGATCGAGGATACTGCGTCACGCCGCCAAGTTGATGGATCACCCCATAAAACACCGCAGAGCTGCTCAATGCGGCTAGTAGAATCCTCCAGAGATCGCGAAGATCGACATATCTCCAGAGCCCTCGCTGAATCCCGAACAACCACAAACCGGCACCGTACAACAGCAGCACGGCAGGCATAAAATCCCACATGATCCTCCGATACTCGGGAGGAGCATCCGCATCGAATCGCAGCGCAAAGGCAGTCAGGTTCGCTGCGAAAATCAACAGCAGTTCCACACCAATAACGAGAATCGACCGGTACCTGAGTACCCGATCTCCAAATCGTCTCGAGAGGGAATGGAAGAGTTTCGCGGCTGATTGTTTCATACGCTGGTTGGTACTGCGGCGTTGATCTCCCGCTCCCGGAGCATGGCTTCAGCAGCCTCGATGACCCGATGCACAGACATTCGCTGGAGACAGTCGCTCAAACTGTTGACGTGGCGATCGCAGCCTTCAGCAAGGCACGGCACGCAATCGCCTTCTCCTTGAAGCAGAAACACATTCCCCTGTCGCTGAGATCCCTGCCTCCGCCATGGACTGTGCGTTGTTGGCGGGAAGTCCTTTGGCCAGGGTCCCCACTTCACCGGATTTGACGGTCCGAACAGCACCACAGCCGGCACACCGACCGCAGCTGCCATATGACTGACGGCCGTATCCGTCCCAACATAAAGGACCGCTCGGCTGAGGAGATAGCCGAGCGCCGGTAATGTCATAAGACCGACGAGATTCACCGCATCAGGCAGCCCGTGGAGGACCTGTTCACAATACCTCTGCTCGGCTGATTCCATGCCTGTCACAACCACCGCCACCCCCTGGTCGATCAACCACCGCCCAAGCGCCACCCACCCCTCGGCGGTCCAGGTCTTATAGGCAAACTTGGGCGAAACATGGAACACTGCGTATCGCTGAGAATCACGTATTCGAGGAAACAGGCGATGAACTGATTCTTCATGTTCTTGTGTCCAGCTCACCACAGGTGTTCCAAACGGTTTGATCTGTAACGGCGCAAGTAACCGGAGATTCATAGCGACGGTATGGGTATGGAGGTTGTCAAAAGGGATCCATTTATGGAGCAGCCTTCGTTTCCACCACGATTTCCTATCGTCCAATAGCGTGCCCATACGATATCGTCCAGCGGCCCAGGCATGAAACGTCGGACGGTCACCAGCCAAGACCGACAGGGCCAGGTCGTATCGACGCCAGAGTGAACGAAGCAGTGCCAGATGAGGGCCAATCGCCGGACGTTCAGCGATCGCCAAAGTTCGGTGGACGTCGGGATTCGCGGCCACCACATCCTGCGTTCCTTCAAACACGAGCATGTCGATGGCGGCCTCGGGATACGCACGCTTGAGCGATCGAACGACCGGCGTCGCCAACAGGACATCTCCGATCCGACGCGTACACACAACCAGCACGCTTCGTATGCCTCGCTTCATTTCATAACCAGCACTCTCATCACTGAGCACATCGCCGGTCGACATCAGAGACCACCACCCTGATCTAGACCAATGGCGGCTCGAACGGTCGACGAACTCAAAAGATCATCCAGGCGTTTCTGGTTGTCGGGCAACTTCATGCGATCCTGCTCTGGATGCCATAAATGAAACACCGTCGAGGCGAAGCGCGCGCTCTTATGCTTCACTCCGGCATGGAGCAGCCGAATGACCAAGTCGGAATCCTCTAACCCCCACCCTTCGTACGATTCGTCCAATCCATTCACACGAATGAGGTCGGCACGCCATGCGGAAAAGTTGCACGTCTTGATGCCTTCCCAACGATCCGGCGTCCATTTTCGAAACGGACCATCGGGTAGTTGTATCAGCGGAAGTACGCGATTGACTTCGCGCCGAAACCAGGACTGCATCCAATCGATTCCGCTCCACGTATGAATCGGCAGCCGCTGGCGAAGAACACGGCTTGTCAACCCGGCCGAGAGCAACACACGATTCGATCCGAGGAAGTAACCTGGCTCGGCCAGTTGCTTATGGACACGCACGAAATGGCGCGAGGGGACACAGTCACCATCTGTGAACACCACATAGTCAGCCTCCGTCGATGCGACGGCGCGATTGCGGATAGCGGCGGCCCGAAATCCACGGTCTTCCTGCCAGATATGCGTCAGCGGGAACGGTGTGCGCCGTACAAATTTCCGCACAACCTCGGCGGTCTCCTCTTTCGATCCGTCATCTGCAACTATAAGCCCAAAATCGTGATCGCTTTGTCCGCAATAGCCTTCAAGTACAACCGCCAGCGCATCCGGACGATTGTACGTCGTCACGATCACCGTTGTTTTCATTTCGATGGCGAGTTGCCACGGCGGTAAAGAGGCGCCTGTTTGGGAAGGGCCCACATCTCTTGCTGCTCAAACCGCTTGGCATACCGATAAAAGGTTCCTTCAAAATTTCCGAAGGCAATGACAAAACCTGGCCAACCGTCCAGAAACCCTCGCTTCGCGACATAATGCTTGAGGAAGGACCAGATGCCGTGAAACAACGCCGTCCCCATCGACACTCGTTGGTCGGCGAGTTTCAGAACCCCAAGCGACGAATACCGGTTGGCCTTCTTCACGACCTCCTCAAAATCCCTGAACGGGATTTGCCAAATCGCATGCGCCAGCCGACCGGCCGGTTTGGCAGTCAGTAATTCGTACCCCTCGTGGACGGGAGACTCCACGTATTTCATCGACCCTTTCCTGAATAATTGAGGTTGGCGGAAATTCGGATACCAGCCGGAATGCTTGATCCAGCGACCCATGAAATAATTCCGCCTCGGCACAAGATAGGCGTCGTGCCCGGGAGTTCCGGAAAGGATCATGAGAACTTCGTCACGAACCTCGGGTGTACACTGTTCGTCCGTATCAAGACTAAAAATCCATTCATGCGTGCAGGATTTGATGGCTTGATTTCGAAGATGGCCGAATCCTTGGAACGGAACCTGGACAACGCGGGCTCCCAAGTCCTGTGCGATCCGCGCCGTCTCGTCGGTGCTGGCAGAATCGGCCACAATGATTTCGTCGGCCCACAGCACACTGTTAATGGTATCGGCGATCTTCTTCGCCTCGTTGTATGCGATGATATAAACGGAAATGCTCATGTCCTGGCATCCGGTCGCGGGTCAGTCGCAGAATACATAAGACCGGAAAACAAGCAGTAAAACAGTTTCTCGGTATGGTCATTGAGCGCGGGTTGGAAAAGACAGCCGATCGCGATGGTGACCACCACCCCTCTGGCAAGCAGTCCATAGGTCGCATCGCCGGCAAAGGACGCCGATCTCCATTGCTGGGCAAAAAGCCAGAACAGCAGGCCGAGCCCGACGATGCCTACTTGCACCATGACCAGAAGATATTGATTGTGAGGATGAGTCGGGACAGGTAGGCCAAGTTTTTGCACATGTAGAGCGTAGGCGTGCGTAAACCCTCCGGTACCAACGCCCATCAGCGGATGATCCTGAATGATCTGGATGGTGTGATAAAAAAATTCCATCCGCTCGGTCACCCCATCGTACGTAGCCGTCTGGGGACTCCATTGTGTGACACCGGTGGCGACGAGATCGACCCGATCATGAAACGATGTGGAGACCTGATAGGCCGCCGTAAACGCCACACTGAGAGTGATGACCGCCGCCACCATGCCTCGCCATCCGAAATACATATGGAAGGCCACCATGGCAAGCCCGGCCAAGACCACATACCCTGTTCGGCCTTGCACCATCAATAAGACATTGCCCGCCGCCAGGCATGAAGCCACAGCCCACCCCCATCGGACCCATCGGGGTGAGGATTTCCAGGCCAACACCCCGAACAACAGCACACCGAATGCCATAAGCATGTTATGGGTAGTGTGCTTTTTAAATATACAGGGGTTAGAAGGTTCACAGACGGGATGGTAATTGTCCGGGACACAGGGGATGGATGGATCACAAGGGATCTGCTTTTTTAATAGACACGGGTTGAAAGGATCACAATTAATCAGCCCGCCGGTTGGAAGGATCCCCACGTTCAAAGCAAAGGACATCAGCAACGTGACCACTAATGAGGCCGCCAAGCCCAGGAGCGCGCGACGACGCTCTTGAACATCAATCGCCATCGAAACCAATAGCGGAATGAGTAGGAGATCAGCGTACTTCTTCACCGCGAGCATTCTTTCCCCTAGCGAACCCATCCCCCATAGAGTTCCCACGAGCAACCAGCCAAACAGTAACAAGGCGCTCAACCCCACGGGGTTGGAAATAACGCGACGACCTCGTTCCCGCCAATTTCCACTGACACCCCAGCAGGCGACGAGTAGGATGACAAGAATACTGTCGGCCACAACCCATATGGGAATAGTGAATCCCAAAGCCGTGGTCGCCCAACCTGCCGCTCGTCTCGCTTCTCTTTGCAAGCGATCAAAGCCCCAACTCATTTCTTGCATGCGAAGACTATCACAGATATTCAAAATAATTGGATACCGTGGCGTTCAGAAAGAATCGACTACACTTTGACGATGACCCTTGGAGAGTCTTGGGGCGCTACAACGGGTACAGGAGTGCTGACACGAGTCGCAGCAAGACTTTGAGCCGTTCTGGAATCGGTTCGTCGTTGTTCCAATTTACATACCAGTCTCCCGAGAACAAGAAAGACACCGACCCATACGCCAAGAATCACGAGTCTCCATCTGTCCGTCGAGTGATGATACAGAACGGCCAGTCCTCCGCATAGAATCATGACTCCATACTCTGCAAGCACGGTCCGACGATGGGTCCATCCGCTCAAAACCAGCCGTTGATAATAGTGCTCACGGTGAGCTTGCCAAATCTTTTTGCGACGGAGCACCCGTCGAATCAACGTGACCGTTGCATCCACGATGAATGGGGAGAAGATCATGATCGGGACCCATATCTCGAATATTCCGTCGCGAACGCCAAGGATCATCAATGTCCCCGCCAAGAATCCGACCGTGATGCTCCCTGCATCGCCCATGAAGATACGCGCGGGAGGGAAATTGTGAGTGAGAAATCCCAGAGCGGCCATCGCCACGAACACGGCGATGATGAGCATGACCGGGAAGTGGGCTTGCCACCCAAAATATGCGAGAAATCCAAACCCGAAAAACGTCATTCCGCCCGCAAAGCCGTCCATACCGTCCATGAAGTTATAGAGGTTCGCCATCCACAGGAGGACGAGGACGCTCACCGGAATTGTGGCTATTCCAAACAGGATGTTCGGTCCCCCCGGTATTGGGATGGACGATAAGGTTAAGCCCACACCCCCGATAATGATGAACGCAGAGACGGCTTGGACACCCAATCGGAGAACAGCGGGAAGACCGACACAGTCATCGATGAAGGACACGAAAAAAATGAGAAGCATCGAAACCACGATCCAGAGACTCCCTGACGCCACACCTTTCGGTAACACAGCTTTCGAGGGCTGGGTAATCGCCAACACACTGGCAGCCAGAATGAGACTGATCACCACACTGCCGATGACGGCTAACCCTCCCGTCTGGGGAGTCGGCATGGAATGCAATGTTCGTTCGTTGGGATGAGCAAGGATGGAGAGAAATGACCCCGGCAAACATAAACGGTTGGTGAACCACCAGGCCAGTACAAATGCAAAAACTCCTGGGAAAGCGATCATCATGATCGACATGTTGACAGTTCTGCCTTGTTAGATTGCAACTCCAAAAACAATCCTGCCTCTACACCAGAAAAGACCTTGCTGACTTGGTCAAGCTCTATGACTCATTTTTACATTGAAATCAAGACGTACGAGCTGTCGAACCTGGATATGTCGAGGGTATCACTCGATCTACTCGGACGCAGGCGACACAAGAAACCAGCCCATGAGATCGTCTCAACAGCCCGGACGTCCCACATCACGATAAAACGCGATCAGATCGGGGACCGCTTGTTCGAAGGAATACGCGGCTTGATATCCCAATTCATGTGTGATGGCCGTTGAGCTGTACCAGGCGCCTCCGATGAGCTTGGTCAGTTGCTGTGTCGTCAAGGGAGCAGGACTCCCACTGATAGCCTGGAGCACATCGCCGCATCGCGCGCCGCTTTTGAGCATCCAGAGCGGCACTCGCCATCTCGGAAGTGCTTTCCCTAATCCGGCTCGCAACCAGTCGTAGAGATCGGTCACGCAATATGGCTTGGAATCGGCGACGACGTACGCCGCCCGCTGAAAGCATGGCGCGCGAAGGCACAGTAATACAGCCTGTACGAAATTCTCGACGTGTAAGAGGCTTCGGACCGTTGAGAGACGAGGCAAGACCGGAAACCTCCCATGATCGATCGCCTCGATCATCCGATACAGGTTGCCTTTTTTTGTCGGACCATAGACCATCGGAAGACGGAGCGAGACTGCCGTGAGGTCATGTCGCGCTGCGTACTCCGAGACAAGTTGCTCCGCCCGCCATTTCGACCGACCGTAGGCAGTCTGGGGATCGGGAGCCCGTGTTTCATCGACACACTCCGTCGTCTCTTCACCGAAGACTTTGACCGAACTGGCAAACACGATACGACTTACCCCGGACCTCACGGCTGCATCCAGGATGTGTTTCGTCCCGTCGACATTGACAGCTTCATAGTCCTGCTCTTCTCCTGAATCATCGAGCGCATGGACTTTGGCCGCCAGATGCACGATGGCTCCGCAGCCATCCGCTATGTCCTGCACGCTCTTCGCATCGCGGATGTCGGCGGCCACCGTCTCGACATTTCCCAATTGTGAGATGGGATGTTGCGAATCGTGAAGAACAACCCGCACGTGATGGCCCGATCGGCAGAGCTTTTCGACGAGCGATGTTCCCAGAAACCCTGCAGCACCTGTTACCAGCACTTTGCTCATGCATATCCATGAGAACGATCAATCGCCGAGGCCGTCACCATGTCACGGTAGAGGCCTAGTACCTGTTCGGTGATCCGTGGGCTGGACCATTCCGCAAGAACACGGGTCCGGCTTCGCTGTCCCATAACCTCTCGCAACGCCTGGTCGGATAGCAATTCTTCAATGGCCGCCGCCAACGCCGTGGAGTCTCTCGGGGAAACCAGCAACCCGTTAAACCGATCCCGTACGATCTCCCGACAGCCGGGAACATCCGTGGCCACTATGGCCTTGCCACAGGCTGCCGCTTCCAACAATACTTTGGGAAGCCCCTCTCGATACGACGGCAGCACGACGAGCATGGCCGCTGCATAGACAGCCGGCATATCCTCTCGATGTCCCCACCACTCAACCACCCCTGCCTTCACCCACTCCTTCAGGTGGATTTCCGGAATAGCCGCCGGGTTATGTTCATCCCGGCGACCAACGAGAATGAACCGAGCATGGACGCCTTTTTGCTTCAGCCGTCTGGCGGCTTCTACAAACTCCCCGACGCCTTTGTCCCAGAGCATGCGTGCCGGCAGAACTACCACCGGAATACCGGATGGCTGCGGCTGCATGGAATAGGCCGCGACATCGATGCCTGAACCGGCAATAATCCTCGCTCGAAAAGTAGGGACCACCCCCTCTCCGACGAGCCGGTCCTGATCCTCACGATTTTGAACCAGTACGACCGAATGGCCCAAACGGATTACGATTCGTAACGCCGACTTCACGCACCAGCGCAACAGCTCGTTCCGTTCGTCCATAAAGGCATACCCAAGACCGGCGAATGCGTTGATGACGGACGGGACTCGAGTGAACCACGCTGCCAGGGATCCGTACAGAATCGGCTTCATGGCCACATGATGTACCACATCGGGTTTGATGCGACGATACAACCGCACGAGTTCTGCAACGGCGATCACCTCGCGAAACGGATTACGGCTTCGACGGACCATCTCCAACGGTTCAAGCTGAAACCCTTCTCCTCGGATTCGTTCTCCGTGATCAGTTACGCGAGTCGCCACGATAACGTCGTAGCCTGCTTCCCGTGCGGCTCGCGCCAGGTCGAGACGATGAGACCAGAAATACCAGTCTTCAGTGATGAGATACAGAAGGCGCGGATGATCTGCCATGAGCGCTCAACCAAGCTTGAAACATCAGCACATTCCAGATCCAATGCTGCCAATTGCGCCGACCCGAGAGGTGCTCCTGCCATTTCTTCCTGATTGGAGCAGGATCAAAATATCCTTCATGCCGGAGCCGCGATTCATCTAACAGCGCTTCGGCCCAATCCCTCAAGCTGCCTCTGAGCCAGGAGTCCAACGGAATGCCAAACCCCATCTTGGGCCGTTCAACCAAGTGCTTCGGAACATAGCGGTACAATACCTGGCGAAGCAGCCATTTCCCCTGGCTTTCTGTCCTGATCTTCATCGAAAGCGGAAGACCCCAGGCAAACTCCACGACGCGATGGTCCAGGAGGGGCATACGTGTTTCTAGGCTGATCGCCATGGCAGCTCGATCCAGCTTAGGCAAAATGTCATCCGTCAGATATCCCACCAAGTCGTGGAACATCATCTGTTCGCTGAAATCCTGCTTTGCCACCTGTCTTGCTTGGTCGTCGGCCCATATAGGTTCTTCATGAGAACCGATGACCAAGGAGGCGGTCTCTCGCTGCAGCGACACGAGCCGCCGATACAATTCCGTCTGACTATTCGAATCCAGAACTGCGGCAAGTTTATGAACCTTTTCCCCGAGAGTCGACAGATGGAGGGAAGCTGGAAGCCCCATCTTCAATATTCTGCCGATCCTATCCCACTGCTCAGGCGACAGGACCGTCAGCGCATATGCCGCCATCGCTCTCATGGAGACAGGTACTCGTGCGACTCGACGCCAGATCAAGCTTCCCCACGAATACCGATTGTACCCCCCAAATAACTCATCACCTCCATCCCCGGAAAGCGCGACCGTGACCTGTTGCTTGGCCAATCTCGCGACAAGATGGGTTGGAATGGCCGACGAATCGCCGAATGGTTCGTCATACATCGACGGCAGGAGCGGAATCACTGCCAAGGCGTCCGCTGGACTCACATAGAATTCGGTATGGTCTGTTCCCAGATATTCAGCGACAGCCTTCGCGCCAGGCGCTTCATTGTAGTCATCTTCACCGAAACCTAGCGTGAAGGTCTTGACAGGACGGGATGAGTGCGCCTGCATAAGTGCCACGACGATGGAGGAGTCGATACCACCTGAGAGAAACGCACCGAGAGGCACATCGGCTATCATTTGTCCCTTGACGGCACCACTCAATAACCGGTTTAGCTCATCCTCGGCCATGCTATCGGTCCAATCGCATCGGCGAGTCTGTCTGGCAACCGCCGCCGCAGACCAATAGGGTGTGGGTTCCGGCCAGTATCCGGCCGCGCAGGTGAAAGCGATCGTCGCATAGGTTCCAGGTAAGAGTTTTCGAATCCCAGTGTAAATCGAGTATGGTAACGGCACATAGGCATAGCGCATGAACAAGGCCAGGGCCCCCCGATCAATTTCACCGCGCCAGTCTGGGTAGGCTTCCAACGCTTTCAGCTCCGAGGCAAAGAGGAACGTCCCGTTGGACCACCCATAGTAGAGCGGCTTCTCTCCGATTCGGTCACGAGCCAGGATCAGGCGTTGCTCGACGCGATCCCAGAGAGCCAAGGCAAACATCCCCGCAGTGGCCTGAAGCGTTTTTTCCACACCCCAGGTTTCAAAGGCCGCCAACAGCGTCTCGGTGTCAGAATGCCCGCGCCACGATAGGCCCGCGAGTTGCCCCCGGAGTTCCAGATGATTGTAGATTTCACCGTTGAATGCGATGACATATCGACCGGAAGCTGATTCCATGGGTTGATGGCCCGCGGGAGACAGGTCTAGGATCGACAGGCGGACATGCCCAAGGGCAAGCCCGTAGTTGAAATCGCCCCATACTCCTGAATTGTCAGGACCACGATAACGAATCCTCTCAGCCATTCCCGAAACGATACGGGTGTACTCAGTGCCTCGATAAAACATCATTCCAGCAATGCCACACATCAGTGTACCGAATGAGCTGAATGGTCAGGCATGTGTGAGGACTGTCTGTTCATGAGCCAACCCCGTCCACACCGATTGCCACTGGTCTCTCTCTCCTTGACCAGCAGAGCCCCAGGACCTGCGAGATCCGCTCCCAACCGTGCGACCCAACTGGAGGACCACGTCTCTTGCAAGAGCGACGCTATGCACACCCGCACCCATCACCGCCCACCGTAATGAGGTGAGGTCATGCACCCTGGCAAGAAGCCGACGGCAATAGTTGAGCCGACCACGGCCCAGCTTTCCAGCTTTGATTTCAGTCATGCGATAGCCCAAGAGCACTTCCTCTAATGCTGCAAAGCGACTGTGGGAAAAGCATTCAAGAAGGAGTGCTTGATCTTCACACCGACTGTCTTGGTCAGAATAGGGATGTGCGAGAAACCAGGCCCGCTTGCCCATCCATGTCGGATGGGCAAGCGGAAATCCCCACCATGGTCTACAGCAAATGGCCTCATGTGAGCTTGCCGTTGGGTAGCAGCCGATGATCTCGCCTTCTCCCTTGAAAATCACAGCGCCGGTCCCTAGCAGATCAATGTCGTGATGCGCTTCAAGAAACCGCACCTGCCGTTCAAGCCGCCGGGGATACGACACGTCATCGGCATCCATCCGGGCAACATATTGCCCTTTGGCCAGACGCACACATTGATTCAACCGTAACGCTAGGCCCATATTCCCAGATGGTTCCTGAATGAATCGGACTCGGGGATCCTTCACCTGCAACACACTTTCCGCCGTCCGATCGGTCGAGCCATCATCGACAACAATCAGTTCCCATTCTTGATACGTTTGGGTAAGAATCGACCGCAACGCAAGGTCGATGGTCCCAGACGCGTTGTACGCCGACATCACTACTGTGACCAGAGGGCTCGCATTCATTTATAGTGGATAATCGACAAATTGCGTTGATGCTGGATGTTCAAAAAGGTCTTCCAGCGAGGCCACAGTGAGCGAAAGGCCGGGACGTACGTGGTTGGTACGTTGAGGTCTTGAGCGATACGAGAACAAAGCTTGAGACCTTTTTCAACATCCTGTTAACTTTCCCTGTAAAACATTCGACCAGGCCAGCCGGCGGCGCCGTAGGTCCAGGCTCCCCGCAAGCGCCAGGACAACTCGAAGGCCAGCCGACGCGCGGCACGAGCTCCCCGTCGTTTTCCCCAGATCAGCGCAGCGCATGAAACACATAGGGTTCTGAGCAATGCTAACCATGGGCCAATCTTGTGCTGGCTGGCGACTCGTTCAAAGATCTGCCAGTCGATGGATCGGATGGGTCGCTGCGTAGCCCGTTGAGCCAGCTTCTCGAGCAGATCCTTAAATCGCCGGTCATACGTATGCTCCGTGCTGACTCGTTCGAATCCTCGGTATGCAATGGCGTCTCGTTTTTCAGGATTGGCCAGAAAATAATTAATGCGCTCGGCGAGTTCATCCGGACCATCGAATACGATGATTTCCTCACCGATGCGAAAATACTCTTCAAGGTACTGAGCGGGTTCAGTGAGCAGACAACCACCTGCACCTGGCACTTCGAATACGCGCGCCTTGATTTGACGGCTACGGTACGGCAGCAGCCCTCGAAATTGAATGCCCGAGTCTCCGAAGTTCAGGGTGAGTACAGACTCACGGTAGATACGCAGAAGATCCGTGGCAGAGACTGGCCCTGCGGGCCAACCGTGACCGAAGCACTCGACCTGGATGCCTCTGGCACGTAGGATTTCGATCCACTTCCTTCTGTTGCCATACGCACTGCCCACGAACGTCACCGGGTGCGTACACTGCCGGGCAGGCAACGGCTCAACCAACGTGTCACGGCTTGCCCCCCACTGAGTCAACACAAAGTTGTCTAACCCATTGTAATGGGCTTTCTGGACTGCCTTCAGATAGGTGGTCGCATAGCAGTCGACATGCGGAGCAACGAAGCGCGAAAACTGTTCATATTTCCAGGAGTCATCCGTACCCCAGTTGACGATCACAACGGACCCGTTAGCCCGAACAATGTCCAACGTCTCCCGCCACAACTCGTAACTCAGGAGCACACAAAAGATTACGTCCGGTTGTTCCTGATCGACTCGGCGTAGAAATGCTCGATTCAATTCCGCAAAGTCACAATAGGCGGAACGATCCCATGAATCAAAAAACGACACGTCATGCCCCAGTGCCCGAAATGCAGGCAGAAAATTTGCGTACTCGTACCCATCCCCACGGAGAGGATCACCATAGTTGTGTCGGCCAAAGACACAGAAAATGCGCATCAATGCAACGTTCTCTTGCGCGATCGGGTAAGATATATGAACCCTTCACCGACACATACTTCGGAAAGAGCACATATATTGCCCTCACAAGCTGTACGGAAAGTCCGTATCCAATACTGGCTCACGAAGACATTATGCCCTTGCAGAAACGCGCTTACAGGCCTGGAGTAACTTCCGATTTGTCCACGCATGGCGATCGACAGCAATCGTATTGATATAGGTATCTGCATAAATCAAATAATCATTTTGCTGCAAAATGCTCTGCAGTTCGCTAATTTTCTCCTCTCCTCCATCTTCCGTATAGGTCAGCGTCTCGACACAGAACACCTTCGGCCTGAACCGCTCGAAATCAAAACCTTTCAATATCGATAGATCCATACCTTCTACATCAATCGACACAAAATCTGGCACTGACTCGAAGTACTCCTCAAGAACTTGGTTGACTGTTTTAATCTCCACCGGAATCACACGCTCAATCTGTTCTGTACCATAAGCCTGATACCGCTCGGCCTCCTCGCGGGAAAAGGTATTGAGCGTTGACGTGGTCATCAAGAAAAGATCAGCAGTGCCAGGCACATTTCCAATGCCCACCGGCAAGCAGATATCACGAGGGCGAACTTGTTTGAATGCCCTCAGGGCATTCGGGTCCGGTTCAACGCACACACCACGACCACCCTGCCTATAGAAGTAGTATGTGTTGCTGAGGTATCGCGGATGATGTGCGCCAATATCAAGATAGGACACTTTACCGACATCGAGCACGGCCAATACATAATCGACGATGAGATCCTCCCCACACTGAGCGTATGAGACCTTTTCAGATCCGATTGCCCAATTGGCCAAATGACTGAGCCGCCGCCTAAACCGACTAACTAGCCCCATAGCCCCCATTCCTCATATTCATGGACCGTTTCTCCATAGGTCGGTGATCTGGAGAGATGGATAGAGCACAGGAGTACCCCAACATCCCACAATCGTATTCAGCCCTATTCCTAAAGACATCGAACACTTTCACAGTGAACAAGCCGTAGTAGCCCGCCGGGCCGTCACATGGTAGCCAACCGTAAAACGCCTCTCGCGGTCGAACCTATCAAGCCATTTGCATAACACAGGGACGATCAAGCCAAGGACCGGAACCAGCACGACCCACATCGAAAACCAGAGCAGCCGAATCCCAACCGGGAGACTCGTACTCCACGGACTAGTCGCTTGAATAAACCGTAATGATTCCTGTCCAAAAAATCGAAATGATCCTTCGTTCGGTTCAACGGTGATCGCCTCAAATCCAGCCGCCTTCAGAAAGCGCTGGTACCACCAGGGTGTATAGCCCCCGTAATAGTGGTAGGGCTCTTGATGAATTCCTGATCCAAGCGGCGCGGTGAGAACGAGCGTTCCTCCTGGCTGGAGAATCCTTGCCAATTCATAGACCACTCGGATGGGCTCAGGATGATGCTCGAGCACCTCCGTACAAAGCACCACCCCAAAGCTGCCATCAGGAACTGGAATGGCCGTCACATCCGATACGAAGTCGAGTACCCCATAGCTGCCATGTCGAAGCTGGTCGTCCCGCAACGGCGCGAGGTCCTGAGTACGATAGTCGCAGTGTGCGAACAGCTCACGATACGGGCAGGACCCGGCGCCGACATCCAGCACTCTCGTCCCATTCGGCACCAACGACGCCTGTTGCGCTATCCATCGATCCCGCCGTACGACGTTATAGGCAAACAGCTCGCTCTGAGCCAGCCAGGCCCGTAGACCGTTACTCACGTGCCTTCACAAATTCAAAAAGACCGCAACCATAATCCAGATTGTCGGCCCCTTCCGGCGAAATCTCCTCGTTGAACCGTCCGGCATCATCAACAAGAGAAAAAGCCTTGAGCTGGAGCTCTTGGAAGAAATCCTTGACCGTGCTTGGCGAAAATACTCGATGCGCATTGAAACACACCCGCTCATGTCCAACCGGCACCGAGAGGAAGAGCCTCCCGCCCGGTTTCAATACCCGCTGTAGTTCCGTGGCGGCCAGCCGGCTTCCCTCAGGGTTGATGGGGTCACCGTATCGACCAAGTCCCACATGCTCGAGGACATGAAGACAGGACAATGACGTGATGCTTCCGGTACGAAAGGGCAACCGAACAATATCTCCACCAAGCGGTAGAAAATTCGAAAGGTGAACGCGGAGCGGCCGATAATCGACAAAAATGGTCTTTGTGGTCGCGCTTAACACGTTGATCATCATCACGCTCGAACCGATGTCGACGTGGAACGGAGGCTTCGCATTATGCAAGCACCGCGCAAGCCACGCAGCTTGAAAGAAATAGTGTGGATCGAACGGCGTGTCCACAACACGATCGGCAAGACATGGGTACGAATCGCGGAACGAGATCTGTTGTGTCGCGGCCCTCTTCTTATAGGCGTTCCATTCTACGAGATAGCGAGGCAATGCGCCAATGCTGGTAAAGAGATGAGGGCCAAGAAACGCTGCACCCCACCGGACGATCGCGCTGTTGCGAAACAGATCCCTCACAGAAGTCTAACGAGAGAGGAGTATCATAAGAGGACGGTCATCTCGCAGAAACCACTCTGAAAGGGGTTGCAACTGGCTGGCGTAACAAGGCTTATTCAAAGCGGAGACCTTTGAGTGTAAGGAGCTCTGGATCACCACAATTTTGAAATATCACCAGCCTTACAAATCGTGCACTACGTGATCTATCGAGGACCGCGTCATGCCAGCCCTCTTTCTCCGTGGTTGCATCGCATAATTGATCAAAACGTCCTACCTGTAACCAATCTCCATTTTCTGACCGGATACTCACTTCAAGGCGTCCCGGCATGCGTAAGCGAAGGCCATCCTGTGGTAATAGCCGCACTTTGGTAAAAGTTTTCACTTCTGACAGGTCTATATCCAGAGTCTGTGGATAGTTCGGCCGCCGTTCGGCATGCCAACCAGGCTGTGCCGCCGTGAGGAGGCCATATGGCCCGAAGTTTCCAAGAGTTGAAGAGGCTTTCAGCCTTGGGACTGCATCTGTCCGCACAATAGAGGGCATGACAGGTTGAGAATTGAGCAAAGACAAATTGATTATAAAGGGCTCCACCGGACTACGTATCTCTACAAGTCCCTTTGTATAACCTAGAACTACAGTCCCCTCATTTTGTACGGCAATACTCGCACAAAGCTGATCGGAAGCGCAGTCCACCAAGTTAATCTTGGGCCTATCGCCGATTTCTCGGAAAACAGCATGAAGCATCCAGGGCACCGACACCGGATTGGGCCACGTGGCGAGAACGGCATTCTCATTTCCATAACCGGTATTGTTGATCAGCTGCTCTGCAAAGTATGGACGAGCTTTTGAAGGGAGCACTACAAGTAAATAATTCTTGTCAATCCATCCTTTATTTTTAACCCAATTTGATAAATGAGACCGTATCGACTCGATCTCAACATTGGTGACCATCACCTCCAGCATCGACAGACGGTATTGGACCGACAAAATGGGCAGAACAAAAAAAAGCAAAGCTATAAGAGTTACCCATTTATTGGCCCTAGGCAAAAAAGACGAGACTAAACTCATCAGTCCAACAGCTGAACCACAAAAGAATAGATACCAAGGAGCTAGATGCCTCGATGAGAGACTATCCATTTTGCTTAGCAACCAGGGGCTTGTTGAACCCAAAAGCAGAACAATGCTCGCTAGGCACATGAGAGCGCCACTGATTACTCCGACAAACATTACCTTGCTACTCTTGGGTACGGCGTTTCTGGTTGCAGCTACCACGAAAGCGCCAAGGATAAACACGCCTACGCCAGGTGACGTCTCGAAATTGAAAGGAGGCATATGCGAAAAATATCGCGCGAGATCGGATAACCTCTCATAGATAACAAGTGGGCTTTTTTGTATTGCTACCTCATAGTTTCCCAGCACGGGGAGCTCACCCTTAAATGTCTTCAGAAGAAAAAGGCTCCCTTGAACTAGGGCGTAGTAAACGAGCGAGGCCCCGAGATAAAAAAGGAGTTTATTTACAGCAAGTCTGGCCTTTGTGAGATAAAGCGGAGCAGGCCCGAATCCCAGTTCGATAAGAATCAAAGCTATAACAATGAACGCATACGCGGGATATATGAGGCAGGCCACGATGAACAACATACCTGAGGTAAAGATTACTCTGGGTGGAGGGTTCCCTTTATGACAGTATCCGTTGCTATAAAGGAAGAAGGACATAGCCGACAGCAGGATAGAAACCAAAACCATGATCGCAGGCATTCCTTGGAGATACATGAAGGAATACCCAGGCGTCACGACAAAGACTGCGGCTGCCGAAACTCCTAGTGGAAACCCACCTATTAGAGGCGCTAACACGGTTCCGAGATAAAGCACTGTGAGGAGGACAACCCCAAAAACAATGGGCCTCACATATCTGAAGTCAGAGATACGTGACACGATAGCGTGCTCTACACATTCTCCAAACCATACGAATGGTCTACCTGTTTGCACATAGAACTGTGAAATCATCAGTCCACACTGTTTTCCTCGTACCAATGACGACTCTCCTTCCACTGAATACCGAAATGCCCGCCATTGATCTTGTGTCACATAGTCATATTGCAGTGTGGGAAGATATGCCAATAAGAGGAGAACAAGAACTGCAGCGACAACGCCCTTAGTCCTCGAGTTACACGCGATCCACTCCCTCCATGGAGCCAGAAAGACCCACTTCATTGCTTGCTAGGCTTCCAAAACCACAGCTCTCGGAAAAACTGCAAGAAATAGGCAGCTCCCCACTGGATGACTCGAAGTTTCCGCTCACCCCCTATCCGTGGAGGTTCGTCTCCCGGTATCTCTGTTACCTTTAATCGAGCCTTGGCTGCGCGAACCGACAGCAGAGGTTCCCAGCTAATCTTTGTGAAAAATAATTTCTCCGGGAGAGAATGCGCATCCTCGCGATCAAGGCCAAGTTCATATGGGACGTCCTTTCGGTATGCCCGAAAAATCACCATCACATCCGTATAGTTACCTCCATGCAGAACATTCACCGTTCTAGTAAAAAGCCAATTACCAAAACTTGTAGCAATATCATCGTCTTCACTTTTAGCAGGCCCAAGGTAACGCGAGGCAATGACCATGTCATACCCTTCATTCATTTTCGCAATAAGAATGGGGATTAGTTCGGGCAAAGAATTTCCGTCAGGACTGAACGTAATCACAATATCACCAATGATATGTGGCCAGACCTCGTTATAGGCGTGACGAAATCCTCTCTGTTTCTGAACATAGACCTGGTAGTTGTTAGCTTTGGCCCACTCTATGGTGCCATCGGTGGACCCACCATCAACGACAATGATTTGGTCCACCCACGAGCGATCGATCTTCGGCATGATGGCCTTCATGCCGTGTACTTCGTTGAGCGTCATCACCAGTAGTGTCGACTTCATGAGCAAGATCCTCTTTGTGAAAGAGCCTGGAGGCAAACTTGAGACATGCCAAGAAAGTAACAGCACCCGAGCACAATAAGATTGTCGTTATAACGCTGTTCACTCCGACATCATCGGTCACGAAGTTTTTAACACTCTCTCCTAAATAGGCAACCGCTATGGAAGGAGGGAGAAGGAAAATAAAAGTTGCCCAGAGAAACGAAAAATGTGAAGTCGACGTAAGCCCTAACAGATAGTTCAGAGGGCCTGTCGGAATGATCGGGTTCAAACGTGCGAATGCAATGAACTTCCATCCGCTCCGTTCAAACTCTCGCCTTACTTTCTCTGCCCATCTATTATCAAAACGCTTTGCGAACGGCATTCCAATCAGTGCTCTGGCTAAACAGAACGACGTCCAGCCTCCCAGAGTAACTGCGGTGGCGGAATAAATACCCCCTACAACTCCTCCCCAAAAGTATCCCCCTGCCAGATTGAGAGGTAGTGTAGGTAGGACCGCTATCATGGAAGAAGCATAGAGAACGATGAAGAGAATCACTGCCACGAAGGGATGTCCTTCTCTATAATCTTCTATGATGCTTGGGCTGAGCTCACCTTGTCGATAGAGTCCCCATGCATAAAAAAGCCCTCCTAAAAGGAACAACAATAGCATCAGACGCTTTGGACCGATATATCTTCTCAACCCTTCTTTCTCGTTTAAGCGCATAAAAACTGTTTGCACTCACACAGCGTCACCGCTCTATCAGAGTAGCCTCAACTTTGGCCGACACAATCAGTCATGCTCCAATATTCCAAGACATCATGAGGGAACGGTCTTTCCAGCTCAAACTGTTTAGCCATGGTGGAATAATTTTCAAGATTTTGAATGTACAGCAACCGCCACTCATTAACAGACTGCTTAACCCTACTCACCCAATCCTGCTCTTGTATGTTCAGCTGGGTGCAGCAGGAAGCTATACGGGAGATATCTTGCGTACCCAATGAAATCGTGGCTCTGCCTGTTTGAAGCCCTGCAACGATCCGCATCAGTGACAACCATTGCCATCCTTCCCGCTGTGGAATATTGACAATCACTTTCCCCGATCGATTGAAGGCGTTGCGGCGATTCCTTGAGACAAATTTCCTCGGACACATGACTGATAACCCCTCCGCCTCCAACAGAGAAAGAAGCCGAGCACGATATTCCGTCATAGCTCCGGTAAACACAAGATCGGTGACGGCGATATCAGAAGACATCTCAGTTTCAGAATACGAGCCTCTGACTAGATTCGGGAATGGGATTGCACGCACATCAACACCTGGCACAAGCGTCGAGATATTTCGCAGCTCGGGCAAGTCACCCAAGACAAAGAAACACCGTAGATAGGGCAAGCACTCCATGAGATGTCTGATCCGCTTCAAGATCGTGGCCGAGTGCATATAATCGTTCTGACTACCAAGGGGGGCACCGTGGAAATAGATCTGCCCATGCTGGAAATCCAAATGCTCGGTCATGATCACTGCGACTCGTTTCCGCGATGATCGGCAGAAATCGAGCAACACATTTCTACTGTTTTCCGTGGAGAACCCTTCAATGATGACATTCAGAGACGAGGGACGAGGCTGTTTCCCGACGGAAACCGGATAGCCATGCTGTCGAAAAGCAGTGACCGCAAAGCCCACTTGGTCACCGATCCCATGCAATTGATGATTGTAGACCCAGAGGTGAATAGGAGGCATCCCCCCAACATACTTTTTCACGAAAGAAATTACCCCGCCCTATACGAGTGAGAAGCTTTCGCTTTCGTAGCATGAGGATCTACAGGTGATAAAGCAGAGGAATTAGCTCGTTCGGACTCGTGGCCATGAGCCACTACAATGGCACGCTCCACATCCTCAAGTGAATGGCCTGAAAACCATGAAGAGTATCCACCAGAATCAGCCTTCGCTGAAATAAAGGCTCCTTCATTCTGGAGGATTGCGTAATATCGATCGAAACGTCGAATGATATTGTAGCCGCATACCCCATGACGAACGAGCTCAACATCTGGATCGGCCTTGACTTCCACTAATCCCGGCCTGATTACACTGCGAAGATCAGAAAGGATACGTGCCGCCAACCGATATATTCTTGGGAAAGGCCTGAGCACTCTGGCGACCATTCTGACCAGCGCAACCCTCGTGAATCTTCTAACCTCCTGGTGTTCAGCCGAGTAAAGATACTGCCCTGCCAATTCTTCCAGCGCATTCGCAAAGGTCATTCGTGGCGCACCAGGTCTGTAGTACTCCGCCAAGACAGACCAGTCATTCAAATCGACGGGAGGATTTCCATAGGCATGAATCACAGCACCACCCCATTCCCAGACCACCCCTTGACCCGTATTAATCCGTAGCGTTGGTTGGGCTGGGCTATCGAACACACGAGCCCAGCCATCACAATGTATTGTGCAATCGAGCAATGCACCTCGACCTTGGACAGCCTTAATACTGTGCCTTGAAGAAAACGCTCGATCTCGCTGATACAGATCCGACACCGCGTTCCAGAATTGATCGCTAAACGCCTGGCCGGAAAACTGATCTTTGGCATGAGCGACCATGTGATTTCGCATGTCCCAGTAGATACGCGGTCGATCCAATAAGGCACACACACGGCTAGTCAGTTGGGAGGCCAGGGAATCTTCAAGGTCAGGCCGTCTGGAATACCGGTCCACAAGGATGCCGGTTGCTACGGCCTTATACGAGAGAGCTTCCCGCACGCCCTGCAAAACAATGCCATTCTGATTGTCGGTGACATACACCGACGTACCCACGATATCCGTGACTATCGGAATGGCTCCCAGCATCATTGCTTTCATGATCAGAACCGAATCCAGGTCTACACTGGGCAATACTACAACATGAGCGCCCGCCATTAACGCATTCACTTCATAATCACTCAGATAACCATGCCCCCAGATGATGCTGCGACCTGTTTGGTCTCGGACAAAGGAGACATCAACACCATGTTCAATCAAGTCCTCTTCGCTAGGCTTCCGGCAAGTCACCATAAGGAGACCGGCTTGCCTACTCGCCAAATATTCTTTCCAGAAGCGCAACACGAGATGCCCACCTCGGTGGAAAAACTCGGCTGGATTCTGGCTGCCAGAGTTCAGAAACAAGAACCGGGGTCTGGACAGAACAATCTTTTTCTGAGGTGCTAACTCTTGAACGGTATTCTCGCTCAACCCAACTCTTGAGCGAAACAGCTTCCGGTCGATGGTCGAGTTAGAGAAGAATCTATGCAGAGACTCAAGAGTCTCGGGGACATGAGAGAAAATGCCCAGGCACAATGGGTTTGCCAGCATGGCCCCAAAATGAGCCCTGATTTCTTCATGCTGTCTAGCGGAGTTGCCTCCATCCTGCGCAAATGGCAACAAGAGATTTGCAAAAGACTCGCAGTGAAACACGAACGGCCGCGTGAGGGAGGGGAACGGAACGGTATGGTGGAATTCGATGTCACCCACTAACTCCGCCGTCATAACCCTGTTCGATGTCCAGAAGAGCTCCTGGTAAGCCCTGGCAAAGGTCTCTCCTGCGAGTCGATCAGCGCGAAGCTCTTCAGCCTTAGCCTTATGCAATATCTCTTTACGTATCCTCTGGTCAGATCGGAAGAGACGCCCAAGTTTTACGTTATCCCAAGCATGGAGAGCGACACCCTCGGGAGCATCGTCAAACAACGCACGGTAGAGGTGGGCAAACCCGTTGAGCGGGATATAATGACTCAGGCTCCAGGGAACTGCCACATTCAAATGGGGTGAGATCATTTTTCTTAATACTCGCGCAACACTCATTAGGAAAGAAACTAGGGATTTGCCTAGGCGGCTTTCAGTTCCTGGAGACGCGGAGAGGAGTAAACATTCGAAATCCTAACAAGACATGACCATGACGGATGCGGACGCGACGATCATCGACGACCTCTGAGAAACAGCGAGCGACGTTTCATTGCAACCCTGCAAAAATCGCTCGACAGTCAGACTCGGAATCGGGACGTAGATGGCTGCCATTTTAGACCTTCATTTTTCGAGTGGATCAATTTTTTAGATCTGTGTCGGCTTTAGCTTTAACCATTCGATCTATCACTTCTCTTGCTTCCCCTATGTTCTCTGTCTCAAGAAGCACGCTCGTAGTGGCCAGACGGTTTAATTGTTCTTGATCTCGAAAATCAACCCTCCCTACTGATTGGTGTACGACCCAATTCTTTCCTTTGTAGCTCACGATATTGAAACCCTCTCTCGACTCCACGAGTCGAGGAACTCTTGTTTGATCTATCCGCGTTTGATCTGCCACAGCCCGCGCATCCCCTATACTCCCCGTCTCAACCAGCTTGCCAGCGGTGGCTAGACGCTGCAGTTGTCCCTGGTCACGAAAATCCACTTCTCCAGCAGATTGGTCTGCGACCCAATTCTTTCCTTTGTAGCTCACAATATTGATGCCATCTCTAGACTCGACGATCCGCGGGACGCTTACTTTATTATTTATGTGCTCGATGGTATCCAGCAGCAACACCAATTCCTCTATCGAACTCCCTACAATTCGGTGCTGGAACCAGTTTGGGCTGGCCATTGGATACGCGACGAACCCTTCGCCCAGCTGAAAAAACTCATACCCCTTGAGAACACCATATGGAATTTCGACCGCATGTTGCAAATGGGTCGGAATTTCCAGATCGCCCGCTCGAAAATCAGGAACGGTCCATTGTTCATCAGACCGTTCCACGCACCACAATCCCTGTTCTTGCCAGACACCGTCGAACATTATTCCTACTGCTTCCGTAACGCCCGGATGATAACTGACACCCGTTCGTGGATCAGCAGCGACATCCCTATCCTTATCCAATGCCACTTGGTGCGCATCTGAATCAATCTGGGACTTGAGTAACTCTAGGTCGTCCCCACAAATCACTCCTCCACTGCGAACAAGCCGCTTCGCCTGCTGCAGGTCGTATAAAACGTCGTCTTTCTTATGCGATCCATCTATATACACAAGATCAAAGGCCGCGCTTTCAAGTTCTGGAAGCACCTCTCTGGAGCTGGCCTTCTTGACCTCTACCATATCGCCGAGGCCACACACTTTAATGTTCTGATAAAATAACTCTTGAATCTCTCCATGTGCAATTGCCGCATTCATACTTTTATAATGAAGCGAGCGATCCTCTGCTACAAAGTATTGGTCCCATTGATCGACACAGATGATCTTGCTATCAGAAATCCCAAGCTCTCGAATCACGGTTCCAAATGTTATTGCCGAGGCGCCGGCCCAAGATCCAACCTCAAGAACTCTGACAGCGGCTTTCCCTCCAAGCACATATCGGGACAGATCAGCCAGCAATGCGTAACGGATCGGAGGGCTTTGAAATGCGGAAAGTTGCCGGCCAAAATATGGCCTATCGCTTTCTCTTGCCGACGAAAGAGAATACTGGGGCATGATCGCGATACGTGAATCAGCGATCGACCTCTTTATACCTAAATCCGATATCCACGATTCCATTAAACTTATTCTCCGCCATACGTGTGACCATTAGGTGAATAATGGAGCGACGGACATCTAGAACGTACCCACCCGTTGACCCGTCATACTTCGTGATCCCGAGATCAATAAAATAGTTTCCCTCGTTGAGCGGCACATTAAATTCAATCTGATAGACTCTCACAGCCCCCTTACCAGCTGGCCGCAGCAGCACCCGCTCAAGATAGGTATTACTCCCGGTGATTGTCACCCCCTTGTCCGTCTTCAATTCGAACCCGACAATAGGTTGTGTCACATCCTCGGTAAATTGAACTTTCACGTAGATCGTTAATACGGTCCCAGAAACAATGCCGGAAAGATCGGCACGACCGTTCGCCATCACCATATAGTCGACAATGGCTGCGCCGCCATTCGTTGTACGGATTTCATGATGATTGTACCCAAAGCGCTGTGAGATCGGGATATCAGTCCAGAAGGAACTGTCTGCAATGAAGGGGTCTCCTGTCTCTTGCACAGGCAAGGCATGCTGAGATACCGACATAGGTGAGGATTTCTCTTGCGCCGGATCTTTCTGTGGCGCCGCTTTCGACTCGGAAAAGAGAAGGGTCAAATATTTCTCACTTATCAGCCTGGATTCGCCGTCGGCGATCAACATGCCATTCTCCAGAATGATGGCTCGGCTACAGAGGCTCGTAATGGTCTCAAGGCTGTGCGAGACGAGCAGAATTGCCGCACCGCTCGTGCGAATTTTTTCAATTTGCACTAGGCACTTACGTTGAAATCTGACATCGCCGACAGCAAGGGCTTCGTCGACAACCAGGATATCCGGATCGACGTGAATTGCCGCTGCAAACGCGACGCGCACAAACATCCCAGAGGAATACGTCTTGACCGGCTGATCGAAGAACTCTGCAATATCGGCGAAGGCTTCGATCTCCGGCAACCGTCGGAGCATCTCTTTCCGAGAGAACCCCATGATCGCGCCGTTCAGAATCACATTGTCCCGACCCGTAAACTCAGGATTGAATCCTGCTCCCAGTTCAAGTAAGGCGGAAATTCGTCCATCGACTTGAACTTCGCCGTTCGTCGTCTGCATCACCCCACAAATGACCTGTAACAACGTGGACTTTCCTGAACCGTTTCTTCCCAGGATGCCGACGATTTCCCCACGTTCGACTTCGAATGAAACATCGCGCAACGCCCAGAATTCACGATGATATTGCTTGCGAAAGGGATGCAGAGCTTCCAATAGACGCTCTTTCGGTGAGGCAAAAAGCCTGAATTTCTTGGAGACGTTTCGAACGGCAATGACAGGCGGGGGACGCATGGAGCTGACTACATCACGTCGGCGAATTCAGGTTTCAGTCGGCCGAACACGTAGGCGCCCGCTAGAAGAAAAAGGAGTGCAACGCTCCAAAAGTACAAAGTCTGGCCAGTGTCTGGAAGCTGATGCGAGACCAACACACCACGATACCCCTGAATAATGTAATCGAGAGGGTTATACCTCAAGATCGGTCGGTACTGTTCTGGCAGATTATCGGGTGACCAGACGATGGGGGTCGCCCAAAATAAGAGGTTCAACCCAATACCAAGCCCATGGGAGATGTCCCTGTAGAATACGTGGACAGCTGACAGGAGCCAGCCTAACCCTATAACGAGAACACAGGTGCAGAAAAAAAAGTAGAATATCAGGAGCATAGAGAGATGAAACGTGACGTGATAGTACGCCAGCATCCCGGCCAAGAGAACCGTGAAGACCCCGTGAGGTACTATACTTGCCGTCAGATGCACTACTGCGAGAACTTCGGAAGGGAAGACGGTCTTCTTGATAAAATGGGCGTTCCGCACGACGGAATCCGTGATTGAGGTCAGCGATTCATTGAAAAACAGCCATGGTACAAAACCAGAGACAAACCAAAGTATGAATGGTGTATTGCCTGGCCCCTGAGATCGAAATCCGATGGCAAAGACAAAATAGAATATGAATATGACGGCTACCGGATGTGCAAAAGTCCATACAATCCCGGCCAGCGTCCCCGCGTACCTACCCTGCAGATCTCGATCCGCCAGGGCAAGAATCATCGTCCGGTAGCGATACAGATTCCGAAATAGCTGAAGAATCAGTACCACCTACCGTCCGGTGAGGTATGGTGATGTATTCGATTGAGCTGAATGCGCAATCTGCCGTTTCGCTGATCTGCGATAGGCATGCGAATTTTACACATTCCCGTAGCGCGTGTTCTTGATCATCGTGTATCCCTTGATCAAGTCGCTGATCCCCGCATCAAGCGAGTACATCGGTTTAAAGCCGGTGGCTTCGATTTTGGCATTAGAGACAACATAGTTCCGTTGATCCGGATCCTTGCCGACCGGGGCATCAAGGAACACGAAGTCCGGCACCTGCTTCTGGATGTGTTCGCACAACTCTCGCTTCGACACATTAGCATCAGACAGACCGACATTGTAGATCTGGCCTTTCATCTTGTCGAAGTTTGAAATGGCATGTTGGAACACGCGCGAGACGTCACGCACATGAACATAATTGCGCTTGAAGGAACTTTCAAACAACACCACGAAGCGATCGTGGACGGCTCGGTAGGTAAAATCGTTTACGAGGAGATCGATCCGCATACGCGGCGACATTCCGAACACCGTGGCCAGTCGAAAACTGATCGCGTTCTCCCGCTGCATCAGCTCCTTCTCAATGCCGACTTTTTCCTTTGCATAGATCGAAATTGGATTGAGTGGTGACTCCTCGGTGCAGAAGTTATTCTTGTCCCCGGTGCCGTAGGCGCTGTTGGTAGTGGGCATCAGGACCATCTGCTGCTTCGACAGCAGCTTCAGCATCAGAACGATGGCGTCATGGTTGACGGTGGTCGCACCCACGGGGTCTTGGCTGCACATCGGCGCCCCCACCAGCGCGGCCAACGGAATCACGATATCAGCCTTCTTAATCAACGGAGCCATGACACTTTCGATCCGAATATCGCCTCTCACGACTGAAAAGTTGGAATGATGGCACATATGGTTGAGGCTGGACTGCTTGTACATGAAGCTGTCCAACACCGTCACCTTGTGGCCGAGCTGAAGAAGATCTGGGACCATGGTAGAGCCAAGATAACCCGCACCGCCCGTGACAAGGATGTTGAAATTCATAGATGTGTCCTTTTCTGGTGATTGAACCATGATCGCACAAGGCTAGCCAGCCAGCAGGGTGGCGGCTCGATGATAGTCATCGGGCACACCGATGTCGATAAACGTGCCCGCGAACTCGATCCCAAACAACCGCTGCCCTGCCGCGAGTGCGCCTGGAAACAGGTCGTTTTCTAGGGACAGCTTTTCACCGAAAGTCCGAGCCCCGGACAGTACGCGTGGGTGCACCCAATAGACTCCCCCGTTGGCAAGGCGAGGCCCTTGCTCTACGCCAGATTTCAGCGATGTGATTCGGCCCTGAGAGGAAACCTCAATACCCATGTACCGCTCCTGCTCACTCGTTTTAAACAAGGACAAGCACCAGTCTGCGTCATGTTCCTGGGCATAGTCGTTCAATACACTCCAGTCCACTCCGAAGTAGGTGTCTCCATTCAGAAGCAAAAACGGCTCTCGAAGGCCAGCTTTCTCTGCGGCAAGCAGAAACGCACCGCCAGTACCCAATGGCCGTTCCTCAATAGCGTATTCCAGGTCCACACCTTTGTATCGAGCCCCAAAATGCGCCGTGATGGCTTCATGTCGGTACCCGACGGACAACACGAATCGGCTCACCCCCTGGCTGATCCAATAATCGAGTTGATATTCAAGAAATGGGCGTCCGCTGATCGGAGCCATGGGCTTCGGAAGGTCGGGCACGGCGCTGCGCAACCTGGTCCCGAGCCCGCCGGCAAGAATCACGGCCGAGGGCATGACAGACTCACGCAGAGTTTAGTACCTTGCACAACTCATCGATCTCCCCATCGCGCAGATCTGGATAGTTCCCGATGTAGAAACCGTAAAAGTGAACGCGCTCGGTTTCCGGAAAGTGCAGATGGTGATCTTTCGGCACAACGCCTTTGAGATACGGCTGGCGAATTTGATTACCTCCACCCGCACTCCCACGCCGAAACTCGATTCCCGCCTCGCGCATCACTCTCATGAGGCGCTCGACCAATGCGTTGTCCGGACTTTTCAGGATGAGATTGAACGCGTAATTACTTGATCCTTCAACCTTGAAATCGGTGCGGTATCGATCGGAATCAAGTTGCCCCAGAAACCGTAGGAGGTTTTCCGTCCGACGCTTCACGTTACGATCCAGACGCTTCAGTTGGCTTCGACCCAGGATACCGCCGATCTCTGTATTCCTAGTGTTATAGGCCGGGAATGCAAAAATGAAGTCGGGATTCAATTCCGGATTGGCTGATCGGTAGGCCGCTTCGACCGCCGGATCGGTGGCCTCTCGGACCATGCCATGAGACCGCAACATACGGACCTGCTGATACACCTCTTGATCATTTGTGCAGATCATGCCTCCCTCAATCGTGCTCATATGGTGAGCATAGTAGAAGGAGAAATTCGAGATCCACCCGAAACTTCCCAACTTCCGGCCACGGTGCGTGGCCCCATGGGACTCGCACACATCCTCGATCAGTGGAACGCGCCGCTGCTGCAACTCATTCAACAGCCGGTCCTCCAGCCCATCAAAGCCTTGCACGTGCGTCAGGAAGACTGCGCGGGTCCGTTCCGTGATCGCGGCGCAAATCTTGTCCGGATCCATCCCCAAGGTTCGAGGATCGATATCAACAAAGACCGGCGTGAACCCATTCTGTAAGACCGATGCGATATCGGAGACCCATGCTAACGGCGGCACAATCACCTCTCCGCCTTCAGGATGGCGGATCTTCAGAATGGCCATTGTCAAGAGATTCGCCGACGCTCCGGAATTGACGAAGACACTGTGCGTCACTCCAAGCCACGCTGACCATTCAGCCTCAAACGCCCGCACATTCGACCCGTGCGTCAAAATCGGATCTTCCTGTTTGAGATGCTCGATCACCGCGTCCAAATCTTCGCGAAGTATATTGTTGCGCATTAACGGATATTTCATAGACCTTTACTCACACCTCACGGGAGCATCCGATACAGATATCACCTCTCCGCAACCAGACGCCGCTATGAGACTTTTTAAAATCATTTCTACCTGATCGCAGGATGGTCAAAAAGGCCGTCCAGCAAGGCCGCAGCTCGGTGAGCGCCCAGTGTTTTGGGCGAGGCGTAAACCTTTTCACCCGCCCACCCCGAGCTGCTCTCGCAGCTCTTTCCCGGTCGGTACGTTGAGCCTCTGAGTCCGCATCGCCGACTTTGCGCGGCGTGCGATGCGGGAACAATGCTGGCGGACTTTTCAACATCTGCTATTTCTCGTTGTAATAATCTCCGTACTCGACAATGATGGTACTGCGTCCATCGTCACGCAACAGGGCCCATTCATAGGCCGGGAAAATGTCCTTCGGCTCTTCCAGCCGGATGATTTCGATCGTGCTGCACATCATGCGGATCGCCTCGGTAAAGTCACCCACATGCTGATGCTGCGGGTGGAGCGGACGCTGGGCCCCGATCCCTGTCCGGATAATGGCCTTGCTTTTGTACCCGCCGTTGGACATCACCTGAATTTTGTCTAAATGGTTGACCAACTGATTGATGGCCAAGAGCAGGAAATTCCATCGCGGGAAAATGCTCACGGGAACGAGCCCGCTCAGGGCCAAACCGGTCGTCATTCCCATCTGCATCTCCTCAGCGACCGGAAGCTCGATCAAGCGATCGGAGGGCACATCCTTGAGCGTGTTGCTCATCGCCGTTCCAGCAACAGACACCGCTTGTCCGAGAAAAACCGTCCGCGAGTCCTGCGCCAGAAAATTCATCGACCGCTGAAGTTCATCAAAATATTTCATGTCTCACCTTAGAAGGCTGTTGAAAAGCTTTTGGTAGTCGCAAATCCTGGCGTGCAGGATGTTCAAAAAGGCCTTCCAGCAAGCCGCAGCGAGCGAAGAGGCAAGGCGTACGCTTCGGTACGTTGAGCCTCTGAGCCCGCATCGCCGACTTTGCGAGGCGTGCGATGCGAGAACGAAGCTGGAGGACTTTTTCAACATCCTGTTAGAACTGAACGCGCACGCCGGCGCCGGCATGCGGATACTTCGTTTCATATCGGTAGTAGCTGATGTACTCGTCGGCTGCATCTTCAAAACTCAGGCGAGGCTGATTCCAGGCCTCTCTGGTATCGGTACAGACTGATTTCGCGTTGTCCTCAATAATGAAGTGGATCGGTAAGCGATGGTTTCGACTGTATTTGATCGCCTCGTGCGCAATCCCTGTCTCCGCCGTCATATCGCCCATGAAGCAGTAGACTTTGGCATTCTCCCCACGCCGCTGAATCGACATCGCCGCGCCGACGGCGATCGGCAAGACACCACCGACAATGGCCGAGGAGAACACACGCTGCTCGGGAAAACAGAGAGAGATGGATCGTCCGGCCAAGATCTCATCTCGGACAGAATCTTTCGGGACCCCCTTCAATAAGCACTGATAATGCGAGCGCCACGAGCAAAATACCCAGTCTTGAGCGCGAATATTGCGAAACACCCGGATCATCGCCTCTTCATTTCCAAAATACAGATGAATGGGCGCACGAATCTTTCCTGCATTGAACAACGTGGCAATCTCTTCTTCAAAGGCGATTAACTCGTCTTTCGTCATCTCCCCATCCTTCGCATGCTGCGCATCGATGCGCAGACCGTTAGTGCCGTATCTCCGACCATCTCACCGCGCAACGCACCAGACGACAATACCCATTCGTTTATCTACGGACCTCCGGCATGGATTCGGTCGCTGTCTCAACCTGCCTCACATACCATCGGTAGGTCTCCGCCAAGCCCTCGGCAAGCCCGATGTGGGGCTTCCATCCAAGCGACTGGATCCGCGTGCTATCAAGTAGTTTCCGAGGAGCGCCGTCGGGCTTTGTCAGATCCCATTCCAGTTCCCCTCGATAGCCGACGACGTGGGCTATCATCTCTGCCAATTCCTTAATTGAGACATCCTGTCCCACCCCGATGTTAAGGGGAAGCTCGACGGCAAGTTCGTCTTGGCTCATGAGATGCACACAAGCATCAGCGATATCGTCTGCATGGATGAACTCCCGTCTCGGCGAGCCGCTTCCCCACAAGGCAACCGATTCGGCCCCACTCACCTTGGCCTGATGAAAGCGTGCCATCAGCGCGGACAAGACATGAGCTGATTTCGGATCAAAATTGTCGTGCGGCCCATAGGCACTATTCGGGATCACCGGAATGAAACGGGTTGCATGGTCTTGCTTGTTATACGCCAGACACAGATACGTCCCTGCGAGCTTGGAAATCGCGTACGGCAGGCTCGTCGGTTCAGGCTTGCCCGATAGGAGCGCATGTTCAGCCATCGGCTGGCAGCATTCTCTGGGATACATGCAGGAAGAACCGAAAAGAATCAGCCGCTGCACGCCGGCCCGACGTGCAGCCATCAGCACATTGAGCTGAATGGCGATATTCTCATCCATGAAATCAGCGGGACATGTCTGATTTTCCATTATTCCGCCGACTCGTCCGGCAGCTAGAATCACATACTCCGGATGGACCTCCTCGAAAAACTCAGAAACCTGCCCGGCATCCCGCAGATCCACTTCACTGCGCTGCCTGGTAATTGGAGTGCGATGCCCATCCCGCTCCAAGCGCCGGACGACTGCCGATCCGATGAGACCGGCGTGGCCTGCGACATAAATGATGGCATCATGCGGTATCATCGCGTTCAGAAAAGCCCTTGAGGCTGGTACAGCACGACGCGGCTGCCCGTATTTTCAAACCGAAACGGGACATGCACCAGATGCTTCAACCGATCATGAACTTTTGCCTGCAATTCAGGTTTCACAAACAACAGCAAGAATCCTCCCCCGCCAGCGCCAAGGATTTTCCCGCCCACAGCACCCACCCGCATCGCTTCCTCATACAGATGGTCGATTTCAGGCGTGGAGACCTTGTCGGAAAGGCTACGCTTACAGAGCCAGCTCTGATGAAGTAACCTGCCGACCTCCTCGATCGGTATCTTGGGGTTCTGAAGAATCATGATGGCTTCATCGACCATCTCCTTCATGCGATGGAGCTCTGTCTCCCGACTCTTGAAGTTGTCGATCTTTGATTTGGCGACCTCCGACGCTATTCGTGAAAATCCGGTAAAACACAGCATCAGATGTGATTGAAACTCATGCAACCGGTCCTTCCCTAGAATAATAGGTGAGACCTGGAAGGTGTCGTTCCGCTTGAAGTCGATTCGATTGAACCCTCCGAATGCAGCCGAGATCTGATCCTGCGATCCGACATTCTCCTTGATGATGTGCTGTTCCATATTGATGGCTTGGGTAGCGAGCTCGTCTTTCGGAATGTATCTGCCTCGCAAGGCTGCTAGCGCATGAATCAAGCCAACCGTAAACGACGAGCTGGAGCCGAGGCCCGATCGTGCAGGCAAATCGCCGTCGTGATGAATCTCAAGCCCCTGATCGTCGCACTCTGCCCATGCAAGAATGGCGCGGACGGCCGGGTGCTTGATCTCCTCAACCCGACGCACATTCTCGATGATCGAATAGACGATGCGGTGCTTGTGTTCGAAGAAAGGCGGGAGATACCGGCAGCTGATATGGCAATATTTATCGATCGAGGTCGCCAATACAACTCCGCCATGCTCCTGATACCAAGCCGGATAGTCGGTGCCGCCGCCAAAAAATGAAATGCGGAAGGGTGTCCTCGTAATAATCATGCTGGAAGATCCTGCGTTTTCCCCATACGCCTAGGCATAGAATTCGAATCAATCACCGAGTAATTTTCGACGCAACCGGACCTTGGCCATGGCTTCGACGTTTGTCCGCTCTTTCTCTCCAAACTTCGTTTCAACCAATTTCAGGTACGCGGGATTCGAAAAATACTGTTGCCATGCCTCATCCCGAAACTTCAGCACCTCCGTCGCCGTAACATGTTTTGTCGGAAGAGGCTGACTATCGTACGACAGGAAAGCGTACCCGCTATAGCTCTCAGGCAACTTCCACCCTTGGTGTTTGGCCATATAGTACATCGGACTTCCCGGCAAGGCTTGACAGGGATACATATTGGCCATTTCAGTGTTCAGTTCAAGCGCCAAATCCAATGTCTCCCCCATCGTCTCCAACGTATCGTCAGGAAATCCAAAAATGTAGTTACTGATGATGTTCATCCCCTCGGCCCGCACTTTATCGCACACCCCCCGGATATTGACTTCTTGGAAAGATCCCTTCGAGACCTCTTGCCGCACCGTTTGGTTGCCGGCTTCGATGCCAAGTGCCAGCCAATTGATGCCGGCTCGCCTAAACAGGTCGATATATTCGTGGCGTACCGTATCGACTCTGGCGTAGGCCCACATCCGCAAAGCCAAATTTCGTTGGATAATGTCCTGCAACAGAGGCTCGTAGTACTTTCGATTCAAGAAGAACATTTCGTCGCTGATGCGGATGGTTTCCACCCCCATCTCCGCCAGCTTCTCCAGCTCTCCGGCAATGAGCTTCGCGCTCCAGAAACGCATGCCACGGGACTGCGCCGCATCAACTGAACTGCCATTATCGACACGATTGATGATGTTGATCATGCAGAAATCACAAGCAAACGTGCATCCCAAGGATGTGTAGATCGCTGCGAAGGGCGTACGCTTCTCATGATCGAACTCAGCATGCCAAAAATGCGCCCGATACAAATCCAGCGGACGCGTCCGGTATGGCAGAAGATCCCACGCGTAGCCCGGCATATCGATGTCCATTCGATCTTGCGGGACGACTGCTTGCGGCTCATTCAAGATCGGCCGACGCGTTTCCCTAGGATCGCCTGTCTTATATCCAATCCCCTTCACGGCCTCCAGGCCGAAACGGAGGTCAGTGCGCAGAAGATTGTGCAGCGCATACACACCTTCGTTCAGGAGCACGAAATCGACGAATGGAAGCTGCAGGACATCCATCGGCAACGCGCTGGTGTGAGACCCCACGAAACAGACAGAGAAATTCGGATGATGTTGTTTGAGTTCGTTCGCAAGCGCGCTGGCCCCGATCATGCCAGTAGTTCCGGAATTTGGATTTTGTCCGTATACCACGAAAACAATCAGGCGAGGGTTCGCACTCTGAATCCGACTTACGGCTTCGGACAACGATAGCTTCTCAGCGTCACAATCTAGTATCGCCACGCCGAAGCCTTTCGCTCGACATGACTGAGCAAGCAATAGTGCCCATGTCGGAGGTTCAATGGCCGAATAGGTCTTTGCCAATCCTTGATACGCTTGTAACGACGAATCGGCATTGACGAAGAGCACATCCAGCTGTCTAGACGTCATACGAGACATGGACATCCTTACCGTTGCCACTCCTCAACGTGCCGCAGAACATCCCTCGCCAAGAGAGTTTTGTCATCATGCCAGGCAGACCTCACAACTGCAACCACGAGAGGGCTCACTCGCGAGGAATGGCACTGTCCCCTCAGCAAAATATTCGTTCCTTGAGCTTCAATACCAAGGTATACGGATCGACCCGAACGAAACGGGAACGGAGTAATCGATGTCGCCAGATATTTCTCCTCAGCGAGTGAAGCTCATGCGGTTGCACCTGCCCAATCACATGCGCCGTGCCATTCCGGAAACGATGCGTCGTTCGCCCACTGAGGACGCTCTTACCGTACTCTTTCACAGCCTTGCGGTATGCAACTTCCGCCGGCTTCTCCACCGCACTCAATCGTTGGCTCCGTTGATCATGATGTGTCCTGCCGAAGTTTGCGACCACTGGGATAAAGTACGGGCTATACCCTTCCGTAACAAACCGATACATGAAACCGAGATGCGGGCAGGTTCGGAACCAACCACTCGCCCGCGTATCGGGGAACCACGCCCGAATCACCTCACTCCTCACGCAATAGTTTCCTTCAGGTAAGGGGAAGCCACCTACAAGCCAGAAGGCGAGAAAGTCCTGTTTCTGCGGAGGCGGGTCTACGAAGAAATCTTGAAACGAAACATTCAGTAATTCTCCCTCCTCGGACATCGCCTGACCAAATCCCCATACCAACGAGACCTCCTCATCTTTTTCAAGAACCTCAATGCATTTCCTGAACCAATTCGGATCGAGAAAACCATCCGAGACGCAGCACTGAATAATGTACCGCCCTCGCGCCATGGCCAAGGCTTTTTGATAGGCCTCCACGACGTGCTCATCCCGCTCAGAGATCCACCGGACATGGGGAAATTCTTTGAGAATCTCTACCGTCCCATCTGTCGATCCCCCGTCAACAACAATATGTTCAATGCAGCGGAAGGTTTGCGCCGCCACACTTTCGATCGTTTGCCGGAGAAAACGTCCATGATTAAGGGACGGCGTCACAACGGAGATTATTGGCTGAGTAACATTCCGCAGATCACTATCAACCATCGGAACCACATTCGGGCTGCATGGCAACAACCGGAGGACATGAACGAGATTGTTCGTCTTCAAGAGGTCTCCGGCAAACCCATGAATTGCCTTGCCGCCAGACCCACCAGAATCCATGTTCTCGATTGACCGTGCCTATCTGTTGAGCCACTGCAAGTGCCACGCCAGGATGAAAACTGACCTCGCGGCCGTCTGACATCCTTGCCGTTATAAAATCGTGATCTAAATGTTCTCGTGCTATCGCCTCGATTTCAGAGGTGGGATCAGTCTCAAGATCATCACCGCAGAGACACCCACCATCTTTGATTAACATCTTCGCCCACTCAATATCCTGCAAAACATCTCGATAGTAGTGCGATCCGTCGATATATATAAAATCAAACGTCTCCGGCTTAAGTGCGGGCATTACACGTGCCGACTTTCCTCTCAGTACAATCACCTCTCCACCGGATGCCTCCTCAAGCTCGTACACCTTTTTCAGCACCGAATTAATGGCGATGTGATGTAATTTATCCATTGAGGAATAGGTCGGCGTCTTTTTGACATCAATCTCTGACGCATATTTTGTCCATGAATCGCATAAAAATAACCGTGCGCCAGGCTTAAGATATTTCCCCCAAATCTGAGTAGAACCCTCGCCAAACCATGTTCCAATCTCGAGCGCAGTAAAACTCTCATCTAAGACCTGCATTGCCAATGTGTCCATAGCTGCCGCACGTCTAGACCAAGCCTGATTGGTCGCCACCGGACAGAGCTTTATCAGCCTCTCAGGAATACGTGTCCGAGAGATAGAATCGGCCACTTTAAGATAGATCGATCCGGAGTAAGACGGGCCAATGAGTTGTTGGAATAAAACTCTGATTAATCCCAGAAAGCCAAGATCCAGGAATTTACCCCAGAGGGTATTCGCGTGCGAGCTTCTCATCGCCAATTTATCTCCATCACCGAGATGGCTCAACGTCTCCGCAACAAGAATTCATCGCTGCGAACCGCAACCCTGAAATGGTGACAAGCTGACGTCGCTATAGACCGTTCCATGCCACTGGTTGCACCTCACGAAGCCATTCCTTGGCCATAACATACTGCAGAAGCACCATGAGCAGGCCTGAGATCACCAATGCGATTACAGCTTTGCTTTCAGATAGTTCACCGAGCCCCACGCCTATCATCCACCCAGTAAGGCACAGCGGAACACTAAGAGTTGCTGCATACATGATCCGCCGAACCGGCCACACAATCGGCAAAGCACGATGGCTGAGGGGAACGACCACAGCGAATCCGGCCACCCCGGCTACCAGAAGAGCTATTGCGGTTCCAAGGAGCGGTTCGTAGGAGGCCAAAAGATACACGAGTGGGGGCGCGACGAATGCGCCCACAACGACAGGAAAGACATTGGCGGTCATATCGACTTTCGCCAAGCCGAGATGGTGAAGTGTCGACGAGATGGCCCGAAGAGTCTCAGTCAATGCAGGCCAGATAAGAATCGACGTTATCGCTTGGAACTGTTCCCCCAAGAGGAGCTTCACCATGAAAGTGACATTCCCAGCCAAAAACGCACCGAACAGAATGACGGCAGGAATGTAAGCTGCAGCATAAGTATTCCAGGCTCGCGCCATGCCCTCCCTGTCTTGCCCCTTGAGCGCTCTATAGAACGTGGGGATGTATAACTCATTGAATAAGGTCTCGAAAGTCTGCATGGGAACTGAGCAAATCATATAGCCAGCGGCAAACAACCCAACCGTGGCAATGTCGGCAACCCATGGGAGAATGAAACGATAACTTTGCGATTGGATCCACCATAGTATAAATACCACTGCTTGCGGCCATACAAACATGAATACGGTCTGCCAGTCGAAAGAAAGTGACCCTGGCACATTAGGTGAGCGCACAAGAACGGACGCTCTGGCATATCGGTATAGAAGCACATAGGAAAGGGACGAGAGAAGAAATCCACTAAAGATTCCGAGCAACCACATCTCCGGGTTTGCTTCGTAGTTGGACCACCATATCGCTAAGAGTAGTCCACCCCATGCAGCGGCATTGCCAAACAGAACGTAAAGAAACTTCTTACCTATCAAAATCAACCCTGAAGTCCCCATTGTGTGGAGAGAAAATCCCACTGTATAGAGCGCCACTAAACCTCCAACCCAAACCGCCCCAATACCCGCAACTAATAGCAACCGGCTCTGGATCATCCATGTAATCAAACCAAAAAGCGACGCGACAGCCAGCACAATAAAAAGATATAAGCCAAGCCTTCGACTCAATGCTCCTGTATCCATCCACTCAAGGCACCCTCGACCGATATATGCCGTCAAAGGTATTAACAAGGCTGACGTCCCTAGAATGGCAAGGCTCATCAGCTGGTTCATGCTTCCGACTTCACCGGGCGACAACACCGTCGTCGCGGTCTTGATGGTGACAAGCCCAGCGAGGACTTGGAGGGCTCGTCCAAGACCAAGAATGATGATGTCACGAAATGGTGTCATGACGAGGCTATCCTATCGCAGAACTCCACATCGCCCTTCGAATGCGTCAGCAAGGGGTTGCCGCGCCGGAGGCACAATCTGTTCCGGCAATTGAGATGGGGAGAAAAACCGTACCTCTTCACTCTCATGACTACATACGATTCGTCCGGACAACACTCGCGCACCCACGACGACATCGACCAGTTGAACCACATCCCCATTGTCCGGATAGGTCACGATGCGACCAGCAGGGTCTGAATACACGCCGATCAGATGCGTGACCTCCACGGTGAGGCCGGTCTCTTCCAGCACCTCGCGTGCGGCTGCGTCAATCAGAGACTCACCCGGCTCGACCTTTCCTCCAGGCAATCCCCACCATCCGCAATCGCGACGCTTTTCCAACAGTATGGCTTCTTCTGGCCCTCGAACGACCACGCCGACTCCCACGCGCACCCGTATCCCCTCCACAACGGTGTTCCCGTACATTGCGCAAATCTCGAACTGGTTCATACAGACGGTCCCAACATCATGCTCTTTATAATTTGACCGAGCGGGTCAGGCTCTTCATAGCAGCCGACGGAATGGATTACTTCATTGTAGGAAGGAGAGCGTCCAGCTCGACTACAGGCTTCTCACACCGGCACCACATCATTCACATCGATTTCGACCGCCGCCGCTTGTTGAATCAGGTGCACTCCGATAACCAGTCGATGTCGTTTCTCTTTCCGCATCAGAATTCCGAGAACCCCCTGCAGGGGGCCACGAACGACTTCCACCTTCATTCCTTCATGGAGATAGGGATGTGGATCATAGGGGAGGACGCTGGTCATGAGACGGCGGAGTGCATCAATTTCCTGCTCCGGGATTGATTCAGGATGACTTCCGCTGCCAACGATTTCGACAACACCTGTCGTCTGTTGTACCGGTGTCTTCTCCTGCTGAGAAAACCGCACGAAACAATAGCCGGAAAACAGCGGGACCTCGATTTCCTTCTTTCGATCCTTCCATTGGCTCAGCCGTTTGACCGTTGGGAGCAACGGCTCGATTCCTTGCTTGTCCAACTGATCCCGCACCAGTTTTTCGTGACGAGACTTAGTACGTAAGGCGTACCAATGGAGATTGTCTGTCTCGTCTGTCTGGTCCATCTGGTCTGTCTAGTCGGTCTCGTTTGTCCGATCTATTTCGTCTTGGTTCGGAGGTATTTGATGAGTCCGGAGATGATCTTACCGGTCTTCTCCGCTTGCGCATACATCTCATCGAAGCTTTCTTGGGAAATATATTTTTGGTCAATCGCGACATAAAGATGACTCTGGACTTCCGCTGCGGAAGACATAGCGATAAATAGGAATTGTACAAATTCCTTGTCGGAATGTCGGACTAATCCTTCGGCAATATTCGACATCACTGATACAGATGCCGCTTGTATCTGTCCGCACAGCCTGACATCACGTTGCCAGATTGGATTTCGACCTATCGCTTCATAGATCAGCCGCGTGAGTTTCCGAGCTTCTTTCCAGCAATCGAGATCTTCGAAATGGGTCAATTTCATGATAGTGGTCTTTCTCGTCTTTCTGGTCTATCTCGTCGGTCTGGTCGTCTGGTCTATCTCATCTCATTTCACGAGATAGACAAGATAGACATCTCCCACCAGACAGACCGCTTTAGATACAGCTTCGCCCTCTCACTTACAGTGCATAGAAAACCGATCGCCCAGCAGCGCTTACATCGTGGGGGTAAGCGCTATGACCTTGCTATCCGGCACCTGGCACTGTCCGAGTGTCGTACGGTGCCCCGCCGTTTGCTCGAAATCCGCCAATAACACCGCATCGAACTCCCATCCGCTCAACGCCTCCGGCGGCCAAACCGGATAGGACAAGAACGACTCCTGCTGGGTATCATCGACAAATCCAACCAAGGTCATATGCATTTCTCGGAGCGACAGATAGGCCATCTCAGCAAGTTCACCGGTTCCATAGATGACGACACGTTTCGTTCCGTTGTTGGCTGCGTGAGACAGCGTTTCTCGTAGCCGCGCGCGCATATCACGGTAGTGAGACAGGGAATACTCCATATAGAGGTAGGCCAGTCTGGATTTCTCGGCAAACCCTTGCGGAGTCAGCAAATACCGAACTCGTTGTGAGGGAATCGTGGTGATCTTGATATAACCCTTCCGCGCCAACCGCTTGAGATAGAGATTGGTCAGCCCCAGAGCGACTCCTAGCTTGGTCGAGAGAGACCGCTGTGTGACCGCACCATCACGCTCCACTTCAGCCAGCAAGAGAAGATCTCGTTGCCCTTGGAAATTCATAGAGTTAGCATGCCATCCTCCCACGTTCAGGATATGAACATAGAAGCGCAGTTGAGTCAAGAGCAGCACCTAGCAACAGCTCTTCCTCCCCACTGATGGACCTGCCTAGATATGGAGTACGGTAAGCGGTGACGGGGCCTCTAAAACTTTGGAGATGACGGACGTGACAGTTGCAACAGTGAATCGATCAAGACAATCCCAATAGGGACAGACCTCCCCAATACATTTTTCGCAAGTAGGAACATCTGGTCGCAGCAAAGCTCCTGTTCCAAGCGGTTTCCATCTCACCGGCAAATTGTTTCGCCGAGGATCGAACAAGGTGACTGTGGGGATCCCTAGAGCTGCCGCCAGGTGAGCCGGTCCTGTCGCTCCTGAGACGACGACATGAGCATTGGCGATCACCGCCATCAGTTCCCGCAGCGACAGGTTCCCCATAAGATCTGCTACCCCTGAGGGGGACGCCGTAGGCAACGGCAGACCTTTCCCAAACTCTCTTCGCTCCTGATCGCTGCCTGTCAGCACCACACCATATCCCCTGTCTGTCAATGTCGAGACCAGGTCACGGTAATGCTCCAGCCGCCAGCGGCGTGCTGAAATTCCCCCTGGGTGGACCACGACGCGAGAACTTGGCAATCCCGCCCAACTGCATGCCCCAGCGGCCCGTTCGGTCTCGGTCAGGGTGAGCACCGGCTGGGTTACAGGCCGAGGAGGCAACCCCAACCCCTTGATCATATCGACGTTGTACTCTGATTCGTGTTTTGCAAACTCGCTGCGATGTTCATACATACGGCGATTGGCCAATAGGCTATACCACCGGTAGCCAGTGGCAACGCGAATCGGGACACCAGCCACCCATGCGGCCCACATCAGACGGCGAAACGGCTTCAAAAAAATTGCTGCCTCAACTCCCTGCGAAAAGGCGAGACGGAGTTCCTTCAACGGGTCTGTGAAACGAATCGTTCGCACATAATCCACATCGGGATGATGCTCAAGCAAAGGGGCCACAGTGGGACTAGTGAGAAACCCAATTCTGACCCCAGGCACAAGCTGCCTGAGTTGTGTCGCCACGGGAAGAGAGAGTAAGACATCGCCGATGCCGTCTGGACGAACGATCAAGACATTCATCGACATGGTACCTGAGCCGTTAATAAGGGCCTTATCACATCGACCACTTGAGTCGGCTGAATGAGATGAAGGCATTCCAATTCAGGATCGTGTCGACAGATGCGACTGAAACAGGGTCTACAGGGGACTCGACCGATCATCACCTGATGACCATCTCCATATGGACCAGTCCGACTCGCACTGGTTGGTCCGAACATCGCAATCACCGGAACCCCAAGCGCCGCAGCGATGTGCATTGGCCCGGAATCATTTGTGATCATGGCGGTCGCTTTAGACAGCAGTGACGGCAAACACTTCAATGGAATCTCACCGCACAGGTCGATGAACGGACTTTGTGCCAGAGCCTTCAGGCTATCCATCTGTAGTCGTTCATCAGCGCTTCCAATCACAACAACCGGGCCGAGCTGTGCCTCATACAGCTGATCCAGAACGGCAGCAAACGATGTCAGCGGCCAGCGCTTTGTCGGCCACCGCGCTCCAACATTTACGGCAACCCACGGCTTGTCTACTGTGAGGCCTCGCCGTTGACAAATTTCTCGAACGGTCGCCATATCCTCCTCTTGTAGCCTAAACCCAAATCGCGGTTTGTCCGCCAGAGATGCCCCCAACGCCGCGACAACGGAAAGATATCGATCGACCGCATGGATATCGGGATCGGTAACCGGGACACGGTCGGAGTAGAACCAGGGACTTCCTTCCCTTCCATTCGCAAAGCCAATACGGGCCGGCGCACCACTGAGCCATGCCAAAATGCCACTGCGAAATAGCCCTTGCAGATCGATAGCGAGGTCGAACCGCTGTGCGCGCAATGCCCGGCCTTCCCTGATCCAACTTCCCACCGTCATATCAACCGGCCAGACACGGTCGACCCCCTCTGCCCGTTCGACAAGGTCAGCCCACTGGCGCTTCACGATCCACGTGAGATGTGATCTCGGCCATTGTGCTTTGATCGCCGAAACGACTGGCAATGCATGCACGATATCCCCGAGAGAACTGGGCTTGATCAACAGGATGCGGGCATTGTTCAACACCGATGAGAAGCGACTATCGAGAGGGTTGACAGATGACACCGGAGAACCTTCCAGCGAACACTGCGCGTCAATGCCTAGAATGAAGCAAGACCACGTGTGATGATCCTTACATCATCCGAATCTGTTCATCCACGTCCTACAGAATGGGAGCGAAACTGAGGCGAATAGAGTGCGTCGAGCAATGCCTTACCGCTCTTCGCATCCGCCGTTTCACGCCTCTCTTTGAATGATCGGCAGAGGCGCTGCCAGGCCCGCAGGTACGGCATCGGCGTCAAGTGTCGCCGCACGTTGCTGTGCTGACGCACGATCCTCGAGATCCACTCGCAGTTGCCCGAAATAGTCGCAGCGTACCGATCTTGGAACAGTGGCTCCATGCGAGACAGGAACATCGTGATATTCCCACCATCGCGAGAGATCAGATGCTTGGTCTCGAACAACCCGTGTTTCTTGGCCAATCGGCGTAATGACACCACATTGAAGTTATAGAGATGGGCTTCATGGAATGTGCTGCTGGGAGCCTGACAGGTTGCCTCGACATTGGGAACCTCCACAACAAGCGTGCCGTCCGGTTTCAGCCAGGATCGGAGCAGGGCTAGAATGAAACCCGGATCTTCCGTATGTTCGAGTACATGCCAGATCGTCACTACATCAAACGATTCGGGTGGAAACACCGCATCTTGCACGAACCCGACCTGAACCGTGAGCCCATATTCCTGTATGGAATAGTCGGCATACCCTCTATTCGGTTCAATCCCGCTCACGCCATGCCCCAACGATTGAAGCAGATAGGCGAACTCTCCTCCGCCGGTACCAACATCGAGAACAGCTTTCCGACTCGACAGCAACGGCTCGATCTTTTCGAATCGTGACAAGGCCACATGGCCCGCGCGTAAGACGTGTTTGGGCTTCGGGCGGTAGGTGTGTTTGTAGGAGAGGCGGTACTCCTCCTCATAAAACTGCCTGGCGTCATGAGGGCGTGGGTCCGACCACACAAGCCCGCACGCTTGACAAATGACCGTCCGCAATGGCTTCCCACTTCGACTTTTGTTCGACAGAGTCGACACCTGGGTGCCACCACAAAGGTTACATGGAACGGAAGACACGCTCACAGGTTGGTTCGCTGCCATCGTCCTCTCTCGCTGCGCAACACAGCCGACTCCCTTGCCCGTCGTCTGCTACCGATACAACTTACGCTGGCTCTCCACCCAACACAAGACCGGGCCGAACGCCGCCGCTCCACTCCATCACGTATGTGCGACCTGCCGCCCGCGGATCTGTACGGACGCCCTGCTTGCATCGGAGAGCAGCCAGTCCGCAGCGTCCGCCAGCGAGGATGCAATCCAAGCTGGAGCTGGCCCTGAGGCTTTGAGTCTTTCTGCATCCTGCGGAGACACGACACCCGTCGTCACTAAGATACTGCGCACCCCGACCCGCTGTGCCAATTCGATGTCTCGACTGTGATCGCCGATCAGATAGGAGTGATCGAGAGTCACCCCGCACTCTCGCACCGCTTGGTCAATCATCCCACGGTTCGGTTTTCGACATTCGCAACCGTCGTCAGGATGGTGAGGACAGAAATAGATGGCGTCGAGTGTCACACCCGCGCCATCGAGAAGACACTTCAGTTTCATGTGCACGGCATCGAGATCCATGCGCGACAAGAGTCCTCGCGCAATGCCCGATTGATTGGTGACAACGATCAATCGGGCACCAGCCCGCTTCAGGCGCGCGAGCGCCTCGGACACCCCGGGAAACAACTCAAACTGATCGGGAGACTTGATATAGCCGGGATCGGGATTGAGCGTTCCGTCTCGATCGAGAAAGATGGTATAGCCGGACAGAATGTTCGTCTGCTCTGTGTTGTCTGGACGAGATAGACCAGATACACGAGATAAACCGCTCAGCTGTTGCACTGCCGCTTCATACACCCGGCCAACGGGGATGCGCGTCATGCAGCGGTGATCAATCGGGCATTCCCTAAGGAGGCAGGGCGCACAGTCTACGGCTTCCCGCACAATCGACCGCTCTTGCCCATAGGGTGCGGTGGTATGTGAATCCGTAGGACCAAACACCGCCACGACCGGCACACCGCACGCAGCAGCGATATGCATCGGCCCTGTATCGTTGGTAATGAGCAGGCGACATCGCTTGACCACCGCCATCAACTCACGAATGGTCGTGGCACCCGATAGCACCACTGATCGCCCATTGATTCGAGCGGCGATGTCCTTTCCCAAGGACTCCTCTCCCCTTGCCCCCAGAATGACCACTACCACCTGTCCATTCTCGTCCTGCCCTATGCGTTCCGCAAGTCGCTGCGCGACTTCAGCGAATCGCTCAGGCAACCAACGCTTTGCACTTCCGTAGGTCGACCCTGGATTGATACCAATCAGGATATCTGACAAGCCGACCTCGGCCCCAGCGAGCCTGACATCCAACTGACGACTCTCGTCTGCTGTCACACACAGCGTCGGCGACAACGCCTCGCCAGACAACCCTAAAGGCTTCAACAGGTTCCAATAGTACTCGACTTGATGGACTCCACGACTACGACTCGGCACAGCAACAGGCGTGGTCAGAAAAAAGACTCGTCCATCAGTTGCATAGCCATATCGCTGCGGAATACCCGCAAGCCACGCGAGAAATGCCGCCTCGAAGGCGTTCTGAAAGAGCACTGCCAGATCGAAGCCATGCCGCCGCAACGTACCCGCAAGCGACCATTTTCCAGAAAGCCCCGCATGTGGCCCCTTGTCATCGTACACCACGACTCGACTCAGCTCTGGAGCAGCACTGAACAGTTCGGCGACGGCCCGCTTGGCAAGCATCGTTATCTCCGCTCCCGGGAACAGTGACCGCAGCCCACGAATAGCCGGCTCGCACATCACGGCATCGCCGATCCAATTCGGCGCCCGCACCAAGATGTTCCGAGGCAGATCTCTACGCACGAACTCCTACCTGTTCGGTCTCATCGGTTAACAACCCATCGATCAATCCGTACAGCCGCGCTTCTCCGCACACCACTTCCGTCCCCAGTCGAAGCATCCACCAAGGATCACTGGGCCGGAGGAAGGGGGACAGTTTTCCGCCGTCCTTCTCGGTCGTTAGGACAATCTCGCTCCCATTGGTCTGCACAGTGGCACGGATCTGTCTGATCTCTTCGTCACAGTAGCGATGATGATCTTCAAACACTGTCTCTCCAAGGATCTCAACCCCCATGGATTCGACCGATCGGCGGAACGATGGACTATTGCCGATCCCGCTTACCAGCCAGGCCCGTTTACCCTGCCCCCATTCAAGAGTTTGCGGCTCCGCTGAGCCGATTGCACGAAAAGACTCCGGCCGAAATACGACCTCTATGACGTCCTCTGACGGCCGCGCGACCATACGCAATCGCTGCTGAACCGCTTCTACATCTTGCCGTGAATCGGCCCGGGTAATCACCACCGCACTCGCTCGTTCCAGCACCTCTAAGGGTTCCCGCAGTCTTCCTGATGGAAGCAGCGCATCAAGTCCTGCTGCATCGGTGGCATCCAGCAGTACCAGATCGACATCGCGGTGAATGGCCCGATGCTGAAAGCCATCATCGAGCATGATGTAGTCGACGGGATACTGTTCCAATACCCACCGACCAAGCGCGACCCGATCGGCCCCCACCGCCACAACGGCGCGCGGACAACGCTGCGCCATGAGAAACGGTTCGTCCCCGGCCTCCGAGGGGCCGGCCAAGATTCGCGATCCATCGGATACCAGTAGATGCGGCACCGTACTGGTCCGCTTGTACCCCCGGCTCAGGATCGCCACCCGTTTCCCCTTGGCCACCAGCCATTCCGTCAGGAGAATGACGATCGGAGTTTTTCCCGTCCCCCCGACTGTCAGATTACCGACACTCACAACCCGACAGGGTAGCCGTGTGGTCGTGAGCCAACCTTGGCGATAGCACCACAGCCGACACCGAATGATGAGGCCGTACAACCCAGCAACCCAGTACAGCCCTTTGCGAACCGGTTGTCCAGGAAGCAAGAGCGCCATGTCAGTGTTTGGCCATAAGAGGTCCCGGCCCCGTTGCCACACACGAGTCGGAATACGACGGAGCCGGACGGAGGCAAGTCTCAATGAACTCCAAACTCCGCGTGAGTGCGCCTTGATTGTCCAACACCACCTGTCTTGCAGCCTGCCCCGTCCGATGTCGAGTTTCAGGCTGACCGAGCCATTCTTCAAGAGAGGTAACGAGGTCCTCCACTCCCATCACGCGGCGACCTCCGCCAGCTTCTGCCAGGAGTGCCGCAACCTCGGCACAATGGTCCGTATGGGGCCCAAACATGACGGGGATACCCCAAACAGCCGGTTCCAACAAATTGTGTCCCCCCACGGGAACCAGAGTCCCACCGACGAATGCCACGACGGCGTCTCGATATGCGCGAGATAACTCTCCTCTCGTATCCAAAATGATCACGCGCGGGCCAGATTGCTTCCCCTGAATTCGACTCCTCCGCTGCACGGCAAATCCGGCTTCTCGCAGCACGGCTTCGACTCGATCCGCTCGCTCGATATGGCGCGGCGCCAACATCAACACGGTTGTGGGATAGGGCTTCACGATGTGTCGGTAGGCCGAAACCAGCAGTTCCTCTTCTCCAGCGTGCGTGCTACCCGCGAGCATCAATTGTTCATTCTCATCGAGCCCAAAGCTCTGACGGAGCGATTCATGTGAGTGAACGTCCGGGAGAGGCTGATCAAACTTGATATTACTGGTCACATGTACGCGCGATGGGTCAGCGCCTAACGCAACAATGCGCTGTCGATCCCTATCAGATTGCATGAGACAGAGTGTGAGCGTTTGAAGTATAGATCGATAGAAAGAGCGAATCACAGGCAAATCCTGACGGCCAAATGACCGCGACGACAACCGCCCGTTCACCAACACAGAGGGCACATCCTGTGCTCGTAACGTCCACAATAAGTTTGGCCATAATTCCGTCTCGACGAACACATACAGCACCGGACGCAGACTGCGGATCATCCGAGCCACAGCCCAGGGAAAGTCAAGCGGAGCATATCGGTGCTCGGCAATACCGCCTAAGCGCTGTTCTACCGCCTCTCGGCCGGTTTCAGTCACCGTCGTGACGATATACCGAAACTCAGGATGACGTTCGTGCAGCGCCTTCACCAACGGGGTCGCGGCGACGACCTCACCGAGTGACACCGCGTGAATCCACACAAGCGGCGAAGCTGTCGTTTGACAATCGGAAGGATGAATGTGCCAACCCATCCGCTGAAGAAAACCAGGGCGGCAGCGGGGCTTGGCCAGCAGCACAGCAATAATCACTGGGGCGGCAAGCAGAAGACCGATGTTATAGAGCAGCTTCCACATGAGAACGAAGTGAACCGTACGAGGCAAAAGGTGAGACGCCCTGTTTAATGCCTGCGCCTCTTACATTTCACGCCTTACCTTTCACACCCATGTCTTTTTCCGCCTGATCCGTCAACTGATTCAACACGGTCTCAAGTTCCACACGAGCTGCTTCGATCGCCGCCTCATCCGCCTCACGTGAGACCCAGAGCGGACGTCCGTAGCAAAAGAGGCCTTTCGAAAACGGGTACGGGACCATGTAGCGATCCCAGCTCGCAAAGAGTTTTTTTTTGAGCAGGCAAAGGCTACCGGCACGATCGGAAGTCCCGTGACTTTCGCCAGCTGGATGACCCCCAGCTTGGCAACGTGACGGGGCCCTTTCGGGCCATCCGGCGTCACTGCGACATCTTGGCCTGATCGAGCTAATTTAATCAATGCGCGCAGGGCCTTAGCCCCGCCGCGGGTACTGGATCCGCGCACTGCCCCATGACCGAATCGCGCGATGATACGAGCAATAATCTCTCCATCTCCATGCTGGCTGATCAAGACATGGGCACGCGTTCCTCGGTACCCAATCGGAATCATCAATTGTTGTGCATGCCAAAATGCGATAATGGCGTGCCCTCCTTCACGATACAAAGCATCGACCGCTTCCTGTCCTCTGGTCTCGTGGCGCATCGTGCGGGCAATACCACGAATCAGTGCCGCTCCCACCGGAGGCAGCACGGACAGTTTCAACCATCTGACCAAGAACGATTTCTTCATGAATTCAATGCGCCAATTCTTCTGATTGAAACTGCAACGCGTGCAAACGGTGGTAGCTTCCTCCCTGTCGAAGCAAGTCCTCGTGCGAGCCTATTTCGACGACCGTCCCACGGTCCAACACCACAATGCGATCCGCATTCTGAATCGTGGACAGCCGATGGGCAATCACCAACGTCGTCCGATTCTTCATTAGGTTCGCCAAGGCCAACTGCACGATCCGCTCAGACTCCGTATCCAACGCCGACGTCGCTTCATCCAGGATCAGCAACGGTGGATCGCGAAGCAGCGCACGAGCGATGGCCAGACGCTGGCGCTCGCCCCCTGAGAGCTTGAGTCCCCGCTCTCCGATGAGGGCATCATACCCGTCTGGGATCCGAAGAATGAAATCATGCGCATAGGCCAGTTTGGCCGCCTGTTCAACCTCAGCCTGGCTGGCCCCTGTTCGTCCGAAGGCGATGTTGTTCCGGATGGTATCATCGAACAGCACAATCTCTTGCGACACGATCCCGATATGGGCACGTAATGACTGTAATTCATACGAGTCAAGCGGAACTCCGTCGATCAGAATGCGGCCTGTGGTCGGCTCATAGAACCGCGGCAACAAACTGACTAACGTGGTCTTTCCACTTCCACTACTCCCGACGAGCGCAATGACTTCACCGGGCCTGATGGCGAGATCAACTTTGGTCAGCGCGGGAATCTTCTGGCTCTCGTATCGCAACGAGACACCCTGGAATTCAATGGCACGGTGGATCCCGGCCAACGGAACCATGCCCTGGGTCTGTGCCTGTTCTGTCTTCATGTCCAACACATCAAAGACGCGTTCAGCCGCAGCCAGTGCTTGCTGGATCAGATTGTTGGCCCCAGACAATTTCCGAACCGGGGTATAGGCCAATAACATGGCAGCCATGAACGAAAAGAACGCACCGGGCGTCATCGTCCCGTTGATGACGAGATAGCCGCCATACCAAATAATGACCGCGATACTGATCACGCCGATGACTTCCATATGCGAATGGCCGATCGACCAGACCTGATTCGTTTTCAAGGTGGTAGCCAGAAAGGCCTGGTTCCGCATTTGAAATCGCTCGGCTTCTGCGTCTTCACGACCGAAGGCCTTCACGACCCTGATGCCAGCAAACGTTTCTTGGAGTGTTGAAGACATATCGCCCATCTGGGCTTGTCCACTCGCCGCCAATTTCTTCAACCGCTTCCCCACTCGAACCATCGTCAGCCCAGCAAGCGGAATCACGACCAGCGAGATTCCCGCCAACTTCCAGTCCTGATAGAGAATCACGCCGACCATTGCTAAAAATGTCAGGGCATTTTGAAACATGTCTTTGATGACGCTCGACGCCGCATTCGCCATCAACCCCACATCGTTCACGATCCGCGACACCAAACGACCCGACGTGTTGGAGTCGTGAAATCCGATCGGCATGCGCATGAGCTGCTGAAACAACTCTTGCCGAATGTCTGCCACCACCCGATTCCCCACATACGCCATCAGGTACCCGACGCCATAGCTGAAGAGCGCCTTCACTGCCGCAACGGCCAATATCGCCAGCGGCAAGACCAGTAGCAACTGTTCATTTTTTTCGATGAAGATCCCGTCGAGCACCGGACGTGCTAGCCAGGCATATACCCCGGTCAAAATCGCTACCATCCCGGAGCAGGCGAATCCACCCAAAAACCTCGCCCGATACGGGCGGACATACCGCATGAGCCGCTTAAATCGTTCTAGGCCTGACATGCTGCCAACACCAGTTCTGCCGCTCGAACGGACGCGCCTGGTTCACCCAACGCGTCTCGTACTTGTGCCAAGCTCCGCTTCATTTCTGCATAGGCTGCGGGATCTTCCAAAATCCGCAGCGCCTCCTCGTAGAGCCGCTGACCGGTAGCCTCATCCTGCAACAACTCCGGCACGACGGATCGACCTGCCACCAAATTCACCAGTCCAATCCATTTGACCCGGAGAAAGAAACTCGCAATCCAAAACTCCCAGGCGGTCGTTCGATAGAGCAACACCATGGGAGTACCCACGACGGCCGCTTGCAGCGTGGCCGTACCTGACGCCACCAACAGCAAATCCGATATGGCCATCACTTCACTGGCTTGTTCTTTCACCAGGGTGACAGGAACCGAACTGTGCCGCAAGAGTGGCTGTAGCAGATTATCCTGGATTGTGGAGGCCTGCGCCAAGATAAACTTCGTTTGGGGCTCTCGGTTGGCCAATTGCTCTGCAGCCTTGATCAGGATCGGCAGCAGCAGCCGTACTTCATGCGCCCGACTCCCCGGCAACAAGGCAATCACACGCTCATCAGGAGAAAAGCCAAACCTGGTGCGAAGCGCCGTCCGGTCATAGACGCCTTCCACTGCATCCAAGATGGGATGGCCGACAAACGTGCAGGGCATACCCGCTTTGTCATAGAGGGGCTTCTCAAAAGGCAGAATGACCAACACCTGATCGACTCGTTTCTTGATCCAGTACATCCGCCAGGCGCCCCAGGCCCAAATCTGCGGCGCAACATAATAGAACACGCGCAATCCAGCACCCTTGGCAAAATAGGCGTACCGTAAGTTTAATCCGGGGTTGTCGACAAAGATGACCGCATCCCATGGTTCGGACCGAAACAACCGTCGCATGAAGAAAAACCGTCGCATGATCGCCACCAACACCAAGGGCCCGACCATCCCCATCACGTCGAACTGCCCCATCTTGCAGACCAATTGCACACCGGCCGCCTCCATTGCTGCCCCTCCGATCCCGGCAAGCGAGACCTGAGGGTCCTTGGCTCTGAGCGCCTTGGCCAGATTGGCTCCGTGGAGGTCGCCGGAGGCTTCACCAGTAATGATCAGAATACGCGCCATGACGATTTGTTGGAGCACAGGTAGCGACCGCGATTCGATGCACGCGGCTGAGAAGGCACGTGACGGTTGATCCGTGGAGATGGTCTCATGTCTGGTGAGGCAAAGATACTCCCATCGACGACAGCACGCGATGGGCTAGCTCCAGAGCAGCAACCCCGTCCTCACCGGACACGATTGGGCGAGATTCTAAACGAATCGCATGGAGAAACGACTCCAGCTGTAGTTTCAGCGGCTCACCGTCTCCGGCTTGTACCTCTTCAGCTGCCACCGTGGGCTTCCCGCCAGATTCAAGCGATCGGCGTCCGATCACGCCCTGGCGGGACTGGAAATCGATCGACACACACCCATCGCCTTGGAATACATGCCATTGTCGCGTTGCCTTTGGTGAGATTCGACTTGCGGTAAGGTTGACCACACATCCACTCCTAAACTGAACACGTGCATTAGACACATCACTGGTAGAGGAGAGCACCGTAACTCCAGCGGCCCGCACATCTTCGACGGGGCCTGGATCGAAGGACAGCACCAAATCAAGGTCATGAATCATCAAATCCAGGACGACATCAACGTCGGTACCACGCCCGCTGTAGGTCCCCAGTCGATGGCACTCGAACAACACCGGTTTCCGAATATATGGCCGCATCAACTGCATGATAGGGTTGAACCGCTCACTATGTCCCACTTGCAGAGTACATCGGTTGCGTTTTGCCAACTCCACCAGCTCCCGTGCCTCAACCGGCAGGACGGCGATCGGTTTCTCCACCAGCACATGTTTCCCGGCTTCAAGACAGGCTTTGGTCACGGAATAGTGACTGGATGTGGGGACGGCGATACTGATGACCTCGACCTGCTTCAAGAAATCTGGCAGATCACTGAATACCTGTGCGCCATGCTTCTGGGCAATGACAGAGGCTCGCCCCTGGTCTTGGTCGATCACGCCGACCAGCGTTGAATCTGGCAATGAGGCATAGAGGCGTGCATGGTGTTGACCGAGATGCCCGACCCCGATGACACCGGCACGGAGCTTGACCATACACCTCTTAGACTGAATTGGGGAATCTCTTGATCGATCGATTTGTTGAGTTTCTGAAATCAATAGTTCAACCAGATCTTCAGATTCCAAAACTTCTACGTTGACTCAGATCGCCGGGCTCGGCTCCTCTTCGCGAGCGAGGCCAACGACGGCGATGCCGGCTTCCTCGGCAGTGCGGAGAAGCACTTCTCGATCGAGCATCACGGATCGACCAGCCTCGACGGCCAGCACCGATGCCTTGACGGATTGCATGACCTCGATCGTCCTGGGACCCACGGCCGGCAGGTCAAACCGGAGATCCTGCTGCGGCTTGCTCCGCTTCACCACGACCGCACCATCCTTGGCCAGTTCGCCGCCACGCTTGATCGCTTCATCGGTACCTTCGACCGCTTCGACTGCCACGACGACGCGGTCTTTGATCACGATGCATTGGCCGATGTCGAGGCGCCCCGTCTCTTTGGCCACGTCCCAGCCATAACGAATGTCCACCCACTCCTTCTTGGTCGGTTGACGCGACGTGAGCGTCCCTTCCTCAACCAAGATCCCTTCCAGACCGAACGTCGACTCACAAATGGTAATGCCATCCTTCTCGAGCTCTGCAGCAAGTGCGCGTAGAATATCGTCATCCTTCCAGAGGACCAACTTCGTGGCGAGCGCCAGCACGCGAAAATCCGGACGGGCATGGCTATAGACATGCGTTTTCTTGATGCCTCCCAGCATGACCACATTCCTGACGCCGTCGGTCTTGAACGCGTTGATCAACTTGTTGAGTTGGCCGATCTTGACCCAATGGATCCGATCGACATGCTGTTCGAGCTCCGGTTCAGTCTCGCCCTCGTGAGCCACCGCATAGACTTGAAGGCCCATCTTGCGGGCGTTATCCGCAAAGATGATCGGAAATCGTCCGTTCCCCGCGATTACCCCGATTCGACCGTTCGCTATAGGTAAGGCCAGGGTCATAGTGGTCAATCTCACACCGGTTGATCAAACTCACGCTCTAGGTCAGGGCTCACAGCCCTCGAGATTCCACGTTTGGTCCCCTCCATAAACGTGAGGATCTTGGCCACATCCGCCTGTCCTTTAAACTCCTTTTTGGCCAGTCGAATCGCCTCGGCCGTCCGGTGGCCCGATCGGAAAAGCAAGTCAAATGCCTTCTTCAACACGGCGATCCGGTCCACCGAGAAACCATGCCGTTGCAAACCAACTGAATTGAGGCCGTACAGATGTGCGCGATACCCTCCGGCCGCGAACGCAAACGGTGGGATATCCTGGCCGATCGCACAACACCCTCCGACCATCACATAGTCTCCGATACGCACAAACTGAAGAACGCCGGTCAAGCCTCCGATGACCGCGTGATCACCGATGGTAATATGTCCCGCCAGACTTGCCGCATTGGCCATAATAATATGGTCACCGAGCCGGCAATCGTGGGCCACATGCACGTAGGCCATCAGAATGCCCTTGGACCCGAGAGAGGTCACACCCCCTCCCTGGACGGTTCCTCGGTTGATCGTGACATATTCGCGGATGATGTTGTCATGGCCGATAACGACCTTGGTCGGTTCCCCCTTATACCCAAGGTGCTGTGGAGGCCCTCCGATCGAAGCGAACGGATGCACTTCATTCCGCTCCCCGATTTCCGTCCACCCATCGATCGTCGCATGGGAGAGAAGTCGACTCCCCTTTCCAATCATGACGTGCTCCCCCACGACACAGAACGGTCCAATTTCCACGTCAGGAGCGAGGCTCGCCTTGGGATGAATGATCGCTGTTGGATGTATCTTCACGCATGCCCCCTTTACTAGCGTCAACCGTCACCGACCATTGGGCAACTGCCGAATCACTGCATGGCCCACACGCCGACCGTACGCTTCAGGAATCGAGGAATAATCAAACCGGTTTATTTCGTGTCCGCCTTCTCGTCCATCACCATGGCCGTCACCACGGCTTCACAGACCAACTCATTATCTACGTAGGCTTTCCCCTGCATCTTCCAGAATGGCGGACGTTTCTTGATGACTTCAATCTCAAAACGCAGCTGATCGCCTGGGACCACGGGCCGCCTGAATTTGGCCTCTTCAATACCCGTCAGATACATAATGGTTTTTCCAACCGTCCCTCCCGACTTGAAGACCAGCACGCCGCCCACCTGGGCCATGGCTTCGATAATCAGTACCCCCGGCATCACGGGGCGTCCTGGAAAATGTCCTTGAAAAAATGGCTCATTGATCGTCACGTTTTTGATGCCGACGATCCGTTGATGCGGTTCAAACTCTTTGACTCGATCCACCAGCAAGAACGGATACCGGTGGGGAAGTAACGCCTGAATCTCAGCCTGCTCGACCAATGCCATGAGCTCTGCCTCCTCTCCGTCCTGAATAGGGCTACCGTCTACGGATTCTGTCGATCAAATTCCTTGATGACCGAATCCGTCACATCCAACGCTGGCTGATGATAAAGGACAATGCGGATGAGCGCTTCATTGCCCTTGTCGAGGATAGCCGTATATCCCTCTTTCTGACCCACAGCCTGCGCGGCAGCGGCGATTTTTTGCGCATATTCCACGACCATTTCGCGCTGTTTTTGTTGAACCTCACGATTGAACTCTTGAAGACGACGCTGAAACGCTTCCATCTTGCCGCGCAACTGCTCTTCCTTCTCTTGCCGCGCCTGGTCCGCAAGTTTGACGTTCGGATCTTGTAAGGACTGCTCCAAGTCCTTTAACTCTTGCTCATCGGCCTGAATGATTTTTTGTCTGGTCATGGAGTACCCCTTCACCTCTTCCAAGGCCAGCTTCCCAGCCTTTGTTCGCTCTATCACCATCTGCTGATCCATGACCCCGACTCGAATCACCTCTCCTGCATGGACCGGCGCAACTCCCTGCGCCAGCAATACCGCGACGCCTAGCCATGTCGCTCGCGCTGCACCCGTCATGACACACCTCCCTCAGAAACTAGGGGTACTCTTTATTGAACTCTTCGATGACCTGGCCTGAAATGTCCAGACCTTCTTCATGATAGATCGTCGGACCACCCTTACTCCTATCGACAACAACCTGCAATCCAAGACGCTTGGCGACCTTCGCGACGATCGTTTCGCTCTTGTCACGAAATGCTTCCAGCACATCTTTTTGCTTTTCTTGGACTTCCCGATTCAATTCCGAGGCCTTTTGCTGGTACTCCTGCATGCGCCGGCGAAACTGTTCTTCCCGCTCTCGTTTCGCGGCGGGGCTCAGGACGGAGGACTGTTTGACAAAGTCCTCTTCCAGCCGCCGTAACTCCTTTTCTTCCATTTCCATCAGCGCCTGTCGATTTTTCGAAAAGCCGGCCAGGTTCTCCTTCGCCTTCTTGCCCGCACTCGTCTCAGTGAGCAAGCGCTGTAAATTGATCACCGCGACCTTCCCATCGATTTTCCCTCCGCCTCCAGCGCATCCTCCACTCAGAACCAGCATGACGGCGACCGCAGCCGACATCGCTGTCCGTTCGATCCATCCCGGCACTCGCTTCCACCGATTCCCGTTCCTACGTACCACGCTTAGACTCCGACTAAAACAAGGTTCCGATCGTAAACTCGAACACGCCGGCTCGCTCACCGGTTCGCGCATCAAGATTAATCCCATAGGCCACTCGCAAGGGGCCGAAGGGAGAGATCCACCGCCCTTCGAGACCCGCAGCGGGCCGCAAATTGATCGACAACGGTTCATCCTCCTCGAACCCTTTGCCGTAATCGAAAAAGATCACGCCGTTCAATTTCGCCTCGGAAGAAATCGTAAAAATCAGTTCGGCATTGAAAATCAATTGCTTGGCGGCACCGAATGGAGCGCGAGTCGTGGAAACGACGGGACCAGCTCGTCCGAAAGCGAACCCGCGCATGGTGTTGATTCCGCCCACGAAAAATCGTTCGCTGAGCGGAATCCGCGTCGTTCCACCAAGCGCTTGAACCTCTCCATAACGAGCCCGCAGCGAAACCCTCATGTCGAGCGGAAGCGGGGTCACCTTGATGACATCTACGTGATACTTGATAAAGTTGTTGGTCCCACCCATATAGGGTGTTCCGATATCGAACCCTCCACCGATGCGCCAGCCAGATCTTGGATCAAGGTAGTAGTCTCTGGTATCCCGAAACAGCGCAAATCGAAACCCCGTCGACGACTGTGTCCCCAACTGTTGACAGACAATTGGTACCAGCTCAGCCCCAGGTGTACAGATACCTGCTTGTGGGTTCCTGAACGTGATCTGTTCCCCAAAGATACTGACGCTCCCCGTCACATACTCCGATAGCCATCGACCCAGTGTGACATTTCCACCGGTCCGTTCCTCAAAGTAGGAAAGAAAATTCGTCATACTGCGGTAGCCGTCTATTTGCAATGAGGTCAAGGAGTCATTCAAATAGGGATTCCGGAAGGTAATGGACCCGAGACTTCTTCGCTGGCCCAGTTGCCCGCGGATGCGACCCATATAGCCGTATCCACCCAAATTCCCTTGGGTAATATCGGCGATCGCCACCAGTCGATCCAACGTACTGAACCCACCGCCAAGACTGAACATCCCCGTCGGTTTTTCTTTCACCCGCACGTTCAGATCGACCTTGTCAGGCGCAACTTGGGCGGGCAGGATTTCGACTGTCTCGAAGAAATTCAAGTTGTTCAATCGTTGAAAACTTCGCTTCAGAGAGGCGGTGTCGATGACATCCTGTTCGTCGACTCGGATTTCTCGACGGATGACGTTGTCTCGTGTTTTGTCATTTCCGTAGATATTGATCTGCCTAATCCGCATCATCTCCCCTTCTTTGATGCTGAAGATGATGGTGACGGTCCGCTCTTCATTGTTTGGATTCACATTAGGCACGACTTCGGCAAATGAATACCCCTTACTTCCATACAGATCCGTAATTCGGGAGATCTCATCTCGGATTTTGGCACGCTGAAAGATCTCGCCATCCTTGATCCTCACTCCCGCTCGAAGCTCAGGTTCTTCAAACACCGTGTGTCCTCGAAATCCTACTTCTGCGATGGTGAACGGCTCTCCCTCGGTGATGGGGTAGCTGACGGTGAACCATTTTTTATCTTCGGTGAGCTCCACCGACGGCTGACCGACCCGAACATTGAAATACCCTTTGTTCAAGAGTACTTCCCTGATCCGCTCCACATCATTACCCACCTCCTCGTGTTTCAAGACGCCCGCGTCGGACACCATCGATGGCAACTTGAACTTCGTGAAAAAGCCATACCAAGGGATCCATTCCCGAGTCGACATGACACTGAGCATCTCGGCCTTCGTCGCCGCACGCAATCCTTCGAATATCACCGTCTTGATCTTGGCTTTCTCCCCTTCCGTGATATGAAAGGTGAGACGTTTCCGATCCTCATCCAATGCCTCGATCACGGGAACGACCTGCGCATTGTAATAGCCGTCATGCTGATAGACCCGCCGGATGGTCTCGGCACTTTCCTTCACTTGTTGTTGGTCAAGAAATGTCTGGCTCTTAATGGTCGTTTTTTCTTTCAACTTCTCCTCGGTCAACTGCTGGTTACCGTCGAAGACGATCTCGGTGATGAACGGCTTCTCCTGCACAACAAACGTCACCGCCATCCCCTCGGTAATCGATTCGGTTTCAACCTGCACATCCTCAAAAAATCCCGTATCGTATAAAATCTTCACCTGTCCGCGCACATGGTCCGGCGTATAGCGATCACCGGCTTTCAGCGTGAGCCGACCGGCAATCGCCGACACTTCGATTCGTTTAGCTCCCCGAATATCAATCGAGGCGACCTTGAGTTCAGGAGTTTGAGCGAGTGCTTCGAGCACACTCCACAACACAGAAACAACCATGACTGCGACCACAAACGATCGAAGCCTGTAGACGGCATGCTCGGTCACCGATAAGGATTCCTGCAACGAAGTATGGGGATGGATGATGCGGCTGAAACCATCACACAGGTCCTCTCCGTTATCGACCGTACGCCAACTCCCTCCGAGTCAGTCCGTCGCGCTCTAGAGAACGCACTGAGCCATAAGAGCACCCTCGTCGGGAATCGGCAGCCAGGCAGTTCTACCACGCGGATTTCTCTCGTGCCACCCTACCGCGCAAAACTTCCGGATTATATTGAGGTCATCCTGCATTGTAAAGAAGCGTCCTCCCTTCCGGTCTGACTCGACGTGCATACCTACTTACCCCGCACTGATTCCGTAGCTCCCTGAAGGATGGGGCATCGATCCTCGCCGCCGGCCACCGATGCAAAAAAATCTGTGTGCGACATGCTTCGCTCATAAATATCGCTCGTGTTCCTTCTCCATGGAAACGACACCGTCGTTTCCGATGCGATGAGTTCGTCTGTTTCTTGACTTCACCCCCCCCTTCACATAGTATCCTTCCATGTCACGTCTGACGGTCAGAAAAGCGGTCATTCCAGCCGCCGGCCTTGGGACACGGTTCCTTCCTGCCACAAAAGCATCCCCCAAGGAGATGCTGCCGTTGGTCGACAAGCCACTCATTCAATATACGGTCGAAGAAGCGGTAGCCTCGGGCATCGAAGACATTATCGTGATTACCGGCCGTGGCAAACGCGCGATCGAAGATCACTTCGATCGTTCCGTCGAGTTGGAAGAAAATCTGAAAGGCGCCGGCAAGAGTCAGGTGCTCCATCAAATCCGGCAGATCTCGAACCTCGCGAACTTCTGTTACGTGCGGCAATCCGAAGCGCTTGGCTTAGGGCACGCCGTGTTGTGCGCGCAACACCTGATCGGCGATGAACCTTTCGCCGTCATTCTCGGGGATGAGATCATCGACGCCGATGTCCCAGGGCTTGCACAACTGATCCACATCTATAAAAAACGCCATGGGGCCGTACTAGGGGTGCAGGAAGTTCCCAAGGCAGACGTCAGCCGATACGGCATCGTGACGCCCAAGCGCCTCGCTCACGGTCTGCATCGAGTCGAAGATTTGGTTGAGAAGCCCTCGCCGACCGATGCCCCCTCCACGCTCGCCGTGATCGGCCGGTATATCCTTCCTCCTGAAATTTTTCCGATCCTGAGAAAAACCCCTCCTGGAAAGAATGGAGAAATTCAGTTGACCGATGCACTCAGGACGCTGGCAAGAAAATCTCCGATGTTTGCGCTTGAGGTAGAGGGACAGCGCCATGATGCCGGAGACAAACTGGGCTTTTTAATCGCCACCGTTGAGTTTGGGTTGAAGAACCCGGCATTGGGAGCAGAATTCCGCGACTACCTTTCGACCAGAATGCAGACCGCCTCGAATAATCGGCGGGCATGATCCCATCGGTCGTGGTGGTGACTCAGTCGCGAGACTCCCAGCAATGACCATTCTGCGTTCGGCGTGATCATTAGGATGGATAGTGGAACCTGGTGCGCGGTTCCATCGGATGGAACGCTAGGACGCCTAAGGCGAGAACGCATGCCGCCGAGACGCGTAATGAGTGCATACAGACCCTGATTCGTCGAACCCGCCATCTCCATGAGATAAAGAACAGGCAGGCACATGACAGACCCAAACGAACAAGAAATTCAGTCTCCCCAAAACATTGAAGTACCCAATCAACTCCCGCTGTTGCCCGTCCGAGATATCGTCGTCTTTCCGTATATGGTGCTTCCGCTGTTCGTCGGACGCGACATGTCGATTAAGGCCATCGAAGCGGCCCTTGCCGGCAATCGGATGATCTTCCTCGCGACTCAAAAAGCGCTCGACGTCGAGAATCCCGTGCAGAAAGATATCCACACCGTCGGCACCGTCGGCATCATCATGCGGATGCTGAAGCTGCCAGACGAACGCATCAAAATCCTGGTGCAGGGCATCGCCAAAGCCAAGATCACTAAATACATTCAGACCGACCCCTACTACTCCGTTCGAATCGACAAGCTCGCTGATACGAAACCGATGGCCACGCCCCTTGAGGCGGAAGCCGTCATGCGAACCGTGAAGGAGCAGATCGAACGGATCGTGAGTTTGGGGAAAATCCTGATCCCCGATGTTATGGTCGTCATTGAAAACCTCGAAGAACCAGGCCGATTGGCCGACATGGTGGCTTCGAATCTCGGTCTCAAGGTCGACGCCACCCAGGCCGTTTTGGAAATCTCCGATCCAATTCAACGCCTTCGCCAAGTGAGCGACATTCTTGGGAAGGAAATCGAAGTCCTCTCCATGCAACAAAAGATCCAGGCACAAGCCAAAGGGGAGATGGACAAGACCCAGCGGGAGTATTTCCTGCGTGAACAACTGAAAGCCATCCAGAAGGAGTTGGGCGAACTCGATGAGCGGGCGGAAGAAATCACGGAATTCCGCAAACGCATCAAAGACGCAAAGATGCCCGAGAAGGTCTTGAAGGAGACCGAAAAGCAACTCAAGCGTCTCGAGAAAATGCATCCGGATACCGCCGAATCCGCGACAGTGCGAACCTATCTGGAATGGATGGTCGAATTGCCGTGGTCCAAGCGCTCGAAGGATAGCCTCGATCTGAAAGCGGCCGCGAAGGTATTGAACGACGACCACTACGACCTCGAGAAGGTCAAGGAGCGAATCCTGGAGTACCTGGCCGTCCGAAAGCTGAAAGAGAAGATGAAGGGCCCGATTCTCTGCTTCGTCGGCCCACCAGGAGTCGGGAAAACCTCGTTGGGAAAATCGATCGCCCGCGCACTGGGACGTGAGTTTGTTCGTATCAGCTTAGGCGGCGTACGGGATGAGGCCGAAATTCGCGGTCACCGCCGCACCTATGTCGGTGCATTACCCGGGCGCATCATTCAAGGCCTGAAACAGGCAGGAACGAGTAATCCGGTGTTCATGCTCGACGAGGTCGACAAGGTCGGGATGGATTTTCGAGGGGACCCCTCGGCAGCCTTGCTGGAGGTGCTCGACCCGGAACAGAACAATGCGTTTACCGACCACTATCTCGGAGCTCCATTCGACCTGACCGAAGTGATGTTTATCACCACGGCGAATTTGATCGATCCGATCCTTCCCGCGTTGCGTGACCGCATGGAGGTCATCGAGATCCCCGGGTATACCGAAGAGGAGAAACTCGGCATCGCCCAGAAATACCTGATTCCCCGTCAACTCGAAGAGCATGGAATTACGAGCAAACATGTCCGGCTGACGGAGCCGACCATTCGACAGATCATCTCGCATTACACCCGCGAAGCAGGTGTGCGGAATCTTGAACGCGAGATTGCCAACGTAATGCGCAAGGTCGCGAAGAAAGTCGCCGAAGGCAAAGACCAGGGATTTCCCATCGATCTATCGAATCTCAATAAATATCTTGGTGTGTCGAAGTATGTGCCGGAAGCGGAGCTCGAGAAAGACGAAATCGGGGTGGCAACCGGCTTGGCCTGGACGGAAGCAGGCGGCGATGTGCTCTACATCGAGGCAACGGTAATGAAGGGGAAAGGCCAATTGACCCTCACCGGCCATCTGGGAGATGTGATGAAGGAGTCCGCGCAGGCGGCGCTCAGCTATGTCCGTTCACGGGAAAAAACGTTGAATCTGAACCCTGACATGTTCAGCAAACAAGACTTGCATATCCATGTGCCAGCCGGAGCCATCCCCAAGGACGGTCCCTCCGCCGGCATCACGATGGCCACTGCTATCGCCTCGGCATTTTCCGGTACTCCTGCGAGACGAGATTTGGCCATGACTGGAGAAATCACCCTACGCGGCCGCGTCCTCCCAATCGGAGGACTCAAGGAAAAGATTTTGGCGGCAAAACGGGCGAAACTCACCACTGTCATCCTCCCGCGTCGAAATAAAAAGGATCTGGAGGAAATCCCCAAGCATCTCCTCAAAGGCATTCACTTGGCGTTCGTCGAAACCATGGACGACGTCATGAAGATCGCTCTTCGCCGACCAGCCAAGGCTTCGCCGGCCTCTCGGAAACCATCGACACCTCCGGCGCCATCGCGTATCCCCCCCTTGCGATCCGGTAAAAGTCGACGGCCTCACGAACTCCCCGCCACGGTGATGGCACACCGGGCACCGGCACGGTCATAAAGGATCGTACCGTGGCCCGCCGTCAGGCCAGCCCCCCCATTCAAGAATTTGCACTCATCCGAACGCTCGAGCGTCGGTTTGCCCGTCGCACACCAGGACTTGTCCAAGGCATCGGCGACGACGCCGCCGTGATTGCAATCTCCTCGCCGACGTGGTGGCACCTCACAACAGACTTGCTTGCCGAAGGCATTCACTTTGACATGAAGTCAGCGACCCCTGAGTCCGTCGGATACCGGGCAGCCATGGCCAATCTGAGCGATATCGCCTCCATGGGAGCCGTCCCTCGCTATCTGCTCATCTCGCTCGCCATCCCAAAAACATGGACGCGGCCGCACATTCATGAGCTATACACCGGCTTGATGAAAGCTTGCCGCCTGTATAACGTGACACTTATCGGTGGGGATACCTCGGCGTCCAAGGCCGGACTCTTTCTCAGCATCACCCTGGTCGGCGCGACAAGCAGGCGCCGTGCACTGTTTCGACATGGTGCCAAAGTAGGAGATCACATTTACGTTTCAGGCACGTTAGGAGACTCCCTGGCAGGCCTCACGCTCTTAATGAAGAACACCGGCTCAGATCTCTCAAGAAAAAAGAAATCCAAGTTCCCTCCCACTCATCGAGCGTTTCTGCTCCGCCGCCATTTCCGCCCTACCGCGAGGGTTGCCGAAGGCCAGTGGCTCAACGAGAGACAACTCGCCTCCGCTGCCATCGATCTGTCTGACGGCCTTTCCGGAGATCTTCGGCATCTGTGCAAAGCGAGTCGAGTCGGCGCAGAGGTGGAACTCGACAAGATTCCGATCTCACCGGCCTGCCGAGCCTATGCCCAGGCGATCGGAGTGTCACCGATTCAACTCGCACTCACTGGAGGCGAAGACTACGAGTTGCTGTTCACCACGTCGCCACGCGACTGCAAGAAGGTTGAGCGGCAAGCGCGAACACGCGGCTATCGCATAACCCCTATCGGAACGATTCGCCCGCAGCGGTTCGGGATTCAGATGAGGACTGACGGTCGGACGCAACCTCTGCCGATCACAAGTTACGAGCATTTCCGTTGATGGGTAACAGCAGCCACCAGCCCTCTGGTCAACGGACCCGATCATTTCGGGCACTCTTGCGCCAAGTCCTCCATTTACAGGAGTCACCGCAACGCACCGCGTTGGCCTTTGCACTGGGCGTTTTCATCGCATTCTCCCCCGCCTATGGCCTGCACACGGCGATGGTGGTGCTCTGCACCTGGCTATTCGGTCTCAACTTCTTGGCCTTGCTCACCGGTGCCTTGGTCAATAATCCCTGGACCGTCATTCCGATCTTAGGCGCAACCTACTGGACCGGCGCCCTCTTGCTCGGACGTACGGATCAACCGAGCTTCGACTGGCAGGATATGAGTTTCAGCGGCATCTACCAACAAGTCCTTCCCTACGCTGCTCCCTTCGTGCTCGGAGGACTTGTCCTCAGTGTGCTCGGAGCCCTCGTGTCCTATCCTGCCGCCTACTTGTTTTTCCAAAAACATCGCTCCGCGCCTACCAGTCCCACGTCCGAACCGTTGCCGCCCTCTGACCAAGTGGGCTAAGATACCCACTGACTATGGAACCAGCAGACCGACCGAACGCTCCCTATGATGGCTCGGCACTCATCGCTGATCCCATCCACAAGTACGTCACCTTCACCGTCCCCTATGCTCATCCTGATCCGCATGAGCATACCGAGAAAGACCTGATCGACTCCCCCTGGGTTCAGCGGCTGCGATACATCTACCAGCTGCAGAGTGCTCGCTGGGTCTATCCCTCCGCGGAACATACCCGGTTTGTGCATTCACTCGGGACGATGCACGTCGCAGGACGGTTTGCTCGACACCTGTACCCGTTTCTCAAGAAAGTCGTGAAGGATGTGCCCTCTCCCAATTTCGTCGAAGAGTTCCTCCGTGTCACGGCCTTGGTCCACGACATCGGGCACGGGCCGTTTTGCCATTTCTTCGACGACAATTTTCTCCATACCCATGGCCTCACCCACGAGCGGCTGGGCCAGATCATCATCCGAGAACATTTAGCCCCCCTCATCAAGAAAATCCGCCGAAGCCCGTCCGGCCCCTTCTCGAAAGGAGAAGAACTGAATCCTGACCAAATCGCTCATCTGATCCTCAAGGAAAAAGGCAAGGACAACTCCCGCCTCCCTCGATGGTTGAACATGCTCCAGCCCGTGATCTCAGGGAGTTACACGGGAGACAATCTGGACTATGTCTTGAGGGACTCGTATATGTGTGGCGTGGCGGTCGGCCCGGTCGATCTGACACGGTTGATTCATTACACCATCGTGACGGAGAAAGGGTTCACCATTCACAAGACAGGACTTCCGTCCCTCCAAATGTTCCTGAACACCAGGATGTACCTCTACTCCAACGTCTACTTCCATCGCACCACTAGAGCGATCGACATCCATCTGCGGGACATCTTTGGCCAGACGATGCAGCTGCTCTGCCCCAAGGATCCGCGTAAGAATATGGATCGGTATCGCACTCTGACCGATTGGTCGCTGTTGGAAGAAGTCCGAGGATGGGCACAGTCCCGTCACAAAGCCCGCCGACAGTTGGGACAGGAGTGGGCACGGATCTTAGGCCGAGACGTCAAATGGAAGATGGCCTACAGCACGACGTTGAAAGAAAAAGGACAGGAACGCGGCATGGCGTTTCCTAACCACCAACACTTTGAGCAGCAGATTGCTAAAGAGCTGCCGTCCGGCTTGAAGCGGCTGCCGTTTCGCGTGGACATGGCCCTGTTGGATCCACGACCGGACCCCAAAGACCATCGGGGTAATCCCCTCTACGTGTACGATCCCGGGACGGGTCAGGTTTCAACCGAGCCGCTGGAAGAATGCTTAGACCTGTTGCCTACGAGACTCATCCAGTTTCGAATCTATTCTCCCGACCACCACCACGACGCCGCTCTCTCACAAGCTGCCGCGACTGTCCTCAATAAGACCCCGATCAGCCTGGAGTCTAATTACTGAATTCCCCACCAAGTCCCATTTTTGAACAATCCCTCAGATCGAATACACAGTTTCGTTCCTGCCCACTCCTTCACACATCGAAACATCAGGGCTCCTATCCATCTGCTAACTTCAGATGATAGCGAAGGCCATACACAGACAAGTGGGCAACGAATTTCTTTATTTTCTCAATGCAGAGAGGTCAGTGCTGCCTGAGAAAGTGAAGTTCTTCCTCCTCTACTTTTTCGCGACAAGATCTTTTCTCCTTCTATCAAAGCTGGCAGGCATCCTGCAGGGAATAGAGTTGATTCGAGGCTGGATTCAGAGGGTCAATACAGGGAGGCTATGTATGATGGGTTTGACTAGAAAACTGATGATCACTCTCTGCGGGTTTTCGCTTTCGTTGACCATGCCAGCCTATGCTCAGCTTGGAGGTGGCCAGCAGGATGCGGTCGGTCTCCTGAACGGCATGCCCCAAGACGTCTTGGCAAAGGTGCGATCGCTCGCACAGATCCTTCAACAGGGTCTCAAAGACGGAAAAATCTCGGATACCGACATTCAACAAGGCTTGACGTCCGGGCAGCTTGGGGAAAAGCTAAAACAGCTGAGCCCCGAAGCCAGTCAGCTCTTTGACGAAATCAGTGCTGCATCGCAGCAGAGGAAGGGACCGGGGGAAGAAAGCTTGATGCCGCTGATGGGAGGATTGGGTGTCTCACCGAATTAACCCCACGGGAATACCCGAGTGACATAGCTGGGGAAAATGAGGGTATGATTGAAACATCATGGACAATCAATCTGACATGAGTCGTACGGACAAGCTGGCCCTCATTACGCCGTGGATCAACCCCGAGGAACGGGTCACCGTACAGTTTGACGATCAACGCGATATCAACACGGTCGTGGCTGGCTGCAGTGAGCGATTAGTTGATCTGGAATTGGAAACCAACATCCCCCACATTCGGCAGAAACTGTCGATCCCGCTCAGCGAGATCGAAGTCTCAGAAGATCCCAGCCACTATACGCGTGATCCCGACAAGCCGTTACAATTTAAACGACTACTGTTGATCATCAATGGCAAGCGCCCGGGCATCGTGTACTGAGAGGGCCGTACAATTTCTTTTGATTGGCGGCCAAATTCACCGCTACGCGGTCAAGTAAAGGTATCCGACCCGTTAAATAATCCGAACCCGTACTTTAACTCGACGACGACTTCGCCCTTTATCGTTACGAGCTTCGGCGATCTTGTTTAAATCACAAAAGGGAGCAACTAAAACCTGCGCCTTCTCACGAATAAACTTAGGTGACGACAAATTCACTGTAAACTTTACAAACTAAAACCATCGGAATGCCGAGAACATTGCATCAAGTGCGCCGACGACGTTCGCGATAAAAATTGTTCGGCGTAAAATGCGGAAACACGTCTGGAACAGGTAGGGCTTATATGTAGTTTAACTCTAAGAGATTAGGACAAGCGGGAAGTGAGGCCGAGGAACAGAATCGAACTGTCGACGCTAGCCTTTTCATGTAGCCCGAGGAGTCGCGAAAGGCCAACCATCCAAGCCAGCCCCCCAAGATTATGGGAATAAGAATGGTCGATTACTAAACCAGTCGGTCGTAAAGCCTCATGCAGCCGCATAGGCGCACGACGGTGCGTGGGAGAATCGGCGGACCAGCATCAACCAACGAGTGAATAACAACCCCAGAAGCCTTGCGACTCCAGGAGGCAGCAGTCTCTCATTGCATGCTTGTTTTTCACCTAGATGTTTCGCTACTCTAATATTGAACTACCCAGGCGTCTGGCTACGATATACCATTCAAAACCGGCGCCGCTGGATGAAAGTGTTCTTCTTTCGAATCTTCATGAGGTAGCGCGACACATGTGTAATAATCTTGAGAGAATCTCCATTTTCCATAAGTTTAGGAGTCACAGGAAGTAGTGTAAAGAAGGGATGATGTAGAGTATATGTCCGATAGAAATATCAACCGAATGGTTATCGGTCTGACGCTATTCTTATTCGTCGCGATCTACCTTTTGATAATCATGGCAGGCATTTCTGATGCACGGCACCTTTTCAGCTTCCTCATCGCATCGTATCTGGTTTTGTGGGGTGGGTATTCGCTGATTTCTACTGTTCCCCGACAAGAGATTCGAAACCAGTTTGTTCTGATGACGATCGCCCTGGGAGTGGCGGTGTTGCTGGTAGAGTTGCCTGCCTTCGTGAAGATGGTCGATTATCGGCGGACTTTCTCTGTCTCGGGTAGTCTGCTAGGTGAGGAACCGGGCTATCTTCCCGATTCGGAACTCGTGTCCAAGCCAGCGCCCTACCACGCGGTCAAAATGGAATTTAGTCGAGGGAACATTGGAGAGGTTCTCTGCCTTCCTCTTCACCCAGCAGAGCCGTTTGAGCTGAAATACGACAAGAACGGATTCCGAAATGATGAGGATCTTACGAGAGCGGAGATTGCCGTTATCGGTGACTCGTATATTGAATCACCGATGCTTCCCAGTTCAATGCTCGCGACCACTCGGTTAGCCAACCTCATACAAAAGACCGTCGCTAATCTTGGACAATCAGGGTACGGTCCGCAGCAGGAACTGGCCGTCCTGAAACGGTATGCGCTTCCGCTACATCCCAAGTCTGTCGTCTGGGTATTCTATGAAGGCAACGATCTCCGGGATGCGGAAAGATATACAGACAGAATCTCTCGACTCGAGTCCAATTGGAACGCAGTCGATGCCATCTGGGACCGCTCATTTACCAGGAATTCGCTGTATTGGCTGATGGGCATGATCCGTGGGTGCAGTCCTGTCCATGCTGCGAAGGAGCTCATAACCCATGCAGTTGTCGAGGGCCCTGAACAGAGAAAACATCTGGTGTATTTCAAGGGTCGTTCGAGCTCAGTGGGCCTCACAAAGCAGGAGCTTGATGCACTCAAGATATCTGTGGCCTCAATTGAGGAGGCCTACCAACTGCTTCAAGATAATGGGGGGCGGATTCTCGTCGTGTTTGCTCCAACCGCGTTTAGAGTCTATCATGACATCGCCGATTTCAAGGAAGCTGGGGAGGATATCCCGCAGTGGGATCTAAACGATCTCCCCGATCGTCTACGCAGGATGATCTTTGAAATCTCTCCTGACATCGACTATCTTGATTTGACGCCTGCACTAAAATCTGCTGCGAAACACAATACGCTGGTTTTCCTGCCTGACGATACGCACTGGTCAAGTGAGGGGCATCGGGTGGTCTCTGAAGCCCTTGCTGAAGCTCTCACGCAAAGCCCCACAGTATATGCAAAACAGCGGGGTCGAGCCCGGGATAAGGCAAATAATGATAGTGTGCTGTCCTCCGGTGCGATCATGGTTCGCAATCAGGATGGCACGATTCGATACTGGAGTGAGGGGGCGACGAAACTGTATGGATGGGAATCCCAAGATGCCTTGGGGACACCTTCCCATCAACTCCTCAAAACCTTGTTCCCTGTTCCGCTTGATGTTATCGAGGAAACGCTTCGCATGAGCGGGCATTGGGAAGGCCGGCTCATTCACGAGCACCGTAATGGATCAAAAGTTGCAGTGGAGAGCCACTGGGATCTTCAGCAGAACCCCCATGCTCAAGATCGGTCAATCACGGTAGTCGAAGTCAACAACCCTTCCAAATCTTAGTCTTGCGCTTCTCCATGGCAAATTGTCTAATTCAAAGGACGGCCACAGCGGACTTTCGGAGCGGGATGACGCATCTCAGAAACACGCGGAACCCTACACCAATTGATTATGGAGAAACTCAACCCCGCCTCCGAGTCCAACCAGATACTCAGCATCTAGTAAGTTTCTCTAGAGCGGATTGACCAGCTGCCCATCTAGATTAAACGTAATAATAACAAGATGCGATGCAAAGTCTTACACACCACCTCCTTCAAGACTCCTTCTCCTGTTCCTTCGAAACGTTCACCCTACTTACCCCAGCTTCTTTGTCATCCTTCTTCTCTGCCGACGGCGGTGATTTATGTGTTTGGCTTTCTCGATGCTCAGCAATGAGGGCCCCAGTGATGAGCAGCTGGATGCCCATCAAGAGAAAGAATAAGGCTCCCTTGTACTGCCCGCTAGGCTCGGCGAGTGAAAACTTGTGCGCGGCAAGTAGAAGAGAGAGCACTGAGCAGAGAAACAAGAAGATTCGCATGCGGAATGCCTCATGCCTAAGTCGCAGGGATGAGGGTATGCTTGCCGGAGAGATAAGGTCAACCAGAAATCACAGGGGAGGGCACGGACCGACTAGAGCTAGGGAGCCAACGGACCAACGCCGGCGGTAGGATCAGCAACCGGCACGGGCGCTGCCGATGGCGTAGAGCCCCTGAACGGCAGATCCAGCAAGGCATAGGGATTCACGCGCGCGCCATTGAGTTTGACGCCCCAGTGGAGATGCGGACCAGTAGCCCGACCGGTCGCCCCGACTTTGCCGACGACCTGCCCGGCTTTCACATGATCGCCGTCCTTGACCAATACCTCCGAGAGGTGAAAGTACATGGAGTAGAACCCGAGTCCGTGATCGACAAAGATGCCTTTCCCAGAGAAGAAATGCTCAACGGTGAGCCGGACAACGCCATCATTCGTCGCCAGCACATCCGCTCCGAGCGGCGCACTGATGTCTTCCCCGTTATGCGGATTGCGTGGCTGCCCATTCATGATTCTGACACTGCCGAAGATCCCGGTTCGTCTGCCGTTCACCGGTTCCACAAAACCCGGTTGCCACAACTTGGCCTGAGAGTCCGTGGCCAGTGCCGTCTTCACCTGCTCCTGTTCGGCTTTCCAACGTGCCACCGCTTTGTCGTCTAAATCGACTTTGTCTTTCGGCAGCGTGAGATGCTCAACGTGAAATTTCTCTTTGACGATCGTCACCCTGTACGTGAGTGTGCGACTTTGATCTCCGGTGTTCATCTCGACCGCGAGTTCATGCGTTCCCGGCTCATCCTGAAGGTCTATCCCGAGCAATCCGACGAATCCTTTTGGTTCGTCAAGTCTCGTCTCGAGAAAGAAACTAACGGAGCGCCCCAAGAATTTTCCCTGTACTCGAGCAGTTGCATCATCGGTAGGCACTTTGACCACGATAATTTGCCCTTGCTTCCCACTATAGTGGGCATCCGCGCCTTGCGCAGTCAGTACGGAACCAGACATGAGGTCGACGAAGAGAGAACCGGCAAGCAGCACGAGAACCGCGAGCACGGAAGGTCCCACCACGGCCTGTCGTCGGTGATGCAAATCCACCATCGGCCTCATCGGTAGAACCGTCCTCCGGACACTTGGGAAATCAGTTCTTCGACCCGTCGATTCACCGCACTGAAGGGGTCCATACACAGAATCGTTTCCTCCCAATACCCATTCAGCTTCAGATACGTCCAGTCCACCGTATAGGATCGATTCTTGGCTCGCGCGAACCGGATAAAGTCCCCTCGGACCTTGGCCCTGGTCGTCTGCGGTGGGGTGGACATGGCCCGCTGGACCGCCTCCTCTTCGGCAACGCGTTCGATGAGCCCTCGAGACTCCATCAGGTAATACAACCCTCGCGTCCGTTTCACGTCATGGAACTGCAAATCCAGGAGAAAGACTCTCGGGTCGTCCCACCCACAATTCTTCTTGTCCACGTAGGACTGGATGAGATGTTTTTTTGTAATCCAATCGACCTGATGGATGAGTTGCATCGGATCTTCTTCCAGCTGCTGGAGCATCCGTTCCCACTTATCGTACACATCATCCAAGATAGGTTCATGCGCCTGTTGGTTCAGATACTCCCGGGCTCGCTTGAGGTACGCCAGCTGAATTTCAATGGCGGTCATCTGCCGCCCATCATCAAGCTTGACCTTTTTCTTCAGGGTCGGATCCCGCGAGACCTCTCGAATCGCCTTGACAGGATCTTCGAGTTCTAACCCATGAACCGTGTATCCTTCTTCGATCATCGACAAAACGAGCGCAGCCGTCCCTACCTTGAGGTACGTCGCGTACTCGGACATGTTGGAATCCCCGACGATGATATGGAGGCGCCGATAGCGTTCAGCATCCGAATGGGGCTCGTCGCGTGTATTGATGATGCTCCGGGAAGACGTCGTCGACGAGGACGTCTTCTCGTGAATATGTTGCGCGCGCTGAGAGATGAAATACTGCGGCTTGCCGGATACTTTTAATACTTTGCCCGCCCCGCTGAACACCTGCCGGGTCACGAAAAACGGGATCAATTGTTCGGTGACTTTCCAAAAGTCGACATCGCGCCGCATGAGGAAATTCTCGTGGCATCCGTAGGTATTCCCCAGAGAATCCGTGTTATTCTTAAAAATATAGATTTCCCCGGACAGCCCTTCCTCTCGAAGCCGTTCTTCGGCGGCCGGCAAACAGGCCTCCAACAATCGCTCTCCCGCTTTATCGTGGATCACGAGGTCCAGGATGTTGTCGCACTCTGGAGTCGAATATTCGGGATGACAGCCGGTGTCTTGATAGAATCGCGCCCCGTTGACCAAGAATGCGTTCGACGGCCAGCTGTTGGGAATCAGTCCTTCAAAGATATACCCCAGGACTTTTTCCATGGGAAGATAGATACGACCGTTGGGGGAAAAAATGAGGCCGTATTCGTTCTCGAGGCCGTATATCCGTTGCTTCATGGGACCGCCAGACATCATGAGTGGCCTTCAGACAGAGTATACGCCGCTTTGCGGATCTGCAACAAAGGAAGCCTCTACGAAAGGCAGAGGTCAGGGAGAGAGGATGAGTCGAACATCGGTGATCGATACCCGGCGAAACTTTCGGCCGGCACGGGTTCGGTCCAAGACCGCAACTTCCAACCCTTCCGGCTGCAGCTTTTGATTGGCCGTCTGCTCCAGCGCCGTGACACACAGCTTCAACGCTGCGTCCAAGGGCGGCGCCTGACTGGGACTTTTTTCCTTCAACACGGCTTGCACCGCCTCAGACTTGCCGCCGATCACCGCAAAGTTCTTCTCGTCGATGATGCTGCCGTCGAATGAAATACGATAGATTTCGTTCGGGTGATGGTTGGCACCGGCCTGCACCACAAGAATCTCCACCTCAAGCGGCTTCATTTCCTGACTGAATACGGTCCCCAGGCTTTGAGAATACCCGTTCGCCAGAGAGCGGCCCGTGACGTCTTCGCGGCTGTACGTGAACCCTTTGAGGTCAGCGTGACGGATTCCCGCCTTTCGAAGGTTCTCGAACTCGCTGTACTTGCCCGCTCCCGCAAACGCAATGTTGTCGTAGATTTCTGACACCTTGTGCAGCGAGGCGCTCGGATTATCCGCCGTCAACAGAATGCCGTCGACATACTCCATCGCGATGATCGAGCGGCCTTTGGCAATCCCCTTCTTGGCATACTCCGCCTTATCCTGCATCATCTGCTCAGGGGACACGTAGTAGGGCATCGGCATGATTACGTCTCCCGTGAACGGCGTGCGGCCATCACATCGTTACACACGGCACGCAGAGTGTCATCGGATACATCGGCGATGCCTTGGGCCGTCACGACCTTCGCCGTGGGATAAATGCCCCGCACGAGATCAGGTCCGCCGGTCCCGACGTCGTCATCCGCGGCATTGTAGAGCGCCAACAAGGCTAATTTGATCGCGTCCCCCTCGGAGAGTTGCCGTTTAAAATGTTCGCGCATCGTGTTGCGGGCATCTTTCCCACCTGAACCGATCGCATGGTAATCGGACTCTTCGTACCTCCCGCCGGTGATGTCGTACTTGAAGATGCGGCCCTCGCCGCGCTTCACGTCATACCCGACATACAACGGCATGACGACCAGTCCCTGAAACACCATCGGAAGATTAGCCTTGACCATCTGGCCCAGCTTATTGGCCTTTCCTTCACAGGAGAGCGGCATGCCTTCCAGTTTTTCGTAATGCTCCAACTCGGTCTGAAATAGCTTGGCCATCTCGATGCAAGGCCCGGCCGCCCCCGCGATCGCCATGGCCGACCAGTCGTCGATCTTGAAGACTTTTTCGATTCGGCGATCCGCGATCTGAAACCCTTCCGTGGCTCGGCGGTCTCCGGCAATCACAACCCCCTGCTGATACTTGAGAGCCAGCACGGTCGTGGCAGAAGGCACAGCGACCGGCCCAACGGCGCGCACCAGGTCGGGAACGGCCGCCATGCCGTGGCTTCGCAATGCCAACTCGGGATGATGTGTCGAGACGAAGTCAAAAAAACTGGAGCCGTCGTGGTCAGGGAGATAGGGCAGCTTCATCGTGATCTTCCAACCACCGTTCGTTAAACCTTGAGCTTCTCAATCAGGGCATCGACTGAATCGGTTGTATCAAGCAACTCCCGCGTCAACGCCTGCGTCCCTCGATGAGGATCCATCAGCGGCACTTTTTTGATTGTCGTATTGCCGACGTCGAACAGCACCGATGTCCAACTGGCCCCATAGAGCGCCTTCGCAAACTTACTGACACAGCGCCCACGAAAATAGGCCCTCGTTCCAGTCGGAGGGTTCAATTCAGCACGCTGAATCTCATCTTCCTCAACAATCCGTTCGATGAGGCGACTGCGTTCCAGGGTATAAAACAATCCCTTCTCTGGACGAACATCATGGTATTGGAGATCCATCAGCTTCATTCGAGGATCATTCCATCCACAGCCTTTACGCTCCATGTAGGACTCGATCATATGCCGCTTGGCAACCCAATCCAATGCGTGCACCAACAGCCGCGGATCGCGATCGAGCTGGTCCAGGACATCCTCCCAACGACGCAATACATCATGAGTGGTAGGGCTGTGATCTTGCGAGGCATAAAAAGTCTTGGCGGCGCTCAGGTACGCCCGTTGGACGGCAAGAGCCGTGGTGGGCCTTCCACCGACAAGTTTCACGGTTTCCTTCACACCCAGGTCACGCGACACCTGCTTAAACACACGAACCGGTTCGTCCAGTTCAAGCTGGGGCAAATCGGCTCCTGATTCCAGCAAGTCCAAGACGATGTCCAACGTCCCCACCTTCAAATAGGTGGAGAGTTCCGCCATATTGGCATCGCCCGTGATGACATGGAGTCTCCGAAACCTCGCCGCATCGGCATGCGGTTCGTCCCGCGTGTTGATGATCGGCCGTTTGACCATCGTATTGAGGTCCATGAGACATTCGAAAAAGTCAGCGCGCTGCGAGATTTGATATTCCGCTGGGCTGGTCTGATTTTCAGCTCCAACTTTTCCTGCTCCGGCAAAGATCGGTCGTGTGACGAAAAACGGCGTCAACACCCGAGCGATCCGGTCGAACGACACGGCCCGCGAGACTAAATAATTTTCATGGTACCCGTAGCTGTTGCCCTTGCCGTCGGAATTGTTCTTGTATAGGACATACTGTTCGCTCCCTCTCACCCGAGCCAGTTCCTGAAGGCATTGGGCGAGAATGCGCTCCCCGACTCGTTCGAACGCCACCACCTCCCTGGCGTTCGAGCACTCCGGTGTCGAGTATTCCGGATGAGCACCATCGACATATAACCGTCCGCCGTTCGCCAGCACCTTGTTCAGCTGCCGGTTATAGTCGGGATTGGGGCGCTCTCGCTCACCATCGACTTCAAATCCACGGGCATCCACGAGGGGATTTTCGTGCTCGTAATCCCAGAGCGCCCCCGGAGCTGGCAATCCTGGATACTGTCCGATCACGGCGAAGGAGCCTGACACAGGGTCCATCGCGGACGGATCTTTTGACGCAATGCCGAACTCGGTTTCAGTGCCAAGCACGCGCAAGCGATTCGTGGAGGTATGGTCTGGCATAGGTTCGCTAGAGATAGTGGCCGGTATTGACGGTTTCAATCTGCCGATGTTCGGCAGGTCCACCGCTGATGGTCCGGAGATGAATGATTTTCTCGCCCTTCTTTCCGGCAACTTTTGCCCAATCGTCCGGATTGGTCGTGTTGGGGAGATCTTCGTGTTCCTTGAACTCCTCACGGATGGCGCGGATCAAGTCGTCCGAGCGCAGGCCGGCTCCCTCTTGCGCGATCACGCGCTTCACGGCAAATTTTTTCGCGCGTGAGACAATGCCTTCGATCAAGGCTCCACTGGCGAAGTCCTTAAAGTACAGCACTTCCTTTTCGCCATTGGCGTAGGTCACTTCGATGAACTTGTTTTCCTCACTGGCGGCGTACATCGTCTCGACCGTCAACGCCGTCAATCGATCCACGAGCGCCTGTCGATCGCCTCCATGCCGTTCCAGGTCTTCGGCGGCAAACGGGAGGTCCGTCGAGATGTACTTCGAGAAAATGTCTTTGGCAGCCGTGGCATCCGGTCGTCCCACTTTGACTTTGACGTCCAATCGTCCGGCGCGAAGCACTGCCGGATCGATCAAATCCTGGCGGTTGCTGGCCCCGATGACGATGACGTTGCGCAATCGCTCAACCCCGTCGATCTCAGAGAGAAACTGCGGCACAATGGTCGATTCGATATCCGATGACACACCGGTCCCACGAGTCCTGAAGAGCGCATCCATCTCATCAAAAAAGACGATCACCGGATGGCCGTCATCGGCCCGTTCCTTCGCCTTCTTAAACACCTCGCGCACCTGACGCTCCGACTCCCCGACGTATTTATTGAGCAATTCGGGGCCCTTCACATGAAGAAAGTAGCTCCGAATTTCTTTACCGGCGCGATGACCTAATTTCTTCGCGATCGAATTGGCGACAGCCTTGGCAATCAGCGTCTTCCCACAACCGGGTGGACCATAGAGCAGCACTCCTTTCGGTGCGCTGAGCTTATACTCGGAGAATACGTGCGGATGCAGGAACGGAAGTTCGACCGCATCGCGTACCTGCTCCAATTCTTTTTGGAGCCCTCCGATGTGCTCATAGTCGACATCCGGTACCTCTTCCAGTACCAGCTCTTCCGCTTCGGACTTCGGCAACTTCTCAATGACATACCCGGAACGGGGATCATAGAGGAGGTGGTCACCTACACTCAGTCGCTCAGCGAGCAATGGATCGCCAAGCTCAGCCACCTTCTCCTCGTCGAAATGGAGAGTGACCAAGGCTCGTCCCCCCTCCAGCACGTCTTTGAGTCGAACAACCTCCCCCTGACTGTCGAACCCCTTCACCTCAATCACGTTGAGCGCTTCATTTAGAACAACTTCTCGGCCCTTCCGCAACTCAGTGCTCTTAATCGAGGGGTGCAGGCTAACCTTCATTTTCCGTCCCGATACATAGACGTTGCCCGTTCCATCCTCGTTCAGGCTGGAAAAGATGGCGTAGGCCGACGGTGGCGCTGTCAGCTTCTCGACCTCGGCCCGCAGGGCCTCGATCTGAGCCTTCGCCTCCTGCAGTGTCGCCACAAGCTTTTCGTTGTGCTTGGTCGCCTGATCGAGTTGATGGCGAGACTGATACAACCGACGGATTTCTTCCTCCATCGATTGAATCTGAACGCGAAGCTTATCGACTTCACGACTGTGTTCGTCGTTCTTGTGAATCATCTCCCCATTCCCCTCGGACAACCGCTTGGTAATCTTCTTGACGGAATCTCGGAGGGACCGGAGCCGACCGCGCTGATCTTTGCTAGACGCCATTTCGGCACAACAAGAATCGGACGCAACGTCGAATAAGTTCGTGGATCAAGCGTGTGATCGGATTCTAACACCCGACCTAGAGGTGGTCAACTGCAACAGGGGATTCTACGCAAGACAGGCCACGTGACCTGATCACGTCTCATGCCTGCAGGGCTGTGCCGAACTCACGCACGGCGCCACTGATATCGGCACAGGTGAGCAACGCACCGATCACGGCGACTCCATGGGCCCCGGCTCGACGCACGTCGCGCACCCGTTCACGTGTGATGCCTCCGATGGCAAAGATGGGGACCATCGAGTTGCGGCAGACACCGGCAAGAGCATCGAGTCCGAGCGGAGCACCGAATGAACGCTTCGACGGAGTATCGAAGATCGGCCCGAAGATGATGTAGTCGGCTCCGTCATGATTCGCTCGTCGAACGTCTTCAACAGAATGCGTGGAGATCCCGATCAATCGATTAGGCCCAATGAGCCGCCGGACCACGGAGACCGGAAGGCTGTTGGCACGAAGATGCACACCGTCTAAGTTCAGCGCCAACACGAGATCGACACGATCGTTGAGGATCAACGGAACGGCTCGCGGTACGGTCAGCAAGTGAATCTCTTGTGCCAGCGGGATCAACTCGCCAGTAGGCAAATCCCGTTCTCGGAGTTGAATAGCCGGCACACCAGCCATGATCGCTTGACTGAGTACTGTGGAGAGGGAAAGTCCTCGGACCAGGTGTCGATCAGTAACAAGAAGCAGACGAAAGTGTATTGGGGGCATCACTGAAGGACTGAGGTCAAAGGAATTAGTGCTGAGTCGATCAAGAATACCGCCCCGCCCCTATCCGGCCTCATTCTTCTCATGTTGGCCAACCTCAGCGCTCAGTACTCAGCACTCTTTTCAGAGCATTCCTTCGATCGGGCTGCTGGCCGTCGCATAGAGTTTCCTGGGAATGCGACCGGCCTTGTAGGCCAGACGACCGGCCTGAACCGCATAGTTCATGGCTTCCGCCATGGCAATCGGGTCCTGTGCACCGGCGATGGCGGTATTCATGAGTACGGCATCAGCTCCCAATTCCATCGCAAACGCTGCATCGGATGCCGTCCCGACACCGGCATCGACGATGATCGGCACCTTGATCATTTCCATGATGATTTTTAGATTATAGGGATTGCGGATCCCGAGTCCTGATCCGATGGGTGCCGCCAACGGCATGACGGCTGGACATCCAATATCGACGAGCTTCTGGGCGACAATGGGATCATCATTCGTATAGGGCAGCACGATAAAGCCCTCTTTGACGAGAATCTTCGCCGCTTCGATCAACCCCGCCGTATCGGGAAACAAGGTCCGCTCGTCTCCGAGCACCTCTAACTTCACCAAATCAGAAACGCCGGCCGCACGCGCCAGACGGGAGTATCGAACCGCATCCTCCACCGTGTAGCAGCCAGCCGTATTCGGCAAGATCGTATATTTCTTCGGATCAATGTAGTCGAGCAGATTCTCCTTCGATCGATCGGTGATATTCACTCGACGTACCGCGACCGTCACGACATCGGCGCCAGAAACTTCAATCGCCTTTTTCGTCTCGGTAAAGTCCTTATATTTCCCCGTCCCAACCCATAAGCGAGACTTGAACTCACGTCCCGCGATAATCAGCCGATCGTCTGTCATAATATCCTCTTACAATGATCCGCCGCCGATAAAACTCAGAATCTCGACACGATCGCCCTCTTTGAGCTGACGCTGGCCGAATGTCGCACGGTCGAGGATTTCGAGATTCAACTCAACTGCCACACGCTCCGTCCTAATTTCCAGGTCCTGCAAGAGATCAGCCACTGTCGCATCACAGCGACAGGTCTGCACCTGCCCATTGACATGAATTTGGATGGCATTCTGCACATCTTTCATCCTATGAGAGTAGAATTCACCTTGTCAACAAAGTGCCTCTTGCTGAAGGACCGCGGAAACCGCACAATAGGACTCCACGGTCCTACACATGAAAGAGAACAACCAGCAACTCGCCACCATCTTTCGATCGATGGCCGATCTCCTTTCGGCCCAACGCGCCAATCCCTATCGGGTGCGGGCCTATCGGCGGGCGGCAGATGCATTGCTGACTCATGAGGAAGATGTGGCGGCCATCGCTGGCCGCCAGGGGCTTGAAGACATTGACGGGATCGGGGCTGACCTGGCAAAAAAAATAGAAGAGTTTCTTGAGACCGGCACCATCCGTGCCTACGAAGAGCTGAAAACTCCGCTGCCGGCGGAGGTGAAGAGCTGGGCGAGCCTGCCAGGACTTTCCGAGTCGCTCGTGACTTACTTATACTTCCGCCTCGGCATACGGACACTCGGCGACCTCGAGCAGATCACCCGCTCGCACCTGCTTCGGACCCTGCCGAGTTTTTCAGGGTCCGAAGAGCGTTTACTCCAGGCCGTTCAGGAACGAATTCATGCTCGAGAACCTTAGGACGTCTTGAGGTCCTTGAATATCTTCCAACTCTTCAACAATTCTACCGCCTTCTGAAGCTGTGCGTCCTGTTCAACCGAAGGTTCTCCCCCAATTTCAGGCAATGCCGGTGGAGGCGTCCCATTCTTCGGTCCTCCCTCGTCTGGAGACTTTCCACTCTGTGGTGGAGCATCCTTTCCTACGGGAGGTTTAACAGCCTTGCCCTCCGTCTCCTTTTCAGTTGGCTTCCCGTCCGTCGCCTTGGCAAGCATTGGCGCCGGCAGTTTCACCACAATATCGGGAGTAATCCCGGTCGACTGGATCGACCGACCTTTGGGCGTATAGTACTTTGCCGTCGTGAGGCGAAGCCCCGAACCGTCACCTAGCGCGAGGATCGTCTGCACCGATCCTTTTCCGAATGAGGTGGTCCCAACAACAAGGCCCCGTCCATAGTCTTGTAGCGCTCCGGCGACAATTTCCGATGCACTCGCGGATCCTTCATTGACCAGGACAATGACCGGTAGATCCTCCAGCTGATCCTTGGCTTTGGCGAACCACTCATCTTTTTTCCCTTCACGACTCTTCGTATAGACGACCAGTTTCCCGCTGGGAAGAAATTGTTCGGACACATCGACGGCCGCGGTCAGCAAACCGCCGGGATTGTTTCGAAGGTCGAGAATAGTTCCTTGGACCTTCTGTTCCTTGAACTGTTTGATCGCCTTGGAGAGATCCCTCCCAGTGGCTTCCTGAAACTGAGTGAGCCGAACATAACCGAGGTTGTCGATGACCTTCGACTTCACGCTTTCAATTTTAATGGTGTCTCGGACGAGGGTGAAGACCAATGGGTCCGGTGTACCCTCTCGTTGAATCGTGAGGTTGACCTTGCTGCCTTTCGGCCCTCGCATCTTCTGGACCGCATCCATCAAGGTGAGGTCCTTGGTCGTGTCATCATTGACCTTCGTGATAAAGTCACCGGCCTTAATCCCGGCTCGATGTGCCGGCGTGCCCTCGATCGGTGCGATGACGGCCAGACGGTTATCCTTCACACCGATTTGAATGCCAACTCCCCCAAATTCTCCCCTGGTTTCAACCTGCATCTCCTTATACATCTCCGGAGTCATGTAGGCTGAGTGTGGATCGAGCGTTGATAGCATGCCACGGATGGCCCCTTGAATGAGGTCCTTCGGTTTCGTCTCATCGACATAATGTTTCTGAACTTGATTCAGGACTTCGGAGAAGGTTTTGAGCTCCTCATAGGTTTCACCCGCATGACCGGTCCGCTCCCACCCTTTTCCAATGACGACTACACCGAGCAGCGCAAGGGCAATCATCGGCACGACCACCCAAGACTTCTTCCGAGGCTGCTGTTCCATAATCTTCACATCCCTTCTTTCCTGAGTTGTCGGACCCTCCGATCAGAATACACCAATGAAGGCCATACTTATCGTTTGGCCAACCAGTGGAGCGGATCGACTGGCTCGGCCCCTTCCCGCAACTCGAAGTATAAAGTATTTTCTCCAATCATGCCCGTATCCCCCGTCTCCCCAATCGGTTGACCTTCAGCCACCTGTTCACCCGCTTTGGTCAGAATCTTGGAGGCATGCGCATACAAGGAAAAGAACCCATTGGCGTGATCTAAGATTATAACGAGTCCGTAGCCTTTCAACCAGTCCGCGTAGACCACACTCCCGGTCATGACGGCATGGATGAGACTTCCCTCTACAGTTCGGATTTCAATGCCCTTGCGCTGCACATACGTATTGAACGTCGGATGTTTCTGGCGCCCGAAGAACGACACGACTTTTCCATCGGCCGGCCACGAAAGTGTGCCTCGGACTCCATGCGCCGATGGTGAAGACAAGGGAGGGGGCACGGCCGTGGCACGTCGGCGCGTTTCCAACTCATGCAACAAGCCATCCACCCGAGAGGCAGAACGTTCCAGTTCATCGACCGTGCGACTATAGGAGTCCTTTTCGTGCGTAATCTTCACTAAATAGACCTTCTTTTCTCTCTGAAGTACTCGGATGTCGGTCAGCTTTTTCTCGATGGTTTGCTTGAAGGCAACCAGTCCAGCTCTGGCCTCGGCGCGCTGACGCTCAACCTGCTCCATCCGCACCATATCGGCACGAAACGTCTCCAGCAATTCATAGTCCTTGTGTGACACAACCGAGAGGTATTGTCCACGACGCTGAAAATCGCTGTAGGAGTCCGCTGTCAAGAGGGCCTTCACACGCCCAAACCGCCCTTCCATATACTGTACGCGGAGTCGGGCAAGAATGGCCTCACGTCGGGCATCGATACTGGTTCGCATCGCCCCCAGCCGGTCCGTAATCTCGTCGATCTCCCGATCCTTCTGTCGCAGTTTCTTGCTGATCTCATGATGATCTTGTCGATGATGCACCAGTCGCTCATCCAGGGATTGGAGCCCTTGCAACACCGATTCTCGTTTTTTCTCTGCGGCCTCGGCGCGTTTCCGTTTCTCCTCAATCTTGCCCTTCAGCTTCTCAAGCGTCTTTCTCTCACGCTCGATTTTTTCAGAGATCGGATCACTCGCCGCACCCGCCACAGATACCACCCCTCCTCCCACCGCAAGACTCCAGAGGAGGATGGCGCAGGAGACCCTCATGCCCGCCCTTCTCCAACACGTAGAAGCGACACCACGCTCCCGGCAAAGCCAAGCCCCATTCCCGCCATCACGAGCGCCAGACACACCGAGAGGGGAAAGAAAGAGATCATGCCTTCGATCCCGCTGAAACGGCCCGTCAATTGAATCTGCTGCCGAAACAGTTCAAACGCGAACTTGAGAATCCCCAACGACAGCGCGCTGCCACAGCCTCCGAGTACGGCTCCTTCGAGAAAATAGGGAATACGGATGAACGTACGTGTGGCTCCGATCGAGCGAAGAATTTCGATCTCCTCCTGTCTGGCCAACAGTGCGAGTCTGGTCGTATTCCCGATGATAGTCACGGCGGCCGCGGAAAGGAGAATCCCGACCCCGATCGCCGCCAGCTCGATGTATCCGATCAGTCCGGCCAACAGACTGTTCCATTCTTGATTATAGTCGACCTTCGCAACACCTTCCATTGTTTGCACTCGTTCCACCCACGCTTTCATAGCGTCCGGAGACCGAAAGCTCGGCGCAAGCGTCACAACAAACGAGGCCGGGAGCGGGTTCTCCCCGAGCCCTTCGAGTAAATGCGATTCACTGGGAAATTGCACTCGAAATTCTCCCAACGCCTGTTCTTTTGAAATAAAGAGCACCCCGTCAACCATACGATCGGTCTTGAGTGTTCGTTCGAGTTCTCGCACCTGCTCACTCGGCAGTCGATCCTCCAAATAGACCATAACCTTGACATCTTCCTGGAGCGACCCCGCTGCGTTCCGAAGATTCACATAGAGCAACAGAAAGATACCGACACAGGCCAGGGCAAATGCGGTGGTGAGAATCGCGACGATCGTCGTCGTCCGATTGGTCCGCATGTTCACCCACGCTTCGCGAACGAGATAAAACAGGCGTCTCATCCTCCGACCCCTTCCCCGACTCTTCGCTCTGCTAGCAACACCCCTTGTACCAATGTGATCACCCGTCGATTCACATATTTCAGGACATGAGGATCGTGCGTCGCGACAACCACGGTCGTCCCACGAGCATTGATCAATTTAAACAATTCAATAATTTCCCTGGTTCGTTCTGGATCAAGATTGCCCGTAGGTTCATCGGCCAGAAGCACCACCGGCCCATTGACGATCGACCGCGCGATACACACCCGCTGCTGCTCCCCCGTTGAAAGACTGTTCGGCAACTGATCGTTCTTGTGATCAACGTCGACCGCACGTAATGCCTCCGTGACTTTACGGCGGATATCTTTCTCGGAGGCTCCTTGGACAATCAACGGAAGCGCCACATTGTCGAAGACGGATTTCTTTGGCAACAGACGAAAGTCTTGAAACACCGCCCCGACCTTCCGTCGAAGATAGGGAATCTCGGATGCTCTGAGCTTGGTCACATTCTTGCCGTGAACGAAAATCTGGCCCTCGTCCGGCTGCTCCTCCGCAATCAACATGCGCAACAGCGTCGACTTCCCGGCCCCGCTCGCGCCCATGAGTAGGACAAACTCCCCCTTCTCGATCTCAAAGGTGACATCGGACAACGCGGCTCTGCGATCATGCCATTTTGACACATGGATGAGTTGAATGATGGCATCCATGAAAACCCCTTCGAGTAAAGGCGAACACCCTCAGTGTTCGGCAACGTCAAATGCGTTTTGGAGATGTTCGATCCGCCCCTGGTCGGAAGATCTCCCCTGAACTAACACCACATCGAATCGGCAGACCTTATCGGACCAATGCCGTTGGGCTAAATACTGCGCGGCCAGTTTTGTCAGCTTCACCCGTTTGCGGTGATCCACCGCCAGCAGAGCCCCGCCGAAGGCGTCTGTGGTCCTGCCCTTCACTTCGACGAAGACCACGACACCATGATCGTCCGCGACGAGGTCCAATTCACCAAGCCTGGTCCGTACGTTACGATCAAGGATGCGATAGCCCTTGGCCACCAAGAACTGTTCGGCCTGCATTTCACTGGCTTGGCCAAACTGATGGCGCGGATCTGAAGTGACCATGCCGTTACTGTTCGAGCACGGTGGAGCTCATCCGTCGGGAAGACTCACGCTTCGCGGCGAGGATGGCCTCTTGCACCGGCCTGAATGTTCGGCGATGGATGGAGCAGGGGCCATGGTGCGCCAATCGTTGCAGATGTTCTCTCGTCCCATACCCCTTATGCGAGAGAAAATCATATTCGGGAAACATGTCATGGTACTCTGCCATGAGACTATCCCTCGTAACTTTGGCGATGATGGAGGCTGCCGCAATCGAGAAGGAGAGGGAGTCTCCCTTGATGATAGGCCGTTCAGGGATTCCGATCCCAGGAAGCGTCACGGCATCAATGAGTAGATAGTCAGGGGGAGGAGCCAGCTGATCGATGGCTCGCCGCATCGCCAGCCTGGTTGCCTCGAGAATATTAAACCGATCGATCTCACCGACGTCCGCCGATCCGATTCCCATCCCCACGGCATGCTCAAGAATCGCGGCATACAATCGGGCTCGCTCCCCTTCGGACAGCTGCTTGGAATCATCGATCCCCGAGAGCCGACAGCGGATCGGTAAAACAACCGCGGCGGCAACGACCGGACCGGCTAACGGACCCCGTCCGGCTTCATCGATTCCAGCAATACGACGAAACCCACACAGCCGGGCCGCCCGCTCGAACTCTTCGGTGGGTCCCATCAGATCAGACGTCCCTTCACCGACTCACGCGATCGCCCCCGCCGTGAGGGACCATGTGCTCCGAAGAAGGCTAGGAGGCCGTCACCGTCTCCGCTTCGGCAGCTGGAGGTTGTGCCGAGGATTTGCTCTCTCCGACAAACTCTCGCTCCTCGACCTTCGCAAACCTGCCCTTCTTGCCGCGCAGATAGTACAGTTTCGCGCGTCGAACGCGCCCCTGCCGAATCACATCAACCTTGGAGACTATCGGAGAATGGACCGGAAAAATCCGTTCGACCCCAACTCCGTATGAAAGTTTTCGGACCGTAAACGTTTCGGTATTCAAACTTCCCTTGCGCGCGATCACAGTTCCTTCATAGACCTGGATACGCTCTTTTTCACCTTCGACGACTTTGACGTGGACTCTGACGGTATCCCCGATCTCAAAGCGTGGCGCTGATTTCTTCGTCAAGGACCGCTGAATTCGCTCCAACTGATTCATGGACTTAACCCTCCTCCTCCCAACGTGATGTCGCGGCCGTCAAAAGGCCTTCGCTCATCAATTCATCCAACAACTGTTGATCTTCCCTCGTAAACACCCGACCTTGCAGAAGATCGGGGCGACGCAGATACGTGCTGCGCAATGCTTGTTTTCGACGCCACAACCGAATGGCCTCATGATGGCCCGAGAGCAAGACGTCGGGCACACCGACTCCTCCAATCTCTGCCGGCCTCGTATACTGCGGATATTCCAGCAACGAATCAGAAAACGACTCTTCCAAGACAGAAGTGGGATCGCCCAAGACGCCAGGGACGAGTCTGGCCGCTGCATCGATCAAGACGAGCGCCGGCAACTCACCTCCAGTCAACACATAATCTCCGAGCGAGACTTCCTCCGGAGCGACTGTCATACGAACACGCTCATCCACTCCCTCATAATGCCCGCACAGGATGACGATTCGGCGGCATTCACCCGCCAACTGCTGCGCATAGTCTTGCGTAAAGGGCCGCCCATGAGGAGTTGGAAACACCATCCGAATGTCTTCACCGCTCGCCTGCGCTTCATGTCGGATCGCGCCAACCGCAAGGAGAATCGGCTCGGCCTTCATGACCATGCCGGCCCCGCCTCCATACGGCATATCATCGACCACTTTATGGCGATCCGCCGTGAAGTCTCGCAAATTATGCACCTTCACGGTAAGCAGCCCCTTGTCTTGCCCTCGTTTGAGCATGCTGTGAGTCAAGACCGGAGCGAACATGCCCGGGAACAATGTCAGCACATCGAACCGCAACATCCTACTCACCCAATCCGTCGATTAGCCGGACCGTCATTCTGCGAGCTGCCACGTCGACGACGCTCACCAATTCTTTCGCGGCCGGAATCAAGAGCTCTTTGGCTCCTTGGCGAACAACAAACACCGGATTCCCCGGCACGTCCAAGATCTCCTCCAGCACACCGATCAATTGACCCTCCTCGGTATAGACAGCAAGACCGATGAGATCACACTCATAGTACTGCCCATCCGGAAGCTCAGGCACGATCCCCCGAACCGTTCGGATGAATCCACCCCGCCAGAGACTCGCGGCCTCTGGCGTAGTCAAACCGCTCAATCCAAGAATAAATCCAGCCCCAGCTCGCCTCACATGGGTGACACTGGTCTCTAGGGTCTGCCCGTTTCTTGCGAGGAGACTCACACTCCTCAGCCCTTCAAATCGACCCGGAACATCGGACAGTGGTCGAACCTTCACCTCTCCTCTGACGCCAAATGGCCGCTCAATCAGTCCCACCGTCACGGTGTCCAGCTGACTCACCATCACGAGATTAGGACTTTGCAGGGGCTTTTTTCTGCGCGGCTTTTTCAGCCTCAAACTGCTTCCAGACTCCTGCCCGACGCAGCAACGTCCGCACGGTCACCGTGGGTTGCGCGCCGTGCCTCAACCAGGACAGGACACGTTCCTGCTTCAACTCCGGTACGCCGGCTTCTTTCAACGGGTCAAAAATTCCAAGGATCTCCAAGAACCGACCGTCACGTGCTTTACGTGAATCGGCGGCTACCACCCGATACATCGGTCGTTTGTGTCTTCCTGTTCGAGCCAGTCTCAAATGTACAGCCACAAAGTCCTCCTTAAGATTAAGTGAGCCGACAGCTGTCAGCTTCTTCATTCCAAACATTACTTGCAGCCCGTAAGCTGAAAGCCATTCACTGACAGCCGACTGCGTTCCCTCACATCGAGCGCATGAGTTGGGCAAGCTGTCGACGCCCTCCTGCACCGGTCATCGCCTTTGCCAGCTTCTTCGCGGACAAAAACTGCTTGATCAGACGATTCACATCCTGCACCGTCGTGCCGCTGCCACGAGCAATCCGCTTCTTCCGACTTCCATTGATAATCGTATGATCACGGCGTTCCCGCGGGGTCATCGAATCGATCACGGCAACCACACGGCCGATCTCTCGCTCCGGCTTGTCGCCTTCGATCGCGTGCTTGAGTTTTTGCCCACCCGGGAGCATGCCAAGAATCTGCTCAAACGAACCCATACGGCTCATCTGGCTGAGCTGAGCTCGAAAATCTTCCAGGGTGAAGGTATTGCTGGTGAGCCGCTTCTGCGCTTCCTCCGCCTGCTCCCGAGTGATGCTTTCTTGGGCTTTCTCAATGAGCGAGAGCACGTCGCCCATCCCAAGAATACGGGAAGCCATCCGGTCCGGATGAAATGGCTCCAGTGCATCCAGCTTCTCCCCGACACCAAGAAACTTGATGGGTTTGCCAGTGGCGGCCCGAATCGACAAGACCGCCCCTCCGCGTGCATCCCCTTCAACCTTGGTCAGAATAACACCGGTCACCCCGACCTTCTGATCAAACTGGCCGGCCATGGTCACCGCATCTTGCCCCGTCATCGCGTCGGCAACCAACAACACCTCATGAGGGGACACCGCTGTTTTCACGGCGACCAGTTCGTCCATGAGCTCATTGTCGATATGCAGCCGACCGCCGGTATCCAAGATGATCAGATCAAAACCCTGATCGCGCCCCCGCTCGACCCCCGCACGGCAGATGCGCACCACATCCGTCTGAGAAGCCTGAATGTGATCCGCACGGTGCACCTCCACTCCAAGATCCCGACCAAGAGCACTCAGTTGCTCACCAGCCGCAGGGCGACGCGGGTCGGCTGCAACCAAGAGCACTCGCTTACCTTGATTCTTGAACAGACGTGCAAGCTTGCCACTAGCCGTCGTCTTTCCGGCTCCTTGCAATCCAACCATCATTAGGATGGTCGGAGGCATCGAGCTCAGGGCAAGCCCCGCCCGCTCATGCCCCATCATCGCCCTGAGTTCATCCCAGACGACTTTGACGACCTGATGTCCGGGAGTCAGACTCTGCAGGACTTCCTGGCCAACGGCCTTTTGACGGACGCGATCGATGAATTCTTTGACGATTTTGAAGTTGACGTCTGCTTCAAGAAGCGCAAACCGCACATCTTTCAGCGCTTCCGTGATGTTCTGCTCCGTGAGCACACCCTGCCCTCGGAGCTTCTTCAGAATTTTTTCAAACTTATCGCTCAACGCATCAAGCATGACGCCATATCACCACAAAGAAAGAGGCCATCGAAGCCTTGCACCAGACCTCCGATCGCCTCGAAAATCCTTGGAAAAGAGCATCGGGGAGTGTATCGGACCAAGCAGGGCAAGTCAAGATCATCCCCAAGTCAGTAGTTTTATTGACATGCCGAAAACCTTCGGATATGGTGCCTCTCAGCCACCGATTAGCAAGCGTACGGAAACTCATAAGGAAAGAAGAAGTGGCAGCGTGAGAAAGTCGCCCTGGGTTTTGATCATCTTCGTGCTGATTGGAGGACTCCTGGGTGGAATACTCGGGGAGATTCTCCACGCTATGGCACCTCAAGGCACCATCCAAAGCATTTTCGCGACGAACTTTAATCCTGGAATCAGCCCCCCGCTCACCATTGACCTTGTCCTAATCAAACTAGTCTTAGGATTCAATATTAAAGTCAACATCCTGAGCATCCTTGGCATGTTCATCGGAATCTACCTCTACAAACACGTCTAGCAGCCGGAAAAACCAATCAGGTTCAGGTTAGTCTCCCGAACCTCACGAGGTCCTTGCTCGGTGCAGTGCGCGTCTTGGCGCGCCAGGGCGGGCGCGGGAGCACACAAGCTTTTCGACGAACTGCCTAACGCTTCCGTAGGTGAAGGTCCGCTTGTGTCCCTTTCTAGGACTTCGCGTTCAACGCTTGAAGTCGCAGCGATCGAATGTGATTGCGTAGTTCTGCGGCTCGCTCAAAGGCCAGCTCCTTGGCGGCAGCTTTCATCTCTGATTCCAGGCGTTCGATAAGCTGATCCGTTGATTCCAAGCTTCCGTACTGTTCGAGTGATTCCGCTGCGAGGTCCAACCGAACATAGTCCATGTCGGCCACCGCATACTCAAGAGAAGGAATACTTTTCGTAATACCGACCGGGGTAATGCCGTGTACTCGGTTGTACTCGGCTTGAATCTTGCGGCGTCGGTTCGTTTCCTCGATCGCCTGTTTCATCGAGTCGGTCACCAAATCTCCGTAAAAAATCACCCGTCCTTCGAGGTGGCGTGCGGCGCGCCCCGCCGTTTGAATTAATGAGCGGTACGAGCGCAGGTACCCTTCTTTATCGGCATCAAGAATAGCGACCAGGCTCACTTCGGGAAGATCGAGCCCTTCGCGTAGAAGATTGATCCCGACCAGCACGTCAAACACTCCGCGCCGGAGATCGCGGATGATCTCAGCTCGTTCAAGCGTCTTAATATCGGAATGCAAATAGCGAACTTTGACCCCCAAGTCGTGGTAATACTCAGTCAAATCTTCCGCCATCCGCTTCGTCAAGGTCGTCACGAGAACCCTGGCGCCTTTCGCAACCTCCGCACGGACCTGGCCGAGGAGATGGTCCACCTGGCCCTTGGCTGGCACGACCTCGATTCGCGGATCCATCAAACCAGTCGGACGAACAATCTGCTCAACCACATCGAGTCCAGCATGCTCCAGTTCATAGGTCCCTGGTGTTGCGGACACGTACACCACCTGATTGAGACAGCTCTCGAACTCGGAGAACTTCAACGGGCGGTTGTCGACCGCCGACGGCAGTCGAAATCCGTACTCCACCAACGTCCGTTTCCTGGAGTAATCTCCCTCATACATCCCGCCAACTTGTGGAACCATCGCGTGGGACTCATCGACGATCAACAGGAAATCCTTCGGGAAATAATCCAACAACGTGGGAGGCGGCTCACCCGACTTTCGCCCGCTAAGATGGCGTGAGTAATTCTCAATCCCATGGCAATAGCCCATGGCTCGGATCATCTCCAGGTCGAACTTAGTACGCTGCTCAATGCGTTGGGCTTCCAGCAAACGTCCCGCCTTCCTAAAATACGTCACACGTTCATCAAGTTCTTCCTCAATGCCGGTAATGGCCCGTTCATAGCGATCGGGGGCAATGAGGTAATGGGTGTTCGGATAGATCGCGATCTTAGGGAGCTTACCCAGCGATTTCCCGGTGAGCGGATCGATTTCATGAATCGCGTCCACGACGTCTCCGAACAGCTCGATGCGCACCGACTTTGCCTCAGACGAGGCAGGAAAAATCTCGATCACGTCCCCCCGCGCCCGGAACGTCCCTCGATGAAAATCCGCATCATTGCGCTCGTATTGAATCTCCACCAGTTTCGATAAGATCTTTTCTCGTCTCGTCTCGACGCCTTCTTCCAAATAAATCAGCATGTCATGGTAGACCTCCGGTGACCCAAGCCCATAGATACAGGACACCGAAGACACGATCAGCACATCGTTTCGTTGTAACAGTTCGGTCGTGGCGGAGTGGCGCATCTGATCAATAGCATCGTTGATGGAGGCATCCTTCGCGATATACGTGTCACTCTGCGGAATATACGCTTCCGGTTGATAATAGTCGTAATAGCTTACGAAGTACTCGACGGCATTGTGGGGGAAAAACTGTTTGAACTCCTGATAGAGTTGGCCGGCTAACGTCTTGTTGTGGACCAGCACGAGCGTCGGCTTCTGGACGCGCTCGATGAGGTTTGCCATCGTGAAGGTCTTGCCGGACCCCGTCACTCCGAGCAAGACGTGGTGTCTTTTCCCGGACTGCACTCCAGCCGTCAACCTGGCGATGGCTTCCGGCTGATCCCCGCAGGCTTTAAAGGGAGCCTCTAGCTTAAAGGGCGGCACGATCCCCCCGGTGAAACAATATGAACGGACATCCGGATAGACACCAATGACTCGTGACGTCCCAATGCCAAAAGTAAAAAGGGCTGCCGGAAATCCCGGCAGCCCTTATCGCAGCAGAACGAATCTGAAGTTACCCGCGACCGCCTCCGAATCCTCCACGCCCACCACCTCCACCTGAACGGGGCTCCTGAGGACGTGCTTCGTTCACCGTTAACGTACGGCCACCGAGGGGCGTGCCGTTCAAAGCGGTAACCGCCGCTTGTGCTTCAGCGTCAGACGACATTTCGACAAACCCAAACCCACGAGACTGCCCAGTAAACTTATCCGTAATAATCCGCGCCGAGGCAACTGTCCCATGCGCCGCAAACAGATCGCTTAGCTGTTGCTCGGTTGTTGAATACGGTAACCCACCGACATAAATCTTCGCACCCATCGGACTCCTCCTTTGACACAATGATGTTGTCTTGGACTCGAGAAAGCAACGAGGAAGGAATGGGCCGAAGACGTCAACACAGCGGCGGCTTAGCTCTGGCTTCCGATTCAGATTCCCGGGCTGGCCCAATACAACATCTATTCAGGCCTTGTCACTTTCCACACCGGTTTTGCCAGGCCTTTAGCACACCGGTCGGTTCATGCTACTCCAGACAGACAAGAAAAGGCAAGTTTGAGGCCAGACCGTGTCAAGCCATAATAGAAGAAATGATCTCTTTAGAAATGTCCTATTTCTTTTATAGTAGAAATGTCGGGTTATGGTCCGGGCGCCGCCGCATGTTCTCCTTGTTCCGGCCGCCACAGGGGGAGATCGTGACGAACCGGAAGGGAGATGGCCTGACGCTGATCCGCTGGCATCGGGAGAAAGCGGGCACCGTCCAGCATCCCCATCATGCATGTGCTGAAGAATGAATTGGCCGCTGTGGCCCTGCCGAGTGGGAAGTTCGGCGCCAACGCGGCGTGGTTCCGCCTCAACGTCCTGACCTACAATCTGCTCAGCGCGTTGAAGCGCTTGGCCTTACCCGGAGATTTGTCGGACGCTCGGCCGAAGCGGCTGGGTTTCTGGTGTTCAACACGGTTGGAAAGGTCGTGCAGCATGCGCGCCGGACGCTGTTACGCCTCACCACGGCCGCGCAGCAGGCCCTCGTGGCCCTGGCACGAGCCAACATCCTGGTCCTCAGCCCGACTTAGCCGGAGATTTAGGGTAATCTCGCTCGCAGGTTGTCCCATGAATTTAAAGTGTGTTACACAGATATAATCGATAACGTCAAACTAACACCAAATGAGACGGCGAGTACGACATGGCGCGTGACGAAAACGAAACTAGCCCGGGCCGCGTATTTTCACTCCTCGAAGCCAATCAGCTTATCCCCCAGCTCCAGTTGCATCTGTCAGCCGTGCGGGAAGGTAAAACCGTCCTGATGCGAACTCGTGAGGAGGCGAACAAAGCATCGGCCAATGCATGTTTCGGCGGTGGGACACCAGTAGGTGTATCCTATGTGAAAAGCCTTCAGGACATCAGTGCCAACCTTCATGCCATCCATGAGTTGGGAGTCGTTGTAAAAGACATTGATCTTGGGCTGTGCGACTTCCCACATATCCGTGACGGTCGAGTCGTTTACTTATGTTGGAAACTTGGCGAGAAAGAAATCTGCTGGTGGCACGAAGTCACATCCGGGTACGACGATCGTTGTCCCATCGAAGAAGATCCTGCTTAGTCCCATACTTCCTTAACCAAGATCGGCAAACAGCACCGAAGCGCACAGCAGTTATAGATATAAGGTATGAAATTCGTCATCATCGGCTACGATAGCCCACAAGGGGAAGCCAAACGAAAACTCCATCGGGCCGCCCACTTAGCCAACCTCGAACCGCTGGATAGGCAAGGGCGAATCGTTCTCGCAGGCCCTCTTACAGATAAAACTGGGAGCCTACTGGTGCTAGAATTTGAGACACGGGAGGAGGCTGAAGACTTCGCCCATCATGACCCCTATACGGTTTACGGTGTCTTTGAGCGAGTTGAAATTCACCCGTTCCTGCAGGTTTTCCCCAAATCCCCCTCGTAAGGTTCTCCCATTCCTTAGGATTTAGCCTCCTCTTTCGAAGCATTGTCCGATACTACCCAGAGCGGTATAGTTCTCTTATGAATTTTCAACGTGCATTAAGAATTCTTCCCGTCGTCGCCTTCTTCCTTCTCCTCTATCAAACGGCAAGTGCTTCAGAAACCACGGTAGTCACCGAGGGGCGTTATGTAATGGGAGATGGCGACACTCTCGCAAGAGCTGAGGAACAAGTCCTCCGATTGGCTCAGCGCAGAGCGGTTGAAGAGGCCGGACTGTATATCGAGTCTACCTTTCACGATATAGAAAAAGCCTCCTCCGGCAAAAGCTTCCAATCCAGCTCATTGGAAATTCGCACTATTGCGGCCGCGATAACAAAAACCGAAATTCTGGAATCACGGCGTTCCATCGAAAATGATCGACCAAGCTTTTATATCCGAATCCGCACAGTCGTCGATCTCCACAATCTTCAAGCAGCCGTTCGACGATGGCAATCCGAAGAGCGACTTGCTGAACATTTCCGTCGACTGCAGAGCGAGAATGCGGAACTCAAGGCCCAGCTCCATGAGTTACGAACCGCTCCGACGGGCGTGCGAACTCTCACCATTGGGCCGCTTAGCCACACAAAAAGTCGAGAGCAGGCTCGGATATTGGTTGAGAAAGCGATTCTTGCTCATCACCTTCCCCAGAAACTCGATCTAACCTCACGGGCGGCTGCTCTAGACCCTCAGTCTGTGGAACCCTTGATTGTGCGTGGGCAAACGTATTTACGGCTCGCCTCCGCGGCCTACTCCAACAAATCCAGGCAGAGTGAATACTCCGAATATATCGACAGTGCCCGAATGGATTTCGATCGAGCCATTCTCATTGATCCAAAGAATACCTGGGCTCTTCTTGGCCAAGGAGACGTCAACACATGGCTACAGCGGCCCCTCGAGGCAGCCCACGCATTCGAACAAATACTTGACTTGGATCCTTTTTTTGATTTAGCGCGTTATCGCCTCATCAATCTGTATACCGCCGAGGCTCGCAAATTGGTTTCCCTCAAGCAATTGTTGCCTGCACTTACCATCTTGCAAAAGTGTTTACCCCCGCAAACGCCTGAGAGTTGGACCCCATATCAAAAGGAGGCCTATTTGCTCAGAAGCGAGATCTACAAGAACTTGAACCTGCCCACCCAAGCAATTGACGACCTTAGTGCGATCCTGCGAACCGATCCCACTGACAGACAAGCCTTGCTCGCAAGAGCCGCGCTTTACCAGGAAGAACTACAAGGACGTGCTGCAAAAGATGACCTTGAGCATGCGTGCATGCTCGGGGCAACTGCGGCCTGCGAACAGCTTCCGTAGTCGTCGCACTTCTCGCTCTCTCGCCAGGTTTGACTGCAGCCCAGCTGCGCACACATCATCTCGGCATCTCGCCAGCCATCTCATATAGCCTGACCCTACACACTTATTTGACAATCCAAAAGGACGACACCTATAATGGGACGGGTTTTATTAACTCGACGCTTGACCAGCTCCCACTAACATGAAGACGGGGGGCAAAGGGCCTACACTATCTATCCAAATAGTGGCCCGAAAGCTCTTTGAGTTGGGTCTTCTGTGATCTTGAACAAGAGTAGGAATACAGCTTAGAGTAGCTCAAGGGAACCAAAAGTACGTGAAAAACAAATGTTTCTTCCATTAACCAAAATTTTCGCGGAGTGTAGGTTGTGATGAGTGACTATCGTGTGCTCCCAGGGCCAGAACACTTTCTTCCACCAGCTGCCGCCAGCATGGGGATTTGCTTGCCAAATCCAGGAGAAGCCCATATCAATGGCGTGATCGCTCCAGAAGAAAAAGCTTATGAAGAAGCAGCGCGTCAATTCTTAATGGCGAAGGTGCCGACAATTTTCCCAGGCCCCCTCGTATTGTGGGCCTGGAACGAAAAGGCCGCTAAGAAAGCCACCGCGGTTCGGCATCTTTTCAATACGCTCGTTGAATGCGTTCAGCCTGGCCAAAAACCGATGCTGATCCCTATGCCTGACTATCGTCCCAAATATCCAAAGATTAACCCTGAAGTCGAGATTAATCCCAACCATCCAAACTTGACGATCTGGCACAACAGAATCGACTGCTGCATGTTTATCGGAGTGCATTGCCATCAAGCCAACCTATCGCTGAAGATCATTCGCGGAGGCACTTCTTGCTATACGATCGCAATGTGCGCACAAGCCGGGCATGAAGATGCAATGCTATCATTCCGGGATGCGTCGGTTGAGAAAATCATGAAGTTGGCCGATACGGTCAAGCGATTGAAAGGAACCGTCCAACCACGGCTGGCATCAGCTAAAAATGGGGTTTCAAGTTAACGACCTGAAACCTTTCGGGCCTGTAAAAAGGAGGCTGGATCCATGGCGGATATACACTCAGTCATCGGCACAAAAAATAAAAAAGGTCAGACCTATACAGACACGTGGAAAATGATGAACGAGGCTCCGCGGACCCCATCGTTCTATACGGGCTCCGAGGTCATCAAGGAAGCACTTCGCCGAGCCAGCTGCGATGTGATGATCGCCTATCCTATCACCCCACAGAGTGAAGCCGCCGCATTGATCGGCGAACTATTCGCTGAGGGCTATATTGGAGACTATTTCCGTGGTGAGAGCGAATTTGCCGTTATGTCGCAGTGCGCCGGTGCTGCGTTTGGCGGAGCCCGTGTATTTACGACGACTGCGGGACCTGGCACGATGCGTGCGATGGAAAACTTCCCGATGTGGTCTGGTGCAAGATTACCGATCCAAATGATCGTCACCTGCCGCGGTATTAACTCACCCCTCTCGATTCAGCCCGACACGCTTGAGATTGCCTATTTACTGAATACCGGTATGTTGGTGTGGCATGCAGAAACGGCTCAGGACTTCTTTGATTGGATTTTAAAGGGCTACATGGTGTCTGAGGAGCCGGATGTGCATCTTCCGCTTGCACTGTGCTGCGACGGATTCTTCGTGACACATACGAAGGATGTCGTCAATCTCACGCCGGCCGACATGTGCTTGCCACCATACGATCCCTATCGCTCACCGGTGCCCTGCATGGATATGGAATGTCCACCAGTCCGCATGATGCGCGATCCGTTCGTAATGAAGAGTAACTACATCAGCTATGCAACCCACGCGTCCTGGCAGCAAGAAATCTGGGCCGCGGTAGAACGCTCGCGCAAGCATTCGATCCACTGGCTGAACGGCCTCATCGACACAGAGAACACCGACGCGGAAATCATGATCGTGGCATCCGGCACTGCCGTCTCGCAGGGCCGCGAAGCGATCCGCCTCCTGGAAGATGAAGGGGTACGCTGCGGACTCGTCAAGGTGAAGACATTGCGTCCCTGGCCGGAAGAGGAAATCCGAGAAGCGACGAAGAACGCTAAGCACATCTTCGTTCCGGAATTCAATGTGACCGGCTGGCTGGCAAAAGAGATTAAGGCGACGGTTCCCAATCATGAACGAGTACATGCAGGACCCCATGTCTGCGGAGGCATGACGATGCCGCCGGAAATCATCGTGTCCGAAATTAAAACAGCCCTGGGGATGAAGACCTTCTCCTTGGCCGGTCGTGGAAGCTGAGTTGTACTGACTTCAAACCTATGTCGTTCTTATGAACGATATTGAGGAGGCGATATGAGCAAAGAGCGTATACAAATCTCCGAAGACTTATACGATATCATGCCATCGGATTATCAAGACCTCGTAAAGAGTGCCACATATGGCAAGGAAGATCGGGGCTGGAAAGATATAGGCACATCGAAGGAACTGATTGAGCAACACTCACTCTGCGCAGGCTGTCCTGAGTCGATGGCCTTCCGATACATATTGGCATCTCTCCCGAATCCAGAGGATACGGTCATGGTTGGATCAACCGGTTGTACCAGCCTGGTATTCCCGATGGTCGCGGTTCATAACATCCACTCATTGTTCGGCAACCAGAACGCCATCGCATCAGGCCTCAAACGTGCCTTGAGTGTCCGCTTCCCCGGTCGTGTCAAGGATGTCGTCGTCCTTGCTGGTGATGGTGCAACTGTCGACATCGGATTGGATATGACGCTGCAGGCCTGGTTCAGGCAGGAAAAGTTCACAACAATTTGTTTTGACAACGAACTGTATGCCAACACAGGTGGCCAGGAAAGTGGATTGATGCAAAAGGGCTTTGTGGCAAAAATGGCACCGGTCGGAAAATTGTTCGACAAGGTGCGGCTGCCTGAGATTGCTCGCGAATCCGGTTGTCATTACGTCGTCAACTGCACGGTCAGTAAGCCGTCATTGGTTGAAAAGGTCATCCGCAATGCCGTGCATATTGCCCGTGAAATTGGCCCGACCTATCTCCAGCTCTACACGCCATGCATTCTTGAAATCGGCAAGAACAGCATGGAAGGTCTCCAAGAAATGCGTGATTCTGAAAAGCCGACCGAGCGGTTCGCTTACAAGGAATACGTCAGCGAACCAGCCAAGCAATTGCTCGCCGAATTGGCAGCGAAGGACAAGGAACGGAAGGCGGCCGCCAAGCAACTGGCCGGTCAGGCATCAGCGTAGTCAGACGGAGGCGCGATATGATTAAGAGGCGATTGAATATTCGGATGTCCGGTTTGGGTGGACAAGGCGCGGTCACCGCAGCGCACGTGTTAGCCATGGCTGCCAACCGGGACGGAAAGTTCTCCATCTCCAACCCGTTCTTTGGCGCCGAGAAGCGCATGGCACCGGCGGAAAGTTATTGCCGCATTGGCATCGAGAGAATCTATGACCGCGGCGAGTTGGTATTTCCGGATGTCATCCAGGTTTTCCATCCACAAGTCATCACGATGGGCAAAAGCTACACCATGCCCTTTTACTCGGGTGTGAAGGAAGGCGGCGTCGTCATCATTAATTCGGCCCAGCCGTTACTCTCCGATGAGGACGTTGAACGCCTCAAGGACTTGAACGTCGCCGTGTTTTATATCGCTGGCACCGAGTTGGCCATTGAAGTGGCCGGCACTGAGCTATCGACGAATATGTCGATGATCGGTTCCGTTTCAGGCATTACGAAATGCGTCTCGCTGGAGGGTCTCGATGGCGCACTCCAAGAGCGGTTTGGAAAGAAGTTTGTGGCCTCCGGAGGAACGGCATCACTGGACGAAGCGATCAAGAAAAAGTTCGCCAAGAAGGAAATGCTGTTGGCTAAGAACTTGGCAACTGTCAAGGCGGCGTATGACATCGCTAGCGAATGGGCTGAAAAGAATAAGATTGAGTTGCGCGTGGGAAATCCGGCCGTCGCCGCCTAAGAGAAGAAGGAAACAACTCGTATGTATAACGTAGCGCAGGTCATCGACGAAAAGTGTACAGCTAAAAAGGGCTGCCGGCTTTGCATCATGTATTGCCCGGAAGCAAATTGTTTAGACTTGAATACCTCCAAGATGGTTGCAGAAGTTATGATCGATCGCTGTAAGGGCTGTGAGCTCTGCGTCATCGTCTGTGACGCAGCCAAGCATTTTGCTATTACCATGCAGGCCGTCAGCGCGACAGGCCAACTGATGACCAAGAAGGGTGAGTCTGCGGCTTTGGGACAAGCGTATCAGGGATAATTCGTCACGGGCTAAACTTCTCAAAACCCCATGGCGTTCGCGCTATGGGGTTTTTCTTTAGGCACGAGGTAACTGATGGAACACGAGGACAATATGATCGATGAGCTGCTCGGCAAGATTTCCGGCTTGATCACCCAATACCCCAAGGCCATCGAACGACAGGCGGCGATCATTCAAGCGACGGGCAAAGACCCTGAGCTTGTGGACAAGCTGATCAAAGCGGCAGACACAATGCGTGATAGCGGTAACCTCTATCTGACATGGGCCAAACATTACGCCGCTGTCGCTAAAGGCAACACAGACGCTTCTTCCGACGAAGACGAGACCGAAGATTTCGACGTCTAAAAAATCTCCCTATTCCTGGAATGTTTTTGCTAAAATATGGTTCGTTTTGCCTGACATCTCTGTTCCCCGGTAGCTCAGTTGGTAGAGCAGCCGGCTGTTAACCGGCTGGTCGCAGGTTCGAGTCCTGCCCGGGGAGCCACAACACTTCTCCTATCCAGATCTCCCCTCTTCCCTAATCAGGCTAAGTAAAACTTTCATCTCATGGTTTGAACAGATCAAGACAGTTTCCAATCACTCAACCAAGATCTCACGGGGCCACCGTCTGCATGATTCCTCCATGACAATAATCGTATGACTTTGCGTTGAATCTCTTTCCTGTGAGGGCTTACACTTGAACCGCACAACCATCATCATGAGACTATTCAAGTTCTCCGCATCGCATACTCGACATGACAACCGATTCCAACAAACTTGATATTGCCTCGTCATTTCAGCCTCCGATCCCCCTCCGGAATGCCCATCTCATGACCCTTGTCCCTCGTTACATGGCCCGAGACACATCCTTGATGGGATTGCCACAGGAGACTCGGTTCTTTCCTGTTGAGCCACAGACACAGCTTCAGGGATTCTGTCATTGGCAAGGCGATCGCATGGCGTCTCCCACAGCAGTCCTGGTTCACGGCCTTGAAGGTTCCAGCGAATCTCGGTATATGCGCGGCATTGCGGCCAAGGCCTATCGAGCTGGCTTCAACGTCATTCGCATGAATCAACGAACATGTGGTGGAACCGAGCATCTCACTCCGACTCTGTATAACAGCGGCTTGAGTGGAGACTACCGCATGATCATCAATGAACTAGCACACCGAGATGGGCTCAAGCGCATATGGTTGATCGGATATTCCATGGGCGGGAATCTCGTCCTGAAAGCGGCCGGCGAGCTGGGCCAGACAGAGCCCGCCCTCGCCGGGGTGGCAGCAGTATGCCCTAATATCAATCCGACCGTTTGCGCTCGTGCATTGGAGGAGCCTCGCAACTTTATCTATCATCGCCACTTTCTGACTCGCTTGAAGTCGAGGCTGCGGAAAAAGGCGGCGCTATTGCCGGGGAAATGGGATCTTTCCCAACTCGATCAGATCGCCACGATCAGCGAATTTGATGATCGCTACACCGCTCACGACGGAGGCTATCGAGACGGTGCCGATTACTACAACAGAGCGGGCGCGCGCCATGTGCTCGATGCCATCTCGGTTCCTACGCTCATCATTACGGCACAAGACGACCCGTTTATTCCCTACTCAATGTTTACGGTACCGACCATTCAGCGGCACCCACACATACGTGTGGCCGCGCCTCGCTATGGAGGCCATTGCGGGTTTTTTCACAGAGGCCGAAATGGAGAAGACCCGTACTGGGCGGAAAACCGAATCGTAGACTTTTTGCTGGGTCGACTATGACGGACGCTGCGTCAAGCTTGTCCCCTGAACAGAATGGCTACGCAGCTTTGCGAAGTTTGCGAGACTCCAGGGCTGCGACGAGCGGAGCACACCTCCATACCCAGCTGAGGATGAGCCAGATACTATCGGCAACGATAGCCACGATGAAGACCCAGTTGTAAATCGCCTTGCCTAATTTCCCAAGAAATGGATCGAGCGCAAAGAGTAGCACACCGTACGCAATGGTAATTGCGAGCAGCGTCGCGCAAGGCACGACCAGACCTTGAAACGGTACCATCCACTTCCATTCCACCGGCGGGTTTCTCGCCAACTCTCTGGCACCAAGCCACCCGATCACCACTGAGCCACTGTAGCCCACGAATTGGACAAGGTCTGATGCCCGAAGTTTTCCCAGCGAGCTTTCTCGAAACAACGACACCTGTCCAAGGATCATAGCGAAGAGAAATGCTAGAACCAGAGCGACGCCATATTCCATCACCCATCGTCTAGCGCCCATAACCCAACCTCTCATGCAGCATAGCCGTCGGTATTCACCGTCCACCGTATGTGCCAAAGCTTAGCACAAGGGGATTCTGACTGAGAAATAAACAGTCATTACTGAATCTGATCAGCTTAGACAATCACGCTGTCGAGATGTGTCCGCACATCTTCCAGATAGGTCTTAAACGGGTCCGGCATGGGAAACGGGGCACGACCCCTTACCTGGAAAATCGACCAATTGATGACATAGGAAGGGAATAAGCCATCAGAGGACGGAGGCTCATCCGTCACTGAAGCGGGCCGCTCACTCAGAAGATATCTAACCAGCTCACTACGGCCGTAGGCACGCGTGTTTTTGGGCGCGGTGTCCATCGCGAGATCAATGAGGCGGTCCGTCGTCACACGAGGGACACGTCCCTCTTCCAATAATCCGTGATACAGCCCCTTTGCTGGATTCAGATTGTGATACTCCAAGTCTAAACTCTTCAGCATAGGATCGGTCCATTCGACATGTTCCGCTTCTCGAAAGCAGTCCAGCAACCACAGCTTGGACGCCCAGTCGACACGCCCGAGGAGCTTTTGATAATCACCGCGAAGATCATGGAGCACTGATGTCCATTGGGCAAGGACCCAATCGGTCTCTTCATCCTGCCCGCTGTAATGTCGGACGGCACAGTCAAGAAACCGTTCTTGAATATCCACAGCCGACATCATCTTGCGAGACTGCAACCGGACCAGCCAGCGCCGCTCTTGATCCTGGGAAAGTTCTTGGAGCGCTTCCACCGGTTCCTCGATCTCCAAGTCTTGCGGTGCATGCCCCTCTTCGATCAGCTGAAGCACCAGCCCCGTCGTCCCGAGCTTCAATGCCGTGGCATACTCGGTCATGTTGGAATCGCCCAGCAGCAGATGAATCCGTCGGTATTGATTGGGGTCGGCCAACGGTTCATCCCTGGTATTCACAATCGCCCGATTGTGCTGCACCCATTCGAAGAAATCGTTCACGATATAGTCGGCACGTTGAGAAATTTGAAAGGGCAACTCCGATATAGGCTGCACACTGAAACCCGAACGTGGAACAAGCAACCGATCCACCTGAATCCAGGCATCCTGTGGAGCTGCGGAACCGACACGCCCAGAGCCGGTAAAAATCTGCCTGGTTACAAGAAACGTCACAAGCGGAATCATCCCGCGTCTCGAAAAAGGGAACCGTCGAGACACCAGGTAATTCTCATGCGAACCGAAGGTCGCATCCGTCTCATGGTCGATGTTGTTCTTGATCAACGACACCTGATCACAGAACCCGAGAGCTTCGATCGTTCGTTGCAATAAGAGATCCCCGGCACGGTCCGACGCCACCACATCCATGAGAGAATGACATTCCGGTGAAGCATACTCCAAATGCCCCATGTCCAAATAGATTCGTCCGGCGTTGGTCAGAAATCCCCCATTGCCTGGAGGCTCATCGTGCCCTCGATGGTGCAAGTCCAGCACACCCCGCCTCTGGACCCGAAAGAGATGATCACGAATCTTATGCGCAAACCACGTTGGGGAATGGTCTGGTCGATCCTCGTGGATCAAGAGTCCATATTCAGTCTCTAAACCGAAGATACGATTCAACATGCTATTACGAGAGTGATGCGCTTAGCGCTTTGGGGAGCACGGTTTTCAGTTCATCGACCCCAAGGGCTCGATACTTGGACGGGCCTTGCACCTGACGATCAAGCAAGGCACATTCGACCGTCTTTTCAGTAAGACATCGCCGCAGATAGGCATAGAGTGTCTCAGCATCAGTCGCCAGCTGATCAGGACTGGTCCTCGTCTCATCATGGCCTTCTCCCTCATCCAGGGCTCGTCGCTGCGCTCGATCACCGACCGCCCACGTGCGAATCGCCGCACCTACAGCGTCCTCAAGAGAGGCAATGGACTGTTCTCGGAGATATCCAGCCATCTTCTGCTCGACAGCCGACGTCGCGGCAAGCACTGCATACTGGCTCTTCTCCTCAAAAGTCCCGTCGTAGTTGATCGTCAAGAACCCGTCTTTCCCGGCTTTCTGTCCGAGCTCTGCCAACAAGATTTTCACGATAAAAGGGGCCTTGAATACCTCTTCGAACGCCTGCTTGATTGCCGGCGCCATACCGTACTTCACCAGACGGCCTCCGGTCACATCGGAAGCAGAGCGATTGAAGCCTTCGACGTGAGCCATCTCCAATAGATTGAAGCGCAGCTTCTCGAGGTCAGCCGGGTGGCCCATCCCACCCAGGGCTAGACGATCGTAAATCTCATACAGCTTGGGAGTGCCCTTGCTCATCGTCATGAGCAGAATGCCGCGCTCACACGTAACTCCGACAACAGGGGCTCCCTCCTTAAACTGTTCGTCGAGATAGGTCCGACGATTGCCAACTGCTTCGACCCATTTATATGGTTCTTCATACATGACGGCTGACCTTTGCCTCGAACAAGGGCTTCAATTGCGCGTCCGGCATCGTGCGCACACCGGAAGCGGTAATGAATTTGATCACCGGATAGAGGCCAGCTTCTCGGTTGACGCCTCCAGTCGCGCTGTCGAATTCTGCGGCACTTGTCAACAGCCGCAATGCCTGAACGGTCGCCTGCTCTTCCGGCATCGCGCTCAGCGGCTGTTCACCCCATGTATTCACGTAATGGAGGATTCCGCGAATGGTCGGTGAACCGGACCCGGATACTGCATAGTCCACTCCTTCGAACTCCGCACCGAGAATGTCGTAAAAATAAATCTTTGCCGCTTCCTGCTCGAAGTCGTACCCGGCAAAGATCGGCACCACAGCACCCGTACCCGCCAGCGCCGCCGGGACGTTATCTTTCAGCAACTTTGAGAGGGCCCTGAGTTTGCCCTCAAAGCTGAGTTCCTGAAGCTGTGTCCGCCGAAAATACTTGAACGAATGTTCAAGGATGCGCGCCATTTCATACGCGGTCGCCGGCACTCCGGCAATAGCCATGACACTATGTCGATCGATCTCCAACACCTTGTCAGTGCGGTCGTACATCACCATATTGCCGGCTGTCGCACGCCGGTCCCCCGCGACCAACACCCCATCGCAGTACTTGAACGCAAGGATCGTCGTAGCCGTTGTCAGTTCCTGCCCTCGCGCAGCCTGGCCCAGCACGCCAAACTCATACCCTTGCTCTTTCAACAGCTGATAGAAATCGCTCTGCAAACTCATATGTCGCTCCACTCCAATAAGGGGTACATGGCGAGGAGAGCTTTCTCCCCATTCTCACACCTATCGCCTAACCCTTTACCCCTCACGTCTATTCGCCCGTCCGCTGTCGATACCGCTCTGCCTGTTTAGGATCGACCTTGCGCATCCGCTTCATGAGGCTATCCTTCTCAGGCGATCCCGTATCCGGCCGTCGCGGCCCGCCGCCTTCTTCCAGCGGACTTGGCGATTTCGGCATGGGATCAACTGGCCCCTCGCGTCGTTCCGGCATCATACTGTGTGTCATGCCTCACCATCCTTCCTGTGTCGCCACGTTGCCAGCGCATCAGCCGGTGAATGGGCACATTGAAAAACACCCATGCATCGTCGGACTTCCTGCGGATCAAAAAGATCTCCCATGTCCAGACTGTGTGCGCGCAACCTTCCAGTAAACTGAATCCGTTCCCATTGCATCGATTGAATCTGATCAGAAAAGCGTTGTACGCAAAGTCCGCGCAACCCGCCACGGGTATCGCTTGGGCCGTTCCGAATCGCCGCGTCAATTGCCTCGTCGGTCGTCATCCGCCAAGCTTTCCCCTCGGCTTCCAATCCCAGGTACAGCCCTTGTTCGGGGTTGATATTGTGATACTCCAAGTCCAAGCTGGCCAACCAGGGATCGTCCCAGCCGATCCGCTCTTCTCGCAGAAACGTCTCGAGTAACCACTGCTTCGTGACCCAATCCAGCTTGCCGACCAATTGGAACCGGTCATGGGCTAACAGATGTACAGTCTCACCCCATTCCGTCAACAGCCAGTCCGACTCTTCGTCTGATCCAGCCAACTCGCGGCGTGCCGCCTCATAGTAATGCGCTTGAAGCTCCACAGCAGAAAGCCTGCGTCCATCTTTGAGACGAACCACTGCTTTCAGGTCCGGATCGCGCGACAACTGTTTCACGGCAGCCACCGGCTGATCCAGCTCGATGTGAGGCATAGCCCCCCGCTCGATGAGATCGAGCACAAGCCTGGTCGTCCCGACCTTGAGCGCCGTTGCATACTCGCACATGTTGGCATCGCCGATGATGAGATGGAGCCTCCGATATTTCCTCCGATCCGCATGAGGCTCATCTCTGGTATTAAGAATCGGTCGGTTGTGCATCGTATCGACGCCCAACTCAGCCTCCATAAAATCGGCGCGTTGAGAGAGCTGATACCACCCTGGGACATGTCCGGACTCCTGGGCTTCAGTCCCAACCTTTCCTGCGCCGGCAATGACTTGTCGGCTCACCAAGAACGGCATCAAGCCGGCAACGAGATCCGGAAAGGGAACGGCCCGCGAGACGAGATAGTTGTCATGACAGCCATAGCTGTGGCCATGGAAATCTGTGTTGTTCTTATACAGACGGAGATGCGGGCCGCCGAGCGCCCGATTGCGTCGCTCGGCGGCGCGTAGGACGATACGTTCCCCAGCGCGATCCTGAGCCAGCAGGTCTCGAAGTGTTCGGCACTCAGGCGTCGAATATTCCGGATGTGTGTGATCGTTGTAGAAGCGCGCGCCGTTCGGCAACACCAGATCGCTCTTCATGTCATGGAACGAAAAGGGGCGATGGGCATCGCGTTGTGCAAACTCATCTTCCTCTCGATCCTGCTGCAAGCCCGAGGCACGAAAGCCGCGAGCGTCCTCGTGGGGATCCTCACCCGCATAGTCCCAACGCCGCTCAAAGGAAGCATCCAGATGGGCCCGCACCAATTCCATCGACTCGACGACCGGATCCACCTCCGGCACGTCATCGCGCGTGATCCCGTATTCGGTTTCAATGCCAAAAAGACGCATAATCGTCAGCGGCCATCCTTACAAGCAACAGGCTGTCAGGCTCAAATCGCCTGTATCTTGTCAGCTTGTTACCTGTCAACCTCTCCTCAAATGATCTGATTCACGAGGCGTTCTTCGTTCTGACGCCCCCGCCGGAATGACGAAACCCCAACAACCTGTTCCGGGTGATGATCCAGCAGCTTCAGCCACTCCTCCGCCGCATCGTCCGGCGGCAACATGTCACCCTCTCGAAATTCCGCTGAGACGGAATCCAAGAAGTCTTTGGGTTGCAAGCCAGACGGCTGCCCCGACTGGACCGTACGGTCGATTGCCCTTTCCTTCGCACGCTGAACGATCGAGGCCAAGATGGCTCCGCTCACCAGATCCCCGCGGTACAGCACCTTGTTCTGCCCGTTCCTGAGCCGGATCGACAGAAGCCGATTCTCCTCCGTTCGACGGAAGACGGACTCGATGATTTCTTCTACGAGCGAGGCCACCGCTCGCACGTGCTCACCGCCTCGTTCCTGGACCAACGCAGGATCCAGCGGCAGATCAGATGTTAAATAGACCCTCATAATCTCAGCCGCGGCATCCCTGTTCGGCCGGCTGACTTTGATTTTCCGATCAATGCGGCCGGGACGCAGCACCGCTGGATCGATCAAGTCGGGGCGGTTAGAAGCCAGGATGATGACAACGTCGTGCAGCGACTCGATCCCGTCCATTTCGCTGCAGAACATTGGCACGAGCGTGTTCGAGATATTGAACGAACGCATGGCGCGTCGCGTTCCCAAAATCGACTCCGCTTCGTCGATGAAGATAAACGGCAAAGCGCCGTCCCGGCGTCTCGCCCTTGCTTGCTCGAAGAGGTCACGAACCATCCGTTCCGATTCCCCCAGCCACATGTTGAGGATTTCAGGCCCTTTCACATGCAGGAATGCTCCACCTGTCACCGGCGGACGCTTGTCCCCATCGGGCTGGTGCTCTGGCTTGGATCCGCTGACCAGCTTGGCTAAGCTACCGGCGGCCGCTTGCCCGATAAGGGTCTTCCCGCATCCGGGCGGCCCGTAGAGAAGAAAACCCTTGGGTTGCGAAAACTTGAACTGTTCAAAGGTCTCGGCATGAAGTAGGGGATATTCAATCGCCTTCCGAATAGCAGCGATCGCCTCGTTCTGTCCGCCAATCTGCTCCCAAGTAATTTTCGGGGTTTCGTCAAGGACATGTCGGCTTGCTTTGCGATCGCCCAGCTTCTCGATCGCCACACGGTGGCTAGGATCGATGCGGATCTCATCACCTGCCTTGAGCTCCACGCCAACGAGATCGGTGGACCGCTGTAGAATCAATGATTGCCGGCCCATCTCCTGTTCAAACCGCAACCGTCCGTCAGGCATGGCCTCGGCCAGTTTCAAGATCGGCCCATTCTGATCGTACCCGAGCGTCTTGATCACTGCGTAGGCTTCGTTCACCAGAATCTGAGTTCCGATCTTCAGATCTGTATCGGAAACGCGGGGGTCCACGTTGGCATAGTACTCAGCCCCACCGACGACGATGCGGGCGAGTCCCGTACCTGGAATATCCAGTAAGATGCCGATTCGATTGGCTGGTGCCGTCAGTTTGGCAACGACCTCGCCGACTTTCTTGAATTCCAGTTCACGTTGCTGATGGGCGGCTTGAGACAGCGTCACCGCATGGCGGAGCTTATATAGCAGCTTTTGTCGAGCATCCCCCTCAGGAAATGAGGCCAGACATTGCTCAATCAACTCAAGCGGATCGGTTTCTGTCTTCGGTGCCGGCTCGTCGCTCCGATTGTTGGATTCATCCTGTTCAGAAGCTCTGCGATCACCCATGGAAGATCCTCCATAAAGAAGGCACAGATGATCCTAGCATACGCATGCCTTGAATTACCGTTGCACTAATTGACAGCCTGGAGGACAACCGAAACCTTTTCACGCCGATTTCCTCGCAGAATCTCCACACTCACCTGCTCACCAACTTTGTGCGCTTCCATCACATCCATCAGGTCATCAATGGTGGCCACCGGCTTTCCGGCGGCTGAGACAATGATGTCGCCGAGCTGGACCTGCCCCATCATGGTTTCACGCGCCCCCTTGAGCCCTGCACGATCGGCGGCACCGCCGCGCGTCACCTTGCCGATGATGACCCCCTTAATTCCCCATCGCTTCGCCATCGCGTCCGGCACGAGCGATACGCCCAACCCTGGACGGATGAGCTTGCCCTGCTTGATGAGCTCCGGAACGATGCGGTTCACCGTATCCACGGGAACGGCGAAACCAATCCCCGCGTAGGCCCCGCTTGGACTCACGATTTGCGTATTCACGCCGATCAATCGACCAGCTCCATCCAGAAGCGGGCCGCCTGAATTGCCGGGATTGATCGCCGCATCAGTCTGGATCACACCTTCAATCGTCCGATTCGACATGGATTTGATGGTCCGTCCCAATGCACTCACGACTCCGGTCGTCAAGGTATGATCGAGCCCGAACGGATTCCCGATGGCCAGTACTTTTTGCCCCACGCGCAGGTCATTGGAAGCCCCAACGGCTAACGGCTCCACCTGACCGTCAGGCACCTGAATTTGCAACACGGCCAGATCGTGATCAGGATCGGCGCCGACCAATCTCGCCTCGTATTCACTCCGATCGGCCAATGTGACCTTGATCGAGCTGGCCCCATAGATCACATGAAAATTGGTGACGATATGGCCCTGTTTACTCCATATAAAACCAGACCCCGACCCCTGCGGAACCTCCATGACATCCAGAGACCAGATATCTTGCTGTATCGCCTTGTTGGCAATAAACACAACGGACTTGGTCGCCCGTTCAAACACCGCGATCGTCGATCGTTCATCGGCACTCAGCTCCAGTGGCGAGGGCGTCACTGGACGTGGCTTCCCTTCAGGGCCGTCATAGACAGCACCTAGCGGTTTGCCCCACTCGGCAGCATGGGTCGACGAGCACAGCGTTGCCGTAACCAGGAGAAGCGTCAGAGTTCTGACCAGGCTATTCACCCAGGACCTGCACAACGAGTTCACGCATTCTGGCACGGGTATCGAAATCCACCAACACGATTTGTTGCCAGGTGCCGAGCAGAAGCGCACCGGCCGCAAACGGAATGGTGACGGAGGGCCCTTGGAGTTGCCCTCGAAGATGGCTGTGGCCGTTGTCTTCTCCTGGATTGACCCTGTTGTGCTGCCACCGAGAGTCAGGAGGAACGAGACGATCCCAAAACGTTTTCGTGTCTGCACGAATTCCCGGTTCGTCCTCAATAATCATGACGGAGGCGGTGGTATGTTTGACGAATACCGTCACAATTCCAGCGGTGAGGTTGGAACCGGCCAAGGCATCGGCCACGGATTTCGTGATGTTGTCGACCTGCGTGCCGCCTTCCATACGGATCGTCAGCGAAACGGTGTAGACACTCATCCTTTTCTCCAACCCGTGAGGCTACGGAGGTAGCGGCGGTCGCTCCGAGTCAGCGGCTCGCCTCGTGCTTCTTCCAAGATTGGATCGAACGCGCCTTCGGCCGTCAGCAATCGCACGGCGCTCAAGACTTGATCGCTCAGGATGCCTTCTTGCCCTAGCTTATCGAGATAAGCAAAGGCGTCCGACAAGCTTTCTTTTTTCCGAGCATAATAATCACGTCCCCGGCGCTGATTGCTGTAGGCCTCAAACTGTTCGCAGGCGACAAGAATCTCCGCCAATTGCCGCACCCATGCCTTCGCCTTCGCCAGCCGTTCCGGATAGTAGTAATACAGCATCACCTGTTGCATCCAAGGTGTCCACTCGACACCCAGTGTCTTCAAGGTCGGCTTGACCGCACGCAATCGCCTGGCCAGACGCCGCGCATAGCCCAACCGCATTTCGATCTGCTCGACAGCCCATGAGTCCATCGCCACGCCGGAGGTGATCAGATCCTGGCGATACAACGACACGAAAGCTTCTGTCTCCCGGCCATACATCGTCCTCGGGTGAAGGGCACGCCATTCACGAGGCCTCGTCGGAATACCCCGTTGCTTGGCCCAAGACCAAATAGTTCCAAAGAGCTGCCGATCGAGGCCGGCACGGCCCAGGTCATGCAGTAGGCAGGCAACGTGATAGAGCCGGACCCGATCACGTGGATGTCCGAGGCGGTCGGCCACGGTCACACACATCTTCGCTGTTCGCACGGCGTGTGGCCGATCGTAGCCGCGGATGGTGCGTCCCGGTCGATGGGGGTGCGGATAATCATAGAGTGTCATGAGGGCCTTCTCGAGAGGACGGGAAACTTCCAGAGGTTTCCGTCGACGAGAATCAGATTGAGCCATAGTTCGCAGCCAGAGCTGAACAACTGAAGAGACCGTGGCGAGAATATCGTCGGTTGAAAGGATGTGTCAAGACGACTCCGAGGGAATAGGCTCGCCCAATCTCATGGACTTTGCTATGCTCACCGACAGTACGTACATGAGAATATTCAGATGATGAACTGGGTACGCCCCTGGTGTCTCGCCGCGGCTTCGGCCATCGCCACAGAGCCGCTGTACGGCTTCGCCGGATCACTCGACAACTTGACCGATCTGACCGGACGCGTACAAGCCATCGTAACGTTGAAAAGTCGTGACAACTTCGTCAGCGAATATCGCTACGACGTGAGTGTTAGGAACCTCTCGCCGGACGCCATCATAGGCGACTCCCTGATCATCGTGCTCGATCGCATCACCAACCTGGCCGGCGAGGATCATGAGGGCCTGACGGGAGAATCCTTCCTGAAACGATTCGACGTGCTTGACCAAGACGGCCAGACTGACGATGGGAAACCATACTTCCGTATTCCGGCTGGGACGTCCCCCAACCTCGTTCCGCAAACCGATAGTCTGCCCGTGGTGGTCCGTATCAGGAATCGGGACTACGTGGCGGTCTTCACCCCTTCGTTTAAAGTTCTAGGACAGAAGCGGCCCCCTCCGGAGGCGAAGCGTGCGGAGTCCCCAATATCTCCTGCATCTCCGGCTCTCGGACCGTCGACAGCCACCAACCGCAATGCAGTCGACAAGCTGATTCAACTGCTGATCAAGAAGGGCGTCTTGACTGAAGAGGAGTGGCGCAAGGCAAATCAGCCATGACAGACGCACCATGCATGGCATGCCAAGGAGCCTGGCCGAGACAGGACCATTTCATCGCAGACCTCGGATTGTCGAAGGTCTATCTCCACGATGACCAATTCTTCCCCGGATGGGCCGTCGTCGTGTTTCAACGTCATGCGACTGAGTTATTCCAACTGGCACCCGCCGAACGTTGTCAGCTGATCGAAGAGGTCAACCGAGTGGCTGATATCTCGGCCACAGTCCACCGAGCGAAGAAGATGAATTACGAACTGCTCGGGAACCAACTTCCTCATATCCATTGGCATATCATTCCCCGCCTCGCAGGCGATCCGGCCCCTCTGGAACCAGTATGGCGGGTGCCGCATAGTCCCCTGCTTCTGACGGGAACGGCGCTTCATGAAGCTATCAACCGTCTGGCACACCCTCTTCGCCTGGCCGGGTAAACCCGTTCGTCCCGCATCCCCCGCACAGATGATATAATTAAAGGCTATTATGGTGCTCTGTCGAGGCGTGAAACTTTTCTGATGCGTCCCAGATCCTTACTGTTGGTTCTCACTGTCACCGCGACCGTTTGCTCTTCGTCTCTCGCCCGTTCTCATTCACCGAGTGAACACAGTCCCTCCGAATCATCCGAAGCGTCTGGGTCAATTCCCGGACTGGGGTTCAACGAGCCAGCCGACGCGGTGACGGAGATCGCATCATTGCGTCGAACGGTTCGCCTCTTACCGGATGACCCAGACTACCGGTTACAACTAGCCGGAGCCCTTCTTCGTGTCGGCGATCTAGATGCCGCCGTTGAAGAGTGTCGGGCAGCCATTACATTGCAACCGGATGATGGGAATGCCCATCTCCAGCTTGGCCTCATGCTCATGGCAAAACAAGAATGGCGTGCTGCCGCTTCTGCTCTGAGAGAGGCCATTCGACTGGAACCGAATCTGCCCCACGCTCACTACAGCCTTGGAAGCGTACAGTACTCACTCGGCAATGTGCCAGCCGCTGTTCAGTCGTATCGACGAACGCTCGAACTGCGCCCTCATTTCCCCGACGCACATTATCGACTCGCGCTGTTGCTGAGAGTTGCGGGACGCACGCGAGAAGCGGCCCAACATCTGGAAACAGCAGCGGCCGGCGGGGTGCCCCAGGCCCGATTATTTCTCGGCAATGCCTACCAAAACGGGCAGGGCGTCGAGAAAAACCTCGGTTTGGCGATTTTTTGGTGGATGCAGGCAGCCGACCTCGGCCAGCAAACCGCCTCCGACTCGTTGTCCAAGGTGCGGCGCCAGGCGCTCTCCTCCGAATCGACGAAGCAGCGGCGCATGGAATTGCAGAGCGCTTTGCAGATCTACCGCAACACACTTTGGAACGACTTTCCTGATATCAGTCGCCCGAGTGAGCCGCAATCGTTGGGGAAAGTCCTTCTCGAACAGAACCGTGCGGAAGACGCGGTTCCAGTACTTTTAAAGGAATGCTTCGCATTGAGTGAAGAGGCCCATGCTGAACTCGCCACACTCTACGAAACCGGATGGGATCAATATTTGAAACCGTTCGATAAGAACATTCTGACTTGTTTTCAAACGACTTCGGCCGACGGCTTCACCCCGGCGAAGAAAGTCCTGACTCGTATTTATGCCAAGGGGCTCGGTCTCGATGCCGACATCCCGAAAGCGAAGGCTCTCCTCAAAGGTCTCTCGAGACAAGACACACAATCCTTGTTCGATGAGCTAGGATTCCACTAGCCGCATGCTGGACCGGCAGAAATTCTGGCGCCTGCTCATCTCGTCGCTTCCTCTGCAAGCGTTGGGCATCGGCTTGTTGACCACGCTCCTATCGGCGATGCTGTGGTCCGCCGCCCCTGCTACCTTTACGGCGCTGGATTACAGCGTCTACGACACCTGGCTTCGTCACCGCACGACCGCCCAGGTGAGCCCCTCGCTGACCATCGTGACGCGCGACGTAGCCAGTGAAGAACGCTTCGGGAGGGGTCTTTGGGATCGCGGTATCCTCGCTCAGTTGATTGTGACGATCCATGAGGCCGGCGCTGCAGTCATCGGCCTAGACCATCGCCTGGACTATGCGAGCCCTGCTCAACTTGGGGGAGCCGCGAGCGATGCGCTCATCCTTGAAGCGCTTCGTACAGCATCCCCTGTGGTCCTGATTCACGATACGGATGTACTCCTTCAGTCCGACGCCGCGAGCCATGGACATCTCACCGTCACGAGTAGTCTCGATCATGTATCCCGTCACATTCCGCCGTCTACCAAGATCGGAACCCAAACCGTTCCGGCTTTTGGTTCAATCCTGTCTGATATCTTTCACCGACATACCGCCACCCCCACGCAGGTTCTTTCGAACCACTCGGATACCGACATTTTGATCAATATCGTCGGCGACGGATCACTGGCTGCCCTTCAGCCGATCCCATTGTCATCGGTCTGGAACGCCGTCGAACGTCACGACGAGCCACTGTTGGCCTCCTGGTTCAAGGACAAAGCCGTTGTGATCCGATCAAGTCCCGGAGGCTTGGCGACATGGCTCCTACCCTCCAACTCCACGGTCGACGGCCTGACTACCCACCTCCATGTCCTGAATGCCTTACTCAATCATGAACGGATCGACTCAGTCGGCTGGTTAGGCCGCCTCATCGTCACCATCGTGCTGGCCACACTGGCTGCCTGGAGCCTCTTACAGTTTCGTGGGATGAGGGGCCTCTTACTTGCCGGTGCCGTCGTTGTTCTGTATGGAGCACTGGCCATCGCGATGTTGAGCTGGGCATCTCTCGTGATGCCGATCGCCACCCCTCTCGCAGCCTCATTATCCGTCTTCATCGGCACAGCCGTGTGGGTGAATCTGACGGCAAGCCAACGTCTAATTTTGCTTGAACGTGACATGATCCGCATCCAGCAAGAGTCTGCTGCCGTGAGAGAAGCCCTTGTTCTGCATGAGGATCGAGCGGAAGCCCTGCAAGAAGATTTAGACACCGCTGACGCGGCCATAGCTTTTTCGGCCGGCCAACAGGAAGAGTTGGCCAGAACGACAAACTTGCTGCGACTCCAAATCGCTGAAGCCCAGGGTCAGGAACAGGATGCTCGTCGACACCTACAGGAACTGGAGCGGCAGCTTGGCGATCTCCGTGCAGCCGGCACCGCATCAAGCGCTATCGGCAATGCGGAACTCAACCGCCTTCAAGTCGAATCCCGCCAATTCGGCATCCTCACCCAGGATCGCTCTCTGCTGCGGTTGTTTCACGACGTGAAGAAGAGCGCACAGTCTTCGTTGATCGTCCTCCTTCTCGGAGAACCAGGGACCGGGAAAGAGCTCTTCGCCCATGCCATCCACCGGCTCAGTCCACGATCTGGAAAGACCTTCATCGCCGTCAACATGGCAGCCATTTCTCCTGAGCTGTTTGAGAGTGAACTCTTCGGCCACATGAGAGGCAGCTTCACCGGGGCGACGGGCGACCGTCGTGGCTATTTCGGTCTCGCCGACCACGGCACGATCTTTCTCGACGAGATCGGCGACCTTCGGATGGATCATCAGAGCAAACTGCTGCGAGTGCTTCAAGACAAATCATTCTATCGAGTTGGCGCCACCACCCCGACGACGGTGGACATTCGCATCGTGGCCGCGACTAATCGCGACTTACAGAAAGGCGTGTCGGAGGGATGGTTTCGCGAAGACCTGTACTTCCGGCTGAACGGGATAGTCTTCCATCTCCCACCGCTGCGTGAGCGTACGGGAGACATTCCGCTGCTCACTGACATCTTCCTAAACCAGCTCGCCGAGCAAATCGGGAAGCCTGTCCCTCAGCTGACGAATGAAGCGCTTCGTGCATTGACCGAACATGACTGGAAAGGAAATGTGCGGGAGCTTCGCCACTGTTTGGAACAGGCCATCACGCTGAACGACGGACCCCTGTTAACCAGAGACTCACTCAGGCTTGGCAAAGAGCGTGGGCCAGCAAGGGAACAGACCGGACAGACGGTTCCCGACCTAGCCGGTGATGCCGCAGTCCTGAACTGTCTGCGACGACATAGCTTCGACATGCAGTCCACGGCCAAAACGCTTGGATGGGACCGCAGCACAGTGACACAGCGTTTAAAGGGGCTCTGCTTCCAGGCACTCGTTGAAGCCAACGGCGATCAGGCCAAGGCCGCGCTGACTATCGCGGGAGACCCCGGTCACCTGCGAACCGTTGAACTCAAACTGATGGACTACTATGATCACCTACGATCCGTCATCGAACCATTCACGACCGCTGAAGAAGCGCTCACTGATTGCAAACGTCGTTTCAAGAACCTTCCGGAACGCCACTTCTCATCGGTCGAAACCCTGGTTCACCGACACTTCCATCAGGATCGACCAGTTCCATTCGAAGGGCAGACCAAGCGCGCCAGGACTTAGCGATGATCCAAATAAGTGGCTGATTTTTCTTCAACGTGAAACGACCCTCGCTCGTTCCGCCAATACCGCCGTCAACATGGCCTCGTCAACGGACGATTCCGACGCTCGGCGCGTTCGGTCTTCGGCGAAGAGCTTCCGGAGCGCCTCCCGATAACGTTGCCAATGGTTCTGCGCCGCCGACTCCATGCGTTCATCAACTCGCTTAGACCATCCCCATACCAAGGACCCGACGCAAGCATAGAGGCCGCCGATGATCAGGTTGGGATAAGGACACCATTGTACGATCGCGTCCGTCATCTGCGGGAACGGCGGTAACGCGTACCACCAGCCGACGGCGGGAATCGAGGCCGCGACAAAGATATAATAAGACATTTTCCCGCTTCTGACCGCCCCCCGCATGCCGTCGAGCAAGGATTCGTGTTTACCAGGATCATCGCCCATCCCTTCATTGCGTTTCACCAGTCGCTCGATCGCCCAACGCGTCTGATCCGAGGGCCATGGCCGGTCATCATTCGTGCTTACCACTTCACAGTGATGGGGCAAGTTGAGAGGGGCATAACACCCAGTGCCGTTCGCAATACGCTCCAGGACACTGATGTGAATCTTTGAAGACTTCATATGATGAGCGCGACAGAGCTTGGCGATGTCGCGCGGCTCCCAGCGATAGTACACACCTAATCCAGCGCGAGCGTCGTAGAGCTCGTCATGCACATCCTGGTGTGTGCGCACGTACTCGCGATCAGCCTGAATAAAGCGTAGCCCGCAGCGCTCCGCCTCCGCCATCATCCAATCCAGCGCCACCAAGGACATGCCGTGTTTCACATAGCCGCCTCCCACGTTGGAATGCACGCCGGCGAACCATACCTGATCCACCTGATTCGTGGGAATCCCTTCCTCATTCCACAGTTCCGGGTGAAAGGTCCGACGGTCGTCGTCGATCGAGAGGGCATGGCAGGCCCGTTTGATTCGGCTGCTGGGTGTTAATTCCGAAAACCGCATGGGGTAGATCCAGTTGAACAGATCGCGCAGTTCCTCGAACGGCACTCCGACCGCTCCCACCGTGTCCCACACTCCGACAAAATCTATAGTCACCGCTCCGTCGGGGACGTGTTCATCGTGGATGATGGCCCCGCACCTCTCACGCCTCGTTCTGTCCTGTTTGACCAGATCAGACGACGGCTGGTTGTTGCGTCGCTCGTCCTTGGTGACCGGCTTGAACGCCTCTCGGCGAAACGCGGTCCAGCATTCGTGCACGCGCTGCTTAAGGATTTCGTGGCTGACCTTCTTGATGTCTACTATTCCGCAGTACTGGATGAGCCCAGAGAGGGCGCGAACTGTATACGCTCCGCGGCTGAACCCGAAGAGAAAGAGGTGGTCTCCCGGCTCAAAAACGTGGATCAACTCGGTGTAAAGTTCCTTGACATTCTTACCAAAACCAAAGCCGAAAGCCCCGCCGATGACTTTCAGCGGCGCCAGACTGGAGGTACCGACTCCATCGTCATAGAACGCGACCTGCGGCTTTAAGGTCTGGTCATACTTATGGCCTTGAATGTCGACGGCCTCGTACAGCTTAAAGACGTTGGTCCCTCGCGCCTTAATGGCGGTATTGCCTGTTCCATCCGAACACAGGACGATATTTTTTCCTGACATACGACACCTCCTCATCTGTCCTTGCGGACCTCGCCTTTTTTGCACTCACTATCAATATCCGAGGCGCTGGTGTTACTTACAGTTAGAGCAAACCCCATACCCGGCAGAAGAGTCAAAGGATTTCCTTGCCTTACAGAGGCTTAGGAAGCGTACGCGAAGAAGAAAAAGAGCGACTCGGCTGGTCTGTATCACTATGGATAACGAACTGTATCCAAATCGATTCAAACCGAGCAATCGGCTTGGCGTAATCCTGATCAGAATCTATGGCAACCACGCACTTTTCCCCAGACCGCGCTAGTTACGCCCACCCTTCAAGACGCCACCCACGCGACACGAACAATGGTACGAAGGTCGGAGGAATGAACAGCCGGTCTTCCGCATGAGGAATACCGAAATAGTGCTGCGGCTGCAGCATGACATTGTCATTCCGACTCAAGTCGATGACCGCACGATTGGGTGCTTCGCGTCGCCCGAGGTAGCGCACCTCAAACGCCTCGAAGCGAAGGGGGTTGGATGGGTTGAAGATGCCAATTCCGCTCGCACGAGCTTGTCGAACCAACTCACGCGCGCGGCGCAACCCTGGGGTTGTCTCAGCGACCTGACTCGCAGTACCGGGCGCGATGACCGCATCAAGAATCGACGGGGATTCGCGGAACGGATCAATATTCGGCCACACAAAGAACGGCATGGCTGCACCCTGTTTGAGCATTCGTTCGTTGTAACTCGGGGGACGCGGTCCAGGGCTATTTCCGTTCGGCTGATTCCGGTTGATAAATGCCAAGAACCGCCCAAAGGAATCGAAGATTTCAAAGGAGAAGGATAGAAAGTACCCGAATGTACTGGAGGTCTGCCCCAGTGCATCCATGTCGGCCTGAATCAGTCCGATCAGTGCTCGTTCGGCAAAGTCGCCGTGGACACGATGGTTGATCCCGGCACCGATTCCAATACGGGTGCGAAGATGGTTCGCAAGATCGGTATCGAGATCAAAGGGCCCGAACTGCGGCAGGAAGGGATCGGTCAGATAGGCCTCCCATTCTGCCGAATCGAGGCGGCGCTGTGCAGAGGAACCGGCGAGTGAGAAATTCTTCTCGGGCGTATCCACTCCAAGAAAACGGACCGAGCCACTCCCTTTGATATGGATCCCGGCTGTATCTCCGTCCGGGATTGAAGCCTCCAGTGCTTGCGGTTGGCCGTTTGCCCCACGGCGCATGGATCCGATCGCCCGTACGTTGCCATTCATGGTGAAAAATGCATCAGCCATGATCGCACTCCTCCTTACAGTTGAGGATCAGACACAGACGCAACTAGACCTCCTGCATTCACGCAAAGCCCGTACCGCAGGTGTTGAAAATAGATCTTTTCTTATTTTCCAACTATCTACGCAGTAGCGGGACGATAGACACTAGAGGATGGCAAGAGCACACTGTATCGGAAAATTCGACCGTAGTATCGAAAGAGATACGGGGTGCTCTCGCCGTTGACTCGCGGCGCAGAATAATTCTCAAGCGTCCCTACCCCATTCAACTGTCACGCCTCTTGATGTCAGGAAGCCGTCTTCACAGAGAGGATTTGCTCGGCCTGCGCAAGCGCATCCCGCAAGGCCTTCAGCCCTGTATCGGCTTTCCTCGCTTTCGGGAGGCTGTTCACAAAGCGAGACGCTGCCTTCGTCAAAGTTTGCAACGTGTCTCGCATATCGCCCACTTCGCTCAATTCCCCAGATGCCGCCGCGCGAGCCATCGCCAGCCGTCTTCGAGGGCCGATATACGGTTGAGGAGCGATCGGATTGTCTTTTTCAAGTTCTGGTCGTCTGAATATCATGATGTCTTCTCCCAGGTACGATCAGAAGAAACAGGAAACGCACGTTGTCTCGTATGGTACGCCTCCGAGTCACAAGAACAAAGCTGGATGACGGGTTCAATGACCTACTAGAATTTGCAGGCGTCCTCCTTGATCTCCGGGCCAGGGATCGGATGTTGGCGAACTCGCTGCACATAGTTGCGGCAGTCCATCTCTGCCCCTTCCTTCGACGCCTTGCCTTCATGAACTGCCCGCCGCCATTGGACAATCCGATCAGCGAATGGGTCGTATCGGCACACATCCTTGCCGGAAGACTGCCCAGCCAGTTGTTGACACTTGGTCACCCAGAGCTCGGGGGTCAATGCTCCGCTCTCCACGGATCTGGTGAGTTCATAGAGTTTATCGGCAAACGATCCAAATTCGCAGACGGCAGGATCTACCGGTGGTGGCGCCGCGTGATTCCGATCGACCGTATTCAGCATCTGCCGGCAACTCGTTTCACCGGCCTCTTTGGAAATCAGTCCCTTTTCGATCTGCTGCTTGGTTTCCGTCCGTCGTTCATCGAACTCGGATTTGGATAGGAGTGCCGGGGCTCCGACCAGCACAGCCGTCGTCGTTGGGCATCCAGCCAAAACCAAGGGTGAGAGGCCAAGGAGCAGTCGTCGCATCGTCAACCTCACTTTCAATACACACCGGGGTCACAACCATGAATGATGCCTGCGATCATGTGGACCGCGCCTACCGAGTCCACACCATCTCACCGTCTCCCCGTCTTCAACTTTGCGTAATGAGTGCAGCCTTTTGGCTCTCTGAGATCGCATGCTTTCCCATAATACTTGAGCGCTTCGGCATCGTCCGGTTTCACGCCTCTCCCGACTTGATAGACCATGCCGAGATTGATACAACCCTTTGCATCCCCAGCGTCACAGGCCTTCCTGTAGAGGGTGGCGGCACGAATATCGTCCTGCTTGATCCCCGTCCCTTGGGCATACATCACACCAAGATTGGAGCAGCCCCTCAGGCTCCCCCCGTCACAGGCCTTCCGATAGAGGTCGGCAGCTTGAAAGGTATCCCCTTGAACCCCGGTCCCCTCGGCATACATGACACCAAGGTTGTAACAGCCCCTCGCATTCCCCCCGTCACAGGCCCTCCGATAATAGCTGGAGGCTTGAACATCGTCCTGTGGAACCCCCACTCCCTCGGCATACATCACAGCAAGGTTGTAGCAACCCTTCATACTTCCACCGTCACAGGCTTTCCGAGAGAAGCTAGCGGCTTGTACGTCATCCTGAGAGACTCCGATTCCTTCGGCATATATCACGCCAAGGTTGTAGCAGCCCTTCGCATTCCCTCCGTCACAGGCTTGTCTGTAGAAGTCGGCGGCCTGAACGTCGTCTTGTGGAGCCCCGGTTCCCTCGGCATACATCACGCCAAGGTTGTAGCAGGCTTTCATGCTTCCACCATCACACGCAATCCTCGAGAAGGCAGTAGCTTGAGCGTCGTCCTGTAAGACCCCGATTCCCTCAGCATACATCACACCAAGATTGGAGCAGCCACCCACATCTCCACCATCACAGGCTTTCTTGAAAAGGGTAACAGCTCGAGCGTCATCTTGCTTCACCCCCTCACCTTTCATATGCAACAATCCGAGAGCGTTGCATGCTGTCGCCGTGCCTTTCTCACACACGGCTTTTATCTGCTGCGGCTGATCGGCCGCCTCCGAAGATCTCATCTCTGCTGAGACCAATGCGCCGAAGACAATGAATGCGTGAAGTAGCGGGCGAACCGTCATTGAGAAACCTCCAAAGCTGCGGGAATAGTTGAGCGGGGCGCAGTCTAGCGAGACGGGCGACGAGATTCAAGACGGTGAGCTCAAGCCTACCTGATACATCACGTGTCGCCTGGATTTGATCTCAACATCGCAGACGTACCTTGAGTAAGTTGTCAATTTCGCTCAGAAAACAAGGCGATGTCATTACAGTGAGAAACCTTGATACGATTCAGAGTCCAGATTGTTAATATCTAGAAAGGTTCCCTATTTCTCACTACCAGCAGCGCAGCATTCGGCAGTTCGTCTTGCCCCACATAAGCCGAACCTCAACGGCGCCGTGAAAGAGGCGAACCAGCCCAGTTCTCCGTCCATCGCACCACTCACGGCCTGACGCTGCAAAGGACATGGCCTGGTGCACCCCGTTGCAAAGTGAATCGGGAAGGCGCTAGGATTACCTTCCCCTTTTCGTTTTTTCATGATGAGGGGAAAACGCCAACATCGGTGAGGTCAACTGAGGCGCTTCCGCCTGGGCTTCGTGAGCGGATTTCACGGACACATAAGTCTGTTGACGTCCGTTGGCAAGACGAGAATCCATTCGTGCTCACTACACCCTATCCATCTGCGGGTAAGACATGATTATCCATCGATCTGCCTTCGCTCTTGTAGTTATCGTCATGCTCTGCGGACACGCGACGGTCTCGAGAGCCGTTGGAGATTCAGACGGCCAGTCGTCGCAAGACGAATTGAGTGCGACGAAGGCCCAGCTTCAGCAGGCCAAGCAAAAAATCGAGGAGCTCGAACGACAGCTCAAGCAACGGATCGGTGAGCTCGTGCTCCAGCTCCATGCTAAGGAAAATGAGGTCGCAGCCCAGATTACCAACGCCCATGCGAATTCCAAGCAGCTGCGGGAAGATCTTGCGTCACGCACCGAAGAACTCAACCAAGCCAACCGCCGTGTTGCTGAGCTCGAACAACAGATAGCCATGTCGGGGAAAGGGCAGGAGCTGACGCAGGTGAAACGGCGCATCGCCGAAGCCGAACAACAGGTCGCGAGGAAAGAGCAGGAACTAGCCCAAGCCAAACGCCGTGTCGCCGAGGTCGAACAACAGCTGGCAGCTGTGGCCAAAGATCAGGAACTGGCCCAGCCAAAGCACCGCGCGGCCGAAGCTGATCAACTGATGGCGGGAAGGGAGCAAGAACTGATACTGGCGAAACGGCGCGCCGCCGAAGCCGATCAGCAGGTGGTATGGAAGGAGCAAGAACTAGCCCAGGCCAAGCGTCGTGTCACTGACGTTGAGCAACAACTGGCGGGGAAGGAGCAGGAACTGGCCCAGACCAAGCGTCGCGCCGGTGAAGTCGAACAGCAGTTGGCGGGGAAGGAACAGGAATTGGCCCAAGCCAAACGCCGCGCAACCGAAGCAGACCAGCAAACAGCCGGGAAGGAGCAGGAACTGGCCCAGGCCAAGCGTCGAGCCGGTGAAGCGGAGCAGCAGATAGCAAAGAAAGAGCAAGAACTGACGCAGGTCAAGGAGGAGATCAAGCACGTCACGCAAAAGCTGGCCGATCTCAACCCCCAACTCCTGGCGAAGGATGCAGAACTCGTGCGCGCAAAGCAATTGCTGGTTGAGGTTGAGCTCAATGCATCCAAACCAGCCGCGCCAACTGCCGCGCAAGAGGAGAGCCCACCCTCCCTTTCTCTGTTACCTATCGATCACAACCTATCCTTGAGCACCCCGACCGGACCAGACCCTGAAGGTACAGATGATGGCGAAGGCTTCTCATCAAATGGCGACCTGGGAAAAATCAGCGAAAGCCTGGCGAATCTCTTACAGCCTGAACTCAAGAAAGGCAGTGCGACCTTGAGGCAGCGAGGGAATCGATTGACCCTCGCCTTGGCCACCAGTGAGTTATTCTCCACCGGTGACGCGACAGTCACCCTCGGAGGGGCCTCATTGCTCGAGCGAGTCGGCGTCGTCTTGCACGGATTCCGTTACCAGAGCATCGAGGTTGCCGGACATACCGACAACACGCCGCTCCGGAACGATCCTCGGAAGGGCTTTCGGGACAATCTCGAACTCTCCCGGACCAGGGCCGAACATGTCAGTCAGGTCCTCATCAACGGAGGACTTGAAGCCGACCGAGTCAAAGCCGCGGGATATGCGGATAGCAAGCCAATCGCGACGAATGAGACAGACAAAGGCCGGACTAAGAACCGGCGCATGGAAATCGTGATGACCCAGGGGTCAGAATCAGCGAGCACTGTGGGCGACGCAAAAACACACAGCGGTAGGAGCTCCAAGGATGCGCTCATCAAGCGGTGACGCCTCGTTGAGAGCACGAAACTAATGAGGATGAAGACGGAATGATCCGCATCCCTCAACTCCGCACTGAAGCCCCATCTGCGGCTCGTCGCCGCGTTTACACTGCCTTCCTTATAGTCGGCTTCGGAGCCGCTCGTAGCCTTTCTTCAACTCGTCGATCGCCAGGCCCAACGCGGCGCCAACGGATTCCGCCGTCTTACCGGCTTCCTCCCGTGCCGCTTCCAGCTTAGGCTTCGTTTCCTCCCACTGCTTCTCCAGACGAGCCCATTCGTCCTTCGCGTCCGCTTTCGCCAAGTGAAGCTGGACTTGAAGCTCATCGCGCTGTTGCTTGAAATGCTCCAACGCGTTCGTGATCTGCTCTTTGACGTCTGCCATGAGATATGCTCCTTTGTTAAAAGTGGACGTACACCGCTGTGACTCCCGTGGCGCTCGTAGTCGAGAAAGAAGTCTGATCGGGCATGAGATCCCACAGTGAAATGAATGGTAACGCGCTCCAAGGATTTCGATGCCCCACGGTCAGGAAATGACGGCTAGTTTATCGCGTGGAGGTACATAGAACTAGCCCCATCCTCATCCTTTACTCAGGTACCCGATGCATTCCCAGTGACGAGGCATCGCGCTTGAATCTTCACCATGGATAGAAAGAAAGCAGGTTACGCGCCGCTAGAGGGTCTGCCCATTTTTGTTTCTGCCCCAGAAACCTCTCCTTTTCAAACCGCCTCATTGACAGAAGCGCGTATGAAAGTGCAACATACGGCTCCCGTTGATCCATAAAGACGCGCATCCGACAGCGTGACTGCCTGATTCAATATGCCTCGTGGTTCACCAAGGATGCGTGCAGGAAATACGATAAAGAAGACGTTCAGCACCCTGTTACATCTTACAGAATTAAGGAGGCCAGAATCATGGCACTGCTGATTACCGACGAATGCATCAACTGTGGCGCCTGCTTACCGGAATGTCCAAACGAGGCCATCTTCGAAACGCGCAGCGGCGCGGAAGAGAAGGGACTTCATGTGGGCGACGGCCAGGGAGTGGGAGATAATATTTACGTGATCGCTCATGATCGATGCACCGAGTGCGTCGGCCATTTTGACGAACCCCAATGTGCGGCCGTCTGTCCAGTCGATAATTGTTGTATTTCTGATCCGCTGTATCCGGAGGGAGCCGATGTCCTGCTGGAACGAGCAAAGACCCTTAATCCTGACAAGACTATCGATCCGGCAAAGGTGTGGAGCGGCGTGCGGAACTAATCGTTCCGCTTAGAGGTCCCATACCATTCCGGGTTGCTGAGAACGTCGCTGATGCAGTTATGTGTGCCTTGGCCTCACCGAAAGGCTGAGTCATGGCTGAGAAGGGCCCACGATTTCTGACCAATGCCACCGTCATCAAGGTGTTGGCAAAAGTCTTTGCGTTCCAAGCCATCGAGATCAACCTCTTGCGCGCCCATGCGGGAATATCCGATGCGAATTGGAAAAGCCTGAAACGGGACGCGTTTAAGAAAACCTACGCGAAGCAACGCGCGTTTTATGAAGATCGCTTGACGGGCGCGTTTGCGCTGGAGCACATTTCCCAGTCTGAACGCGAGACCAGGCTGCTTGAACTCTGGCTCAAACAGAGCGAGGAGTCCCCCAAAGACGAACTATAACCCAACATTTCCAAAAACGCATTTCGATCACAGAGTTCCCGTCGCCCAGAAACCAGGAGCACGTAAGCGAGCACTCGTGCTCGTCTAGCACGTTGAAGGTCTCACCACTGGAGAACAGCCATGAGCACAAATCGTTTTCTATGGGTGCAGGCCGGGCGGGTACTTCTTGTTGGAGCTGCCTTTTGCACGCTACTAGCCCTGACAGAGGAATCAGTACAGGCTCATGGTGAGGACCTATCCGAGCCGAGTCCGTCGCACTCAATCCCGTCCAGCTCATCAAATCTATCCAGCCCCGAGGCAGCCCAACTCCAAGCAGCCTGCTGGGCACTGACCATTCCCTATGGTGCCGCGAAAATGGTCTATGCGATCGGCGGGGGCATTGTGGGCGGCTTCGCTTGGGCGGTGACGGGAGGAAATATGGCGGTGGCAAAGTCCGTCTGGGTTCCTTCGATGACAGGCGACTACATCGTCCAACCGCAGCATCTCACCAGAGAGAAGCACCTCTACTTCGTGGGCGTGTCGTCAGAGGGCCCCCGGTCATAACACCCGCCCTACAGTCCTCAGCGTCCTGCAACCGGTTTTTGAGCAAGAGCCTGGGCCAGCCTGTGTCGGGAGGTTCAGCATCCAGCGTCGTCCTTCCATGGCATCTCGGTTTCGTGCCAGCAGCACTCATGACGTACCATCCCCGGGTAACTCGCAGATATGGTTTCATGTCCTTTGTGAAGAACCATCAAGAGCTTGTTAGTACCTTCTGCGCTTGATCGTTCCTGCAAGATCGACGTAGCAGCTACCTCGGTGGCCGTCTACCCATAGACCTGTACCACGATGCCCTGATTGCCATCATCGGGGCCGGTCTCCCAGCTGTCCACGTGGCGAAGCACGTAGCCCTTCGCGCCGAAAGCAGGCAGTGACATGGCCCTCTTGGGTAAACCAGGTAGGGCAACACCATACATGGAGATCCCCACCCACGATTCGTAATCCTTCGTCGTCCAGGAACAGCCAATTCCATTGGGCACATTCCGGTTCTCGGCTGGTCCGATGTCGACACCGAGATACTTGGCAATTTCCGCCTGCCGAAATAAGTTACAGACCGGATTGCTACCGGCCTTACCAGGTGCGTTGCCGCTCAATTCATCAGCCAGTTTCTTGGCGTCTTCCTGCGTGCGGACTTCCTCCGCGACCACACCAGTGACGGCAAGTAGTGCGCGAGCTGATTACGCTAGATTGTTCGTCCAAACAGGGGCGACCGATCGCCCCCCCTACGAGGTCGCGTCATGCGACTCACTCTGGCTGTACTACTCAACCTGTTAACTGGATGTGCCGAATCTAGGCTCGACCAGGGAATGGATCTCGAGTCTAGAACTGATCATGCTTCCGACCAAACGGACAGTTTGTGGACCGGGAAACGCAAGGCACTGTGTCAGCAGGCCAGCGAGGGTCTACGACAGTCTCGTGAACGGTATATCGCGACTACTCGCCCAGTCCTTGAGCGCAAGTTTCGACACGAACACCCCGAGTTAAGCGATACGAAAGTCGAGACGCTAGTTAATGAGGCGCTGGCGAACGGATACCGCCATGAGGCGGAACCACGACCGGAAGGTCCGGCCAGGCTCCCTCTGCAAGGTCCAATAAACTGTATGCCTTCCCCAGGGAGTTGGCCTTCCTCTCCGAATTGCTATTAGGGAGCGCGACATGCACAAGATTGTACAGCTTCGAGTAGCCTCAGGTATCCCTAGTGGTCGGGTCACGTTCAAGGTCCCCTTTAAACAGCAATAGAAGATGTTACAATGGTGAGCCAAGATTAACCGTGACAGATCCGCTTGAAGGTTTCAGATTCAGTCAGCCCTGATGATGGGGATTGAACGATGAACCTGGTGACCTTTCGCTTCCGCCAATCGCAGGCCGTAGACTTTTATTGGAACCTGGAGCTGGCCAAGCGTGGATCTCTACGCGAATTTAAAGTACATCCCAATATCACCATTTATGAGTCGGCGTTCGACCTCCTCAACCCGATTCACGTAGGACACGCCTTGTCCCTGGCCAAGGCCTTGGTGCTCGACAAGCGAGCCGAGGTCTTCTCGGGAAACACGTCGTGGCCCATGATGACCGTCCGTGATGTCTTGCAGTGCTACCAGCAATCGATGCAGGTCGAGGACTATCATGCGCATTGTTGGTTCAAGATCCGGCTCACCTTTGATCTGGCCGTGACACGACTCGAGGTGGAGTCCGACGACTCGGGGAAGTCGTTCGTGTTTCCGTGTCGATGCGCGGCCACACAAGCATATGGCATTCACTATGAGCACCCAGGAACGATCTATGCCCAACTGGACTCGGCCTTGTGGCGTGCCGGTACACGGTGGTGTCCGCGACTCCAAGATCTCTCAGAGATAAAACTCGTGAACGTAGAGTTACAGACTAAACGATGAAGAGCCACTAGCACTGCACATCCATCTGGATCGAATCAACGCGATCCGATCCCTTGGGTCATCCCCAGAATTACTCTCTAACCCCTCATTTTCTCCTGATCCTCGAATCCAAACGATTTCCAATCCCCATTCTGTGTCGCATGCACGCTTCAAGATTCGACCCCACTTTTCCTTTATCCAGGTATCACGTCGTGGATCGATGTGAAGTGGGGAATTGAGGCTAGCCTGCATTATTTATGGGGGTTCGTAACGAAACCGTTAAGACGCCAGGCGAGACGGGAATGCGGAGCACCGAGAAGCCGAGGCATACTTGAAACAGTATGTTGAGGTTACGAGGGACGAGCCCGCCTGCTGGCCGCGAAAAGCATGCGGCCACGCTTGTCGCAGCGGCGTATCGGCGGTTGCAGTAGAAACGCTCGTGAATGATGCAGGCTAGAGAAACCGGACGTTCTTGACCGCGGCCGCCACTACGAACGTTCGCGTATTGTTGGTTTTGTCGTCGGCGGGAAAGAGAAAGAATCCAGGGCGTTGGGCATCATATCCCGTAGTCGTACCGACCAATACTTCCCCGTCTTTGAACGTTACTTCGATTTTCTTTCCGGAGAGGGCCTTCCCGGCCACAAACGTCTTCCGTTCCTCGTAGGAATCATCCCCTGAAAAATTGCGGACGAAAAAGACAGCTTTGAGGTCACGAAGCGCCACTTGTTGCCCGGGTTCGGACCCAACGGCTTCATTGCGCCTGACATGAAAATGAGGAGACGTAGGGGAAAAATCCTGCGAGTACCCCTTCAGTGTCTTGCCGTTCGCATATCGTACGACGATCTTGGCTGGGCCGATCATACTTCCTCCACTCAATCACTCACTCCAAGAGATACACCGCGTAGTATGGCCGCAGGATGACGTTCGTCAAAGAACTTTGTCTTTTCCTAACAGGAAGGATTGTGAGGAAGGAAAGGGGCTGGCGAATCAGACCGAATACACAACCTGGGCAACATAAAAGTCTGACCTCTTCTATCTCCTTCTCGATACCCCTTCAGTGTCACACGCACAATACAAACCCACCGCCAGCCCTTCCCCTGAATATCCTGACACCATGCGCTGAGCGTCGATTTCCCGTAAATATTCTTGTTATGATGTCGCCTATGCGACTTCATCGAGTCTCCTTGTTCCTATTCGCCGTAGCCCTACTCTTTTCCGGCTGTGCCTCCTGGTTCATAAAAGGCGAGCCTCCGGAGGTGCTCGTCATCAACGTTACGCCGCTGGACGCGACGCTGTTCGAACAGCGTCTCCATGTCGACCTCCGGGTCCGCAATCCTAACGACTTCGACTATCACCTGACGGGCATCGATTTCACGTTGAATCTGAACGGAAAACGTCTGGCCCGTGGCCTGGGGAGCCAGGAGGTGACGATTCCCCGGTTAGGTGATGCCGTGATGACAATCGACACCACGACCTCGACACTGGACATCGTACGCCAACTGTTCGAGCTCTCTCAGAAACAGGAATTGACCTACGACATCAAGGGCGTGTTGTATAGCACAGACGGGCGATTGCCGTTCACCAATGCAGGCACGCTCGTCGAGCCGGGCACCTTCTCCAGCTCACCGACCGGCTCTCACATAACTCCGCAATAAGGTTCAGGCCAAGTAAGGAAGTACCCTAGGGGCTGGGACCAGATCTCCTTTCGTGCGTAGGATACGCAGCCTGATCCATCCTGTCATTGACACTGGCACACACAGAACAAAACGTGCCCCAAGCCTCCTCTCTTCGGAGACAAACTCGGCCCGCTTCTAGGCGTGCTCGTCAGAATTTAGTCACATGTTACCGAGAAATGTGATACCCGTACTATGGAGAACGGACGAGGAGGAGACTCTCCATGTCTACTGAGACGAACCTGACTCCGAAGGAGAAGCAAGACCGCTATCGCAGACGCTTGCGCCGCAAGGGGTTGCGGCCAGTGCAAATTTGGGTACCTGATACTCGCACCGAGGGTTTCGCGAGCGAATGTCGACGACAGGCGCGGCTCGCTGCACGCTCGGCCCAGGGAAAGCCCACTCTTGACTTCATTTCGGAGACCACCGACAGGGACAGCGCGTAAAACGTGGCGATGTCGCGACCGTCGCGACCAAATGTCGCTATAGCGGTAAACCACGCCCTGCCCTCGTTCTACAATCCGATCTCTTCTCCGCCCTCGGCAGCGTCACGATTTGCCTTTTGACCACCAACATGCTTGACACTCCCCTATTCCGACTGACCGTTGAGCCCTCCTCCTCCAATGGCCTTCAGCATATTTCACAGATCATGATCGACAAGATCGTCATCGTCCCGCGAGATACCATCGGCTCCCGCATTGGAGCGTTGGACCACGAACTCATGGTGCGGGTGGATCGCTCACTGGCCGTCTTTCTTGGTATCGTCTGATAGCGAGACGACCGGGGTTTAACTTCGCAAGTCTGGCTTTGTATACAGGCGCCAGGTGTGGTTGAGGGGTTGCCGAAGGATGGAGTTTGGGTACGAGTGACGGGGCTAGTGCTGGCGGAAAAGTGCGGCTCCGTGTGATGCCAGAGTCCAGGCAAGCACGATCCAGATCCTCGGATCATACTGATTCAGGGGTACCTGCAGAACGAGCTGATCCAAAGAACCGAGATCCGGAACCTTCAAGTTATTGCTCACCGGCATGCACAGATCAAGACTCGACCCAAGTACCTATTTTTCCGCTCTGGAAAATGCCCATCAATTGATCTCGGACAAATGCTTGAGGGCGGCCTCGAGGTGTTCGACTCCCACGTCAGAGTGACCAGCTTTACCGTGTGCGATGGCTTCTTTAAGGTGATGAATCCCTTCTCTCACCTCCACGCCCTTGCCACCCATCTCCGCAAAATCCAGCGCCGTCTCCGCATGCTTCACAAGCTCGTCAACATGCCCCTCTTTACCATGGGCCACTGCTTGCTTCGCGTGATCGATGGCTTGGCTCACGTTACCCGCTG
>LNFM01000946.1_pt1 | contig 163303 bp, 162 predicted proteins | sample 596031 | NCBI WGS metagenome assembly LNFM01 (sample SAMN04254537, study PRJNA301005) | activated carbon metagenome | isolation source: dual media filters at the Ann Arbor, Michigan drinking water treatment plant | place: USA: Ann Arbor | reverse complement strand
AAAACCCTGTAAGGCCGCGCCAACCCTATAGGACGGACCCCATGGAACTGCGCAACATCGCGATCATCGCCCACGTCGACCACGGCAAGACCACGCTCGTGGACGAGCTTCTGAAACAGTCGGGGGCCTTCCGCGCCAATGAGTCCGTTTCCGAACGGGCGATGGATTCGAACGACATCGAACGCGAACGCGGGATCACGATCCTGGCCAAGTGTACCTCGGTGGAATGGGCGGGCGCGCGGATCAACATCGTCGACACCCCCGGCCACGCCGACTTTGGGGGCGAGGTGGAGCGGATCCTGTCGATGGTGGACGGCGTGTGCCTCCTGGTCGACGCCGCCGAAGGCCCGATGCCGCAGACGAAGTTCGTGCTGGCCAAGGCCCTCGCCCTGGGCCTGCGCCCGATCGTGGTGCTGAACAAGGTCGACAAGCCCGACGCCGAACCCGACCGCGCGCTGAATGAGGTGTTCGACCTGTTCGCCAACCTCGGCGCCGACGACGACCAGCTTGATTTCCCGCATGTCTACGCCTCGGGCCGCTCGGGCTGGGCGGATATGGAGCTGGACGGGCCGCGCAAGGACCTGTCGGCCCTCTTCGACCTGATCGTCCGTCACGTCCCCGCGCCGAAGGTCCTCGCGCGGGTTGACGAGCCGTTCTCGATGCTGGCGACCACGCTGTCTGCCGACCCTTACCTCGGCCGCATCCTCACCGGCCGGGTCGAATCCGGCCGCATCGGTACCGGCACCACGCTGAAGGCCCTGTCGCGCACCGGTGACCGGCTGGAGCAGTTCCGCGTGACCAAGATCCTCGCCTTCCGGGGCCTGACCCAGACCTCGATTGACGAGGCTGTGGCCGGCGACATCGTCACCCTGGCCGGGATGACCAAGGCGACCGTGGCCGACACCCTCTGCGCGCCCGAGGTGGACACCGCCCTGCCGTCGCAGCCGATCGACCCGCCGACGATCACCGTGACCTTCGGCATCAATGACTCGCCGCTGGCGGGCCGGGATGGCAGCAAGGTCCAGTCGCGGGTCATCCGTGACCGGTTGATGAAAGAGGCCGAGGTCAACGTCGCGATCAAGATCGCCGACACCCCCGGCGGCGATGCGTTCGAAGTCTCCGGTCGCGGCGAACTTCAGATGGGCGTGCTGATCGAGAACATGCGGCGAGAGGGGTTCGAGCTGTCAATCTCGCGCCCGCGCGTGATTTTCCAAGAGATTGATGGCGTCCGCAACGAACCCATCGAGGAAGTCACCATCGACGTTGATGACGAATACTCCGGCGCGGTGATCGACAAACTGACGGGTGAGCGCAAGGGTGAACTGGTTGAGATGAAGCCCGCCGGCGTTGGCAAGACCCGGATCATCGCCCATGTCCCGTCGCGGGGCCTGATCGGTTATCAGGGCCAGTTCCTGACCGACACCCGCGGCACCGGCGTTCTGAACCGCATCTTCCACGGCTGGACCCCGCACAAGGGCCCGATCCAGGGGCGGCGGCAGGGGGTGCTGATCAGCACGGAAAGCGGTGTCTCGGTCGCCTATGCTTTGTGGAACCTGGAAGACCGGGGCCGCATGTTCATCGGCCCGCAGGAACAGGTCTATGTCGGCATGCTGATCGGCGAGCATTCCCGTGAGAATGATCTGGAAGTGAACCCGCTGAAGGGCAAGAAGCTGACCAACGTCCGCGCCTCGGGCACCGACGAAGCCGTCCGCCTGACGCCGCATATCAAGATGTCGCTGGAAGAAGCCATCGCTTACATCGACGACGATGAACTGGTCGAAGTCACGCCGAAGATCATCCGGCTGCGCAAGCGCGAGTTGGACCCGAACGAACGCAAGCGGGCGTCCCGCAAGGAATAAGAAGGTAGGGTGGGCAATTTGCCCACCCTACGTTTTTGTCACTCGATCATCGGCAGCAAAGCATCCAGCGACTTCTTCGCGTCGCCGTAGAACATCCGCGTGTTCTCTTTGTAGAACAGCGGGTTCTCGATCCCCGAATACCCTGTCCCCTGCCCGCGCTTCGATACGAAGACCTGCTTGGCCTTCCAGCACTCCAAGACTGGCATTCCCGCGATGGGCGAGTTCGGGTCTTCCTGCGCCGCCGGGTTCACGATGTCGTTCGACCCGATGACGATGGCAACATCTGTCGAGGGGAAGTCCTCGTTGATCTCGTCCATCTCCAGCACGATGTCGTAGGGCACCTTCGCCTCGGCCAGAAGCACGTTCATGTGCCCGGGCAGACGCCCCGCGACCGGGTGGATCGCGAAACGGACGGTCTTGCCCTTGGCGCGCAGCTTGCGGGTCAGTTCCGACACCGACTGCTGCGCCTGTGCCACCGCCATACCGTAGCCCGGGATGATGATGATGCTATCCGCGTCGTTCAGCGCCGCCGCGACACCTTCGGCGTCGATGGCGATCTGTTCGCCGGTGACTTCCATTGCCGGGCCCGTGGTGCCGCCGAAACCACCCAGGATCACGCTGATGAAGCTGCGGTTCATCGCCTTGCACATGATGTAGGACAGGATCGCACCCGAGGAGCCGACCAGCGCGCCGACGACGATCAGAAGGTCGTTCGACAGCGAGAAACCGATCGCCGCCGCCGCCCAGCCGGAATAGCTGTTCAGCATAGAGACAACGACCGGCATGTCCGCGCCGCCGATCCCCATGATCAAGTGGTAGCCGATGAACAAAGCCGCCAGCGTCATCCCGATCAGCGCCAGTGTCGACCCTGTCTGCAGGTAGACCACCAGCAGCACTACCGAAATGATCGCCGCCGAGGCGTTCAGCACATGCCCCCCGGGCAGCTTCTTGGCCTTGCCGTCGACCTTGCCCGCCAGTTTGCCGAAGGCGATGACCGAGCCGGTGAAAGTCACCGCACCGATGAAGACACCAAGGAAGGTCTCGACCCGCAGGATGGCGATCTCGACCCCGGACTTTTCTGCCACCTTCTGGGCAAAGCCAGTCAACGCCGCGCGGGCGGCTTCGTCCATACCTGCGACGGAAGCCAGTTCGATATGAGTGTTGAACCCGATGAACACTGCCGCAAGACCGACAAGGCTGTGCATCGCCGCCACCAGTTGCGGCATCTCGGTCATCTGGACCTTTTGCGCCACATACCAGCCGATCACGCCACCGGCGGCGACCATGACCAAGGAGATCAGCCAGTTGCCCGCTCCAGGGCCGTAGAGCGTGGCGGCAACCGCCAGCGCCATGCCGACGATGCCGTACCAGACGGCGCGTTTCGCGCTTTCCTGCCCAGAAAGGCCGCCCAGCGACTGGATGAAAAGAACTGCCGCAACGACATAGGCAGCGGTTGTAAATCCGTAATCCATTCCGCGCCCCTTACGACTTCTGGAACATGGCGAGCATGCGACGCGTCACCATGAAGCCACCGAAAATGTTGATCCCGGCCATGAAGACCGAAAGTGCGGCAAGGATCACCACAAGCCAGTTGCCGGACCCGATCTGCATAAGCGCGCCAAGGATGATGATCGACGAGATCGCGTTCGTGACCGCCATCAGCGGCGTGTGCAGCGAATGCGACACGTTCCAGATCACCTGCACACCGACATAGACCGACAGCACGAAGACGATGAAGTGCGACATGAAGCTTGCCGGCGCATACAGCCCCGCCAAGAGGATCAGCCCGCCGCCAATGACCAGCATGCCGACCTGGCTGCGGGTCTGCGCCTTGAAGGCCGCGACTTCGTTCGCCCGGCGCTCTTCCGGGGTCAGTTCCTTGGCCTTTTCCTTCGGCTTCTGCGCCGCGATGGCCGCAATCTTCGGCGGGGGTGGCGGATAGGTCACCGCCCCCATATGCGCCGCCGTGGCGCCCCGGATCACGTCATCCTCCATGTTGTGCAGGATGACCCCGTCCTTCTTCGGCGTGAGGTCAGTCAGCATGTGGCGGATGTTGGTCGAGTAAAGTGTCGAGGCCTGCGCGGCCATCCGGCTGGGGAAGTCGGTATAGCCGACCACGGTCACGCCGTTGTCGGTCACGATCTTCTGGTCCGGCACCGTCAGGTCGCAGTTGCCACCACGCTCGGCCGCAAGGTCGATGATGACCGACCCCGGCTTCATCATCTTGACCATATCCTCGGTCCACAGCTTCGGCGCGGGCCGACCCGGGATCAGCGCGGTGGTGATGACGATGTCCATCTCTGGCGCAAGCTCGCGGAATTTCTTCAGCTGGGCTTCGCGGAATTCCGGGGACGAGGGGGCCGCATAGCCCCCCGTCGCCGCGCCATCGGTCTGCTGTTCGGCAAAGTCCAGGAAGACGAAATTCGCCCCCATCGATTCAATCTGTTCGGCAACCTCGGGCCGCACGTCGAAGGCATGGACGATGGCGCCAAGCGACGTGGCCGTGCCAACCGCCGCCAACCCTGCCACGCCCGCGCCCACCACCAGCACCTTTGCCGGAGGCACCTTGCCCGCCGCCGTTACCTGGCCCGTGAAGAAGCGGCCGAAGTTGTTCCCGGCCTCGATCACCGCGCGGTAGCCTGCGATGTTCGCCATCGAGGACAGCGCGTCCATCTTCTGCGCGCGGCTGATGCGGGGCACCATGTCCATCGCGATGATGGTCAGGTTCTTCTTCGCCGCCGCCTCCAGCAGTTCGGCATTCTGCGCCGGCCAGAAGAACGAGATCAGCGTCTGCCCGTCCGAGAGCGTCGACAGCTCACCCGCTTCCGGCCCACGCACCTTGACGACCACATCCGCCGCCGCGATCACCGCCGCCGCATCCGGCAGCACCTCGACCCCCGCCGCCGCGTAGGCCGCATCCGAGAAGCCGGCCTTTGCGCCTGCCCCGGACTGGATGCAGGACGAATGCCCCAGCTTTGCCAGCTGCGTGGCTGAATCCGGCGTCATCGCGACCCGGTTCTCGCCCGGGAACACCTCAGTCAAAGCTCCGATCTTCACCCGCATCCCCCGCTTGTTTCCTGGCAGTCATAAACTGACCCAGTGCACTTATCACTGCGCAACAATGTTTCAAACCCTAGATTGTTTTGCTTGCGCTATCACGTCACTTTCGCCCGAACCAACGGCGGGTTCGCGCAGCCCAAAGGTCGAATTCCGGCCCGAAGGCCAGCGTCAGCCGCGCCTCCTCGTCGCGGATGAAGCGGGCCTGGATCAGCCAGACAAAGCTTGCGACCAAGGGCAGCGCCAGCACCGCATCCAGCCACAGGATCGCGCCGAGGAGGATCACCGCATCGCCGAGGTAGATCGGGTTGCGCGACAGGCTGAACACCCCCTCCGTCACCAGCGCCGAAGGATCGCGGCGCGGGATCACCGTGGTCCGCCGCCGCGCCATCTGCAGGACCGCCGCCGCCATCAGTGCAAGACCCGCCACCACCAGCACCGGCCCGAGCACCCGCCCCGCCGCCCCGAAGATTGCCGGAGACACCCACGACACGACCCAGGCCACTGCCAGATGCAGCACCAGCCAGCTGGGCGGAATGTCCACATCGCGAAGGGTCGGGCGCACGCGAGACTCCTTGGGTTTCCTTTTCTAGATCACCCCTCGCACCCCCCTGCAAGCCGATATCCTGACACAGGCTTACGCAAGGTCACCTGCACCCGCCGCAAGCGTCCCCGGAAATTTTAAGCTTGAAATTGTTTCGCCGCCGCTACAATAGTCGCTGAACCCCGAAGGACCCCAGCCAATGCCAATCGACTTCGCCGCGACCAAGGCCCGTTTCCACCTGCCGGAGGGCGTGATCTATCTGGATGGCAACTCGCTGGGGCCGATGGTGAAATCGGCGCCGGAGCGGATGCAGCGGGTGATGCAGGACGAATGGGCCGAGCTTCTGATCCGCGGCTGGAACAAGGCGGGCTGGATGGCCCAACCTGCCGCGATGGGCGACCGGATCGGCAAGCTGATCGGCGCGGCCCCCGGGACCGTCGTCCTCGGTGACACGCTGTCGATCAAGGTCTATCAGGCCCTCGCTTCGGCGCTCGAGATGAACCCCAAGCGCCGGGTGATCCTGTCGGACACCGGCAACTTCCCGTCCGACCTCTACATGGCCGAGGGGCTGTGCCGTACCTTGGGCGGCCAGTACCGGCTGAAAACGGTCGCCCCGGAAGAGGTGATGGCCGCCATCGACGACAGCGTCGCCGTGACCATGATCACCGAAGTCGACTACCGCACCGGGCGGCGCCACGACATGACCGATATCACCAAGCGCGCGCATGAGATGGGGGCGCTGACGGTCTGGGACCTCGCGCACAGCGCGGGCGCGATCCCGGTGGACCTGACGGCAGCGAAGGCCGACTTTGCGGTCGGCTGCACCTACAAGTATCTCAACTCCGGCCCCGGCGGCCCGGCCTTCATCTATGTCGCCCCGAAACATGCCAACACCGCCCGCCCGGCCCTGTCCGGCTGGCTTGGCCATGAGGCCCCCTTTGCCTTCGATCTGTCCTATCGCCCCGGTCAGGGGATCGAACGGATGCGCGTCGGCACCCCTCCGATCCTGCAGATGGCGGCACTGGACGCGGCACTCGACGTCTGGGACGGCGTTGATCTGGCCGAGGTTCACCGCCAGTCGCTGCGCCTGCAGGACCAGTTCATCAAGGGCATTGAATCCCGCGCGCCGATGCTGCAACTGGCCACCCCCCGGTCGCACCTGATGCGCGGCAGCCAGGTCAGCTTCCGCCATCCCGAAGGCTATGCCATCATGCAGGCCCTGATCGCCGAGGGCGTGATCGGCGACTTCCGCGCCCCCGACATCCTGCGCTTTGGCTTCACGCCCTTGTATATCGACGAAGACGACGTCGCCCGCGCAGTATCGGTGCTGGCGAAGATCATGGACTACGGCACCTGGGACAAGCCAGAGTTCAAGCAACGCGCCAAGGTAACCTGAACCCGAAGGACCAGAATGCTCCGTGCAGCCGTTGCCCTTGCCTTGTTCCTGCCCGGCGCGGCGCTGGCCGAACCGGTCAGCCTGAAGCGCGGGGTAAACCTTGGGCTCTGGCTTGACTGGCTGTCGATCGGCGAGATGCTGGCCGACCCCTCGACCCTTGACCCCTATCCCGACTGGCAGCGCGACATCACCCCCCGCATGCTGGAGGTGCTGGCCGAACAGGGCTTCGACTTCGTCCGGATGCCGACTGACCCCGGCCCGATGCTGGCCTATGGTCCCGGCGCGGATCAGGACCGGCTGATCGCGGGCATCCATACCGCGACCCAGACCGCGCTGGATGCCGGGCTGAAGGTCGTTGTCGACCTCCACCCCCTTAACCGTGGTGACGAAACCGGCGGGATCGAAGACATCCTTGAAGGTCTCTGGCCCGACTATGTGACCATGGTCGCGCGCCTTGCCGGCGATCTGGCCACCCTTCCGCAAGACCGCGTCGTGCTGGAGCTGCTGAACGAACCCACCTTCGACTGTGAGGCGGTCTATGCCGGTGCCCCACCGCGCTGGCCCGCCATGCAGACCGAACTTGTCGCCGCCATCCGTGCCACCGCCCCTGACCTGACCCTGGTCCTGACCGGCGCCTGCTGGGGGCAGGCCAACGCGCTCGCCAGCCTCGACCCCAGGATGATCGACGACGGCAACGTGCTCTGGACCTTCCACAGCTACCAACCCTTCCTCTTCAGCCATCAGGGCGCCACCTGGTCCTCGGCACCCGAGAAATACGTCTGGGACCTGCCCTACCCGCCGTCGGCGGTCACGGATGAGCTCGCCGCCGAGCTTGCCACCGCCGCGAAGGAGCGTATGGCCGCCGCCGAAGGTCAGGCCGATGCCGAGCTGATCGACACGGCCATCGCCGAGTACCGCGCCTACCCCGACAGCATCGTCACCACTGAAATCGAACGCGCCGCCGCCTGGGCCGACGAACACGGCATCCCCCGCGACCGGCTGTTCCTGGGCGAATTTGGCGCCTTGCACACGATTGATGGCCGGACGCTGCCGCGCGACTGGTATCTGGCCTACGTCACCGACAAACGGACAGCGGCCGAAGCCGCCGGCATGTCCTGGGCCGTCCTCGGCTATATCGGCGGCATGGGCATCGCAGATGAGGACGTGCCCGACCGCCGTCTTGATCCCGACACCTGCCGCGCCCTGGGCCTGCCATGCGGCAACTGACCCTGCCCCCCGTCTGCCGCCCCTCCGGCTGGGTCGCCCTCTGGCGGCGCATGGGGACCCTGTCCATTCTCAACCGAAAGCCCGCTCTCCGTACCTGAAATCCCTCTTTCAAAACCGGAGACCGACATGACCACCTGCCCCTTCAACCCTGCCGAGGACGGCGCCCAGATGGCCTTTGACGGCCGCATGTCCTATGGCGACTACCTGCAGATCGACCGCATCCTTGGCGCGCAAGTGCCCCTTTCAGACGCGCATGACGAGATGCTGTTCATCATCCAGCACCAGACGTCCGAGCTTTGGATGCGCCTTGCCCTGCACGAGCTTGACGCCGCGCGGCGGATGATCGCCGCCGACCGCGTGCAGGAGGCGTTCAAGATGCTGGCCCGCGTCGCCCGGATCTTCGAGCAGCTGAACAACGCCTGGGACGTCCTGCGCACGATGACGCCCTCGGACTACACCACGTTTCGGGAAACCCTGGGCCAGTCCTCGGGCTTCCAGTCCTGGCAATACCGGCTGATCGAATATGCCGTCGGCAACCGCAACCTGGCTATGCTGAAGCCGCACGCGCACCGGCCCGACCTGACCGCCCGGCTGGAGGCCGAACTGGCCCGCCCCCCGCTTTATGACGAGGCGCTGCGCTTTCTCGCCCGCGCGGGTCACGCCGTTCCGGCCGAAGTGCTGGCCCGCGACCTGCGCCAGCCCTGGACCCATCACCCGGGGGTCGAGGCCGTATGGTCGGCCGTCTACCGGGACCCCCACACGCACTGGCAGGCCTATGAGCTGGCGGAAAAGCTGGTCGACTTCGAGGACTATTTCCGCCGTTGGCGATTCAACCACCTGACAACCGTGGCGCGTGTGATCGGGATCAAGCGCGGCACCGGCGGCACATCGGGCGTGGCCTACCTGCGCCGGATGCTGGACGTCGAACTTTTCCCCGAGCTCTGGTCGCTCCGCACGACGCTCTGACCTCGGCTGATAGCCTGCCGCAGGGTCAAACCTGCGGCCGCACGGCAACTATCGGAAAAGAATCAGCAATATTCACAGGTCCGTGATCGCATTCAAAAGCCCGCACAGTTTGACCTGTGCATGGCGCTCGTCTAGCGTGCACCCTAGCGGGCCTGCGGCATCTTGTTGGCGGGACCATTGGATATGGAACGGTTCATGCTTGATACTTCGCGTCGCTTTCTCCGTCACGCCGCCCTGACCCCAGCACTCCTTGCAGTTGCGCTGCTGGCCGCCTGCGTCGATCCTGCCGCAGGGCCCACGGCGTCCAGCCAGCCGCTGCCCAAGGCGGATGAGAATGTCTATGTGGCCGCGATGGATTCCGGGATCACAATTCCGGGGCTACCGGTCGAACAGATCCCCGAGACCCACCGCCGCCAGGTTGTCGCTTATGAGACGGACCAGCCCGCGGGAACCATCATCATCAACCCGAAGTCGCGGCTGCTGTATTATGTGGTCGGCAAGAACAAGGCGATCCGCTACGGCATTTCCGTCGGGCGCGCCGGGTTCGAATGGTCGGGCGAAGCCATCGTTTCCGAGAAGAAGCCCTGGCCGACCTGGACCCCGCCGAAGGAAATGATCGCCCGCGACCCCAAACTTGCGCAATGGGAAAAGGGCCAGCCCGGCGGTCCGACCAACCCCCTGGGCGCGAGGGCGATCTATCTGACCTCGGGTGGCCGCGACTATGGCTACCGTATCCATGGCACCCCGGACTGGAAATCGATCGGGCGCAACGCCTCGTCGGGTTGCATCCGGATGATCAACCAGGACGTCATCGACCTGTACAGTCGCATCCAGGGTGGCGAGAAGGTGATCGTGCTGACCGCTTCGGGCGAAATGCCGAAGGGTCTCTATATCCCGAAGCCGCCTGCACCCAAGGTTGCCGCTGCCAAACCCAAGGCCGCCGCCGAGGTGATCATCCCCGCCGGTGCCGTGCCCGCACTGACCGTGCTGCCGCCGCCGTCCATCGCGGTCGGCACACCGGCAGTCGCCACACCGGCGGTGGCTCCGGCCACGACCCCTGCAGCCGACCCGGCCGCACCGGCCTGCAAGGTTCCGCTGGTGAACGGCGCCTGCCCGCCCGGCAACTGATCCGGGTCCGAAATGACAAAGGGGGCGCCCGACCGGCGCCCCCTTTTGCATTCCAGCCCGCGCCTAGTTCAGCCAGCGGTCATAATCGCTGACCAGAAGGTGCCAGGGCGCCTCGTCCTCGTCGATCTCGGCAAAGCGGCCAATCGGTTCGCGAAAGACGTTGTCGGTCACGTCGTCATTCACCGTCGAAACCTCGCCGATCAGCACGTCCCCGCCCTCACCCCAGAAGGCATGCCAGTCCCCCGGCATCAGCGTGACGCTTTCGCCCGGCGCCAGTTTCAGCTTGGTCCCCGGCCCGTAAGGCGTGTCGATCCCGTCGCAGCGCACCATCCCGCCCTTGTCCGAGGCGAAGTTGCCCTTGTCGTCGGACCCGTAAAGCTCCACCACCAGCGTGGCGCCGCCGCGGTTGATGATGTCCTCGGCCTTGATGACATGGGTGTGCATCGGGCTCAGTTGATCCTGGCGGCTGATCAACAGCTTCTCGGCATAGCACATGCCCCCGCCGCGCTGCAGGTCGGCCAGCCTGCCGTTGCGCAAGGTGAAGAGGAACAGCCCCAGCTCGTCAAACCGGCCCTGGCCGTAATCGGTGATGTCCCAGCCGCAGCGCGCGTCGACGATGGCACTCGCGTCCTTGCGCGCCTTGAACTGATCGGGCGACCAGTTGGCAAAGGGCGGCAGCACAAAGCCATAGTGCCGGATCATGTCATCCGCCGCGTGCATGATCTCGTTGATGCGTGACCGTTTCATCCCTGTCTCCTCCCGGGGTTTGCGGCGACAATACCGATTACAGTCGCCGCCTCAACGCCCTTCGCTTAACGCTTGCCGAAGATCGACCCCAGGATGCCCCGCACCAGCGCCTGTCCGGACTTGGTTCCAAGCTGGCGCGCAAAGCTTTTCGCGAAAGCCGTCCCGATGGAATCCGACCGGCCAGAGGTGCTGGTCTTCTTGGTCTTCGGCTCGCCGTAACCGTCGGCATCATAGCGCCGCGCCCGTTCGAACTCGCGCTTTTCCTCGGTCTGCTTCTCTTCCAGCTCCGCCGCCTCGCGCGCCGCAGCTTCGGACCGCGCGCGCAGCTTTTCGAAGGCGCTTTCGCGGTCCAGCGCCTTTTCGTACTTGCCCGCCACGGGGGACCCAGCCATGACGGCCGCCCGCGTGGCTGCGTCCAGCGGCCCCAGCTGGCTGGACGGCGGCCGCACCAGCGTCCGCTCGGCGATCCCCGGAATGCCCTTGGCTTCCAGTAGCGAAGTCACCGCTTCACCCGTCCCGACATCGCGGATCGCCTCGTCGATCTTGAAGCGCGGGTTGGGCCGGTAGGTTTCGGCCGCCTTGGCCAGGTCCTTCTGGTCCTTCGCCGTGAAGGCCCGCAGCGCGTGCTGCACCCGGTTGCCCAGCTGCCCCAGAATGTTGTCGGGCACGTCAGCCGGGTTCTGCGTGATGAAGTAGACCCCCACCCCCTTCGACCGGATCAGCCGCGCCACCTGCTCCACCTTGGAAATCAATGCCTTCGGGGCGTCGGTGAACAGAAGATGCGCCTCGTCGAAGAAGAAGACGAGCTTTGGTTTGTCGGGATCGCCCACTTCAGGGAGCGCCTCGAACAGCTCGGACAGCAGCCACAACAGGAAGGTTGCGTACAGCCGGGGCGAGTTCATCAGCCGGTCCGCCGCGAGGATGCTGATCCGACCAGCGCCTGAAGGATCGACAGTCATCAGGTCGTTGAGATCCAGCGCCGGTTCCCCGAACAGCGACGCCCCGCCCTCATTCTCCAGCACCAGAAGCCGCCGCTGGATCGCGCCGACCGATTCCTTCGACACGAGGCCGAAGCGGCCCGAAATTGCCTCGGCGTTCTCGGCGACGAAGGTCAGAAGCGCCTGCAGGTCCTTCAGGTCCAGCAGCGGCAGCTCTTCTTCGTCCGACAGCCGGAAGGCGACGTTCAGCACGCCTTCCTGTGGCTCGGACAGTTCCAGCAGCCGCGACAAAAGGAGCGGCCCCATCTCGTCGACCGTCGCCCGGACAGGATGGCCCTTCTCGCCGAACAGGTCCCAGAAAATCACCGGAAAGCCGCGGTACTGCAGGTCCAGCCCGATCTGCGCCGAGCGCTTGGTGAAAGCCTCGTGCAGCTTGTGCGTAGGCGAACCCGACGCCGCCAGCCCCGCCAGATCGCCCTTCACATCGGCCATGAACACCGGGACGCCCGCCGCCGAAAAGCCTTCGGCCAGGATCTGCAGCGTCACCGTCTTCCCGGTCCCCGTTGCCCCGGCGATCAGCCCGTGCCGGTTGCCGTACTTCAACAGCAGCTGTTGTGGCAGGCCATAGCCCTCGCCGCCGCCGCCCACGAAAATGCTGTCCACCACGCCTGCCTGATCCGCCACTTTCGCCTCTCACAACCCAAGGTTGAAGGACCCTGCTTGTCAGGATCCCGATACTCACCGCAGCAAACATACATCGTTAACCCCAATCTGCCAGACTGAACTGGTCAGACCGCGGCTATCCCCGTGGAATGATGGTGACTTCCTCCCTGTTGACTGGCCGCGCCCTTGAAAAGGCGCGGTTTTTTTCTGTCGCGTTCCACAAAAGAACCCGTTGACGGCCAGACTTTTCCACCGTAGCGTCCGTTTCCATGAAGTCGGCCAGTCCGACAGGGAGCAAAAAAATAGATCCGAAAAGGGCCGGCCTCGCCGGCCCTTTTTCAATTTGATCCCCGTCACGGGCAGAACCGCGCCGGGCCATGTTTTTGGCACCTGACTCGGTTCCGGCAGCATGCTAGAGACCCCGCAGAAATCGACCGACCAAAGGAAATGTCGAAGATGGCAAAGACCACGAGCACGACACTCGCCCTCCTGCTTGCCCTGGCAGCGGCCCCGCTTGCGGCGCAGACGACCGAGGCCCCGGCCGAAGGCGAAGGCACCGTTGCGGCGGATGCACCGACCGGCGACAATCTGGCGTTGGGTCAGGAAGTGGGCGCCGCGGACGGCCCTGGCAGCAACTACACCGCCGCGACTTTCGAGGCTTGGGAACAGCGCTGCGTGCGCACCGAATCCGGCGTCGATCCCTGCCAGCTTTACGTCCTTCTGAAGGACAAGGAAGGCAACTCGGTCGCCGAGTTCACCATGTTCAACCTGCCCAAGGGCTCGGAAGGGCCGGCTGTGGCGGGGGCGACCTTCATCGCACCGCTGGAAACCCTGCTGACCGCCGGGATGCTCTTGCAGATCGACGCGGGCAAGCCCAAGGCCTACCCGTTCACCTTCTGCACCCAGATCGGTTGCGTCTCCCGGATCGGCTTTACCGCCGAAGAGATCGCCCAGATGAAACAGGGCGCGAATGCGCTGATCACCATCGTCCCCTTCGTCAATCCGGAGACCAAGGTCGAGCTGACCGTCTCGCTCAAGGGCTTCACCGCCGGGTTCGACGCGGTGGCCACGGCGAACGACGCGGCGGACGCGGCCGCAGCCGCCGCTGCCCCTGCCGAGGCGCCCGCTGCGCCCTGAGAGAACGGCCAAGGCCGGACCTCGGACATATCTTGGGAAAGGCCGGCCTTAGGGTCGGCCTTTTGCGTCACACGCGGCGGAAGGCCATGACCACGTTCAGCCCGCCAAAGGCAAAGGCGTTGGACAGAACGGCATCAACCCGAGCGCGGCGGGCGGCGTCGGGGATGATGTCCAAAGGGCAGTCCGGGTCGGCGGCCTGAAAGCCCAGCGTCGGCGGCAGGACCCCTTCGGTCAGCGCCTGCAGGCAGGCCATCGCCTCCAGCGCCCCGGTTGCCCCGATGGCATGGCCATGCATCGACTTGGTCGAGGAAACCGGCGGCGGCGCTGCCTCACCAAACACCTGCAGGATCGCGGCACTTTCGGCCCGGTCATTCGCCAGCGTCCCGGTGCCATGCGCGTTGATATAGCCCACCTCCGCCGGGGACAGCCCGGCATCCTCTAGCGCCAGCCGCATGGCCCTGACCGCGCCGTCCACCCCCGGGGCCACGATGTCGCCCGCATCCGCCGTCATGCCGACGCCCGCCACCTCGGCCAGGATAGCCGCCCCACGGGCGCGGGCATGCTCTTCCGCCTCGAAGACCAGAACCCCCGCCCCGTCGCCGATCACCATCCCCTTCCGCCCCAGCGAGAACGGCCGGCAGGCGTCAGGCGCCAGCACCCGCAGCCCCTCCCAGGCCTTCACGCCGCCAAAGCACAGCATCGCCTCGGCCCCGCCCGTCAGCATCACGTCCGCAGCACCCATCCGGATCTGCTGGAACGCGAGGCCCATCGCATGGTTCGCACTGGCGCAGGCCGAGGACACCGCCAGGACGGGCCCCGACAGCCCATGCCGGATCGACAGATGCGAGGCGGGCGCGTTGTGCATCAGCCGCGGAATGACCAGCGGCGAGACCCGATTCCGCCCTTCGGCAAAGACCGCGCGATAGCTGTCCTCCCAGGTCTGGATGCCGCCCGCCGCCGTCCCCAGGATCACCCCGCCCCGCGCGCCGATCCCGTCCGGTAGCCGCGCCATCGCCACCGCCTCGGCCCCGGCGACGAGGGCATATTGCGTGACGCGGTCCAGCAGCGGCAGGTCCTTCGCGGCAGAGCGGTCCTCAGGCTGCCAGTCGCGGACCTCGGCCCCGATGCGGATCGTCAGCCGGTCGGCATCACGAAACCCCAGCGGCCCGATCCCGCAGCGGCCCGCGCGAAACGCCGCAAAGGTGCCCGGCACGTCCGGTGCCAGCGCATTGACCGTGCCGATCCCGGTGACGACGACCCGCCTCATCCCGGTTTCCGGGCGATCAGCTCCTCGACCCCGCGCACGATGCTGGCGACCGAGGTGAAATCGAAATCCGGCCGATCGGGTTCATTGGCATTGAACGGCACCGCGATGTCGAACCGTTCCTCCAGCGCGAAGATCGCCTCGGCCTTGCCAAGGCTGTCCAGCCCCAGCGCATCGACCTCGGCATCCGGCGTGATCTCGGATGGCGCCAGCAACAGCTGCCGGGCCAGGATCGCGATCACTGCTGCCTGGATCTCGGCCCGCATCATTCGCTCTCCGGCGTGCCCGTGTCCGCCTCGCCCTTTTCCAGCGCCGCTACCCGGGCTGCCAGACGCGGCAGACGCCGCAGCGCCTTCTGCATCTCGACATGGGTTTCCATCTTCACCGCCGGATAGCCCAACAGCACCCGTCCTGCCGGGGCATTGGTGAAGATCTTCGTCGCCCCGCCGCAGATCACGTCATTGCCGACAAAGATGTTGTCGTTGACCCCGCACTGCCCGCCCATCACCACCCGGTCGCCGATCCGCGCCGACCCGGCAATGCCGACCTGCCCGCACAGAAGACAATCGCGACCGATCTGCACGTTGTGGCCGATGTGGACCAGGTTATCCAGCTTGGTCCCCGACCCGATCTGCGTATCCCGGATCGTGCCCCGGTCGATGCAGACGTTGGCGCCGATTTCCACGTCATCCCCGATGGTTACGGCCCCAAGTGAATGAATGCGCGTCCAGCTTTGATCCCGGATCTCCGCGCGCGAACCCAGCGTCTCGCGGATCTCTTCGACCCCCGACTTTTCCGGCGTGACAAAGCTAAAGCCGTCCGCCCCGATCACCGCGCCGGGCTGGCAGATGAACCGATCACCGATGGTGACCCGCGCGCCGATCCTGGCACCTTGCAGGATCAGCGCATTGGCCCCGATCTTTGCCCCTTCGGCAATCGACGCATGGCTTGCGATCCGGGCGCCTGGCCCGATCTGCGCCCCGGCGCCAATCACGACAAACGGCCCGATGGCCGCCCCGTCGCCCAAGGTCGCCAAAGGATCAACCACCGCCAGCGGATGCACGCCCGCAGCAATCGCCGGTCCAGGGTCCATCAACCGCGTCAGCCCCGCCATCGCCAGCCGCCCGCGCGGTGCGAAGATCGCGGCCTTCAGCCCCATCCCGCGCCAGTCCGCCCCCGGCCAGACGATCGCCGCCTGCGCCTGCCCCTTGGCGATCCCGTCGCCATAGCGCGGGTCCATCGCCAAAGCCAACTGGTCCGGCCCCGCCGCCGCAGGCTCGGCCGCGCCGCGCACGGTCAGCTCAAGCTCACCCTCCGCCTCGGCGCCAAGCGCCTTTGCGATGTTGCGGATCGTATGGCCCATGGCTCCCCCGGCTGCATCAGCCCACAGGGCTGAGTCAGTGCAAGCTCTAGCCCTGAACGCCCGCCAGTTCCACCCCGGCGGCCTGCAAGGCATCCCACAGCGCCGCATCCCGCCCATAGATGTCGCGGCGATAGCCGATGCGGCCCTTCGCGTCCGGATAGGCGGTGAAATAGACCAGGTGCACCGGCAGGACCTGCTTCAGCTTGACGGTGGTCTCGCGGCCGGTCTCCAGCGCCGCCTCGAACTCGGCCTCGGCATTGTCGGTCTGCCAGGACAAAAGCTCATGCGCGAGGTCGAACGGGTCCGCCACCCGGATGCAGCCGTGGCTGTAGGCGCGCACCTCGTGGTCGAACAGCGACTTCGACGGCGTGTCATGCAGGTAGATGTTGTAGGGGTTCGGGAACATGAACTTCACCTTCCCCAGCGCATTCCCGTCCGAGGGCGGCTGCCGCAAGCCGTAAGGAAAGGTACGGCCCGAATAGGCGGCAAAGTTCACCGACCCGCGCGACACCACCCGACCCCGGCCGTCGATCACCTGCAAGTGGCTGACAGCATTCGGGTTGTTCTGCAGAAGCGGCAGGTATTCGTTGACGATGATCGACCGCGGCACCCCCCAGGACGGGTTGATGACCATATGCTCCATCTCGTCCGAAAACTCAGGGGACCGCTGGTCGGGCACGTTCTTCCCGATCACCACCCGCGTCTCGAAGATGGTCTTGCCGCCGTCGATGATCCGGGCGCGGAAATCCGGCAGGTTGACCCAGACATGTTTGGTTTCACGGTCGATATGCATCCACCGCTCACGCTCCATCGCGACGATCACCGACTTCAGCCGCGCCTCGGGGCCGATGTTGATCTCGTCCAGAGTATAGGTATTCGCCACGCCATCTGCCGTCAGCCCGTGATTCAGCTGGAACCCGGTGACAGCGGCCTGCAGCACACGGTCGTAACTTGCGACCGAGGTGGGCGCGAGATAGCCCATCCGCATCAGCCGGTCGCGCAGCGCCACCACATCGGGACCGCTGTCCCCCGGCCCCAGCGCCTGTGCCGAAACCGGCTCTCCCCAGCCACCATCCGCAATCTGCGCCTCAAGCCCGAACTTGGCCTTCATCAACTGCAGATAGACGGTCGACTTCGGCTCCAGCCATTTCAGCACGGCGTCCGGATTGCCGTTGGCGATGCGGGTCAACAGGATCTTCGGGTCAATCGGGTCGATCTCGCGCAGGATGCCGCTGTCGACTTCCTTCGGCTCCAAGGCACCCGAGGTCATGTCATGCGCCCAGGCCAGATAGGCCTTGGTCATCTCGACCTCGACCCGGCCGCGGTCACCTTCGGTTTCGGCCGCCCGGAACTTGGCCACCAGCGTCGCCGCATCATAGCGCGCCGCCGGCAGGCCATGATCGGCCGCCGTGCCGATTGCGGTCAGGAAAGCCGCCCGCCGGGCTGCGTCATCAGAGCCGGTCCACAGCGTGTCATAGCCGGTTTCGCGGTACCACGCGGCCACCGCTTCGTCCGACGAGGCGGTTGCGGCCAGCGATTGGGTGAAGGCGGCGGTCTGGGCAAAGGCGGTCGAAGAAAAGGTCTGGACAATCACCAGAGACATGGGCGCAAGCCAGGACCGACCCCGCAGCCTGCGCGCAGCAAAGAAAGACATTCTACCCCCGATCTCAACAACTTGAAGCGGCTTTGCCATCCTTTCCCGGAACAGCGATCGTTGTCCATTCACAAAGCCGAAGACATGCGATTTGGCGGGAAGATTGTGTCGCAAGTGGCAACAGAAGGTTCCCGCAACGATGCATATCCACCACACCGGGCGGAATTTGTACGCGTTAAGCAGAAATTTGCCGATTCAGGTTGTGCTCTCCCCCGGATGGACAATCGGCGCTTGGGCTTCGAATCGACTTGTGCAATAAAGTCGCTGCACTTGGGGAAGAAGTGGCACGAGAGCTGCGTAACGGCAGTCGAAGACAGCACGGGGACAGACGTTAGAATGACGGACAATCGGCTTATGGGCGTTTCGCGCCGCGGTCTTCTTGGTGCCTTTGCTGCGACAGCGGTGATCGCGGCTCCGACCCTCACCAATGCTTTCGGCCTGTTGAAGGGCGCTGGCGACATCCGCAGAATCCGCATGTACTCGGGCCGCACCGGTGAGGCGATCGACACGATCTACTGGATCGAAGGCGAATACATCCCGGAAGTTGTCAAGGAACTCAATCACTTCATGCGCGACTGGCGGTCGGATGAGACCGTGAAGATGGACCTGCGCACGATCGACATCATGGCCGCTTCGCACCGCCTGATGGACGTGTCCGAACCCTACATGCTGCTGTCCGGCTACCGCTCGCCCGGGACGAACGCCATGCTGCGGTCCAAATCGCGCGGCGTTGCAAAGAACTCGCTGCACATGAAGGGCCAGGCTGCCGATCTTCGGCTGCAGTCGCGCTCGGTCGGGCAGATGGCAAAGGCCGCTGCCGCTTGCGCTTCGGGTGGGGTCGGCAAGTACTCCCGGTCGAACTTCGTCCACATGGACTGCGGCCCGGTCCGCAGCTGGGGCGGCTGAAAGCACTGCCAGTCTGAAACAGGGCGCCTCCGGGCGCCTTTTTCATTTGCAGTTTCCGGAACCGCCCTCGGCCACTCCCCTCGCCTCATGGCGAAAAGGAATTGGGGGGTGAAAGGAAGTCAGCCCAGCGGCCCGGCCTCCGGGTCATCCTGATCGCCCTGCCCGGCCCCGCCTTCGACCTGACGGCCCCGGAACCCCATCGCGACCACGAACTTCTCGGAACTGTCGGCCCGGCTGGCGGCAGGCTTCACGTTCGCCACCTTCTTGAAGTTCTTCTTCAGCATCAGCTGCATCTCGTGCTCCGCCCCGCCGGCCAGCACCTTGGCGACGAAGGTCCCGTCATCCTCCAGGACGTCGAAGGCAAAGGCCAGCGCCGCCTCGACGAGGGCGACGATCCGCAAGTGATCGGTCCCCTTGTGACCGCTCGCCGCTGCCGCCATGTCCGACATCACCACATCGGCCCGCCCGCCCAGCCAGCCCTTCACCTTCTCGTCCGCATCCTCGGCCAGGAAATCCAGCTGGTGGATCTCCGCGCCCGAGATCGCCTCGACCTCCTGCAGGTCAACCCCCAGCACAAAGCCCACCGGCTTTTTCGGGTTCTGACCCAGCGCGTTCACCCGCGTCACGGCGATCTGGCACCAGCCACCGGGCGCGCAGCCAAGGTCCACCACCCGGGCGCCCGGGCGAAGGAAGCCGTACTTGTCGTCCAGCTCTGAAATCTTGTAGGCCGCCCGCCCCCGGAAGCCTTCCTTTTTCGCGCGGATCACATAGGGGTCGTTCAGCTGCCGCTCCAGCCACAGCGTCGAGGACAGCTTGCGCCCCTTCGCGGTCTTGACCCGCACCCGCAGCTCCCGCTGTCCGCGCCCCGAGGTTGGCTTCTCGTTCATGTGTATGGTCCGTCTTCCAGCACGCCGTCCGCGCTCATCTGCGCATAAAGAAGGCCCTCCCTAAGCCCCCTGTCGGCCACCGACAAGCGGTCCGTCGGCCAGATCCGCATCAAGGCCTGCAGGATCGCCGCCCCCGACATGATCAGCGCATGCCGGTCGCGCCCGATCCGCGGGTCGGTCCGCCGCCCTTCCGGCCCCAGCGCCAGATATTCCCGGATCACCAAGTCGATCTGGTCGGAGGTCATCTGCAGCCCGTCGACCTTGGTCCGGTCATAGCGTTTCAGGTTGAGGAAGCTGGCCGCCACTGTCGTGACCGTGCCGCTGGTGCCGATGATCTGGAACCCCAGCCGGGGGTTGTTCGCGTTGTAGGGGCTGAAGTTCGACAGGTTCTCCTCGAAGAACCAGCTCATCAGCGCGAACCGCGCCGCGTCGTCGTCGACGTCGATGAACTGATCCTTCAGCGTCGCCACCCCCAGGGGCACCGAGATCCAGTCCACCACCCGCGCCACCGCGCCTTCGCCCTGCGCGTCAAACCCCATGTGCAGCCGCATGATCGCCTTCGGCCGGTCAACGGGGGCCACGGCAGACAGGTCGATCCAGACAAGTTCCGTGGACCCGCCGCCGATATCGACCACCAGCAACTGTTCCGTCGACGGATTGACCAGCGGCGCGCAGGAAATGACCGCCAGCCGCGCCTCTTCTTCCGGGGCGATGATCTCCAGTGCCAGCCCGGTTTCGCGCCGCACCTGCCGGATGAAGTCCTTCGCGTTCCGCGCGCGCCTGCAAGCCTCGGTTGCGACCAGCCGCATCCGGCGGACGCCGTGCTTTTCGATCTTCTTCTCGCAGATTCGCAGCGCCTGGATCGTCCGGCCCATTGACGACCGCGACAACCGGCCCGAGGCCTCCAGCCCCACGCCAAGCTGCACCGATTTGGAAAAGCTGTCGATGATCGAAAACTGACTGCCCAGGGGCTGGGCAATCAGCATTCGGCAACTGTTCGTTCCAAGATCAAGCGCCGCATACAGCGGCACCGACCCCGGGTCGGATAGGGCTGACGGCACATCCGCGCGGGAAACAGGCCCCAATTTGGTCTCGGGCGTCTCGACCTGCGCATCAGTCGCGTCCGCCCTATGGGGACGCTCGGGCGTCATGACCGCCCTCCATCTGTGGTTGGGGTCAGGGTAATGGGCTTCCCCGGCCCGTGCAAGCGCGCATCGCGAAGGGCCCGCCCGGCTTTCGGAAGGCTCATGATCTGGATGAAGATTTTTCCAGAACGACCCCGTCGCCGCCGAAGTCACCCTGTGCTATCCCGCAGCGGTGGTGGCGCGGGTCGCATCCCGCTTCCGCCATGTCGAAAACCGACATCGATTGTCGGAAGGCGACGACTATCAACAGGGTCAACACGGGCAGAGGAATCACAGCATCATGGCCGAAGTTACCGTCGTCTTCTGGCGCGACATCCCGGCCCAGGTCATCGTCGGCAAGGGCCGTCGCGGGTCCAAGGTCCAGCTGACCGAACGTTTCGAACAGGCCATCGACCGCTGCGCGATGAAGATCGGCGCCAAGGACGCGGACGCCTATCTTGCCGAATGGCGCAAAGTCGTCGTCGCCGACCTGGACGGCGAACCCGACACCATCGCCGCCGACTATGCTGCAAAGCTGGAAGCCGAATTCGACACTGCCCGCATCAAGACCCTGATCGACGCCGAAGGCTGGGCCAAGGCCTGACGCCCCAATGACCCCGCCCAAGCCTGCCACCCTCAAGGAGACCGTGATGGCCCTGTTCAATTTCCGCCGCAAGGAAGACACCGCGCCCGCCACCGGGTCGCTGGAGGCCTTCCTCAGGGGCTACTCCATCGAGGTCATGCCCCGCACCGCCGAAAAGGTGGAAAGCTTCCGCGACATCCTGCCCACCGGCACCCGCGTCTACATCGCCCATATCGAAACTCCGATCGAGGACATGGTCGCCACCGCCGCGCGCATCAAGCGCGAGGGCTATGAGCCGATGCCGCATTTCCCGGCGCGCATCATCAAGGACAAGGCCACGCTGCAGGACTGGGTCGCCCGGTACAAGGACGTGGGCGTGAAGCAGGGCCTGATCCTGGCCGGCAACCCCGCCGCCCAGGTCGGTGATTTCTCTTCTTCGATGGAGCTTCTGGAATCCGGGGCCTTCACCGGCTTCGACCGCCTCCACGTCGCGGGCCACCCCGAGGGCAACAAGGACATCGACCCCGATGGCTCCGACCGCATGGTGATGGAAGCCGCCCGCTGGAAATCCGCCTTCACTGAGCGCACCGACGCGCAGATGGCGATGGCCACCCAGTTCTGCTTCGAGGCCCAGCCCGTCATTGACTGGGTGAACCGCCTGCAGGCCGAAGGCATCAAGCTGCCGGTCCACATCGGCATTGCCGGGCCCGCAAAGCTGCAGACCCTGATCAAGTTCGCCATCGCCTGCGGCGTGGGGCCAAGCCTCCGCGTCCTGCAAAAGCGCGCGATGGACGTGACCAAGCTTCTCCTGCCCTATGAACCGACCGAAGTCCTGGAAGCACTCGCCGCCCACAAGGCCGCGAACCCCGGTTTCGGCATCGAGCAGGTCCACTTCTTCCCCCTCGGCGGCATCAAGACCAATGCCACCTGGGTCACCGAACACGGCGGCGCCTCGGGCGTTCCGGCCTCTGCCACCGCTTAAGAGAAAGCTTCAAGAATGACCCGTACTGTCGTTGAATCCAAAACGAAAACCGTCATCATCGGTTTTGACGAGCCCTTCTGCGTGATCGGCGAACGCATCAACCCCACGGGCCGCAAGAAGCTGGCGGCGGAACTTGAAGCCGGGAATTTCGAGACCGTCATCAGGGACGCCCTCGAACAGGTCGCATGCGGGGCGACGGTGCTGGATGTGAACTCCGGTGCGGTCTTCACCAACATGATGGCCAAGGACCCACGCTACGCCGACAACAACTTCGTCGAACCGCCGCTGATGAAGGCGCTGATCGAGATCATCCAGCAGACTGTCGACGTCCCCCTCTGCATCGACTCGTCCGTTCCTGGCGCGCTTGAGGCGGGCCTCCAGACCTGCGAAGGCCGCCCGCTCCTGAACTCGGTCACCGGGGAAGAGGAACGCCTCGAACTCGTCCTGCCACTGGTCAAGAAATACAACGTCCCGGTCGTCGCCATCTCGAACGACGACACCGGCATCTCGCCCGATCCCGACGTCCGCTTTGCCGTGGCCAAGAAGATCGTCGAACGCGCCGCCGATTTCGGCATCCCCGCGCATGACATCGTCGTCGACCCGCTGGTGATGCCCGTGGGTGCCATGGCCAGCGCGGGCCAGCAGGTCTTTACCCTTGTCCGCCGCTTGCGGGAAGAACTGGGCGTCAACACCACCTGCGGCGCGTCGAACATCAGCTTCGGCCTGCCCCATCGCCACGGCATCAACGGGGCCTTCCTGCCGATGGCCATTGGTGCCGGCATGACCAGCGCCATCATGAACCCCGTCCGCCAGCAGGAGATGGAGGCAATCCGCGCCGCCAACTTCCTGATGAACCACGACGCGAACGGCGGCGAATGGATCCGCTTCGCCAAGGTGCTGGAAGCCGTCGAAGGCGGTCTGACCTTCGCCGAAGCCTCCGCCGCCGCCTCCCAGGCCGCCGGTGGCCGCCGCGGCGGTCGTCGCGGTCGGGCATAAGCCAACCGGGCTGCCCCAAACCGGGCAGCCCCCCCTTCGCGCTTTCATCTGTTCGAAAATATCCCCGCCGGAGGCACATCCGAGCGGTTTTGTGCCCTTTCGCAAAACCGCGAGACAAAAGCCTCGCGCGGAACGCGCTCATTCTGAAAACTGCGCCGATGAAGGCGCCGGAAGGACGGAAGATGGCACGATTCGTCTGCAGCATGAACGTCTCGCTCGACGGCTATGTCGACCATGACAAGATGACCCCCGACCCTGACGTCTTCCGCTTCTGGACCGAGGCCGTGCAGCGGACCCCGAACGTCCTCTACGGCCGCAAGATCTATGACCTGATGCGCTATTGGGAGCCGGACCAGCCGCACTGGGGCGAAGCCGAACACACCTTCGCCAAGGCCTGGCGGGCGCAGCACAAATGGGTCGTCTCGCAGACCCTGTCCGAGGTTGGGCCGAACGCCACCCTGATCGCCACCGACATCGAGGCGACCCTGCGTGACCTCAAGACCCGCCTGCCAGGCCAGGTCGATGTGTCGGGCACGCTACTGGTGCAAAGCCTGTCCGACTGGGGCCTGATGGACGAATACCAGCTTGTCCTCCACCCCATAGCCCTCGGCTCCGGCAAGCCCTTCTTCGCCGGCCCCCGCCCGGCCCTGCACCTCAAAGCCAGCGACCGGATCGGGGCGGAAGCAATACGGCTGACCTACACCCTCGCCTGATGCCCCTTCACCATTGCGTCAGCCCGACCTTCTGCCGTTGAACCCGCCCCCCAACCTTGGCACCCTCTGACCATGCGTTCCGGATGCGCCCCTTTGAAGCTGCCATGCCTTGCGCTCGTCCTCGTCGCGGCCCTCCCGGCCACGCCGCCACAGGCACAGACCCTCCTCAACCCCGGCACCGCGGTGGAAACCGGCTACGAGATCGCCGCCGCCGCCCTTGCCAACGCCCTTGTCGCGTCTCGCGATGCGGCCTGGGCGAAGGGCACTGAACCCATGCCAGCCCATATCCGCGAGGCCCTCCTCGCCTGGTATCCCGCCGAGCTTCTGGACAGCGTCGAATACCGCACCGGGATCGACGAGGACGCCACGGTCCAGTCGCTGTCGATGCGCTATGGCGAGGCGACCGCCGTTACCACCATCGACACGATCATCTTCGCGCATGCCTGGGACGCGGAAAACAACGTGGCGCTCTGGGCGCATGAGGTGAAGCACGTTGAACAGTTTCAACGTTGGGGCCTGATGGACTTCGCCCGCCGTTATGTCCGCGACCATGCGGCGGTCGAGGCCGAGGCCTATGCCATTGGCGATGCGGCAAAGGCAATCTATGGCGGGGGCTAAAACCTACGGGCGCAGTTCAGACACCATCTGAATCCCGTCCATCAGGCTATTGATTTCCCTGAAACAATCAGACGCTCGGAACCGCCCGCCTCACTCCTCCGGAGGAGGGCTCAACCGGATGAACGGAAACTCCACCTCGCCGAACCGCCCCATTTCTACCCGGGTCGACATCGCTCCGGCGCTGCAGGTGTAGGCGACCGACCCCTCGTCCCCGCCCCCCGGCGGCCCGAACAGTGCGACCGTGCCGCTGTACCCCGGCCCCTCCACCGCAGCGTCCGCCACGGTCCCCTCGGTCAGGTCCGCACAGCCCGCCAGCCGCCCCGGCCCCAGGATCGACCAGCGCCCTGCCGAACGCCCCGCCGTGCCAACCACATCGACCGTGGTCGGCCCCTCGTCGTCCACCGTGGTCGTCTGAAAGTCGATCGGCACGTCCGAGGTGACAAAGGTCCCGTCCTCGTTGACCTGCAGGTAGATCGACCCCATCGCGTTTCGCGTAAGTGGAGCCCCGGCCCGCCGCAGCATCTCCAGCAGGGGACGCGTGTCGCCCTCCCAGTTGCCCACCATGCAGCGGTCGATCTCGGTCGAGCCCTGGCAGGGCGTGCACGCCGCCAGCCTTTGCGCCCGCAGCGTCACCTCGCGCGGGGCGTCCCCGGTGTCCATCGCGACAAAGCGCAGTTCACGCTCGGCTCCGTCGCGCGTGTCCATCTCGGGCCGCCAACCATCCTGCCAGTCGAACTCCGACGCGAGACGGCTCGACAGGTTGGCCTCGCTCAGGCGGTTCTCCCAGCGCCCGCATTCATACTCGGCCATGCCGGGGATCACCGCGAAGGGCTCGAAAGTCATCCGCTGGGTCCCGGTCGCCTCGATGAACCGGTATTCGATGGGAAACCGCCCTTGCAGACCCAGCGGCTGGTCATGCGGATGCAGGATCGCCTCGTCGACAAAGGCCTCGGCGAAGTGCAGCCATTGTTCATCTGACAGGGCATCACGCATTGCCGCGCGCTGGCCATCCGCGCCGCCCACACCCGACATTCCGGCAAGGAACGGCATCAACCCGCCAATATCGCGGTGCTGGATCAGCCAATAGAAGAAAATCGCCGCTTCATAGCTCATCTCGTAAAGCGGGGTCCGGGCAGAGACGGCGGCATTGAAATCCGCCCCTCGCTCGGCCGTGCCCCGGCTATTGGCAATCGCATAGGCGGCAAAGGCCTCGGCCGAGCCTTCGATCCACCAGTCCCCCCCGGCGCCCAGCGTCGCCATCTGGTCGGGGCTGAAGGTGGCATATTGCACGCAATGGAACAGCTCATGCGCCAGCGTTGTGGGGAAGTCCTCGGTCACCCCGCCCGCCCCCCACAGGAACAGCGTCGTCCGGCATTCGCTGGCCACGCGGTCCATCGGGTCCCAGGCCTGCGCCAGAACGGACCGCGCATCCGGGTCGCGGGTGGCTTCGGGGGCAAACTGGTCGGCCAGAAGCAGGATCGTCACATCGCCGATCCGGTAGGTGCCAAGTGCCGGAAGCGCCGCCGTCGCCTCGCGCGCCGCCGCTTCGGCTGCCGCCACCGTGCCCGGCTGGAAGGCCCAATCGGCATTCAGGTCGGCAATCCCGCGCACGATCTTCTCACCGCCGGGCGTCGGGATGGTGAACCGGAAGACCTCGGCGCAGGTCAGGTCCTCGACCCCCGCCACCTCGAACGAGGCGATATAGCCCTCCGCCATGCAGTCCGGCACCTGGGCCTGCGCAGAAGCCGCGATGCAAAGGAATGCCGCTACCAAGGCCCATAGTCTCATGTCGCCCTCCAACCGCCTTTTGCGCAGTATCGCATGACCCCGCACCACGGACCTACGGGTTTTTCCTGGCACAATCGGTCCGGGCCGCCTCAGCGACGTCGGTTAACGCTACTCTAACGCCCGCGACCAACCCATTGATTTTAAATGCATCGAAAACCTGTCCACCGTGGACACCTACCCCGCCACCGCCCGCAAGGACGCAGCCCTTGCGCGGGGAACCCGGTCCACCTCGACGCAGGTGAAGACGTGGAGCGTGTCCAGCTCCCGATCCACCACCGCATGATCCGACACCCAGCCCCCCATCCCCAGATAGGTCCGCAACAGGGGCGGCAGACCTGCCAGCGCCGCCCTCCGGTCCAGCAAGGGCCCGGCCAGCCCGGGATACTCCACCACCTCCGCAGCCATTCGCCCCGGCAGATGCTCCGCAGGTCCCACGAACTCGGCTGCCAGAAGGGAAAGCCCCGCCCGGTGGGCCTCCCACCCGGCCCCGCGAAAGCTGGAGCAGCCGACCAGCAGCCCCGCCTGCCCCTCATCCACGATCCGGGTCATCGCCCCCCAGGCCAGCCGCAGCACATCCGGATGCACCCCGCCGGGAGCGACACAGAACCGCCCCATCTCGGCAATCGGCCGGGCATAGCCCGACAAGGGCCCCACATCGTAGAACCGCGCCGCATAGCCCTGCGCCAGCCCCGCCCCCCAGCCGAACAGCATCACCCGGAAATAGGCCAGCATCCCGGCCTCGCCCTCGACCATCACATGCGCCGACAATGCGTCCTGCGCATCCTCCTCTTCCCCGGTCACGCGCGGGAAAGCAGCCCGTCGGAACGCCATCACCCGCGCCATGTCCGCCGCCCCCTGGGCCAGCCGCGCGATCAACTTGCCTTTACGGATCGGCTCCACGGCTTTCCTCCAGGCCCCCGACACCCTACATTCGGTGACCAAAGGAGACCCGCATGGACAAGATCGTCAAGTCAGATACCGAGTGGCAGGCCCAACTGTCCGACCTCGCCTACAAGGTCACCCGGAAACACGGCACCGAACGGGCCTTCACCCACGACGACTTTCCGAAGGACCCCGGCACCTACCGCTGCATCTGCTGCGATGCGCCCCTGTTCGATCAGGCGACCAAGTTCGACTCTGGCACTGGCTGGCCCAGCTTTTACGCCCCCCTCGACGGCGAAATGGTGGGCGAGCAGTCCGACAACAGCTGGTTCATGCGCCGGACCGAAGTGCACTGCAACCGCTGCGACGCACATCTTGGCCACGTCTTCCCGGACGGCCCGAAACCCACGGGCCTGCGCTACTGCATCAACGGGGTCGCGCTGACCTTCGATCCGAAGGACTGAACCAGCGGCTCACGCCTCCTTGGAGATCACTCTCCGAGGAGGTCGCCGGCCTGCAGCCGCCCAAAGCTGCCCAGGATCTGCTGGATGAACGACAGCCCCTTGACGTTGGGCTCGGTCACCCGGCGCGAGATTTCGACCACACGGCCGTCCTCCAGACCATAGCGGGCGACGTTTTCGACGACGCCGCTTTCCGTGAAGGTCACTGCCAGCACCTGACGGTCGATCTCTTTCGGCTCGCGCGGGCCGACCAGCTTGTAGCGGCTTTGCACGTAGAACCAGCCGACGTCGTTCAGAAGGCCCGAAGTCGAGGGGCGTCCAATCTTCTCGCCGACGGTTTCTCGGGTGTCCTTGCCGACCTCGACCAGGGCAAGGTCTTCCTCGGCGGGGACATAGCCATGGTTGCGGTAGACGGCCGAGCAGGCGGTGACCGCAGCCAGAAGGACCAGCATCAGCCCCTGCCTGCGCGCATGCTGGCAGGCCGCTAGGACCGACCGCGCCAACCGGATATCTGCCATGCCTGCCCTCACGCCCGCTGAAACGCCGTAGTTCGACGCGGGTTCTTCAAAACCCTTGGGCTTCGGGATAACAGACTATGAGCCTATTGTTCAAGAATGGAACGCCGTACTCTGCGGCTCTGCCCCGAAAGCCGCCTCTTTGGTCGCACCCGTTTCAGGTCCGACCCCAGCCGCAAAGGCCCGACCGATGACCGACACCACCCCCTCGCGACCCAGCCAGTTTCGCTCCGGCGCGCTTAGCCAGCGCAAGCCGACGCGGTTTTCCTACAAACCCGACGCCACAGAGCGGGTCGCCTTGGCGGCCGACCTTGGGCTTATCGGGCTTTATGCGCTGGAGCTGACCGGCGAGATTCGGCCTGCGGGTCGTGAGGAGATGGTGCTGGAGGCAAAGCTTGTCGCCCGCGTGGATCAGGCTTGCAGCGTCACGCTGGTGCCGGTTGCGGCCCAAGTCGACGAACCGGTGCTGCGCCGCTATGTCGCCGGCCTTACCCTGCCGGACGGCGAAGAGGTGGAGATGCCCGAGGATGACAGTGTCGAGCCGCTGCCCGAGGTGATTGACCTGGCCGAAATCGCCGCCGAGGCACTGGCCCTGGCGCTCCCGCTGTATCCCCGCGCGCCGGGGGCGGAGTTCGGCCAGGCGGCCCATGCCGCCGAGGGTGTGACGCCGCTGTCCGACGCTGATCTGAAGCCGTTTGCCGGCCTTCAGGGACTGGCTGCGAAGCTTGCTGCGAAGGGCGAACCGGGTGCGGACGGGGCTTGAGTGAACTCCCGCGCAACCCCGCTCTGCGCCTGCGAAAAGGGGCTTGCGCCGCCCCGAAATCCGAGTATGTTCCGCGCCTCATTCAAGCTGTGAAGCAGCATCCGTCAACTATTGCCCATCGGGCGGTTAGGATGCTGACTCGCAAAGGAAATCCGGGGCATGTCCCCACTGCCCAAAGGTTGAGACATGGCTGTCCCGCAGAACCGCACCACGAAATCCCGCCGCAACATGCGCCGCGCGCATGACGCGCTGGTTGCCGCCAATCCGAACGAATGCGCCAACTGCGGCGAGCTGAAGCGTCCGCATCACGTGTGCAGCGCGTGCGGCCACTACGATTCGCGCGAAGTCGTTTCGATGGCGCGGGAAGTCGATCTGGACGAAGACGCGGCGTAAGCCGCGCTTTTCGCGCCCGACCGATGGCACTCGGACCAGAGTCTGCGTCTGCCCCGGCCTCCGAGCGCGTTGTCATTTCAGTTGACGCCATGGGTGGCGATCGCGGGCCGGCAGCCGTTGTTGCCGGCCTGATCGACTCATTGGCCCGGCGTCCACGGATGGATGCGATCCTGCATGGCGACGAAGCCGTGCTGCGGCCTCTGCTCGCCCGGCATCCCGATCTGGCTACCCGCATCACGCTGCGTCACGCCGAACGCGTGGTGAAGATGGAGGACAAGCCCGCCCAGGTCATGCGACATGGGCAGGGCACCTCGATGTTCTCGACAATCGACGCAGTGAAGGATGGCGAGGCGGCAGCGGCCGTCTCTTGCGGCAACACCGGTGCGCTGATGGCGGTGTCGATGCTGCGCCTGCGCAAGTTGCCGGGCCTCAACCGTCCGGCCATCGCAAGCCTGTTCCCGACCCCCACCCCCGGCAAGATGAACGTCATGCTGGACATGGGCGCCGACGTGAAGGCCGATGCGACCGACCTTCTGCAATACGCCTTCATGGGCGCGTCCTATGCCCGCAACGGGCTGTCGATCACCCGCCCCCGCGTCGGTTTGTTGAACGTCGGCACCGAGGAACACAAGGGCCGCGCCGAACTGCAGGAAGCCCATAGATTGCTTGCCCACAGCGCCGAGGCGGGCAGCTTCGACTTTGTCGGCTTTGTCGAGGGCACCGATATCCTGTCCGACCGGGTCGACGTGATCGTGACCGACGGCTTCACCGGCAACGTGGCACTCAAGGCCATCGAAGGCACCGCGCGGCTGGTGGGCGATCTCTTGAAGCACAGCCTGACCTCGACGCTGATGGCCAAACTTGGCGCGCTTTTGGGTCGCGGGGCGCTGAAGCGGCTGCAGATGCGCATCGACCCGCGCCGGGTGAACGGCGGGGTGTTCCTTGGGGTGAACGGCACCGTGGTCAAATCGCACGGCTCCGCCGATGCCACAGGGGTCGCTGCAGCGATCGGACTGGCCTACCAACTGGCACAGGTCCGTTTCCTGGAACGCCTTGCAGCGCGGGTTGCATCCGCCGAAGCCGCGGGGCAGGATGCCGCCCGTGTGGAGGCTGACCGTCACGAAGCGGGGCCAGGGACCGGAGGCAATCCGACCGAATGACGATACGCGCCGCAGTCAGGGGCGTCGGGCATTATCTGCCCGATCGTGTCGTCCCCAATGCAGAATTCGAAGCCATCGTCGAAACCTCGGACGAATGGATCAGGTCACGTTCGGGCATCGAACGCCGCCATTTCGCCGCCGACGGCCAGATGACCAGCGATCTTGCGACGCGCGCGGCCACCGCCGCTCTGGCCGATGCCGGGATCGCCGCCGACCAGATCGACGCGATCATCGTCGCGACCTCCACCCCCGACCTTACCTTCCCCTCGGTCGCCACGATGGTGCAAGCCGCCCTTGGGCTCACCAAGGGCTACGCCTTCGACGTCCAGGCCGTCTGCGCAGGATTCGTCTTTGCCCTGGCCAATGCCAACGCGCTGATCCTCTCGGGCCAGGCGAACCGGGTGCTGGTGATCGGCGCCGAGACCTTCTCGCGCCTGATGAACTGGAAGGACCGTGGCACCTGTGTCCTCTTCGGCGACGGGGCGGGCGCGGTGGTGCTGGAGGCAACCGAAGGCACCGGAACCACGGCCGACCGCGGTATACTTGCGACCGACCTCAACTCGGACGGGCGCTACAAGGACATCCTTTATGTCGATGGTGGCACCTCGACCGGGACCACCGGGCACCTGGTGATGGAAGGCAAGGAAGTCTTCCGCCATGCCATTGAAAAGCTTGCCGAAACCGCCCACACCGCGTTGGACAAGGCGGGCCTGACCAGCGACGATGTCGACTGGATCGTGCCGCATCAGGCCAATATCCGCATCATCGAAGGCACCGCGAAACGCATGCAGGTCTCGATGGACCGCGTCGTCGTCACCGTGCAGGACCACGGCAACACCTCGGCCGCCTCGATCCCGCTGGCGCTGTCGGTGGGCAAGGCCCGCGGCCAGATCAAGCCCGGCGATCTTCTGGTGATGGAGGCGATCGGCGGCGGCCTTGCCTGGGGATCGGTCGTTCTGCGCTGGTAAGCGCCTTTAACACCGCTTCCCAAGTGGTTGATATTGACTCGTAAATCCATCCGGCCCATCCTCGCCCGATAAATCTCGTGGGGGGATGCGATGAGCGAGAAGACACTGACCCGGATGGACCTCAGCGAAGCCGTCTTTCGCGAAGTCGGTCTCAGCCGCAACGAATCTGCCAATCTCGTCGAGGCGGTCCTGCAACACATGTCGGATGCGCTGTCCTCGGGTGAGACGGTGAAGATCTCGTCCTTCGGCACCTTCTCGGTCCGGTCCAAGACCGCCCGCGTCGGCCGCAACCCGAAAACCGGCGAAGAGGTTCCGATTTCCCCGCGCCGCGTCCTGACCTTCCGCCCCTCGCACCTGATGAAGGACCGCGTGGCCGCCGGCAAGAAGCGCTGAGAGGGGTCTAGCGGGTGGACAAGTCGCCGGACGCCTTTCGCACGATCAGCGAGGTTGCCGACCATCTCGACACGCCTGCGCATGTGCTGCGGTTCTGGGAAAGCCGGTTTCCGCAGATCAAGCCGGTCAAGCGGGCGGGCGGGCGGCGGTACTACCGTCCTTCGGATGTCGCCCTTCTGACCGGGATCAAGCGGCTTTTGCACGATGAAGGCCTGACGATTCGCGGCGTGCAGAAAATCCTGCGCGACCACGGGGTGCGGCAGGTCGCGGGCCTGACCGATGACAGCGTGACCCTGGGCGACCTTGCCGGCGCAGCCACCGCGTCGCCCCGGGTCGCAGACAATGCGCCGGACGCAGATGATTTCGACCCGGTCGGCGATGCCGGTGACCTTGCGGTGGATGAGTTTGAGGCGCCGGCGGAACGCCCGGTTTCGGCGCAGCCGCCGATGCAACCTGCGACCGCCCCCGCCCCTTCGGCGCAATCCGGCCTGCCGCTCTTCGATGCGCCGCCGCCGATGGCCGCCCCGCGCAAGCCGACCTTTCGCGACGATGCCACTTTTGCCAGTCTGATCAGAGCATTGCCGCGCGGCTCGGTGCAGGCCCACCAGCCCGAACTGTCGGGAATCGCACTGCGCCTGCGCACCTTGCGCGCGCGTCTGGCCGCCCGCGCCGATGGGACCGGCGACTGAACCCGTCATGCGCTTTCCTGCTTGCACCGGCCCGGTAGCGCAGCCTGGTTAGCGCGTCCGTCTGGGGGGCGGGAGGTCGAGAGTTCGAATCTCTCCGGCCCGACCATCGAAAACCCGCCCGCCTGCCACCCGGCAGTGCGGGCGGTTTCATATCTGGCAGGTCCGCGGACCGGCGTGGGGGATAGGCGATGACATCCGGAGTTCTGCCCGCACAGACCCTGCGCCGCCTGATCGCGGACGGAGCCCTGTCCGCAAGCCCCGCAATCCGCGACGACCAACTACAGCCCGCCAGCCTTGATTTGCGCCTTGGCCCGGTCGCCTATCGGGTCCGCGCCTCGTTCCTGGCCGGGCATGGTCGGACCGTGGAAGACCGGCTTAACGAGTTCACCATGCACGAGGTCCGCCTTGATGGCGGTGCCGTGCTGGAAAAGAACTGCGTCTATGTGATTCCACTGGCCGAACGGCTTGCCCTGCCGCCGGGTGTGACTGCGGTCGCCAATGCCAAAAGCTCCTCCGGCCGCCTTGACCTGCTGACCCGGACCATCACCGACGGCGGCACGGAATTCGACCGCATTCCCGAAGCTTACACCGGCCCCCTCTATGCCGAGGTCTGCCCGCGCAGCTTTTCGGTCCTGGTCCGCGAAGGCCAGCGCCTGAACCAGATTCGCTTTCGCCAGGGCCAGGCGGTCCTGTCTGACGCAGAACTGAGCACTCTCCACGCGGTCGACCCGCTGGTCTCGGGCGAGGCGGTGATCTCTGAAGGTCTTGGGTTCTCGGTTGACCTGAAACCCGCCAAGGGCACGCTGGTCGGCTACCGCGCCAAGCCCCACACCGGCGTCGTCGATCTGGACCGCATTGGCCACTACCCGGCGCGCGACTTCTGGGAAGAACTGCATTCGGAAGACGGCCAGATCATCCTGGACCCCGGCGCCTTCTACATCCTCGTCAGCCGCGAGGCGGTGACGATCCCGCCCGACTACGCCGCCGAAATGGCACCCTATCTTGCCATGGTGGGCGAATTTCGCGTGCATTACGCAGGGTTCTTCGACCCCGGCTTTGGCCATGCCGCCGCTGGTGGGGCCGGATCGCGCGGGGTGCTGGAAGTGCGCTGCCACGAAGCCCCCTTCGTCCTGGAACACGGTCAGGTCGTCGGGCGGCTGGTCTACGAACGGATGTCCGAACGACCCGAGACGCTGTACGGCGCGGGGATCGCCTCGAATTACCAGGGCCAGGGCCTGAAGCTTGCCAAACAGTTCCGCTAGAGCCTGACAGCGTTTAGGTGCTACTTTCTCCCGCAGGAACCGGGAGGGGCCGCCGATGCGGCAGTCACGCTTTCAGGCTCTGGTTGCTGGGATCGCGGCCGTTCTGACCGCCCTGCCCGCCTTTGCCAATCGCCTGACGTTCGAGGTCTGGCCCGATGCCTCGCCCGATCATGTGGTCTCTTGCACCTTTGCGGTGACCGACGGCTGGATCAGCCTGGTGCAGGTCACGGGTGCGGGAATGCCCGGATCGGAGCCGATGCGCTGGCGGGCGTCTTCGGCTGAGGTCGACGCCGTTTCCTCCGGATTGCAGGCCCTGGTCGGGGGCGAAATCGGGTCCGTGGACCCCTACCAGTCGCGCCAGCCGCCCCCGCCGTTCCTGTCCGTCACCTGGATGACCCTCCTGAACGACCGGCTTGCCTCGGGCCTTTACATCCAGCCGGGCCTCGACCTGCCGGAACCGCTTTCGCAAGCCGTCGCCTCGCTGGGCCTTGACCGGCCCTGCGGGCTCAGCGCCAAAGACGACGGGTAGCCTTCTGGATTTCCTTGGCCCGCGCCGCCATGTCGCGCGCGCGCTTGGCCTGTTCGCGTTCTTCCGGCGTCAGTTCTTCCTCGGGCTTGCCCCGGCGCGCGGCGTAATCGACGCCTGCATCCACGGCACTGCGGACGAACATCTTGGCCAGCATGTTGAAAAGCCCGTTCAGATCCATTCCGCCCTCCTGTCAGTCCTCGAACAATTCACTTTGCCCGGTGGTGGCCTCGTCCTCATCGTCAGACGCCAAAGCCTGCCCGGGAGCAGGCCGGTTGTCCAGCAACCCCGCCGCCCGCAGTTCCTTGAGCCCCGGCAGATCGCGTGCGGATTCCAGCCCGAAGTGATCGAGGAATGCCTCGGTCACCACGAATGTCACCGGCCGACCCGGCGTCATCCGCCGCCGCCCGAGCCGAATCCAGTCCAGTTCCAGCAGCTGGTCCACCGTCCCCCGGCTGACCGCAACCCCGCGGATTTCCTCGATTTCCGCGCGAGTGACCGGCTGGTGATAGGCGATGATCGCCAGGGTCTCGATCGCAGCCCGGCTAAGTTTCCGCGTTTCGACCGTCTCGCGGCGCATCAGGAACCCAAGGTCCGCCGCCGTGCGGAAGGCATAGGCGTCGCCGACCCGCACCAGGTTCACCCCCCGCCCCTCATAGCGCTTTTTCAGATGTACCAGCGCCTCGGCGGGGTCGGCGCCATGCGGCATCCGAGCCTGAAGTTCGGCCAGCGTCACCGGTTCGGCCGACGCAAACAGGATCGCCTCGACCATCCGCTCCTGCTCGCCCATCGGCGGGGCGTCAAACAGGCTTTCCTCTGTCGGGTCTTCGGTCCCCATCATCCGTCCTTCAGGCGCAGTTCGATGGGGGCAAAGGTCTCACCCTGCCGCAGCACCACCTGGCCCCGCTTGGCCAGTTCCAGCACCGCCGCGAAATGCGAGGCCAACACCGACCGCCGGGCCATGGGCGTGCCATCCCAACCTTCGGGCAGAAAGCTGATCAGCGTCGCCCAGTCCCCGGCATAGCCGATCAACCCGCGCATCCGGTCCAGCGCCTGTTCCATCGTGTAGACATGCTCGCGGTCAAGGACAAAGGGCCGGAACTCGTCCTTGGTGCGGATCTGCGCATAGGCCCGCATCAGGTCCAGCAGCGTCGCCGTCCACTTGACCTTCTTCTGGTGGGTCATGTCTTCGGGGATGCCGCGAGCAAAGAAATCCCGCCCCAGCTGGTCGCGCCCCATCAGCCGCGCCGCCGCATCGCGCATCGCCTGCAACCGCTCCAGCTGGAAGGCCAGATGCGCGGCCAGATCCTCGGCGCTCGGCCCCTCGTCGCCCGGTTCGGGCGGCAGCAACAGCCGCGATTTCAGGAAAGCGAGCCAGGCCGCCATCACCAGATAATCCGCCGCCAGCTCGATCCGCAAGCTGCGCGCCTGTTCCACGAACCCCAGATACTGCTCGGCCAGCTTCAGGACCGAGATCTTGCGCAGGTCCACCTTCTGCGTCCGGCTTAACGTCAACAAGAGGTCCAAGGGCCCCTCGAACCCGTCGACATCGACGATCAGCGCCTCGGCGGCCAGCCGATCCTCGGGCGCGATGCGCTCGGGCTGGTCCCAGTCTTCCTCAGCCATGCGCCAGTTCGGCCAGCGCCGCCTTCACATCCAGCTGCGCCACCGGACGCGCCGCAACCGCAGCCTCCGCCCGGGCCCGCGCCGCCGGACCCATGATCCCCGCCGCATCCGCCACTTCGACCATCTCGGCCATGTCGCCCTTGCAGTGGAGTGCTATATCCACCCCCGCCGCAATGGTCCGCTTGGTGCGGTCGGCCAGCGTCCCGGCCAGGGCCTGCATGTTCAGATCATCCGACATGAGCAGTCCCTTGAACCCGATCTCGTCGCGGATCAACCGGATCATCGTCGGAGACTGCGTCGCCGGTCGCCCCGCGTCCAGCGCGGCAAAGACCAGATGCGCCGTCATTGCCATCGGCAGGTCGGCAAGCGCCCGGAACGGCGCGAAGTCCACTGCCTTCAGGTCGTCCAGCGGCACCGTCACTGTCGGCAGGTCGTGATGCGTGTCGACATGGCTCAGCCCATGCCCCGGCATGTGCTTCATCACCGGTAGCACACCCCCGGCCATCAGCCCGTCCGCCACCGCCCGCCCGATCCGCGCCACCGTGTCCGGGTCGCGGCCATAGCAGCGGTTCATCAGGAACGGATGCGTCTCGGGCCGCACCACGTCCAAGGTCGGGATGCAGTCAGAATCGATGCCGACCGCCAACAGTTCCGCGGCGATCACCGTGGCCCTCAGCCGCATGATCCGCTCGGCCGCCTCCAGCGACCCTGCGGCATCGACCGTGTCCAGGGGCGGCGTCCAGTCCTGCCAATGGGGCGCGCGCAGCCGCTGCACCCGGCCGCCTTCCTGATCGACCAGGATCGGCGCCTCGCGCCCCACCGCGTCACGCAGTTCGGCGGTCAATCGGCACAGCTGGTCGGGGTCTTCCACGTTGCGGGCGAATAGGATGAAGCCGAACGGGTCCGCATCCCGAAAGAAGGCGCGCTCATCGGGCAGAAGTCTCGGCCCGGCGCAGCCGAAGATCGTCGCCCCGGACCCGACGGTCATTTGTGCGGCACCGGAATGCAGGTCGGATGTTCGGCGATGATGGCCGAGCAGAACCGGCGCGCGTCGTCCTCGCCCTCAAAGCCATGCGCGCGCAGCCGGTAGAAGGTCCGCCCGCCGCTCTCCGCCGGCTGCACGACCATCGCCTTTTCCGCCATCAACTCACCGAAACGGCCCTGCAGCAGGCTCCACGCCGCCCGCGCCTCGTCCGCAGTGTCATAGGTGCCGAACTGCACCAGCCGCGTGCCGGGGGTGATCGTCGCCGGGTCAACCTCGTTCGGGGCGGGCAGCGTGGCCATCTCGGCCGGAGCTGCCGCAGCAGCCCGGGCCCCCGGACGCGCCTTCGGCCGGATCGACACGGTGATCGCCCCTTCCGGCGCCGGCTCCTCGATCATCTCGATGGCCAGCTCTGCGGACGGATCGGCGGCAGTGTCCGCCGGAACCTCACCCAGAGCCTCGGCCAGAGCGGCATCAATCGCCACTTCGGTCGGGTCGGCGCTTTCGGTCGGCGGAGCTGCGGCCAGCGCCAGATCGGGGCTTGGCGTCACCATCCCGGTCGGGGCCGAGGCTTCGGTAAGTCCGGGCTGCATCGGCCCGGCCAGACCCGAAGTATCCTCGGGCGCGAGGTCGATGGGGCGCGGGGCCAGGACCAGCTTTTCCGGCATCGGGGTGGCAATCCCGGCCTCGGCCACATCGTTGACTGCAAGTCCCTGGTGATCCGCGATCTCGCCGCCAGGATCGGTCGGGGCGATCCGCATCGGGCCGTCCATCGCCTGGATCACCGGGACACCGTTCACATCCCGCACCGCCAGCTTGTAGCCCCAGACGCCCAGGCCCACGACCAGCGCCAGCGAGGTCAGACCCCCGGCGATGTTGACGGTGCGCTGGACCTTTGCCGCAGCCTGCATGTCGCGCACGCCTTGGCGCGGCGTTGTCCCGTCAGGTGAAAAGCCGCCGCCGAAGTCGTAGTCCGCGTCCGCCATCTGCTGCCCCTGCTTGCGGGGCGGTTGATCCACCCCTGCATTCATCACGCCTCAAGCCCGGGCAGGCGCCGTTTGTCAGCGCATTTCCTCGACCGGGGTCACGCCAAGGATACCAAGGCCTGCGCAAATAACAACGCCCACGGCCCGCACGAGGGCGATTTTTGCCGCAGAAATTGCGGTATCGTCCTGCAGGAACCGCAAGCTGTCGTCGTCATTGCCCTTGTTCCACAGCCCGTGGAAGTCGGACGCCAGCTCGTAAAGGTAGAAGGCCACCCGGTGCGGCTCGTGCCCCTTGGCGGCGATTTCGACCAGGCGCGGCCATTCGCCCAGCTTGCGGATCACTTCCAGTTCCGCCTCATGCCCCAGATGCGCCAGATGCGCGGCCGACAGCGCGGTGTCGCTGACATCGACGCCCGCATCGCGCGCTTTGCGCAGGATCGAGTTCACGCGGGCATTGGCATACTGGACATAGAAGACCGGGTTATCCTTCGACTGCTCGGTCACCTTGTCGAAGTCGAAGTCGAGTGCCACGTCGTTCTTCCGGGTCAGCATGACAAAGCGGACGACGTCCGGCCCGACTTCGTCGATCAGGTCGCGCAGGGTGACAAAGGTCCCCGCGCGCTTCGACATCTTGACGATCTGCCCGCCCTTCAGAAGCTTCACCAGCTGAATCAGCTTGATGTCCAGCGTGACGCGGTTCTCGGACAGCGCACTGACGACGGCCTTCAGCCGTTTGACATAGCCCGAATGGTCCGCGCCGAAGATGTTGATCAGCTCGTCAAAGCCGCGCATGACCTTGTTGTAGTGATAGGCGATGTCGGGGGCGAAATAGGTCCAGGACCCGTCCGATTTCTGCACCGGCCGGTCCTGGTCATCCCCGAAGTTGGTCGACCGGAACAGCGTCTGCTCCCGCGCCTCCCAGTCTTCCGGGGTCTTGCCCTTCGGCGGCTCCAGCACACCGGTGTAGATCAGGTCCAGCCCACGCAGCCGCTCGATCGCCGCCTCGATCTGACCCGTGCCATACAGCGCCTTTTCCGACGAATAGACATCCATCTCGACGCCCAAGGCCGCCAGATCCTCGCGGATCATCGCCATCATCATGTCGGTCGAAAAGACCCGGACATCCGCCAGCCAGACACTTTCCGGCTGCTCCAGAAGGCTGTCGCCATATTTGTCCTTCAGCGCCTGCCCCACCGGGATCAGGTAATCGCCCGGATACAGCCCCTCGGCGATCTCAGGGCTCAGCCCATGCGCCTCGCGGTAACGCTCATAGGCCGAGCGGGCGAGCACATCGACCTGCCCCCCGCCGTCGTTCACATAGTATTCCCGCGTGACCGCATAGCCAGCATAAGCCAAGAGGGCGGCAAGGGCATCGCCCACCACGGCACCCCGGGCATGGGCCACATGCATCGGCCCCGTCGGGTTCGCGCTCACGAACTCCACGTTGACCTTGCGCCCAGCACCCAAACTGGACCGGCCGTACCCCGTCCCCTGCACCAGCACCGCGCGCACCAGACCCTGCCAGGTGCCGGGCTCCAGCCGCAGGTTCAAAAACCCCGGCCCCGCCACATCCGCCCCCGCGACACGAGGGTCCGCCATCAGCCGCGCCGCGAGCGCATCCGCAATCGCCCGCGGCTGCATGCCGGCCGGTTTCGCCAGCACCATCGCCGCATTTGTCGCCATCTCGCCATGCCCCTGATCGCGCGGCGGCTCGACCGCCACGCCCGACAGGTCCAGGCCCGCGGGCAACACGCCCGCAGCCATCAGGCCCTGCAACTCGGCCACCACAAGCTCACGGATATCGGCGAACAGGTTCATTTGATCACATCCTCTCGTGCCCATGGCCATGCCAGAGGCCATGCGAGAGGTCAAGGATCGGCGCAGGCGTTCACCCTTGCCGCCACTCCTCCAGCGCCGCATTCTCTTCCGGTACCGCACCGGTAGCCGCGAAGGGCGAGATCACCGGCCGGTTGCGAAAGTAATGCGTCTCGCGCGCGCCGAAATAGAAGGCCACGATCGCGCCCAGAAGCCACCAGAGCGGCTCCGGCACCGCGTTCAACCCCACCATCCGCAGCGCAAAGGCCTGCGGGTCGATCATCGCATAGACGAAAAGCCCGATGGTCCCGAAGGCCAGGAACGGCCGCGGCATCCGGTTGAGGCCGTTCACCAGCCGGTCGAACCACGACAGCGCCGGATGCTGGTACTCCTCTCCCAGCTGCCGCAGCGCCGCCATCTGCGCTTCGGCGGAATACTCCATCCGCTTGGTGGCGGACGGCACAAAGACCTCCGCCACCCCCTTTGCCGCCTCACCCAAGGCCGCGACCGACCCGGGGGCGCCGATCAGCTTGCCGATCATCCCCATTTCGCCACCCGCGCCGCATGTTGCGCCGCTGTCAGATGATATTTCGGCGAGATGAACTCCTCCGCCCGGACGATCCAGCCCCCTTTGCCGCCATCCTTGCGCCGCGCGAACTTGCGGCTGGCGGGTCGGCTGTCGCCCAAAGCGTAATAGTAGTTCCGCCGCGCGATCCCGTAGGCATCCGCCAGATGCGACGGCGCCGCCTCATGGGCCATCTGCGCCGCCCGGATCGTCTGCGGCCCGATGGCCCCGTCCGGGTCGCACGGGTATCCCATGTCCGACAGCAACCGCTGCAGGATCTTCACCGCATTCCCGCCCGCGTTGACATACATGTCGAAGACGCTCGCCTGCAGCACCTCGGGCAGGGCCGCGATCCCCGGCCCCTCGAAGTAGTGCTTGAGGTAAATCTCCAGCGCCTGCTTGCGGGTCAGGGCCTTCACATCGGCCACGTCGATCCGGGTGTCGCGGTTCACGTCGATCCCCAACCGCCGCAGCGTCCCGATGGTCACCCCGTGATTGGTGGCCCCGCCCGGATCGTCCGGATCATTGACGAACCCGCCCTCGCGGGCCACGATTTCCTCGGCAATCTGACGGACATCCGGCATGAAGCACCCCCTTCGCACCGGGGGAAGCCTCGCAATCCGGAGTTAATTGCAGCCTGACACACCGCACGACCAAGCGGCCCCAGGAATTTTCGCCGAAAATTCCTGGGCTTACCCGGACATCAGCTTTCCGGCTTGGCGTTCGGGTCGACGTAGACGCCCTGTTCCTTCAGCGCGTCGACCACTTCCTTCGGCATATAGGTCTCGTCGTGCTTGGCCAGAACTTCGGTCGCAACGAAGGTATCGCCCTCCATGCGGCCCAGGGCCACCATGCCCTGCCCTTCGGCAAAGAGGTCCGGCAGGATACCGGTATAGCGCACCGGGACCGTCGCATTGGTGTCGGTGACCGCAAAGGAAACCTCCGTGCCCTCACCCCGGACAATCGACCCCTCGACCACCAACCCGCCGATGCGGAAGGTCTCGTCGGCACTGGGCGGCGTCGTCACGACCTCGGTCGGGCTGCGGAAAAAATTCAGCGCGTCGGAGGGTACGAAAAAGTAGATCACCCCCACCATCGCAACCACGGCTGCAGCTGCCAGCGCGATGATCTGGATACGGCGCTGTTTCTTCAGCCCTTTCAGACCGCGGAATTCCTTCTTTTCGCTCATCGCTTGCGTCCCCCGCCGTCGCCCGGCCTATGCCACGCCCAAGGTGGGCATGCCTTGATGCGCGTCAAGTGCTACGGAAAGACTGGCCTTACGGGAACATCGGCGCAAGCATCAGCCCCGCGGTCTCGGGCAGCCCCAGCATCAGGTTCGCGTTCTGGATCGCCTGGCCCGAGGACCCCTTGGTCAGGTTGTCCAGCACCGCAACCACCACCGCACGCCCCGGCTTCCGGTCGCCGATCACGCCCAGATGGCAGAAGTTCGACCCCGCAATATCGCGGGTCGAGGGCAGCGCACCGAAGGGCAGAACCTTCAGGAACGGTTCGCTTTCATAAGCCTTTTCAAGGGCCTGGTGCACGATCTTCGCATCGCCCTTGACATAGACCGTCGCCAGGATGCCCCGGTTCATCGGCAGAAGGTGCGGCGTGAACTGCACCTCGACCTTCCGCCCTGCGATCTTGGAGAACTCCTGGTCGAACTCGCCCAGATGCCGGTGCTTGCCGCCCGCCGAATAGGTGTGGGTACCCCCGGACAATTCCGCGTGAAGGAGGTTCTCCTTCAGCGACCGCCCCGCGCCGGACACCCCGGCTTTCAGGTCGATCAGGATGTCATCCATATCAATCACGCCCGCCGCGATCAGCGGCCGCAGCGCGAACTGCCCAGTGGCCGCGTTGCATCCCGTGCCTGCGACCAGCCGCGCCGCCTTGATCTCGTCGCGGTAGAACTCGGTCAGCCCGTAGACCGCCTCCTTCTGCAGATCGACCGCGGTATGGGCCTGACCATACCACTTCTCATACTCCGCCGGGTCGCGCAGCCGGAAGTCGGCGCTCAGATCCACGATCTTCAGATTGCGCGGCAGTTTGGCGACCACTTCCTGCGTCGTCGCATGAGGAAGCGCGCAGAAGCACAGGTCAACATTGGAAAAATCGATCTCGTCGATCTTGACAAGCTTTGGCAGGTCCAAATGCCGCAGGAAGGGAAACACCTCCGCCATCGCCATGCCCGCCTTGCGGTCGGCCGACAGCGCCACGATTCGCATCGCCGGATGCGTGGCCAACAGGCGAACAAGCTCCGCCCCTGTATAGCCCGAGGCCCCGAGGATGGCGATACGATGGGTCATGGCTTAGTCCTTCCGGAAACGAAACGCGCCTTCTTTGCGCCCGCAGCGCCTACAATGCAAGACCGGTTGCCCACGCTGGCGAGAATCCAGCCCCCTGACTTGCCCATGTCCCAAATACTCTCGGGGGGTTTGGGGGGCGAAGCGCCCCCAAGTCCCGAGGAGGAGGCGAAGCCCGACGACGAGACAAAAGCCTTGCGCCTGCCAAGGCGCTCGATTTGGCAGCCGCCCGTCACCGTCCTGCGGCCACAGGTTAAGAAACCCCTAACGTCCGCAAGCAATTGTTTGATCTTAAATGCCAATCAGAAATTGTCCACCGTGGACAGATCACGGCACCGGGGTCCACATCACATCCTCGACCCGCGGTGCTCCGGTCGCCAGCATCACCACCCGATCAAACCCCATCGCGATCCCCGCCGCCGTCGGCATCCCCGCCAGCGCCGCCAGGAAATCCTCGTCCAGCGGGTAGCTCTCCCCATAGACCCGCGCCTTCTCCGCCATCTCCGCCTCGAACCGCCGCCGCTGCTCGGCCGGGTCCGTAAGCTCCCCGAACCCGTTCGCCAGCTCCACCCCGCAAGCATAGACCTCGAACCGCTCCGCGACCCGGGCATCCCCCGGCACCTTTCTCGCCAGCGCCGCCTCGGCCGCCGGATACCGGTCCAGCATCGTCACCCGCCCCTCCCCCAGCTTCGGCTCGACCTTCTCGGACAAGACCCGGCTCAGCATGTCCGACCAGGTATCGTCCTCCGCCCGCCGCACTCCGATCCGGTCCAGCTCCGCCGCCAGCACGCCCGCATCCGTCGACCCATCCGCCCGGATCGACGCCATCAGGTCCACCCCCGCATGGACCCGGAAGGCCTCGGCCACCGACACCCGCTCCGGCTCGGCAAACGGATCGCAGGTCCGATCCCGGAACCGCAGGACCGCAGCCCCCGCCTCCCGCGCCGCCAACCGCAGGAAGGCCAGCGTGTCGGCCATCAGGACCTCGTAGCTCTCCCCCACCCGGTACCATTCCAGCATCGTGAACTCAGGGCTGTGCAGCACCCCCCGCTCCCGGTTCCGCCAGACGTGGGAGAACGCGTGGATCCGCGTCTCTCCCGCCGCCAGCAGCTTCTTCATCGCGAACTCGGGCGAGGTGTGGAGGTACATCGTGCGCCCCCCCCCATCATTCCCGATCGCCTGGGTCTGAAAGCCGTGGAGGTGCGCCTCATTTCCCGGAGAGATCGCCAATGCTGCAGGGTCGACCTCGGTGAAGCCCTCAACCGCCAGCCACCCCCGGATCGCCGCTTGGATGCGGTTGCGGGTCACGAGAAGCGGCCGGCGGTCGGCGTGGCGGGAGGGGCTCCACCAGGGAGACGAGGGATTCATCTGGAATTTCCGGTCGGGATGGGTTACGGGCGCGGGCAGATGCCGGTCCACAGGGACCGCGCCCCCGATATAACAAGGACCCGACCTTTGAAAGTCATCGCCTCCTCGCTCCGCAAGGGCAACGTCGTCGAGATGGACGGCAGGCTCTACGTCGTGCTGACCGCCTCGAACTTCCACCCCGGCAAAGGAACCCCCACCACCAGCGTCGACATGCGGCGGATTTCGGACGGGACCAAGGTTTCGGAGCGCTGGCGGACGACCGAGATGGTCGAGAAGGCCACCGTTGACGAGCGCGAGTATGATTTCCTGTACGAGGACGGCGAGGGCTTCCACTTCATGGACCCGGTCAGCTACGAGCAGGTCGTGGTGACCGAGGATATCCTGGGCGCGAACAAGGCCTACCTGCAGGAAAGCATGCGCTGCTATGTGAAGACCTTCGACGGCGTGCCGATCGCGATGGAAGTCCCGCAGAAGATCACCGTCGAGATTCTGGAGACCGAGCCGGTCACCAAGGGGCAGACGGCTTCGTCGTCCTACAAGCCGGCGGTCGTGCAGAACGGGCTGCGGGTCATGGTGCCGCCGCATATCGGGCCGGGGGTGCGGATCGTGATCAACACCGACGACGACTCGTACGTCGAGCGCGCCAAGGACTGATCTGTCCACGGTGGACAATCCGCGCTCTCCCTGACTTATCAAGGGCTTGGTCGCGGACGTTAGGGATTTGTAAAGGTTTGGACAGGCACGCCACGCTGCGTGCCTTTTCGCTTTGTCACGGGCTGCAAGGGGCTATTGTCGTGCCGAGAGGGAGACCCGAAATGCCCAGCGACCACGATGCCTACAAGCCCGTCGAAATCGCCGCCCTGATCGAGACTGCGGGGGTCGCCAAGGCGGCCTTGCCACTGCACCGGATGGCGACGCTGGCTCTGCTGGCCGGGGCTTTCATCGGCTTTGGGTCGGCCTTCTGGTGCATGGCAATGGCAGGCGCTGACCCCACCTTCGGGCCGCAAAGGGTGCTGGGCGGCGTGGTCTTTGCGCTGGGGCTGATCCTGGTGGTCGTGGGCGGGGCGGAGCTTTTCACTGGCAATGCGCTGATGGTCATGGCGGCGGTGGACCGGAGGATCACCTTGGGGGCCCTGCTGAGGAACTGGGGGATCGTCTATGTCGGCAACCTTGTTGGCGCTGTAGGCCTTGCGGTGGCTTTCGGGATGTCGGGGCTCCTCGACGGGCCGATGGGAGTGGTCGCTGCGAAGGCTGCGACAGCGAAGGCGGCGCTGGACCCGCTGGAGGCTTTCGTGCGGGGGGCCTTGTGCAACGCGCTTGTCTGCCTGGCAGTCTGGCTGAGCTTTGCGGCGCGGACGGCGACGGACAAGATTCTGGGCGTGCTCTGGCCGGTAGCGGCGTTTGTGACCCTGGGGCTGGAGCATTCGGTGGCCAACATGTTCCTGTTCCCGGCCGGGCTTTGGGCGGGGTCTGAGGCTTCGGTCGCTGGGGTTCTGGGGAATCTGGTCTGGGTGACGCTGGGCAACATTGTCGGCGGAGCAGGCGGCGTGGCGCTGGCCTACCGCTTTGCCTATGGCGCGATGCGGGGGTGAGGGAGGTGGGCGGATCGCCCACCCTACCGGGGTCGCGCTCGTGCGCCGGTCGAGAAGAGAGTCAGGGTGAACCCCGACCTACGGGGTCAACTCGCCTGCTTCGATCCGGAACGGGAGGATGTTGCCGGGGGGTGGCAGCGGGCAGATGGCGAAGTCGGTGAAGCCGCAGGGCGGCGTGATCGCGCGGTTGAAGTCGAGGGTGATCTCGGTCTCCGTCGGGTCTTCGCCAAAGAGGAAGCGGCAGGCCGGATAGGTTTCGCCCGCCGTGGCGTCGCGGAAGACGAACATGGGCTTGCCGGACTTCCAGTGCGTCGGTGTCAAGGTGACGGTCTTGCCGTGATGCCGGAAGGTCGCGCGGTGGGTGATCGTGACGGCAGCCGTGGAGCCGTCTTTCATTGCAACTTCCGAGGTTTCTGGGGCGAAGCTCTCCCACTTCGCGCGGATCACCCAATCGGGCGCGTCGGGGAAATGCCGGAGGGTGATGCCGGGTTGCAGGGTCAGGTCGCGGACCCGCAAGGCTGGGGTGCCATCGACCGTGTGGATTTCCAGGAGGAAGGGATCGACCCGAAGCTGCGGGAAGGCATCGGCGACGGGCTGGAAGGGCTGCGGTGCCTCACCCGGACGGGCGAAGGTTGCGCCCGTTTCCGAAAGGTCGAGGGTGCCGAGGAGGTCGGGACCGAAGGGAAGCTGCACTTCTTGAATGGCACCGACGAGGTGGCGTCCGGGGGCAAGGTCGATGCGGGCGACGAGGTTCAGCCAGCCGTCCGGCGCGGTCAGAGCGGCCAGGCGGTTGGCGCGCCAGTCGGCCAGGGGGAGCATCACACGGCCTCGAACGTGATCTTCCGGCGCAGGAATTGCGTCGCCTTGTTCGAGACAGAGGCGGGATCGCCCGTAGTCAGGAACTTCGACTGCGTGCCGGTGCCTGCAAATTGCGGCCGGCGGGTGAGGTAATCGGCCAAAGCCTCGGCGACGAGGTTGGCCTGGGAGAAGACCTTGACCCCCGCCCCAAGCGCGTCCTGAAAGACCTTGTCCATCAAGGGGTAATGGGTGCAGCCGAGAATCGCCGCCTCAGGGTTCGGCATGCGGCGTTTCAGCGCCTCGACGTGGGAACGGACGAGGGCTTCGGCCAGGATCTCGTCGCCCTGTTCGATGGCATCGACCACGCCGCCGCAGGGTTGCGCCTCGACATCGACGCCGATGGCGCGGAAGGCAAGCTCGCGCTGGAAGGCGCGGCTGGCGACAGTGGCGGGGGTGGCGAAGAGGGCGACGTGCTTGACGGCGACCTCGCGGGGCGGCGAATTGTCGCCCCACTGGCGTTCGGTCAGGGCCTCGATCAGCGGCACAAAGACGCCGAGGACGCGCTTGTCGGCGGGGACCCAGGTTTCCTGCATCCGCTTCAAGGCGGCGGCCGAGGCGGTGTTGCAGGCGAGGATCACCAGGTCGCAGCCTTCGGCCCAGAGGCGTTCGGTGGCGGCACAGGTCAGCCGGAAGATGTCGTCATGGTCGCGGACACCGTAGGGGGCGTGGGCATTGTCGCCGAAATAGACAAAGGGCGTATCGGGCAGGCGTTTGGTCAACGCATCAAGAACTGTGAGCCCGCCGAGGCCCGAATCGAAGACGCCTACTGCCATGTCTGCCTCTGTCGCCTGGGGCGCGTCCGCTGCGCGCATTTGCCTTTTCAGCGATCATAGGCCGGGACCGAAGGCTGCGAAAGGCCCAAGGCGCGCGGTCAAGGTCGGGGTGTCGCGGCTTTACAATTGAACGCGTTTCCCTAAGTGGGGAAGGGCATGGTAGGGTGCCGCGCGCAAAAGGGATGAGGGCAAGGCATGGATTGGGACAAGCTGAGGATCTTTCACGCCGTGGCGGAGAAGGGCAGCCTGACCCATGCGGGCGACGTGCTGCACCTGTCGCAATCCGCCGTCAGCCGCCAGATCCGGGCGCTGGAGGAAAGCCTGGCCGTCACCCTGTTCCACCGCCATGCGCGGGGGCTGATCCTGACCGAACAGGGGGAGCTTCTGTACGACGCGACCCAGCAGATGGTGCGGCGGCTGGATGCAACGGCGGCGCGGATCCGCGACTCGGAGGACGAGGTCTTCGGCGAGTTGCGGGTGACCACGACGACGGGCTTCGGGACGCTGTGGCTGGCCCCGCGGCTGGCGCGGCTGTACGAGAAGTATCCAGCGCTGAAGATCGACCTGATGCTGGAAGAGCGGGTCCTGGACCTGCCGATGCGCGAGGCGGACGTGGCGATCCGGATGAAGGAGCCAAGCCAGGCCGACCTGATCCGCAAGCGGCTGATGAACATCAAGATGCAGCTTTTCGCGACGCCGGAGTATCTGGCAGCGCATGGCACGCCGGAATCGATGGATGATTTCAGCAGTCACCGGCTGATCGCGCAACATACGGGCACGCCGCAGGTGGCGGCGGGGGCGCTGTTGGTGGCGGAGCTGATGACGCATGACATTCCGTCCACGCTGACGGTGAACAACTATTTCGGCGTGCTGCAGGCGGTGTTGAACCATCTGGGGATCGGGGTGCTGCCCGATTACCTGACTGAAGATTTCCCCAATCTTGTCCGGGTCTTGCCAGACGTGCAAAGCGGCGAGGTTCCGGTGTTCCTGGCCTATCCCGAAGAGCTGCGGCATTCCAAGCGGGTGGCGGCGTTCCGGGATTTCGTGACCGAGGAAATCATGGCCTTCCGTCGCAGGCAGGCCGAGGATGCAGCTGCCTGAATTGCTGCCATGCAGCATATGCATAGCGGCAATGCCCAAACGTCGGGCATTCCAGACTTGTTTGCGCAAGCATGGGGCATTAATTGAACTCGTGAAGCGGTGATGAGCCTTGCTCTTGCCCCTTCGTACCTCCCTGTTGGACTTGGCCGAGCGTAATGCTCGGCCTTTTTTTTGGCCCGAAGCCATCGAACCCCGAAGCCAATGAAAAGGCCCGGCAGTTGCCTGCCGGGCCTGATCGGTTCTTGAGGCCGGTTTCAGCCGCCGGTGCCGGTCGTGCTGTCACCCGAGCCTTCGGCGGCCGGGCCGGTCGGATCGATGTTGCTCGAAATCGCCGCGATCAGCTCCAGCTCGTTCCACCCAAGCGTCAGTGCGCCGTCCGCGGCAGTGTCGGTCCCCAGCGGCACCGTGAAGGACTTCACGCTCGATTTCGCGCCGAAGTCGCTGTTCAGGGTCACGATGGCCACGGGTCCATCGGTGCCTTCATAGACGCTTTCGACCTGGCCGATCACGATCTGGTCCTTGGTGCGGACCTCGTTCCCGACGAAGGCCGAGTCGTCCATCGCCTTGACGGTGGACATATCCTCGGGTGCCGCGCCAAGCATGGCGTCGGCCGAGAGGTCGAGAGCCAGGATCGGAGAGGCCATCAGAGCGGCAATCGCCGCCGGAGCCAGAAGGGTTTTGTACGTCAGCATAGTGTAACTCCTCGGTTGGTGCCGATCATCGGCATGCGGTGATCAACCTGCGACCGCCGAGGTTGTTCCGAGGAGAGGAAGGCGCAGGCAGAAACCTGCCGTCAGAAAAGTGCCGCACGCCGGGCCGACAGGAAGGCGCGGTCGGCGGGGGACATGGCAAGCGCGATGGCGCGGGCATAGGCGGCCTGCGCCGCTTCGGTCTGACCCGTGCGCGCCAGAAGGTCCGCCAGAACAGCGTGGTAGGGCTGGTAGTCGTCCAGGTCCGTCGCAAGCGTCTGGACCTGCGTCAGGGCACGGTCGGGATGGCCTGCCTCGGCAAGGGCGACAGCGTGGTTCAGCGTGACGACGGGCGTCGGCTCATAATCGTGCAGGCGCGCATAGAGGGCGGCGATCTGTGGCCAGTCGGGCGGGCCCTCCGCGCAATGCAGCGCCGCAATGGCGGCCTTGATCTGGAACGGACCGGGCGCGCGGCGGGTCAGCGCCTGGTCCAGCAGCAACTGCCCTTCGCGCAGCACGGCGTGGTTCCAGCGATTGCGGTCCTGCCGGGCGGGCGGCAAGGTTTGGCCGTCCGGGCCGGTGCGGGCGGCGCTGCGGGCATGGGTCAAAAGCAGAAGCGCCAGCGCGCCTTCGACCTCGGGTTGGTCGGGGGCAAGCCGAACCAGAAGACGCGCCAGGAAGATCGCCTCGGTACAGAGGTCGATGCCGGTTGCGGGGCCCTGGGCGTAGCCGGCAGTGAAGATCAGGTAGACGGTGGTCAGGACCGAGTTCAGCCGGTCGGGAAGATCCTCGGGCCCGGGGATCACGAAGGGAATGCGCGCGGCAGCGATCTTGGCCTTGGCGCGCGACAGACGCTGGCCCATCGTCGGTTCGGCATCCAGGAAGACGGCGGCGACCTGCGGGGTGGTCAGGCCACATAGAGAGCGGAGCGTCAGCGCGATGCGGGTCTTTTCCTCCAGCGCCGGGTGGCAGCAGGTGAAGATCAGACGCAGGCGGTCGTCGGGGATGGTCTGCGGGTCGGGTTCGGCGGCCTCTTCCTCGGCGAGGACCGCGATGGCGTCGCGGTGGCGTGACAGCGTCTTGTCCCGCCGGTAACCGTCAATTGCCTTGCGAAGAGCGGCGCGCAAAAGCCAGCCAGTGGGGCTGGCCGGGACCCCTGCCCTGCCCCAGTGCACCAGTGCCGAGGCAGCGGCTTCCTGCAGGGCATCCTCGGCGCGCTGAAAGTCGCCCATACGGGAAATGAGGGCGGCCAGAAGCCGCCCCCGGTCTTGGCTCAGGACCTGTGCCAGCAGGGCCTGCGGCGACATCAGTACTGCATCACCGGGCGCACCTCGACCGAGCCGTAGCGGGCGGCGGGAATCTCGGCGGCGAAGCGAAGGGCGGCGTCAAGGTCGGCAGCCTCGATCAAGTAGAAGCCGCCCAGATGTTCGCGGGTTTCGGCAAAGGGGCCATCCAGGGTTTCCACCTTGCCCGCACGCTTGCGCAGCGTCGTGGCGGTCTGCACGGGCTGCAGGCCTTCGCCCGCAAGGAAGGTGGCTACGCCTTTCATCTTTTCCTCAAGCCCGAAGTATTCGCCCATCATCGCGTCGAATTCGGGCGTGCCGTAAGCGGGTTCGGCATCGGGGGCGGCGTAGAGCGTCAGCATGTATTTCATCGCAAAGACCTTTCTGTCGTGGTCGCCAGCGGGCTTGCCGGTCGATCCTGCATCAAGGACGCAAGGGCCAAGCGGATTTCGACATGGTGGCAGGGGAAAAGTCAAAAACTTCTTTGGTCGTTGAAATCATTCACAAAAGAAAACCGCCCCCGCAGGGCTGCGGGGGCGGAAAGGGGGCGGGCACCGATCAGTTGCCGGTGGGGTTGTAGTTCATCACCGGGCGGACCTCGACGGTCCCGAAGGCCGCCGTGGGGATCAGGGCTGCGTAACTCAGGGCGGTTTCCATGTCGGGCACGTCGATGATGTAGTAACCGCCCAGATGTTCGCGGGTCTCGGCAAAGGGGCCGTCCATCGTTTCGACCTTGCCGCCCGTGATGCGCAGGGATTTGGCCGTTTCGACCCCGCGGAGCGCGTCGCCCGACCGGATCACGCCGTCGGTCTGCATCTTGCGGTTGACGGCAGTGTAACCCGCCATCATCTCGTTGAATTCGGGCGTACCATATGCCGGTTCATTGGCCGGGTCGCTGTAGATCAGGATCATGAAGTTCATGGTCGTTGTCCTTGTGTCAAAGGGTTGGGTCAGGCGTCAGAGGCCAAGCAGGTTCACACCGATGCAGATCATCAGGTTCACGGTTGCCAAGATGTTGGCAGAGTTGCCGATGTAGCGCATCGGAAGGGCGGCGTTGTCGATGGCCTGCAGACCAAAAGGATGCGCGATGCGCCCGATCAGCAAAAGCGCCCCGCTGATGTGCAGATACAGGTCCGGCGCGCCCATGCCTTCGGCGAGGATCATCAGGATCAGGACAAAGCAGGTCCATTCGACGAAGTTGCCGTGCTGGCGGATGCGGCGCAGAAGTTCGACATTGCCGCCGTCGCCGAACGAGATTTTGGTCCTCGCCCGGATCGCGCTGATGCGCACCCAGAGGATCAGATAGATCAGCGCAAGCGGAAGGGCATAGAGCGGCGTGACGGTGAAGATCATGGTATTCCTCATGTTGATTTGTTTGTCGTGACCCAAGGACGCTTGCACTTTGACGATTTCGACATGGGCCGGAAAAATTTTCGCAGAATGCGGTGAAGTTTTTTCTTCACTGTGGCCAAAGCCCCGTTTTCTCGACAAAAAATCGTGCAGCCCGCAAGACGGCTGTGTTTGCCCTTGGCGGGCCTTTCGCTTATGACGCGGGCCAAGCTGCCAGAGGGGATGTCATGCAAGAGCCCGCCATCACGCCGGAACTCGTCGCCAGCCACGGGATCAAGCCCGATGAGTGGGAGCGTTTGCTGGGCATCCTGGGGCGGACGCCATCGTTCACCGAGCTGGGCATTTTCTCGGCGATGTGGAACGAGCATTGTTCCTACAAGTCCTCGAAGATCCATCTGAAGAAGCTGCCGACCACCGGGCCGCAGGTGATTTGCGGACCCGGAGAGAACGCCGGTGTCGTCGATATCGGTGACGGGCAGGCGGTGATTTTCAAGATGGAGAGCCACAACCACCCGTCCTACATCGAGCCGCATCAGGGCGCGGCCACGGGTGTGGGCGGCATCCTGCGCGACGTCTTCACCATGGGCGCGCGGCCCATCGCGGCGATGAATGCGCTGTCCTTCGGGCTGCCATCGCATCCGAAGACCGCGCATCTGGTGAAGGGTGTCGTGGAGGGCGTGGGGTCCTATGGCAATGCCTTCGGCGTGCCCACGGTCGGCGGCGAGGTGCGGTTTCACCGCAGCTACAACGGCAACTGTCTGGTGAACGCCTTTGCGGCCGGTTTGGCGGATACCGACAAGATCTTCTACTCGGCGGCCTCGGGCGTGGGGATGCCGGTGGTGTATCTTGGGGCCAAGACCGGGCGCGACGGGGTTGGCGGGGCGACGATGGCCAGCGCCGAATTCGACGACACCATCGAGGAAAAGCGTCCCACCGTTCAGGTCGGCGACCCCTTCACCGAGAAGCGCCTCTTGGAGGCATGCCTGGAGCTGATGGCCTCGGGCGCCGTGATCTCCATCCAGGACATGGGCGCGGCGGGGCTGACCTGCTCGGCGGTGGAAATGGGCGACAAGGGCGGGCTTGGGATCAAGCTGCAGTTGGATGATGTCCCTCAGCGCGAGACGGGGATGACGGCCTACGAGATGATGCTGTCAGAGTCTCAGGAGCGGATGCTCATGGTGCTGAAGCCCGAGATGGAGGCTGAAGCGCGGGCGATCTTTGTCAAATGGGACCTCGACTTTGCCATCGTCGGCGAGACGATCCCCGAGGACCGCTTCCTGATCCTGCATGGCAACGAGGTGAAGGCGGATATTCCGCTGTCCAAGCTGTCCTCCTCGGCGCCGGAATATGACCGGCCTTGGGTGGAAAGCCCTGCCCCGGCGCCGCTGCCAACGGTTCCGGCGATCACGCCCATTGCGGCGCTGAAGGCGCTGATTGGGTCGCCCTCTTATGCCCATAAGGCCTGGGTCTATGAGCAGTATGACAGCCAGGTGGGCGCGGATACGGTCGTGGCCCCCGGTGTAGGTGCGGGCGTGGTGCGGGTGCATGGGACGGGCAAGCTCCTGGCCTTCACCTCGAACGTCACGCCGCGCTATGTGAAGGCGAACCCGTTCGAGGGCGGCAAGCAGGCGGTGGCGGAAGCCTACCGGAACCTTGTGGCCGTGGGGGCGAAGCCCCTGGCCACGACGGACAACCTGAACTTCGGCAACCCGGAAAAGCCCGAGATCATGGGGCAATTCGTCGGCGCGCTGGAGGGGATCGGCGCGGCGGTCAAGGCGCTGGACATGCCGATCGTGTCGGGGAACGTCAGCCTTTACAACGAGACGGACGGGTCAGGCATCCTGCCGACGCCAACCATCGGAGCGGTCGGGATCATGCAGGCGGACGAGCTGATCGCGGGCCGGCCGACCGACGGCGACCTTGTCGTGGTGATCGGCGAGACGCGGGGGCATCTCGGGCAGTCGGCGCTGCTCGCCGAGGCTTTCGGGATCGAGGCGGGGGATCCGCCGCCGGTCGATCTGGCGCAAGAGGCCAGTGCCGCGAAGGCGCTTCTGGCCAACCGCAAGCGCATCCATGCGGCGCGGGACCTCGGCGACGGCGGGCTGGCGTTTGCGGCGTTCCGGATGGCGGAAGGCGCGGGGATCGGGCTGACGCTGAAGACCGGCGACATCGGGCAGCTTTTTGGCGAGGACCAGGCGCGCTATGTCGTTGCGATCCGGGCCGAGGACCTTGCCGCATTCATGGCGGCGGCGGGCGGGGTCAAGGTGACCCAGGTTGGCCGGTTTGGCGGGGACAAGGTGACGCTTGGCACCGAATCTGCGCCTTTGGCGGACCTCTCGCGGCTATACCGCACCGCCTTTGCCGCCTCGGTCGGGCTTTGACCCTGCGGCACGGCACGGCGGCCGATTTCGGCTTTATCCGGATGCTGGCCGGTCGGCCGGACTATCAGCCCTTCATCACCGATGAAGATGACGCGGGCCTCCAGGTCTATCTGGACGCAACCGACTGCGAGATCCGGATCTGGGAGCCGGAGGGCCGCCCCGCAGGCTTCGCCATTTTCTGCGAGATCGGCCACCCGTCGGGCCGGATCGAATTGATGCGGCTGGCGCTGTCCGAAACCGGCAAGGGCCAGGGCGACCGGTTCCTGAAGCTGCTTCTGGATCACGCCTTCAACACGCTTGGCGGGCAGCGGGTCTGGCTGGATTGCAGCGGCGAGAATTTCCGCGCGCAGAAGGTCTATGCCCGGGCCGGTTTTGTGCTGGAAGCCCGGCAGCGCAACCATGATTTCGTCCCCGTCCTGGGCCGCAACGTCGACCGACTGCTCTACGGCATCCAGCGGTCGGAATGGCAGGCTCTTGAACCGGTTCCGGCACGGGCCTAGGTTGATCCCGTAGAAGGAGAGACCCATGCCCATCGAAGCGCGCGACATCGAAGCCCTGATCCGGGAAAGCTTTCCCAACGCCAAGATCAGCGTCCAGGGTGACGACGGTGCGCATTTCGCGGCCGAGGTGATCGACGAGTCGTTCCGCGGCCTGAACCGCGTCCAGCAGCAGCGCGCGGTCTACGCGGCGCTGAAGGGCAAGATGGACGGGCCAAGCGGGGCCCTGCATGCATTGGCGCTGACGACCAAGTCGCCCGACTGACGGAGGAAGATCGTGTCCGAAGCCCAGGCCAAGCAGGAACGAACCGGGGCAGCCTTCATGTCCCTCGCCTCGATCTTCATCGCGGTCATGGAGTGGGTCGGCCGTCCCGAACCGGGCGAGATCGTCGAGGCGGAACCGGACTGGTACGTGACCTTCAACGCGGTCCTGCACTGCGCGATTCTGGTTCTGCTGATCGTCGCTCTGGTGCGGTTGCCGCGCATGGTGGCGGACCGACCGACCCTGAAAACACCGTTTCTGGCGATGATCCTTGTCGGGATCGTTGCCGCTGCCTATGTGCTGGGGCGGGACTTCGGGCTGGTCTGAAACAAGGGGAACGCGGGCATGGCAACCGGTGCAGGATTGGGAGGTCTGGTCACGGCCCTGTTGCCCTTGATCGGGGTCATCACCATCCTGAAGGCGCGGAGCCGCAGGAAAGGCGGCGCTCCGGTCGTGGACGAGGATTTCGAAGCGCGGCAGGCTGCGGCTCGGGAAAGCGAACGGTGCATGGCGGCCTATCTGGCGTCCAGAGACAGTCAGAAGTAAGATCGGTGGATCCCGGGCTTGCGGCTTGGCTGATGGAGAAGGCCCCCTGGATCGGGCCCTGGATGGCCGGAATTCTTGTGGTCTATGCGATTGTCGCGGTTGCCAGTAATTGGCCACTGCTGAAATATGGGCCAAGACACTGGCGGATCACCCGAAAGTGGGAATTCCGCAAATGGAAAAGGAAGAACGGGCGATGAGCGCTGAAACGACGATCCGCGAGACGATCACCAAGAACGACGTGGTGCTGTTCATGAAGGGCACCAAGATGATGCCGCAATGCGGGTTTTCGTCGCGCGTGGCCGGTGTGCTGAATTTCATGGGCGTCGAGTTCGCCGATGTGAACGTGCTGGCCGATGCCGACATTCGTCAGGGGATCAAGGATTTCTCGGACTGGCCGACGATCCCGCAGCTGTATGTGAAGGGCGAATTCGTCGGCGGCTGCGACATCGTCACCGAGATGACGCTGTCGGGCGAGCTGGATCAGCTGCTGGAAGCCAAGGGCGTGGCCTTCGACAAGGCTGCGGCCGAGAAAATCCGGGAAGCCAACGCTTAAGGCATCCCGTCCGTCGTGAAAGATTCGGCCCGCCCCGGCGGGCCTTATCGTGTCACGCTGCTGTCTTGCAGGTCAGAAGCGGTGTCTCGCCCTCGGGTGTCTTCCAGTACAGCGTCGCTTCGTCGCCCTTGGTCCACCAGACGTAGTTCGACCCGTCCGACGGCCAGCCATAGCGCGCGCCCGAGGCGGCGGGTTCGCCGACCAGCGTGATCTGGCTGCCCTCGACATGGATCACGACAAGGCTCTGGTCCGGTCCGTTGACATAGGTCGCGGGGATCTCGACCTCCCGGTCGCATTGGTAGCGCGTGGTGCTGAAGTCCTGCGCCAGGGCGACCTGCGGTAATAGCAGCGCCACTGCGGCAAGGCGCATCAGCGGACCTGTTCTTCGACGCGGGCAGCCATGGCTTCGGCGCGGGCGGCGATTTCGGCGAGGGTGTCCGAGACCTGCTTTGGCACCACGGCCACGTCGCGGGGGGCCACCGGGCGGGCTTCCAGCTCGGCCACACGGGCGCGCAGGGTGCGAAGTTCGTCCTCATGCGCGGCCGTCTTGTCAGCCAGCATCAGCCCGGCCATCAGAAGCATCTTGGCTTCGGGCAGGCGGCCCAGTTGCGCGATGATCGGCTGCGCCTCGATGTCCAGCATCCCGGCGGCCGAGCGCAGGAAATGTTCTTCGCCGGGCTGGCAGGAGACCTGGAACGGGCGGCCGCCGATGGTGACTTCAAGATCAGGCATTGCGGGCCTCCGAAATATGGGGTTCCAGGGCGGCGAGGATTTCGTCCATCTCGGCGATCTCGGTCAGGCGGGCGGCGCGCAGGGCGTCAAGCTCGACCTGCATGGCCTTGTTGATCTGGCCGGGCTCGGTGACACCGCTGGTCTGGGCCTGGCGCAGCGTTTCCAGCTGTTCGCGCAAGCTGGCGTTCACCCGGCGCATCCGTTGCAGTTCCAGGCCCTGGACATCCAGTTCCTGGGTCAGGCGGTCGACCTTTTCCTGCAGATCGCCGCGCGCTTCGCGGTCCTTGGCGGCGCGCAGGCGGGCCTGCAGCTGGGAGGTGAGGGATTTCTCTTCCTCAAGCTGGGCGCGCAGCATTGCGTCGGTTCCCTGCGCGGGGGACGCCGTAGCGGTGCCGGAGCGGGGCTGCACGGACAAACGGTCCAGTCCCTTGCCAATCCGTTCCAGCGCGGCAGCGATCCGCTTTTCCAGCTCGGTGATTTCCTGCATCCCTTACCCTCTTGCCCCCGGACACCTGTTCCGCGCCCGAATACCATGGTCGATTCCGTCCCGAATCGCCTGTCACACCGTCCCGGCGATCTTAGCGCGAAACCGGGGAAAGGCGACCGGCCTTTCTTCCCAAGGCCTTGGGGAGCAAGCTTGATCTTGCCGGTCGCGCTGGTTAGGACGCATGCGACCCCATTGCCACGCTTAGCCCAAAGGAATGCCGCCTTGGACATCCAGACCCTTCGCACCAAGAACCCCGATCACTGGATGCGCGCCACTGCGATCCGCGCGCTGGCGCTGGATGCGGTCGCCGCCGCAAACTCGGGCCATTCGGGGATGCCGATGGGCATGGCCGATGTGGCGACGGTGCTGTTCGAAAAGCACCTGAAGTTCGACCCCAAGGCGCCCCGCTGGGCCGACCGCGACCGCTTCATCCTGTCGGCGGGGCACGGGTCGATGCTGATCTACGCGCTTTTACATCTGACCGGCTACGCGGACATGACGCTGGAGCAGATCAAGAACTTCCGCCAGTGGGGTGCGATTACCGCAGGCCACCCGGAGTACGGCCATGTCGAGGGGGTAGAGACGACGACGGGGCCGCTGGGTCAGGGGATTTCCAACGCCGTGGGCTTCGCAATGGCCGAAGAAAACCTGCGGGCGCGCTGGGGGGCGAAGGTCCAGGATCACTACACCTGGGTCATCGCGGGCGATGGCTGCCTGATGGAGGGCGTTTCGCAGGAGGCAATCGGTCTGGCGGGCAAGCAGCAGTTGTCGCGGCTGATCGTCCTTTGGGACAACAACGGGATCACCATCGACGGCAAAGTCTCGATCGCCGACGTGACCGACCAGAAAGCGCGGTTTGCGGCCTCGGGCTGGGATGTGTTTGAATGTGACGGGCATGATCCGGCGGACATCGACCGGGCGCTGACAGCGGCGAAGGCCAGTGCCCGACCCGCGATGGTGGCCTGCAAGACGCATATCGCCATCGGCCACGCGGCACAGGACACCTCGAAGGGCCATGGTGCCTTGACCGACAAGGCGCAGCTGCAAGCGGCGAAGGACGGCTATGGCTGGAAAGGCGGGCCGTTCGAAGTACCCGCCGATGTGAAGAAATGGTGGGAATCGCTTGGGGCCAAGGGCGCCAAGGCGCGGGCCGAATGGGAGGCGCGGATGGCCGCCCTGTCGCCCGCCAAGCAGGCCGAGTTCGCCCGCATCTACGCTGCCGACGCCCCGGCAAAACTGGCCTCGGTCATCCGCGCGGTTAAGAAGCAGGCGGTCGCCGACCTGCCCAAGCTCGCCACCCGCGCTTCGTCGGAAAAGGTCCTGCAAGCCGTGAACCCGGTCATGCCGGAAACCATCGGCGGCTCGGCTGACCTGACCGGGTCGAACAACACCAAGACGGCGGACCTCGGCGTCTTCACGCAAGAGGATCGCAAGGGCCGCTACGTCTACTTCGGCATCCGTGAGCATGGCATGGCCGCCGCGATGAACGGCATGGCGCTGCATGGCGGGGTTCGGCCCTATGGCGGGACCTTCATGTGCTTTACCGACTATGCCCGCCCCTCGATGCGGCTGTCGGCGCTGATGGGCATTCCGGTCGTCTATGTGATGACGCATGACTCCATCGGCCTCGGCGAAGACGGCCCGACGCACCAGCCGGTCGAACATCTGGCCATCAGCCGGGCGACACCGAACACGCTAGTGATCCGCCCCGCCGACATGGTCGAGGTCGCGGAAGCCTGGGAAATCGCACTGACCGAGAAGACCCGGCCCACCGTGCTGGCCCTGTCGCGCCAGAACCTGCCGGCGGTGCGGAAGACCCACACGAACACCAACATGGTCGCCAAAGGTGGCTATGTGCTGGCCGAAGCCACCGGCAAGCGTCAGGTGATCCTGATGGCGACTGGGTCCGAAGTGGAAATCGCGCTGAAGGCACGCGATCAGTTGGAGGCCGAGGGCATCGGCACCCGCGTCGTGTCCATGCCCTCGATGGAGCTGTTTGCGGCGCAGGACGAGGCCTACCGCAAGCGCGTGCTGCCCGCAGGGCCGGTCCGCGTCGCCATCGAGGCGGGCGTGCGTCAGGGCTGGGATCGCTGGTTGCTGGGCGAGCGTGGGCGTGAAACCAAGTCCGATTTCGTCGGCATGTCCTCGTTCGGGGCCTCGGCTCCGATGGAGCGGCTCTATGCCGAGTTCGGGATCACCGCCGAGGCAGCCGTGGCTAAGGCCAAGGCCCTGCTCTGAACCTTTAGTCTAGGCACGACAATTAAGCGGCGGCTTAGGGCCGCCGCTTGCTTTTTGGCTGACCGCCTGCGCACGGCTGGCTAGGGTCCCACCCGACAGGAGGACCCGAATGCGACTTCTCAAGACCGTGCACGGCTGGCTGGGCGTGATCGTCCTCCCTTGGGTCATCCTCATCGGCCTGACCGGGCTGTTCCTGAACCATGAAGGACTTGTCATGGGCTGGCTGGAAGGCGAGGCCTATGACGAAGCGCAGTTCGATGCCTGGCCCGGCGCAGCGCCGTTGACGGCCGAGGCGGCGCAGGCGCTGGCTGCGGGGCTTTACCCGGACGAGGTGCTGACGTTGGACAGCGACACCACCTATCACGGGCGCGAGGTGGCGACCTTCGATACGGGCGACGTCCAAGTCATCGTTGCGCTGCAGACCGGGCATTACTGGATCAAGACCGACACCTGGCGCGTCACGCATGCGCCCGACGGGACCGTTCTGGAGTCGCTGACCTACTGGGAAAACATCTTCAAGCGGCTGCACGTGCGCGGCTGGTTGACCCGGACCTTCGGCACCTGGTTTGCCGACATCACGGCGGCGGCGATGGTGATCTTCGGGCTGTCGGGGATCGTCCTGTTCCTTGTGCCCCGCATCCGGCGGCGGCAGAACCGGCTGCGGATGCGGACGGCGCGCACTTCCTGACGGGCTTTTCATTTCCCGTACCAGAGGTCAGGGTTCGCGGGACGGGAGGCACCAATGACGGAATGGCGAGGACTTGGGCGTGCTTTGGGGCCCGCAATGGGCGAGCCGAAACCGGTGGACGTGGCACGGGCCGGGATCGGCGCGGCGCTGGGGCTTCTGATCGCGGGGCTGGCGCTGCGGGGGCTTGGGATCGGCTGGCTCATCGCACCCTTCGGCGCCTCGGCGGTCCTGGTCTATGCGCTGCCGAACTCGCCTCTGGCACAGCCTTGGTCGGTTGTGGTGGGCAATACCGTCTCGGCCCTTGTGGCTTTGGCGGTGCTGGCCGCCCTGCCCCACGCGGACTGGGCGGTACCGTTGGCGGTGGGGCTGGCGATCGGCGCGATGCTGTTGGTCCGCGCCCTGCATCCTCCGGGTGGCGCGGTGGCCCTGCTGGTGGCGCTTGGCGGGACGGGTGGCTGGGCCGGGACGGTCGGGACCGTGGCGCTGGGGTCCGTGCTGCTGGTCGGGATCGGGGTGGCCTGGAACCGCGCCGTGGGGCGGGCCTATCCGTTTCGCCAACCGGCCCAGCCTGGCCCGCATGGCACGACGGACCCTGCGCCCGAGGCGCGGCTGGGGCTGGACCCGGCAGACCTCGCCACCATTCTTGAGGATTATCGCCAGTCGGCCAACCTTGGCGTGGCCGATCTGCAGCGGCTGATCGGGGCGGCAGAACAGGCGGCGGCGGCGCGGCGGATGGAGGCGTTCACCTGCGCCGACATCATGTCGCGCGATCTGGTGGCCGTTGGCCCCGAGGCACCCTTGGGCGTGGTGGCCGAGCATTTCCGCAAGCGCGGCTTTACCTCGCTGCCGGTGGTGGCCGAGGACGGGCGGTTCCTGGGGGTGATCTTCCAATTGGACCTGATCCGGCGCGCAAGGGAGGACGCGTTCCGCCTGCACCGCAGTCTTCTCGCCGCGCTGGTCCACCTGATCGACGATCACCGGACCAAGGCGCCACTGGCGCAGGACATCATGCAGACCGTCGTGCAGCGGGCGACACCGACAACTCCGGTTGGTGCCCTGTTGCCGCTGCTGGGCGATGGCGGGGCCGAAGCGGTGCCAGTGGTCGTCGGGCAGAAGATCGTCGGCATCGTCACCCGCAGCGACCTGGTCTCGGCGCTGGCGCAGCGGCTGGCGCAGGCCTGACGCCTATCGCGGCGGGGCGCTGTCTTCGTATTCGTCGCCGGGAGGCATCTCGCCGTCGGCCTCGTCATCCAGATCCTCGGGATCGGGCATGCCGTCGTCGTTGAGGTCCGGGGTCTGCGGATCATCCTCGGCATTCACGGAACTGGAGGTGATGTCGCCGTCAGCTTCCGACGCCTCGAAGACCTCTTCCTCCGGCTCCTCTTCCAACGGCAGAACCCCGCCGTCCTCCGAGGCATCGCCGTCCGAGAGGCGCGGGCCGTCGTCGTCCTGCCGATCGTCCTGCTCATGCGGATAGGTCTGTTCTTCGCCCTGATCGGTCAGGGTCGGGAACTCGCCAAGATTGCCCTGGATCGACGCCTCTTCGATCACCAGTTCGGCGGCCTCAATCGGGTCAAGCTTCGGCAGCGCGACTTCCTGGATCGCCAGAAGCTCGCGCGCGGCGTCCAGATAGCAGTCGCGCCCGCCGTCGGGGCGGCCTGCTTCGTCCCACAACTCGTCGGCGCGGTCCTTGATACGGGCGTCCCAGGCGTCGAAATCTTGGCGGTTCATGGCGGTCTCCCTTGCTGGGAAGACAACTCCGGTGCCCGTCTCAGGTTCCGTCAGTGCGCGGCGGCTTTCTTGCCCGTGACGGTGGACCATAGCGGCGCGATCACCCGTGTCGCGACCGGGATCAGCATCAGCCCAAGGATCAGGCCGAAGACGCCATCCAGCGACGCGGTCACCAGCCATTCGACGAAACCCTGTGCTGCCGGAACGGCCTGGGCAACGATCTCGGCGATGTGGTGGATCGTCTCGTAGGGCCAGGCCCAGAGATGCGTCACCTCAAGCCCGTGGATGACGATGTTGCCCCCGACCCACAGCATCGCGGCGGTGCCCACGGTCGACAGGAACGCCATCAGCTTCGGCATCGCGATGACCAGCCCCCGGCCAAGCGCCCTGCCCCCGCTGGTGCGCCCGTTCGCGGCCATGTGGAGGCCGACATCATCCATCTTCACGATCAGCGCCACCGCGCCATAGACGGCGACGGTGATCAGCGTGCCGACAACGGCCAGCGTGATCGCCTGCATCCAGAAGCTGGGGCTTTCGATGGTGGCCAGGGCAATCGTCATGATCTCGGCCGAGAGGATGAAGTCGGTCTTGATCGCACCGGCGACCTTTTCCTCTTCGAGGTGCGCCGGGTCCTTGGTGTCAAAGTCCTTGGCGACCTCATGGTCAGCATGCGGCGCGAAGGCATGGAGCAGCTTTTCCGCCCCCTCAAAGCAAAGATAGCCCCCGCCCAGCATCAAGAGCGGGGTGATCGCCCAGGGCGCGAAGTAGTCAAGCGCGAGGAGGCCCGGCAAGAGGAAGATGAGCTTGTTCTTCAACGACCCCCGCGCGATGCGCCAGATGATCGGCAGTTCCCGGTCGGCGGAAAAGCCATGGACGTACTTCGGGGTCACCGCCGCATCGTCGATCACCACACCCGCGGCCTTGGTCCCGGCCTTGGCGGCCGCCGCCGCGATGTCGTCGACCGATGCGGCCGCCACCTTGGCAATCGCCGCCACGTCATCGAGAAGTGCGAGTAGTCCGCTCATGCCCTGCCCCTTGTCTGCTCAACCGAGGATGTAGCGCGCATTGCAGGATTCGGCAAAGCGCTGCAAGCGGTTAGCGCAAACAGGCGAAGATTGCGCTAACATCCTGATAAGGCGTCGTTTTCCAGCTTGCATGACGGGACGGAGCCGCTAAGCCCTGTGCACCGCATCAGCAGGGGAAGATTTTCATGACGGTGACTGTCGGCATCAACGGCTTTGGTCGCATCGGGCGCTGCACGCTGGCGCATATCGCGGAATCGAACCGCAACGACGTGCAGGTGGTGGCGATCAATGCCACCGGGCCGGTGGAGACGAACGCTCACCTCTTGCGGTATGACAGCGTCCACGGGCGGTTCCCTGGTGTGGTGAAGGTGACCGACGACGGCCTGGACCTTGGGCGCTGGCCGATCCGGATGATGTCGACCTATGACCCGGCAGAGCTGGACTGGGGCGGTGTCGATGTGGTGCTGGAATGCACCGGCAAATTCAACGACCGTGACAAGGCGGCGGTCCATCTGGGACGGGGGGCCAAGCGCGTCCTCGTCTCTGCCCCGGCGAAACGCGCGGACCTGACGGTGGTCTATGGCGTCAACCACCGGAGCCTGCTGCCCGAGCACATGATTGTTTCGAACGCCTCTTGCACGACGAACTGCCTCGCGCCGCTGGCCAAGGTGCTGAACGACGCGATTGGCATTGAGAGCGGGATCATGACCACGATCCACAGCTACACCGGCGACCAGCCGACGCTGGACCGGCGGCACAAGGACCTGTACCGCGCCCGGTCGGCGGCGATGGCGATGATCCCGACCTCGACCGGGGCAGGCAAGGCCATCGGCGAGGTTCTGCCGGAACTGGCGGGGCGGCTGGAAGGATCGGCGATCCGGGTGCCAACGCCCAACGTCAGTGCGGTGGACCTGACCTTCATCGCCGAAAAGTCGGTGACGGTGGCCGAGGTTAACGAAATCGTCAGGGAAGCCTGCGCAGGCTACATGGGCATGGTCATGGCCTATGACCCAGAACCGAAGGTATCCATCGACTTCAACCACACGCCGCAGTCGTCTATCTTCGCGCCCGACCAGACCAAGGTCGCGGGGCGTTCCGTCCGCGTGCTGGCGTGGTATGACAACGAATGGGGCTTCTCTTGCCGGATGGCCGATGTGGCCGGCGTCATGGGGCGTCTCGCGCAGTAAGGGGCGTCGGCCCCTGTGAAGGGGACCGTCTTGACCAACACCATCGCGTTCTGGCTGGGACTGTTCCTGGTGGCCGGCATCATCGCCGATCTCGCCCTCAACGGCGGGTCGGCGCTCATGTTTCTGGCGCGGAAGTTCATCGACCTCATCGAATGGGTGGATTTCTGGAACTGACACCGTCAAACTGCGGTTGCAATTCCCGGCGATATGTCTTTGTTAGCGCTATCGGGAACTGGTCCCTGCTTCGGAGGAAGAGTCATGGCCGTCAAGGTTGCCATCAACGGATTTGGACGCATCGGGCGCAACGTTCTGCGCTCCATCATCGAGTCGGGACGTACCGACATCGAGGTCGTGGCGATCAACGACCTGGGGCCGGTTGAGACCAACGCGCACCTCCTCCGCTACGATTCGGTGCACGGGAAATTCCCGGCAACCGTGACCACCGGTGCGGACAGCATCGACGTCGGCCGCGGGCCGATGCGGGTGACGGCGCTGAAGAACCCGGCCGACCTGCCTTGGGGCGACGTCGACATCGTGATGGAATGCACCGGCATCTTCACCTCGAAGGAAAAATGCGCGGCGCACCTGGAGAACGGCTCGAAGCGCGTGCTGATCTCGGCCCCCGGCGACGGTGCCGACAAGACGATCGTCTACGGCATCAACCACCACACGCTGACAAAGGACGACATTGTCGTCTCGAACGCGTCCTGCACGACGAACTGCCTGGTGCCGGTCGCGTCGGTCCTGCATGAGGCGATCGGGATCGAGAAGGGGATGATGACCACCATCCACTCCTACACCGGCGACCAGCCGACGCTGGACACGATGCACAAGGACCTCTACCGCGCCCGCGCGGCGGCACTGTCGATGATCCCGACCTCGACCGGGGCTGCCAAGGCCGTGGGCCTGGTCTTGCCGGAACTGAAGGGCAAGCTGGATGGCATCTCGATCCGCGTGCCGACGCCGAACGTGTCGGTCGTGGACCTGAAGTTCATCGCCAAGCGCGCGACCACGGCGGAGGAGATCAACGCTGCCATCCGCAAGGCGGCGGACGGCAAGCTGAAAGGCATCCTTGGCTATACCGACGAGAAACTGGTGTCGTCCGACTTCAACCACGACCCGCATTCGTCGGTCTTCCACATGGACCAGACCAAGGTCATGGACGGGACCTTCGTGTCGATCCTGAGCTGGTATGACAACGAGTGGGGCTTCTCGAATCGCATGGCTGATACCGCCGTCGCGATGGGCAAGCTGATCTGAACCCTTTGAAATTGAACTAAAAGGGCGCCATTTGGCGCCTTTTTTCATGGCGAAAGCTATGCGATAGTCGCATAGCCGCAGCGCAGCATTGGTCGTTGTTGGCGCTAACAGAACGCTTATGTTCCGGTCATGCGAAAAGGAAAAGCAGACCTTTCGCCGATGAAAAGGATGATGATGATGACCTCTGTATATGAAATGCTGAAAACCACTGCGGCGAACTACGCGCTCTATCGCCAGACCCGCAACGAGATCGCCAACCTGCCCGCCGACATCGCGCTGGACCTCGGGATCTTCCCGGCCGACGCGGACCGGATCGCGCGCGAAGCCGTGTACGGCAAGGCGGCCTGAGCCAAAGCTCAGTAGCTGAATTCCAGGCGGGCCTCGGTCCCGCCTTCCGGGCGGCGCTCCATCAACAGGGTGCCGCCCAATTGTTTGGCAAACTGCCGCGCGATCGACAGGCCCAGGCTGCCGGCCTTTTCGATGTCAAATCCGTCCGGCAGTCCGTGACCGTTGTCGCGGATCTGGAGAAGCGCCCTGCCCTCTTCCCGCCCGGCACCAAGTGTCACGCCGATCTGACCCGAGCTTTCGCCCGGGAACCCGTGCTCCAGCGTATTCGCCAAAAGCTCGGCGGCGATCAGTCCCAGCGGCACCGATACGTCCGGGCCGACAAGAAGCGGCTCGGCCTCGACCTTGAGCGCGACCCGACCGCCAGCGCCGGTGCTTTCCAGGATGTCCCGCCCGGTGTCGGCCAGGAACCGCGCCATGTCGACGGTCTGGCCCGAGGGGTCATGCAGGTTGCGCATGATCCGCGAGATCAGGTCGATCCGGCGCACGGAATCGTCCAGCGCCAGTTGCGCGGCCTCATCCGTCACCATCCGCCGCTGCAGTTTCATCAGCCCCGAAACCGTGGTGAGGTTGTTCGACACCCGGTGCTGCAACTCGTGAAACATCAGCCGCCGCTGTTCGGCCAGACGGTCCTTTGCCTCGCGTTCGGCACTTAAGGCACGACGGGCGCGCTGCGCCAGCGCGGTCAGGCCGATTTCGGCTGCGGCAACAAAGGCATAGAACATCAGGGCCAAGACCGTGGCCCCGTTCAATTCCAGCGAGTTCAGCGGCGGGATGAAGAAATACCAGGCGGACAGGCCGCTGGCCACGGCCACCAAGACCCCCGGAGCCGGGCCAAGGAAATAAGCACTGATCAGAATTGCCGGGAAGAAGGTCAGATAGGGGAAACCCGGCGGCAAGGCGCCTTCCATCTCGTACCGGATGGCCAGAGCCACGGCCCAGGCCAGGACGGCAAGGGTCCACCGCAGGCCTGCCGACAGATCATACGGCTCCCAGCGGCTGATCCTTTCAATGAAGGTCGACTGGTCGGCCATGGCGTGCCTGATCAACGCTTGCGGTGCTTCTGCAGGGCGGCCTGCACCGGGGGTGTGACGAACTTCGACACATCGCCGCCCAGCCGGGCGATTTCCTTGACCAGCTTCGACGCAATTGCCTGCCGCCGCGCGTCGGCCATCATGAACACCGTCTCGATGCTGGCATCCAGCGCCCGGTTCATGCCGACCATCTGGAACTCATACTCGAAATCGGCCACCGCCCGCAGACCGCGGATGATGATCCCGGCGCCGACGTCGCGGGCACAGTCGATCAGGAGGTTCTCGAAGGGATGGACGACGATCTCGCCCCCGGTCTTGGCGATGATCGCGGCGCATTCGTCCTCGACCATCCTCACCCGCTCTTCCAGAGTGAACATCGGCCCCTTGTCGCGGTTGATGGCGACGCCGATCACCAGCCGGTCGACCAGCGCCATCGCGCGCTGGATGATGTCGATATGGCCCAACGTGATGGGATCGAAGGTCCCCGGATAAAGCCCGATGCGCATGGATCCCCTCCGAAGCCTGGCTGCGTGCGCACGCAACAAGATTGCGCACAGAGGTGCAAGCGGTTTCCTGACGTCAGAAGCCCTTGATCATGCCTTCCAGCGCGTCCTTTTCGGCCGCAAGCTCCATCAGCCGCGCCTTGACCACGTCGCCGATCGAGATGAGGCCGACCATCTGACCCTCCTCGATCACCGGCATGTGGCGAAAGCGGCCGTCGGTCATCCGGCCCAGCACCGCGTCGGTGCCCTCAGAGCGGGTGCAGGACACGATCTTGGCGGTCATCAGCGATTCCACCGGGTCGGACAGACAGGCGGCACCCCGACGGCCCAGTTCGCGCACGATGTCGCGTTCGGACACGATGCCCTTGGCCGCCTTGCCGTCCTGCGAGACGATCACCGCCCCGATCCGTTTGGAGGACAAAAGCTCGGCCACCTGCTGGACCGAGGTTCCGGGTGCAACCGTGATCACACCGTGGTCACCTTTGGACGTGAGGATCTGCTGTACGAGCATGGGACGGCCCCTCCCTCTGACCGGAGGTCAAGCGTCGGGCCGGACAGGGGATTCTGTCAAGCGCGGCTTTCGCCTTAGGGCAGAGCGCCCTCCAGCCGGGCCATCTCGGCCTTCGCCTCGCGGGTCAGCTGGTCGGCAAAGCGGTTCAGCCGGTCCAGCCGCGTGTCGCTTTCGTGGCGGATCAGCCAGAAGGACCGGGTCAGGCTGACGCGGTCGGTCAGGATGCGGGCAAGGTTCGGCGCGGCAGGCAGCGCGAAATCATGGACCACACCGACCCCCGCCCCGTGTCGCAGCCAGTTCAGCTGCACCGAGACGGAGTTAGAGGTGAGCGTCGCCGGACCGACACCGATTTCGGCCAGATAATCGAGTTCCTTGTCGAAGATCATGTCCGGGATATAGCCGATGATCCGGTGCGCCTTCAGGTCCTGCGGGCTGTGGATCGGCGCGGCCTTGTCGAGGTAGTCGCGGCTGGCGGCCAGATGCAGGCGGTAGTCGGTCAGCTTCTGCACGGTCAGCCGCCCAGCCTCGGGCCGCGAGACGGCGATGGCCATATCCGCCTCGCGCTTGGACAGGTTGAAGACACGCGGCAGGGCGACGATCTGGACCTCAAGCCCCGGGTTCGCATCGCAGATCCGGGCCAATATCTGCGGCAAGAGGTAGTTCGCGCAGCCGTCGGGCGCACCAAGCCGGATCAGGCCGGTCAACCCGCCGGGGCCTGACAGGCTTTCTTCGGCGCCAAGGGTCGCACGCTCGGCCGTTTCCGCATGGGGGATCAGCCGCGCGCCCTCTTCGGTCAGCGCATAGCCCTGCGGCGATTTGGTGAAAAGCCGCGCCTTCGTCGCCTCTTCCAGCCGGTTGATGCGGCGGCCCACCGTGGCCGGGTCGATCTTCAGCCGCTTGCCCGCCGCCGAAAGGCTTTCCGTTCGCGCCACCGCCAGGAACACGCGCAGGTCGTCCCAGTCCATCCGAACTCCTCGTAGGGTGGGCAGCACTGCCCACCCTACCTTGCATTTCTGCAAAACCCTTTTGGCACATTGCCGCTTTGTCTGGCGTTTGTGCAAGAGTAAAAGGGCCGCAACCCAAGGGAGGATTCCATGCAAGAGATTGGTCACTGGATCAACGGCAAGCGCGTCGCGGGCACTTCGGGCCGCTTTGCCGATGTCATGAACCCCGCCACCGGCGAAGTGCAGGCGCGGGTTGCGCTGGCGACGCTGGGAGAGCTGGACTTTGCCATCCAAGAGGCCGCCAAGGCCCAGGTCGGCTGGCAGGCGACCAACCCGCAACGCCGTGCCCGCGTGATGATGGCCTTCGGCGCCCTCATCAACCAGAACATGGACAAGCTGGCCGAGTTGGTGGCCCGCGAACATGGCAAGACCATCCCCGACGCCAAGGGCGACGTGCAGCGCGGCCTTGAGGTGATCGAGGTCTGCATGGGCGCCCCCGCCATGCTAAAGGGCGAGGCAATGGATTCGGCCGGCCCCGGGATCGACCTTTACGCGATCCGCCAACCCCTTGGCGTCGTTGCCGGAATCACTCCCTTCAACTTCCCGGCGATGATCCCGCTTTGGAAGATCGGCCCGGCGCTCTCCTCGGGCAACGCGATGATCCTGAAGCCATCGGAGCGGGTGCCTTCGACCTCGCTTTACCTGGCTGAATTGCTGAAAGAGGCCGGTCTGCCGGATGGCGTGCTGCAGGTGGTGAACGGCGACAAGACCGTGGTGGACGGCATCCTGGACCATCCGGTCATTCAGGGCGTGGGCTTTGTCGGATCGACCCCGATCGCGCAGTACATCTACGGGCGGGCTGCTGCGAACGGCAAGCGCGCCCAGTGCTTTGGCGGTGCCAAAAACCACATGGTCATCATGCCGGATGCCGACCTCGACAAGGCGGCGGACGCGCTGGTCGGTGCGGGCTATGGTGCTGCGGGCGAACGCTGCATGGCGATTTCGGTCGCGGTTCCGGTTGGCGAGAAGACCGCCGATGCGCTGATCGAACGCCTGATCCCGCGGATCGAGAAGTTGAAGGTCGGCCCCTATACCGCTGGAAACGATGTGGATTTCGGCCCCGTCATCACTCAGGCCTCGAAGGACCGCATCCTTGGCCTGATCAACTCGGGCGTCGATCAGGGCGCGAAACTGGTGGTCGATGGCCGGGGATTCAAGCTGCAGGGCTATGAGAACGGCTTCTTTGTCGGGCCCTCGCTCTTCGACAACGTCACCCCCGACATGGAGATCTACAAACAGGAGATCTTCGGGCCGGTCCTGACCACTGTCCGCGCCAAGTCCTATGACGATGCGCTGAAGCTGGTGATGGACAACGAGTACGGCAACGGCACCGCGATCTTCACCGCTGACGGCGATACGGCGCGCGACTACGCCAGCCGCGTCAACGTCGGCATGGTCGGGATCAACTTCCCGATCCCGGTGCCGCTGTCCTACTTCTCTTTCGGCGGCTGGAAAAAGTCGGCTTTCGGCGACCTGAACCAGTACGGGCCGGATGCCTTCCGGTTCTACACCAAGACCAAGACCGTCACCGCGCGCTGGTTCTCGGGCATCAAAGAAGGTGCCAGCCTGAACTTCAAGGCGCTCGACTGATCACGGCTGCTGCCGATTGCAACCGGGGAAGGCGTCAAGCCTTCCCCTTTCTGCTTGCGGGCCCGTCCCTGACCGCCCCATGATGCCCCCATGTGGACCGATGCCCTGGACCTGTCGCCCGCCAGCCATGCCGCGTTAACGCCGTTGCCCATGCGCCGGATCGGTCGGGGCACGGTGCTGTTTCGTCCTGGCGATGCGGCGCAAGGCTTTGTCGTGGTCCTGTCGGGCCGGATCGAAGTCCGCCTGACCGCCGCCTCGGGCCGCGAAATTCTGCTTTATGCGGTCGAGCCGGGAGAAAGCTGCGTCCAGACCACTTTGGGCCTGATGGGGGACGAGCTTTATACCGGCGAGGCGACTGCTGCGACCGATGCCGAGGTTGTGGTCATCCCGCGCCCGCTGTTCCTGCGGCTGATCGACGGGGATGACGGGTTCCGCCGCTTTGTCCTGCGCGCCTTCGGGCAGCGGATGGCTGAACTCACGCACCTTTTGGAGCAAGTGGCCTTCGGCCGTATCGAGGTGCGGCTGGCCTCGGCTCTCCTCGATCTCGCGCAGGAGGATGTGGTCGACGCCACGCAGGCGGAACTTGCGGCCCGGATCGGCTCGGCACGTGAGGTAGTGTCGCGGCGGCTGGAAGCCTTTGAGCGGCATGGCTGGGTGACGGTAGAACGCGGTCATGTCCGCCTGCGCGACCTGCCCGAATTGAAGCGCCTTGCCGATCAGACTGTGTGACCTGGTCACAGACCCCGATCGCCGAAAGCCGTAAGATTGCGGCATTCGGTCAAACAAGGAGAACGGACATGTTCAAGACCAATGTTGGCGGCATCGACCGCGTGCTTCGGATCGTCGTGGGGATTGCCCTGCTGGCGTGGTTCTTCGTCGATCAGGGTCAGGGTTTCTGGCACTATGCCAAGCTGATCGGCGTCGTGCCGCTGGCCACGGGCCTGTTCGGCAGCTGCCCGCTCTACTCGATCCTTGGGCTGTCGACCTGCCCGATGAAAAAGGCCTGAGCTTTCAGCCAGGTTGCGGATCACCATCCGGGACGCGGGTCTCCAACGGGAACCGCGTCCCGTCAGTCAGAGTTGCCGTCATGACAACATGGCGAGGCTCCTATGCGGCGTCTTCTTCTTTCCCTTGGGCTTGCCCTGATCGCGCCGGGCCCCGTGCTGGCCGATGACTGCAGCTCAATCGTGGCGTCGGTCTGCGATGAACAGGTCGGCGACGTGGCGACGGGGGCCAGGGTGCTGACTTTCAAGACCACGGCCACGGCCTATGTCGTAGGGGATCGGTATCCCTTTGAGACGCGTTCGCTGTTGATGAACCCGGCGCGGTACAGCCTGAAACCCTCGGACGGGACTTGGCGTTACTATGCGATGGAGGGCGTGGTCTACCGGGTGCAGAATGACACCGGGGTCGTGCTGGAAGTGATCCGCAACCGCCGCACGGCACATCTGCGCTGACACCCGCCCGAGGGACGTCAAGGACCGAAATCTAGCCCTGAACCGATCCGCATCCTTGAGTGCTGACTGACCTGGACCACGCAGCTCAGGCGGAATCGTCCACCCTACTCCGCCGCCAACCTCCGCGGCTTCAGGAGATCCTTGAGGTAGTGGCCTGTATGGCTTCCCTCGACCTTGACGATGGCCTCGGGCGTGCCAGTGGCGACGATCTCGCCGCCCCCGTCGCCGCCTTCGGGGCCGATGTCGATGACCCAATCAGCGGTTTTCACCACGTCGAGGTTGTGCTCGATCACCACCACCGTGTTCCCCTGCTCCACAAGGGAATGCAGCACTTCCAGGAGTTTCCGCACATCTTCGAAGTGGAGGCCCGTTGTCGGCTCGTCCAGGATATACAGCGTCCGGCCCGTGGCCCTGCGTGACAGCTCCTTGGACAGCTTCACCCGCTGCGCCTCGCCGCCGGAAAGCGTTGTCGCCTGCTGGCCGACCTTGATGTAGCCAAGGCCCACTTCGCAGAGCGCCTCCATCTTCTCGCGGATCGCCGGAACCGCCTGAAAAAACTCGCGCGCATCTTCACAGGTCATGTCAAGAACATCGGCGATGCTCTTGTTCTTGAATTTGATTTCCAAAGTCTCGCGGTTGTAGCGGTGGCCCTTGCAAGTCTCGCAGGTGACATAGACATCGGGCAGGAAGTTCATCTCGATCTTGAGGACACCATCCCCTTGGCAAGCCTCGCAGCGGCCACCCTTGACGTTGAAGCTGAAGCGCCCCGGTCCATAGCCACGGGCTTTCGACTCCGGCAGGCCGGCAAACCAGTCGCGTATCGGCGTGAAGGCCCCGGTGTAAGTTGCCGGGTTCGACCGCGGGGTCCGCCCAATGGGCCGCTGGTCAATGTCGATCACCTTGTCCAGATGCTCAAACCCCTTGATCGTCTCGCAAGGCGCGGGCGTCTCATGCGCCCCGTTCAGGCGCATGGCGGCGGTCTTGAACAGGGTCTCGATGGTCAGCGACGACTTGCCGCCGCCCGACACGCCCGTCACGCAGACGAACTTGCCCAGGGGAAATTCGGCCGTGACATTCTTCAGGTTGTTCCCCGTGGCACCCACGACGGTCAGCGTCTTGCCGTTCCCCTTGCGCCGCGCCTTCGGCACCGAAATCTCCCGCGCACCCGAGAGATACTGGCCGGTCAGGCTGGCCGGATCGGCGGCGACCTCGGCAGGCGTGCCGTGGCTGACCACCATGCCGCCATGCACCCCGGCGCCCGGCCCCATGTCGAACACGTAATCCGCCTCGCGGATCGCGTCCTCGTCATGTTCTACGACCAGCACCGTGTTCCCTGCATCGCGGAGGTTCTTCAGCGTGGTGAGCAACCGGTCGTTGTCGCGCTGGTGCAGGCCGATAGAGGGTTCGTCCAGCACGTACAGGACGCCCGTGAGGCCAGAGCCGATCTGCGAGGCAAGCCTGATCCGTTGCGATTCTCCGCCTGACAGCGTCCCCGCCGCGCGGCTCATCGTCAGGTAGTTGAGGCCGACATTCACAAGGAATCCAAGGCGTTCGCGGATTTCCTTCAGAATCGCCTTTGCGATCTCGTTCTGCTGCTTGGTCAGTGTATCGGCTACACCTTCAATCCAGGCATAGGCTTCGGTGATCGACATCTGCACCACCTGGCCGACGTGCAGCTTGGCGATCTTGACCGCCAGCGCCTCGGGCTTCAGGCGATAACCACCGCAAGCCCCGCAAGCGCGATTGGACTGGTAGCGCTCCATCTCCTCACGGCTCCAGGCGGAATCCGTCTCGCGGTAGCGGCGTTCCATGTTGGGGATGATCCCCTCATAGACCCGTTTCACCTGATAGACCCGTCCGCCTTCGTCATAGCGGAAGTCGATCTCCTCGCCCTTCGAGCCTTGCAGGAACAGGTCCTTCACCGGATCGGGCAGGTCCTTCCACTTGGCTTTCAGATTGAAGCCATAGTGCTTGGACAGGGCCTCCATCGTCTGGGTCAGGTATGGCGACTTCGACTTCGACCAGGGCGCGATGGCCCCCTGCATCAGGGTCAGGTTCTGGTCGGGCACTACCAGGCGTTCGTCGAAGAACAGCTCCATCCCCAACCCGTCACAGACCGGGCAGGCGCCGAAGGGGGCGTTGAACGAAAAGAGCCGCGGTTCGATCTCGGCGATGGTGAACCCGCTGACGGGACAGGCGAATTTCTCGGAATAGGTGATGCGGGTGGGGTCCGCGCCTTCGGCGACATCGGCAAGCTCGATCACCGCGATCCCGTCCGCAAGGTTCAGTGCGGTGCGGAAGCTGTCGGCGAGGCGGGTCTCGATCCCTTCCTTCACGACGATCCGGTCCACCACCACGTCGATGTTATGGCGGAATTTCTTGTCCAGGGTCGGCGGATCTTCCAGCTCATGGAAGGTGCCGTTGACCTTGACCCGCTGAAAGCCCTGCTTCCTAAGCTCTAGAAATTCCTTCTTATATTCGCCCTTCCGGTCCCGAATGATCGGGGCGAGGAGATAGGCCCGCGTCCCCTCCGCCATCGCCATGACCGCATCGACCATGTCCTGCACCTGCATTGCGGTGATGGGCAGGCCGGTGGCGGGGGAATAAGGCGTACCGACGCGAGCAAAGAGCAGGCGCAGGTAGTCGTAGATCTCGGTCACCGTGCCGACGGTGGAGCGCGGATTCTTCGAGGTGGTCTTCTGCTCAATGGAAATGGCGGGCGACAGGCCCGAGATATGGTCGACGTCGGGTTTCCCCATCATGTCCAGGAACTGCCGGGCATAGGCCGACAGCGATTCGACGTACCGCCGCTGACCTTCCGCATAGATCGTGTCGAAGGCGAGGCTGGACTTCCCCGACCCCGACAGCCCCGTGATCACCACCAGCTGATCGCGGGGAATCGAGACATCCACGCCCTTGAGGTTATGTTCGCGCGCGCCGCGCACTTCGATGAACTTCTGTTCCGCCATGACCGACCCCAAAGGTGCAGGCGCAAGACATAGTGCGGTTTCGGTGAGTCTCCAACCGGAAAATGTGAACGGAACATGAACGCATACCGGCCTTTCGTCGGCCTTTACTTTATCATCTTCCAAGCTATATAGGTGTTATCCCAAAACGAGGTGCTCCATGTTTTCCGCTTTCCGCTCTGCCCCCGCTGCCCGCCCCAGTATGGCCGATGTCGCCGCCGAGGTTGCCCAAGGGAAAATGCTGCTGATCGACGTGCGCGAGGTGGCCGAGGCGAAGGCCTCTGGCGTGGCGCAGGGGGCAAAGCTGATCCCGCTGTCGCTGTTGCCGCTGAAATGCGACCCGCGCCAGCCGGGCTGCGAGCTGCCGCAGGGCCTGCCGGTGGCGATCTACTGCGCCTCGGGCGGGCGGTCGGGAATGGCGGCGGATGTGCTGACGCGGTTGGGCTATGGCCCGGTCACCAATCTGGGCGGGTTGCGGGACTGGGCCGCTGGCGGCGGCGCGGTCGTCGCCTACTAGGCCAGCCGCTCGCGTCGGGTCTTTTGACAGGCGTGCACAGCGATGCCGAGCCCACACAGAAGGACGGCAGCGACCGTGAGCCCCGCCGGGCCGACGCTGGCCAGCAGGGCTGCCAGCACCGGCGTGCCGGTTGTGGTGCCAAGGTTCCCCAGTTGGGCCACCGCACCGGCCGCGCGGGCGCGATCCTCGGGCGTGGCGTTGAGTTCGGGGATCGCAGCGAAGCTTGCGCCCTGGACGATGCCAAGAGCTGCGGACAGCAGGAACCCGCCCGCCACCATCCCGGCGCCCTGCCCCCAGAACAGCCACAACAGCAGGAACCCCGGGATCGCGACGGCATAGCCAGATTGGACCAGCCTAATCGCCGACATGCGGCCCAGCAGCCGGACCCCCAGGGTCAGCGAGACGGCGATGGAAACGAGGGGCATCCCGGCAGCGATCAGGGCGCGGTGCGCCTCGGGCGTTTCTGGGGGCAGCAGGGTCAGGACGGCGACATAAAGGAAGGTATAGCAGCAGAACCCCATCGCCGGGGCGGCGAGGCGGGGCGAGGCGTAGATCGCCGCATGCTGCGCCAGAAGGTTGCCCATCGGCAGCGCCACCCCGCGCGGATCGGCCGGCAGGGTCAGCGCCAGGATGACGGCGAGGGTGGCCATGTAGATGGCGTGGCCGAGGAAGAGGCCGGTGGTGCCCAGCATTGGGCCGACCAGGGCAAGGATGGTGTAGGTCACCCCGAAAAAGCTGGACCAGAGGGTCATCGCCAGCGGGCGGCGCTCTTCGGGAGCAAGGGAGGCGATCATCGTGGGGCCGACGACGACGATGGCGAGGTGGCTGGCCCCTTCGATGATCCGGCTGGCCAGCATCAGGGGGTAGGCCGGCAGCAGGGACTGGAGGGCGGACATCGCGGCCCCGGCAGCCAGTGCCGTGACGATGGCGCGGCGGGGGCCGATGCGGGCCACCAGCAATCCGGCGGTCGTCCCGAAGATCAGCCCGACCATCCCGACAATCGACACGACGAGGCCAAGGGCGACCTCCCCGTTCCCGCCGTAGGTCGCCCGAAGGGTCTCATACAGGATCGAGATCTTGCCGAACTGGGCGGCGGCACCAAGGCCGGCGCACCAGAGGAGGATCACGAGGAGCATGGAAGGCAGCGGGCGCATCGGGCATTGGTAGCCGGTTCGCGGGCGAGATGCCAGAGGGGTGTCCACGCTGAACAAACGCTGGACTCTCAATGATTCCAGAGGCTTGCTCGCGGGCGGTAGGGAATTCTTAACAGTCGGATTCCCGCGAGTCGGCTGGGTGGCAGGACGTCACAAAACGTGACTGCACAGCTTCATGTCAGGCTTGCAAAGTTTCCATGAAGCTTCAGCATAGGTTTCATGAAAGCTCTTACCACCGCCCTCGTGCCCCTCATGCTGCTGCACCCGCCGGAAGCGCGGGCTGCAGACCTGTGCCCGCTGGTGGATCAGTTGAACCGCGTCCTGGTGGAGACCACCGATTACCAGCCGGTCGCCTGCCCCGAGATCGGGTTCACCGCGCTGGACGGCCAACCGGGTCTGCGGTCGCAGGCGGGGGCCTACTTCCCCGAAACCGGGCGGATCGAGCTGGCCCCGGACCTCGACCTGACCACGGCTTACGGACAGAGCTTCCTGTTGCATGAACTGGTCCATGCCGCACAGTTCTCCGACGGGGCCGACCGGCGTGTGCGCTGCCAGGCCGCGCTGGAGGCGGAAGCTTACCATGTGCAGGCGCAGTTCCTGCATCAGGCCGGGCTGACACGCGATGCGCTGTTGACGCGGATGCTGGGCGACCAGTTGGGCCAGTGCGGCGCACAGCCGGACTACTGATCCTCAGTCCTTCTGCGCCATCGCCCAGGTGACGACCGGAAAGTCCGGATCGTTGGTCAGATCGTCGTCGTCCCGCAAGGCCGGGGGCCAGGGGATTTCAAGGTTCCGCTGCGCGATATGGCGGTTGCCCCATTGGTGGGACTGCACGCGGTCGGGTTCGAACCCGGCCTCGATCAAGAGGTTCTTCAACCCCCGTGCGGTCCAGCGCGAACAGTCGACGGGAGCACCGTGAAAGGGCGCAAAGAACGGCACCGCGACCCAGAACCAGCCACCCGAGCGCAGCATCCGGTAGATGTTGCGGGTGGCGGCATAGGGGCGATCCAGATGCTCCCACACCTGATTGGCCATGATCAGGTCAAAACGGACGACCTTGCCAAGCTCATCAAGCATCGGCCCCTTGCAGGGGTCGAACTTCCAGCGGTTCAGCGCGAGGTAGCTGCGGAACGGGAAGACTTCGCCCCACTTTCCCGACAATTCCAGGACATCCAGCTATTCGGGTCCGAGACTGGCGATCCGGTCCCGGCTTGCCTTTTGCATGACGACCCGGTTCCGACCGCATCAGAAGTGGATGGCCCGCCCGTAGGCGTCGAGCACCGCCTCGTGCATCATTTCCGACAGGGTTGGGTGCGGGAAGACGGTGTTCATCAGGTCTTCTTCCGTGGTCTCCAGCGTGCGGCCGATGACGTAGCCCTGGATCAGTTCGGTCACTTCCGCGCCGACCATGTGGGCGCCCAGAAGCTCGCCGGTCTTGGCGTCGAAGACGGTCTTGATCATGCCCTCGGATTCGCCAAGCGCGATGGCCTTGCCGTTGCCGATGAAGGGGAAGTGGCCGACCTTGATCTGGTAGCCGGCCTCTTTCGCCTTGGCTTCCGTCAGACCCACCGAAGCGATTTGCGGGTGGCAGTAGGTGCAGCCCGCGATCGAGTTCGGCTTGATCGGGTGCGGATGGCCGCCTGCGATCAGTTCAGCGACCATGACGCCTTCGTGGCTGGCCTTGTGCGCAAGCCACGGCGCCCCGGCGATGTCGCCGATGGCATAAAGCCCCTCGACCCCGGTGCGGCAGTATTCGTCCGTCACGACATGGGTGCGGTCGATCTTCACGCCCAGGGCTTCAAGCCCCAGGTTTTCCACGTTGCCCACGATCCCGACGGCGGAAATGACCGTGTCAAACTCCTGCGTGGTGACCTTGCCGTCCTGTTCGATATGGGCGGTCACGCCGACGCCCGGCTTGCGGTCCAGCTTTTTCACGCCGGCCTTTTCCAGGATCTTCATGCCCTGCTTGATGAAAGCCTTCTTCGCGAAGGCCGAGATTTCGGCATCTTCCACCGGCAGGATGCGGTCCATGACTTCGACGACAGTGGTATCGGCGCCCAACGTGTTGAAGAAGCTTGCGAATTCGATGCCGATGGCGCCCGAGCCGATCACCAGCAGCTTCTTCGGCATCCGCGTCGCGACGAGGGCGTGCTTGTAGGACCAGACGAGATCGCCGTCCGCCTCAAGCCCCGGCAGTTCCCGGGCGCGGGCGCCGGTGGCGAGGATGATCGACTTGGCGGTCAACTCTTCGGTGCCCTTGTCGGTCTTCACCGAAACGGTGCCCTTCTTCGGCAGCGTTGCCGCGCCCATGAAGACGGTGACCTTGTTCTTCTTCATCAGGTGGCCGATGCCGCCCGACAGCTGCTTGGCCACCGCGCGGGAGCGGGCGACGACGGCGGGCAGGTCATAGCTGATGCCCGTAGCACCCAGGCCAAACTCCTTGGCGCGGTGCATCAGGTGGAAGACCTCGGCCGAGCGGAGGAGAGCCTTCGTCGGGATGCAGCCCCAGTTCAGGCAGATGCCGCCGAGGTGTTCGCGTTCGACGATGGCGACCTTCAGGCCCAGTTGGCTGGCACGGATGGCGGCAACATAGCCCCCCGGTCCGGCACCGATCACGATAACGTCGAAGCTTTGGGCAGCCATCTTTCCCTCCTCCAGAAAAAGTAGTTTGCCATTAAACTATCCGGAAACCCCAAGCAACACTGGGGCTGCCGTGGCCCTATGCACCGGATGCATGGCTTTTCAGCCGGTTCACGACGGCCATATAGCCGCCCTCGTCGAGGTAGACCTGCTCTTCGGGGCTGCTGGCCCGCCCCAGCGCCGCGTTGCGGGTCGGAAAGCGGCCAAAGCGGGCGATCACCTCCTGATGCGCGCGGGCGTGCAGGGCCATGTCGGGGTCCGAGGCCATGCGTTCGGACAGAAGTTGCACCGACAGGGCCTGATCGGCGGGGTCTTCGGAATGCTCGAACGGCATGTAGAAGAACTGGCGTTCGGGTTCGGGGGCGGCCATGTCCCACCCGGCGTCAAGCGCCTTGCGAGCGGCAGCGCGGGCGCGGGCGTCGGTGGCGAAGGACAGGGCCGTGCCGCGATGGATGTTGCGCGGGATCTGATCGGTCAGGATGAGATAGGCAAGCGTGCCGACCGTGCCGTCCACCCAGTGATCCAGCCCGCCGTCATGCGCGGCCTGCCAGAGATCCTCGAACCGCTCACGGCAGATCGCGTCAATTTCCTCGCCGCCGGCGTACCAGCCTTTGGGGCCGATCTCGTGCAGCCAGAAGTCCAGAAGTTCGATCGGATCCGACATGGTGGCCTCCCCCGCGTCGGACAAAGCCTTGCAGGGATTGGCGGATATCGCAACCGCTGATCGTCAGTCCTTGGCGGCCTCGTCCAGCACCGCTTCGACCGCCAGCGGCGAGGCTCCGGGGGTGACAGAGCGGTAAGCCCCGGTGACGGCGGGCGCGGCGCGGCGGGTCATGCGGTACACGGCGTAACCTACCAATGCGACGTAGAGGATTCCGATGAAGAGGAAGAAGCCGGAGGGGCCCGCCGTCTCCATCATCCAGCCGGTGGCGGTGGGGCCGAAGACCGCGCCGAAGCCGTTGAGGAAGATGAGGCCAGCGGAGGCGCCGGCCATCTGATCGCGGGGCAGGAAGTCGTTGGTATAGGCGATCAGTAGCGCATAGACCGGGTTGGTGATCCCGCCGAGGACCATGGCAACGCCGACCAGCGCCGGGAACGGCAGGGGCAGGAAGGCGGCGAGAGCCATGGTGAAGGCGGCGACGGCGGACAGCCCCATGATCAGCGTGCGCCGGTCCATCCGGTCCGAAGCCCAGCCGACCGGGTATTGCAGGACCAGGCCACCAACATACAGCGCGCCGACAAAGATCGAGATCTGGCCGACCGACAGGCCTTCCTGCGCGCCCCAGACGGCCGCCATGCCGAACATCGCCGAGAAGATGCCCCCCGTCAGCAGCATGCCGACGCAGCCCAGGGGCGAGATCCGGAAGAGGCGGGCAAAGGACACCCGGCGCGAACTGTCGAAGGCCGGGGCGGGGGTGGGGGCAAGCAGGAGCGGCATGAAGGCCAGCGACACCAGCACCGACGGCAGGATGAACAGCGCAAAGCCCGAGGGGTCGGGGAGGTTCAACAGGACCTGGCTCGCGATGATGCCGATCATCTGGACGATCATGTAGGCCGACAGCGCCTGGCCCCGGGTCTCGTTCGAGGCGGTGTTGTTGATCCAGCTTTCCGAGGTGATGTAGATCCCCGAAAAGCAGAACCCCGCCAGCACCCGAAGGGCGGTCCAGACCATCCAGTCCGGGTAGACCGGGTAGATCACCAGGATCGCCGAAATGAGCGAGCCAAGGGCGGCAAAGACCCGGATATGCCCGACCCGCCGGATCATCCGGGGCGCGGCCCAGGAGCCGAACAGGAAGCCCAGGAAATAGGCGGCCATCACATAGGACAGCTGGTAGGTCGAGAAACCCTCGATATTGCCGCGGATGCCCAGCAGCGTGCCCTGGATGCCGTTGCCGACCATCAGGAGCATCACGCCCATCAGCAAGGGCCAGGAATGGGTGAGGACTTTCAGCATTGTCCGTCTGGTCCCCAGAGTTCACCGTTCCGGCCTTCCGTGCCCGAAGTTCACTGGCAAGGCAAGCCGGGTACTGCGACCGGCATCTTTCCGCACGATGGCACAGGGCAGATGCGGTGGTCCTTGGTCCATTTCGCATGCGTGCCGGTTGAAACCAGGCGCAGCCTTCCCATCTTCCCTGACATTGTTAACGACATGTTTCAGGAGCTGGCCATGAAGCGAAAGGACGACGGCAGTTTGCGCGGGCGTTTCGATGGCGTGCTGGACGCCGCTGAACTGGCCAAGGCCCGGGCTGCGGGCACAGCGCTGGCCTATTGCCCGCTGCAGTTGGGCTGGGTACCGCTGGAGGTGGAAGAGGACGACGACGTGGCAACGCCGTTGTCGTGGCAGGTCGGCGCGGCGCAGCTGTGGAAGAAGGTCGAGGGCAAGCCGGTCCACCCGCAGGCACAGGCGTTGCGACTGCGGGTCTGGGTCGAGGATGACCTGCCGATCTACCGCGCGCTCTTGTCCGATCCGGGGCTTTGGACCTGGATGCTGGAAGAGCGGCCCGCCCGGCTGGATGATGATCTGGCCAGGGCGCTGATCGCGCTGTCCACCGAAGGCACGCATCACAAGGTGCGCGTGGCCAGCATTGGCGGGCAACCGGTGGGCCAAGTGCGGCTGGAGTACGGGACGACCCCCGAGACGGGTGAGCTGAGTTACTGGATCGGCGCACCCCATCGCGGCAAGGGGTTCGGGCGCGAAATGGTGCAGCGATTCCTCGTCCGGCTGGCGGTCAGGAAACCGCATATCACCCGGATCACCGCCCGCGTGCATCCCGACAATCTTGCCTCGCGGAAGCTGCTGCTCGGCTGCGGCTTCACGGCTTGTGAACGGGCGACGCTGGACCTTGCCCCGCGCGGACGGGACCGTGGCGATTGGGAAGGCTTCGTCTTCCGCCGCTAGGGATCGGGGATCAGCAGCGAGCTGTCACCGTAAGAAAAGAAGCGATAGCCTTCGCGGATCGCGTGGGCATAGATTTCGCGGATCCGCGCCTCGCCCATCAGGGCGGCGACCAGCATCACCAGCGTCGATTTCGGCAGATGGAAGTTGGTCATCAGCGCATCGGTGACGCGGAACCGGTAGCCGGGATAGATGAAGATGTCGGTTGCCGCCTCGAACGGGTGCAACACGCCCTGCCCGTCGGCGGCACTTTCGATCAGGCGGAGCGCGGTGGTGCCGACCGGGATCACCCGGCCCCCTGCCCGCTTGGTCGCGTTGATCTCCTCCGCTGCCGCCGCCGAGACCCGACCCCATTCGGCATGCATCTTGTGGGTGGTCACATCCTCGACCTTGACCGGCAGGAAGGTCCCGGCGCCGACGTGAAGAGTGACCTCGGTGAAATCCACGCCTTTCGCGGCCAGCCGTTGCAGAAGGTCCTCGTCGAAGTGCAGGGAGGCCGTGGGCGCAGCAACCGCCCCGGTGTGACGGGCAAAGACGGTCTGGTAATCGGTGCGGTCCTGATCGTCCGCCGCTCGCTTGGCCGCGATATAGGGCGGCAGCGGCATCACCCCCGCCTCGGCCAGGGCTGCGTCGAAATCCTCACCGGTCAGGTCGAAGGCCAGGGTCAGGTCGGTGTCGGACTTGTCGGCCACTGTTGCCGACAGCCGGTCAGAGAAACGGATCACCTCACCGGGGTTCACCTTGCGCAAGGGTTTGGCCAGCGCGCGCCAGCCAGTCGGGCGTGGCTCCAGAAGGGTGATTTCGACTTTTGCCACCGCCTCGCCGCGCTGGCGGGTGCCGAACAGGCGGGCGGGCAGCACCTTGGTGTTGTTCAGGACCAGCCGGTCGCCGGGGCGCAGGATCTGGGTAAGGTCCGACACCCGCCGGTCGCTGATCCTGTCACCCTCGGCCAGCAAAAGCCGCGCCGAAGTGCGGGGACGGGCCGGCCGGGTCGCGATCAGGCTATCGGGCAGGTCAAAGTCGAAATCGGCCAGCTTCATCCGCCAGAGGCCCCTTCGGCGTCCTTCAGGTTCGGCGGGCGCTGCCGGAACAGCTCGCGGAACATCCCCGGCGTCAGCACCGAGAGCGGATTGACCGACACGTTCGGGTCGCCTGTGGTTCCGGTCAGCCGGTAGTTGAAGCCGAAAAGCCCTTCGCCGCGCCGTGTCAGGATCTGTCCCACCCCGTTGACCAGATAGATCGGCGAGATCACCCCCTGCAGGTCGATGCTGCCGTCGCCGGTCAGATAGAGACCGGCGAAGGAAATGCCAAGCGAGGCGCCGACAGCCGAGCCTTGCGTGATCTCGACCGCCTTTGGCGTCAGGATGAAGGTGACCTCGCCGTTGTTGAACGCAAGGCCCTCGCCGTTCATCTGCTCCAAGAGGCCCACGACGGAAATGGCGGACAAAAGCTCGGCCAGCGCCGGGGCGCCTTGCACGCGCAGGCGGCTGAAGCTGGCCTTGCCGCTGTATTCGCCTTTGGGGCCGCGCGGGACCAGGGTCATGTCAAGCGACCCGCCGCGCCCCTGATCGAAGATCCCTGCCGCAGCCATCACCGCGCCCGCGTTTTCCGAGGTGACCCGGACCGCGGTGCCGTACTTCGCCGGGGCGGCGACGCCCACGATCTCGGCGCTGCCGTTGACGCCCGCGGTGAAGGTGCCGTTGAACCCGCCCCTTGACCCGAAATCACCGCGGAAATCGGTCAGCCGGATCCCTTCGGAAATGCGGAGTGCGTCGAGGCGGACCTTGATCGGCCCGCTGTCCCCTGCGCCGCTGCCACCCTCGGGCATCCGCCGCATGTCCAGCGTGCCGCCGGTCAGGGCGACATCGACAGCCGCGCCCTTGCCGCGTCCGGTCAGCGTGACGGCGGCATCCAGCCAGTCGCCCGCCTCGACCTGATCGAACTCGGCCTTGTCGAGCCCGCCGTTTTCCCGCGTGGTCACCGTGCCACGTGCCTTCAGGCCCGGGGCATTGAGGGACAGCCGTTCCACCACCGGCTGGCGCGAGAGCGTCGCCTCAAGGTCCAGCGCGGCGCGGGTCTTGGCCGGTTTCGACCAGCCAAGCGCGTCCAGCCGCAGCGCCAGCCCAGTGAGGTTGGAGGTCAGCGTCAGTTGCGGCGGGCGGTCCTTGACCAGCGCCACATCGACGGCGGCAGGCCCCTCGCCCTTGATCGAACCTGGAGGCAGATCGACCCCGAAATCGCGCAGGACGGCGTCGGACAGGGTGACGGTGCCGTTGACCCGCGCGCGGCCCTTCTGTTCGGCGCCAAAGCCCTGCAGATAGGTCAGGTCGATCGGCATCAGGTCCAGCTTGCCCTTGCCGCTGAGTTGCAGCCCGTCGGTGTTCACCGCCACAGCAACTTCGGGCGCGGTCAGGATGCGGCCCGGCACCAACGCGGGCGAGGTGAAGTTGCGGATCGTGCCGGCGACAGTGAAGTTCACCTCTTCGAAGGGGATCTTCGGCTTCATCGGCATCAGGATCGAGGCGGTCAGATCGGCCCGCCCGTCGCCCAGGTTGTAGGGTTGCCCGGCCTTGGAGAAGAAGCTGAACGGCTCCTGGTCCAGCAGCGACAGCGTGGCGGTCAGGCTGGCCGAGGTGACAAGATCGACCTTGGCCGTCGCGGGTCGCTGGGTGATGTCGAGGATCTGGAACACGGTGCCGTCGGCCTCGATCCGGCCGCCTTCGGGGGCGATGACATGGCCCTTGTCCAGCGCGACAGTGTAGGTCCTGTTGTCCAGCGTGGAATGGCCGCGCCCGTTCAGGATCGGCGGCAGGGTGCGGACAAAGCGGACCTCGGTGTCGAAGAATTCGTAGGACAGGTTGAAGAGGGGCTGCCCGCCCGGTTCCAACCGCAGGGCAGCCTGCACGTCGGTCAGCTGACCCTGCCCCACGTTGCCCGCGAACCAGTCCCGGGTTTTCGGCACGACCGAGACCGGCCAGACCTTCAACAGCCGTTCAGTGGCGATCTGGTTCAAGGACACATCCAGCGCACCGCCCCAGCCTGCCTCCTCGGCCGCGACCTCGCCCGAGAGGAGCAGCCGTTCACCGTCCTCGACCAGCGACAGCTGGCCGATGTCCACCCGGAACGGATTGAGCTTCAGCCGCAGGTCCAGCGCACCCTGGCCAAAGCGGACCGGTGCTTCGAACAGGCCCTCGGGGTCCAGCGTCACTTCTTCGAAGGCGATCTGCGTCTCGATGCTGGCGGGCAAGGCGCCGGGCACCAGCGGCTGGCCGGTGGGGCCAAGAAGGTCACCGTGCCCCTGCGCGGTCAGCCGCAACGAGGCACTTTCTACGGAGAGGTTGGTCAGCTGGATGCGCGCCGCCACCGGATCATAGCTGAGCGACAGCGCCGCGCGGTCAAAGGCGACGGGCCGCGCGCCGCGACCGGGGGCGAGGCTGCCCGCAGCCAGACCAAGCGCACCCGACAGGCTGGCAAAGCGGCCGTTGTCGTCCAGACGCGCTTCCAGGTTACCCGAGATCGGCGCGTCGACAAACCCCAGGAAGGCCAAGGGCGGCGCCATCGCGGCAAGGTCGGTCGCGGCGATGTTGTCGACCTTCGCGGTCAGCCGCGCGGTTTCGGCACGCTTGTCGGACACCAGCGTCAGCACCGCTTGCGCCGGGTCGGCACCGTCCAGCAAGGTCAGCCCCAGTTCCGCCGAGATCGCCTCGGCGCTGTTGCTGATCACCAGACGGCCGTCCCCCACCTCCCAGCTGCGCCCGGCGCGGTCGTCGGTCAGCCGCAGGGTCAGGCCCTCGGCCTCGATCGTCTGCAGCGCGGCGAAGGAGGGGCTGGCAAACAGCCGCTCGACTGCGGCAAGCACGGCGGAGACATCCCTAGGCCCGGTGCCGGGGTTGCGGTCTTCCAGTTGCAGGTCGATCCGGCCGTTGGCGTCACGGCGCACCGCGATCCGCGCCCCGGTCAGGCGGATGTGGCTGGGCCGCACTTTGCCGGACAGAAGTGCTGACGGGTCGAAGGCCAGCGCCGCCTCGGGCAGGGTCAGAAGCGACCGCCCGTTGCTGCCGATCACGCGGATGTCCTCCAGTCGGAAACGGGGGACGAAATCGCTGTCCACCGCCAGCTCCACTCCGCCCAGCGACAGAGCCGAGCCTTTGGGGAGCCGTGCCCCATCAAGGCTTTCGTTCAGCCGGGCCTCGATCTCGGCCACGCCCCAGGTCGGAATGCGCAGGGTCTTGCCGGTATAGGCCAGCGTCAGATAGCCGAAGGCCGCGGCCAGAACGATCAGCGTCACGATGACGGTCAGGCTCAGCCGACCCCGCCGCGCGGGCCGCCGCACAACCGGTGGCGCTTCGGCATCGAAGGTAACCCGGTCCGACCGGGTCAGGCGCAACAGGGGCAGCCTTGGACGTGCCGGCGCGGCAACGGGATCAGCCCCGTCTTCCAAGCCCGCCGACTGGTCCTGCATCTTCTGACTTGAGCCCCGCTGCCCGGCCTGCCTTGCGGCATGTTCTTTGCCATTCGCAGGCCCGGGGCCCACGACGCATCTTTATCTTTGCGGATCGTCCGCTAGATGGGAAGTCACAATCCCTGACACGCCCGCGACCGGGCAAGGAGCCGCGCATGATTTCCCAAGGACAGACTGCCCCCGATTTCACCCTGCCCCGCGATGGTGGCGAGACCGTGACGCTGTCGGCTCTGCGGCCCGGCAAGGTCGTGCTGTACTTCTACCCCAAGGACGACACCCCCGGCTGCACGCTGGAAGCCCAGGATTTCAACGCGCGCCTTGCCGAATTTGCGGCGGCGGGCACCACGGTGATCGGGTTGTCGAAGGACAGCGTCAAAAGCCACGACAAGTTCTGCAACAAGCACGGGCTGGGGATCATCCTTGCCTCGGACGAGACCGGGACCACCAGCGAGGATTACGGCGTCTGGCTGGAGAAAAGCATGTATGGCAAGACCTACATGGGGATCGAACGGACGACCGTGCTGATCGACGGATCGGGCACCGTGGCGCGGGTCTGGAACAAGGTCAGCGTCAAGGGCCATGCCGACGAGGTTCTGGCGGCGGCGCAGGCGCTTTAAGCCGGGCGGCCCAAGAATTTTCGGCGAAAATTCTTGGGCTTCCTTGCGGTCGGTTCGGCAATCCGGTGAAACTGGCTGCGGAACCGGGGGCAAGGGTGAATGACGCAAAGCCTGGCAGAGATGGCGGTAGAGGTGCTGACCACCGCCGATGGCCGCGCTAAGGCAGCACTTGGTCGCGCCCATGCCGCGCGCTGGTTTGCGGCGCGCGACGCGGGTCACCCCCTGCCCGTGGGTCGGGCCGAGCCGCCCTTGCGCCCGGCGCGACCCGCACGGCCGGAACTTCTGGCACCGAAGGACGTGCCCCGCCGCCGCCCCGGGTCGCCGGAGGGACGCATCGCTCTCCTTCATGCCGTGGCGCATATCGAACTGAACGCCGTCGACCTGCACTGGGACATCATCGCCCGCTTTGCCGACCAGCCGATGCCGATGGGGTTCTACGACGACTGGGTAAAGTCGGCGGACGAGGAAGCCAAGCATTTCAACCTGATCTGCGATTGTCTTGAAGCGATGGGCAGCCATTACGGCGCCCTGCCCGCCCATGCCGGCATGTGGCGCGCGGCCGAGGATACGGCCGAAGACCTCCTTGGACGGCTGGCCGTGGTGCCGATGGTGCTGGAGGCGCGGGGCCTCGACGTGACGCCCGGCATGATCGATATCTTTGCCAGGCATGGCGAGACCCAGGCGCTGGCCGCGCTGGAGGTGATCTATGCCGAAGAGGTCGCGCATGTGGCTTACGGGTCGAAGTGGTTCAACTGGCTGTGTGGCCGTGACGGCACCGACCCGAAAGAGGTGTTTCACGCGCTGGTCCGGCGCTATTTCCACAGCCCGCTGAAGCCGCCGTTCAACGAGGCCAAACGCGCCGATGCTGGCCTGCCGCCCGACTTCTACTGGCCGCTTGTCGAAACGGCGGAATAATCGGCGGTTTCTTGCCGATAAACAGGCTGTCCCGCGCGGAAAAACTCTGCACATGGTCAAAATCGTTGCGACCCTGAAACAGGGCCGATAATCAGGTCCGAGCCCGAGGCGCCGCCTTGGGGTAACGTAGCGAAGCCTCTGCCAAGGCTATGAACGGATGACCCCAACGTGCTGAATCGCCTCGCCTATCGGTTCCATCAAAGCCTTGAACGGCACTTTCCCGAACAACGGCTCTTCCTGAAATCCGATACCGAGACGCGCTTTATCCGCCTGCGACCGGCCACCCAGATCATCGCGCTGGTCGGCGGCACCCTGGCCCTGGCCTGGACCATCGTCGCCACTGCGCTGATCATGATGGACAGTATCGGGGCCGGATCGGCCCGCGAACAGTCGGTCCGCCAGCAGGCGCTGTACGAACAAAGGTTGAACGCCCTGTCGTCCGACCGCGACCTGCGCGCGGAAGAGGCGGTGCGGGCGCAGGAACGCTTCAACATCGCTCTGACCCAGGTTTCCGAGATGCAGGAGCGGCTTCTGGCGTCAGAAGACCGCCGCCGTGAGCTTGAGACCGGGATCGAGGCGATCCAGAACACCCTGCGCGAGACGATCAAGGAACGCGACGTCGCGCGGGCCGAGGTCGACGAGGTGACCGTCGCCCTGAACGAGCAGACCGGCGGTGCCACCGAGGTCGGGCGCGCGGCCGATACCGTGGCCACGCTGGAGTTCCTGACCGGGGCGCTTGGCGATGCGGCGGAAGAGCGCAACGAGGAAATCGCCGAGGCCGAGGCTGCGCGCGAGGAAGTCCGCCTGATCGCCGATGCCAAGGAAGCGCTTGAACTGCGCAACGACGCGATCTTCTCCAAGCTGGAAGAGGCGCTGACGATCTCGGTCGAGCCCCTGGACAACATGTTCCGCGAGGCCGGGATGTCGCCCGACGACCTGATCGGCGCGGTGCGCGAGGGCTACTCGGGCCAGGGCGGTCCGCTGACGCCGATCTCGTTCTCGACTTCGGGCGGGGTCCTGTCGCCCGAGGAAGTGCGCGCCAACGCCATCCTGACCGGGCTGGACCGGATGAACATGTACCGGATCGCGGCCTTCAAGCTGCCCTTCGCGATGCCGGTCAAGGACAGCTTCCGCTGGACCTCCGGCTTCGGCTATCGCCGCGACCCCAAGGGCGCGGGCAACCGGATGCATGAAGGCACCGACATGGCAGGGAGCTACGGCACGCCGGTCTATGCCACCGCCGACGGCACCGTCACTCATGCCGGCTGGGACAACGGCTATGGCCGCCTGGTCAAGATCCAGCACGACTTCGGCGTCGAGACCCGTTACGCGCACCTCAGCCAGCTTCGTGTCGAGGTTGGACAAAGGGTATCGCGCGGCGACCGGATCGGTGATATGGGCAATTCAGGCCGGTCTACCGGCACCCACCTTCACTACGAGGTCCGCCTTGGCGGTGCCGCCGTAAACCCGATGACCTTCATAAAGGCAGCGAAGAATGTTTTCTAAGAGCCGCATCAACGAGCCGGGCCCGAAGGCCGAGGTCGAGAAGCCAAAAACCCCGGAGACCCCGATGACCAAGCCGTCCATGGATTTCACCCCTTCGGCGCCGAAGGGCAAGGCGGGGGCCTCGGTGCTGTCCTCGGACCTGACCGTGGTGGGCAACCTGCGGACCACCGGTGACATCCAGGTCGAAGGCACGGTCGAGGGCGACATCCGCGCGCATCTTCTGACCGTCGGCGAAAGCGCCACCATCCGCGGCGAGATCGTGGCCGACGACATCGTCGTCAATGGCCGCGTCATTGGCCGCGTCCGTGGCCTGAAGGTCCGCCTGACCTCGACCGCACGGGTCGAAGGCGACATCATCCACAAGACCATCGCTATCGAATCCGGTGCGCACTTCGAAGGCTCGGTCCAGCGTCAGGAAGACCCGCTGGCGAACGGCCGCAGCCCCGGTGGCGCGGTTCGTCTTGACACGCCTGCCCCTGCCGCAGACGCCGAATAGGCCGACCGACACCATGACGCTTGCGCGGGCATCGGAGGGCACTCCGGTGCCCGTTTTCTTCTGTGCCGAGGGGGACCGCAGGATCATCCTCTGGGCCGCGATCCTGGCCTCATCCATGGGCTTCATCGACTCCTCCGTCACCTCGATCGCGCTGCCTGCCATGCGCGAGGCCTTGGGGGCGAGCCTGCCGCAGGCGCAGTGGATCAACGCGTCCTACCTGTTGGCCGTGTCGTCCCTGGTGCTGGTCGGCGGGGCGATGGGCGACCGGTTCGGGATTGCGCGGATCTTCTCGCTGGGGATTCTGGTCTTTGTCGCCGGGTCGCTGGCCTGTGCCGCCGCAATGACGCCCGAACAGATGATCGCCGCCCGTGCCGCCAAGGGGATCGGGGCCGCGATGATGGTGCCGGGGTCGATGGCGATGGTCTCGCGCGCCTATCCGCGGGAGGAGAGGGGCCGGGCACTTGGCCTCTGGGCGGCGGCGTCGACGCTGACGACGGCGCTGGGGCCGGTTCTGGGCGGCATGTTCGTCACCTGGGGTGGTGAGCTTGGCTGGCGGTTGGTCTTCGCGCTGAACCTGCCGCTGGGACTGGCCGCGCTGTGGCTGGTCCATGGCCGCACGCCCGGCGACATCGGCAAGCCGGGGGTCCGGGTCGACCTGCCGGGGGCGGCACTGGCCACGCTGGCCCTGGGCCTGATGGCCTGGGCGCTGACCGACGCGACCTCCCCGGCCTGGGTCGCGCTGGCCGCCGTTGCCAGCCTTGCCGGGTTTCTGGTCTGGGAAACCGTGGCCCCTGCCCCGATGCTGCGGCTTGGCCTCTTCCGCAACCGGACCTTCGCGGTGACGAATGTCGTGACCTTTGTCCTGTATTTCGCGCTGAATGGGGTGATGTTCTACCTGCCGATGACCGCAGTTTCTGCCTGGGGTGTCACCGCGCTGGAGGTGACGGCGGCTTTCCTGCCAATCTCGATCCTGATCGGGGTGATGTCCGCCCCGGCAGGCCGCCTGGCCGACCGTTTTGGCGCGGGGCCGCTGATGGCTGCAGGGTCGGCGCTGGTGGCCTGCGCCTATGCCGGTCTTTGGCTTTCCGCGTCCGGTGGCCAGTTCTGGACCCATGTTGTGCCCTGCACGGCACTTGCGGGTTTTGGCCTTGGGCTGGTCGTCGCCCCCCTGACAGCGGCGGCAATGCAGGGGGCCGAGGACGGCGAACAGGGTGCCGCTTCGGGCGTGAACAATGCCGTGGCGCGGGTCGCGGGGCTGATCGCGGTTGCGCTGTTGGGCCGTCTGGCGGCCGAGGCTTACGGCCCGGGCGCGCCGGGCTTTGGCGTCACGGGTGAAACGCCTGCGCATCTGGCCGCGACCGGGGCGGCCTTCGGGACAGTGGCGTTGACCGCCAGCCTGATGGCCGCGCTGGCAGCCGTGCTGGCCCTGTTGGTGGCGCGTCCCGTCAGGTGATGGCGCGGCGGTAAAGGTGCCAGCTGGCGTGCCCGAACAGGGGCAGGACGACGAACAGCCCCAGGAACCCCGGCAGCATCCCCAGGAACAGGCAAACCGCGATCAGCGCGCCCCAGGACAGCATCACGCGCGGGTTCTCCTTCACCAGCGCAAAACTTGTCAGCATCGCAGTGACGAAATCCACCTCGCGGTCGAGAAGCATCGGCAGGCTGACCACGGTCAGGCAGAACAGAAGCGTCGCAAAGGCCGCCCCGACTGCCGTCCCAAAGGCCAGCATGACAAGCCCCTCGGGCGACAGGAACACCGCCAGCGAGGAAGAGACATTGGTCATCGTCGCATTGCCCAGGAAGAGGGCGAAGATCATGTGCGACAGGAAGTTCCAGAACAGGAAATAGACCACGATCACCGCCGCCATCGCCGGGATCTGGCGGTCCTTCTGGCGGAAGATCACCCCGAAGATTTCCGACGCCACCAACGGCTCGCCCGACTCCAGCCGCCGCGAGATTTCATAGAACCCGCAGGCGATGAAGGGGCCAAGGATCGGGAACCCGGCACTTGCGGGCAGCGTCCACCAGACCTGGCCCTTGGTCGTCATCGCCCAGAGGATCAGCCAGCCGCCCAGCACATAGACCGCCGAAAAGGCGAGGCCCAGCAGCGGCGCGCGACGGAAGTCCTGCCAGCCAAGCGCAAGGCTTTGCCGTAGGTCAGAGGCTTCGACAAGATTGATCTCGGGCGTGGCGGGCTCGGTCATGGTGCAAGGCTAGCGGGCGGGCCTGCCACCCTGCCTTGACCTTGATCAATCGACGCCGGCGAAATTGCCGCGCTTCTTGCCGCTGGCGTTCTGCGCAAGGGTGGCGGCCTTGAACCCGTCAAGGTCGCCCTTCAGCACGCCTTGGGTGTCCGAGGTTTCATGCCCGATGCGCTGGTCCTTGACCATCTGGTCAGGCTGCAGGCAAGGACGATGCGCGCACTAACGCGGAAGACGCGGGTCGAAGACGATGACTTCAATCCCGTCGCGCATACGAAAACACAAATGCACGATCCGGCCGTCCGGAAGCCAGCGCAGACCCGAAGCCCAGCAGGGCTTGACGGGAGCTTCGAATAAGACCTCCTTTCTGTCTGTATCGAAGACAAGCAGACGGCTCGTCGGCTTCCATTTCTTGTCTGACTTGATCACCGCAACAAAGCGAGTGTCTGACGACAGCCTTGCGGAATGGAAAACCCTGCTGCCAGAGGGCGGTGGCTCTGGCTGGGTATCGACTTCGACCTCTTGCCCCTCTGCGGTCCGCAGGAAGAACCGTGCAGGTGACTTGCGTGCCTTGAAAGTCGTGACAGCCGACAGCTGGCCCTGCACATGCACGAACTCTGTCCCCACTTCGGCGATCTGTGGTGCCAGGCGTTCCAGCACGTAATCCTCGAACGTCTGCCCGCCGCCTTCTGCCCCCTTGCGTTCGACAACCGTCATCCGCGCATCTGCGGCAGTCACCTTCACGTCGAACCGACCAAGCTGGCCGAAAAGCGCCTCACCGTCGAATTTCAGGACACCCTGCTGACCCAGAAGCATCAGCGCCCGCGCCATCGTCAGTTCATATGGCCAGCCCTGGGGACGGATTTCCGGCATTCTCGAACGGGGAATACCGTTGCCATCATAGAACACCAGGACGCGGTCGCGCTTGTTCTCCCAGACGAACGCGAGAAAGCCCTGTGCGTCAGGGGCAACCAGCCAGTCGAACATGAGCGTGTCTTCCCGAGCCGCGCCAAGAGGGAGGTTGCGCAGGATGCGACCATCGGTCAGCGACACATCGACAGCTGAAGCCTGCTCTGGTTCATCCCAATCGCGTACAACGAAGGTCAGCCGGTCGGGTCCGGTGACGACCGGATCGCCGTCAATCATCCAAAGCTTGGGCAAGACGGTCTCAACCGGGCAGGCTGTCGCCGCATCTACCGCGCAGGGATCAATGATCTGATCCTGGGCGTGGACAGGAGAAACAGCCGCAAGAAGGACCATGAGAACAATGCGCATCGGGCCACTCGAAGAACTCCTTCGAGCCTAGCACCCAAGGCAGGTCTGACCACAAACGAAGTTACTGTCTCAATCGACGTCGGCGAAATCGCCGCGCTTCTTGCCGCTGGCGTTCTGCGCAAGGGTGGCGGCCATGAAGGCATCAAGGTCGCCGTTCAGCACACCCTGGGTGTCCGACGTCTCATGCCCGGTGCGCAGGTCCTTGACCATCTGGTACGGCTGCAACACGTAGGACCGGATCTGGTTGCCCCAGCCCGCATCGCCCTTGTTTTCGTGAGCCTCGTTGATCGAGGCAGTACGGCGGTCAAGTTCCTGCTGATACAGGCGGGATTTCAGCGCCTTCATCGCGATGTCGCGGTTCTGGTGCTGGGATTTCAAGCTGGAAGTAACGACGATCCCCGACGGAAAGTGGGTGATCCGCACCGCCGAGTCGGTCTTGTTGACGTGCTGGCCGCCCGCGCCGGACGAGCGGTAGGTGTCGATGCGGATGTCCTTGTCCTGAACCTCGATCTCGATGTTGTCGTCGACGACCGGGTAGACCCAGACCGAGCAGAAGCTGGTATGGCGGCGGGCGGCAGAGTCGTAGGGCGAAATGCGGACCAGGCGGTGCACCCCGGCCTCGGTCTTCAGCCAGCCATAGGCGTTCTTGCCGGAAATCTTGTAGGACGCCGACTTGATCCCCGCGCCGTCGCCTTCGCTTTCCGACTGCAGCTCCACGGTGAAGCCATGCGCCTCGGCCCAGCGGACATACATGCGGGCCAGCATCGAGGCCCAGTCGCAGCTTTCGGTGCCTCCGGCACCTGCGTTGATTTCCAGAAAGGTGTCGTTGCCGTCGGCCTCGCCGTCCAGCAGGGCCTCAAGCTCTTTCGCCTCGGCGACCTTCACCAGGTCGGTCAGCGCCGCCTCTGCCTCGCGGACGATCTCGGTATCGCCCTCCATCTCGCCCAGCTCGATCAGCTCGACGTTGTCCTTCAGACCGCCGGAGATCAGCTTGTAGGCGTTCACGGCATCCAGAAGCGCCTGGCGGTCGCGCATCAGCTTTTGCGCCTTGGCCGGGTCGTTCCAGAGGTCCGGGGATTCGATCATAGCGTCGAACTCTTCCAGCCGGTGCGGCGCGGTCTCCCAATCCATCCGCTGCGCGAGCAGCTTCAGGGTCTTCTCGATGGCTTCGACATTGCCTTGGGTTTCGGCGCGCATGGGGATCGGGTCCAGTTCTTGATCTTGGCCGAGGGTCATAAGGGTTTGACCGCGCCCCGGCAAGGGCGCGGCCTGCAGCGATGCAGGGGGTTAGTAAAGCCCGCCGGACGAGACGGTGCCGAAATCGGCCTTCTTCGGCACGACGACGGTCTGGCCCTCCGAGTTGGTGACCGTCTTGCCCTGGTCACCACCGCCGCCCTCGCCTTCGCCATAGGCAAAGAGGGGCAGGTTCTCGCCCATGGCAAAGCCGCCGTCGACCACAAGGCCCACGCCGATCAGGGCTTCTTCGCCCTCGCGGAAGTATTCCGAGACAACGTTTTCACCCGAGGCATCGTCCGACAGGGGCATGCCGCTGTAACGGTCGATCTTGCGGAAATAGCCGCCCGGCGGGACACGGAAGTCGCCGCCGCCGTATTTCTTGACAGCGTCCTCCATGAAGTCCTGGAAGACCGGAACGCAGAGCGTGCCGCCAAAGGCGCTTTCGCCCAGAGTGCGCGGCTGGTCAAAGCCGATGTAGCAGCCCGCGACGATGTTCGAGGAATAGCCGATGAACCAGACGTCCTTGGCATCGTTCGTGGTGCCGGTCTTGCCGGCGATCGGCACCGGCAGGTTCAACCGGCTGGCCGAGCCGCGCTGCACCACGCCTTGCATCATGCTGGTCAGCTGGTAGGCGGTGATCGCGTTCATCACCCGTTCGCGGTTGCTGTCGATCCGCACCCCCTGCCCCGCCGCAAGGTCCGGGGTGGCGCAGTCTTCGCAGATGCGCTGGTCGTGGCGGTAGATCGTCTTGCCGAACCGGTCCTGCACGCGGTCGACCAGGGTCGGTTCCACCCTTTCGCCGCCGTTGGCGAACATGGCGTAGGCGGCGACCATCTTGAAGAGCGTGGTTTCCTGCGCGCCCAGCGAGTTTGCCAGGAACGCCCCCATCCGGTCATAGACCCCAAAGCGTTCGGCATAGCCCGCGACAGTCTGCATGCCGATTTCCTGCGCGATCCGGATCGTCATCAGGTTCCGCGACTGTTCGATCCCGGTGCGAAGCGGCGTCGGGCCGTAGTATTTCCCCGAGGCGTTCTTTGGCGTCCACAGGCCCTGCGGCGTGTCGATCTCGATGGGTGCGTCGACGACGATGGTGGCGGGGGTGAACCCACTGTCCAGGGCGGCAGCATAGACGAAGGGCTTGAAGCTGGACCCCGGCTGGCGCGTGGCCTGGGTGGTGCGGTTGAAGACCGAATCCTGGTAGGAGAACCCGCCCTGCATCGCCAGCACGCGGCCGGTGTTCACGTCCATCGCCATGAAGGCGCCCTGCACTTCCGGAATCTGGCGCAGCGACCAGCGGTTGAAGGTGCCGTCGTCGTTGGTGACGGCACGGACCAGCACGACATCGCCCACAGCCAAAAGGTCGCCAGCGACCTTGGCCTTCCTGCCCAACTCGCCACCCTCTAGCCGCTTGCGGGCCCAGGTCACGTCCTCGGCCGGGATGAAGTGGCCGTCCTCGTCGTCCATCACGCCTTCGATGCCGATACGGGCGTCGCTTTCGCCCACCTCCAGCACAACGGCGGGGAACCAGGTGTCGACGTCGCGCGGCACCTCGACGGCGGCCAGCGCCTCGCGCCAGCTGGCCTCGGAGCCCAGCACCTCGGCGGCAAGGGTCTTGCCCGTCCCGCGCCAGATGCCCTGATTGCGGTCGTACTGTTCAAGGCCCTTGCGCAGCGCCGCGGCCGCATCTTTCTGCAGGTCGGGGTCCACGGTGGCGCGGATCGTCAGACCACCCGAGAAGAATTCGTCCTCGCCAAAGACACCTGACAACTGGCGGCGAATCTCGTCGGTGAAATAATCGCGCGGCGGCAGCGCATCGCGGAACGCCTCGAAGTCGCCGTTCTGCACCGACCGCAGCGGCTGGTCCTTTTCGGCCAGATAGGTCGCCTCGTCGATATAACCGTTCTGCCACATCTCTCGGAGCACGTAGTTCCGCCGTTCCGTCACCCGTTCCTTCGCGGTCACCGGGTCATACTTGCCCGGCGCCTGCGGCATCGCGGCCAGCATCGCGGCCTCGTGCGGGGCAAGGTCGGTGAGTGGCTTGTTGAAATAGGTCTGCGCCGCAGCCGCCACGCCGTAGGAGTTTTTCCCAAGGAAAATCTCGTTCAGATACAGCTCCAGGATCTTGTCCTTGGTCAGCGTCTGCTCCAGCCGGGTGGCCAGGATGATCTCCTTGATCTTGCGTTCCACCGACCGCGAGCCGTCCAGGAGGAAGTTCTTCATCACCTGCTGGGTGATCGTGGACGCTCCCCGCATGCTTTCGCCGCGGCTTTTCACTGCCTCGACAAGGGCCGCGACCATGCCACGGGTGTCATAGCCGTGGTGCTTGTAGAAGTTCTTGTCCTCGGCAGAGATGAAGGCCTGCTTCACCAGATCGGGGATGTCCTCGGACGCGACGAACAGCCGCCGCTCCTGCGCGAATTCGTCGATGATCCGGCCCTCACCGGAATAGATCCGGCTGATCGTCGCAGGCGTGTATTGCGCCAGGTTCTCATGGCTCGGCAGGTCACGGGAATACATGAAGAAGATGCCGCCCAGCGTCAGCGCGGCAAAGATCAGCCCCAGCGTGACTGTGGTGAAAAGACCGCCCAAGACGTTGCCGACGAACCGAAGCACCCTTAGCCCTCGCTGATTTCGACCCGCAGTATAGCAGACGCGGCCCAACGTCAAAACCTTGGCCGGTCACAAGTTTCGGCGCAGGCAGGCTTTCGCGTGCCTTACGGGCTGGCCGAGGCCCGCAGCGCCGTATCCTCGACCGACCAGGCGATGATGCCCTGCACCACCGCTTCGGCCAGCTTTGCCCGCCAGGCCGGATCGGACAGCCGCTTGAAGTCGCGGTCCGAGGACAGGAACCCCACTTCCAGAAGCGCCGAGGGAATGTCAGGGGACTTCAGGACGGAAAATCCCCCCTTCTGATGCGGGTGGCGGTGCATCCGCAGTTCGGCCGCCTTGATCGCCCCCACGACGGCGGCGGCCAGACGGTCGGTCCGGGGCTGGGTTTCGGTCCGCGCCATGTCCATCAGCACCTCGGCCACCATATCGTCCTGTTCCGTCAGATCGACGCCTGCCAGAAGATCGTCGCGGTCATGGCGTTCCGCCAGCGCCTCGGACGCCGCATCCGACGCCTCTTCGGCCAAGGTGTAGATCGTCGCCCCCTGCGCGTCGCCCTCGGACAAAGCGTCGGCGTGGAGCGACAGGAACAGGTCCGCCCCCGCCTCGCGCGCGATGGAGGTGCGGGCTTCCAGCGGAACGAAGACATCGTCCTCGCGCGTCAGGACGACCTGGAACCGCCCGTCGCGCAGCAACGCCTCTTTCAGCTCGCGCGCGAAGGTCAGCATCAGCGCGGCTTCGCTGGTGCCATCGCGCTCGGCGCCGGGGTCGATGCCGCCATGGCCGGGGTCGAGGACCACGACGACCGGGCCACCACCTTCAGGGATTGGCGCGACCAGATCGGCGGCATCCGGCAGGCCCCATTCCGGCAGGTCGGGGCGTGCAGCTTCGGCGGCAAAGCTTGCGGCGTCGGTCGGGACCAGGACAAGGTCCAGCCGCGGCGTCGCCCCGGTCGTCATCTCGGCCTTGTCCAGCCGCTGCGGTCCGTCCAGTTCCAGGACCAGCCGCGACCAGCCCGGCCGGAACGACCCCGCCCGCATCGCCAGAGCCGGGCGGACCATGGCCAGCACTTCGGCTCCGGCCCAGTCCACTTCGCGCGTGTCGATCACTATGCGCGGCGGGTTGTCCAGCATCCGCACCCGCCAGGGCACCGGCTGGGACAGGGCCAGGCGCAGCTCCAGCGCCTCGCCCGTCGCCACCAGGGCCGACCGCATCGGATCGACCCGCGCCAGCGCCGACAGCTCCTCGGCCCTCAGCGGCAGGGCCAGAAGGATCAGCAGGACGGCGCAGAGGGGACGCAGAAGGATCATCGCAGCCTTATCCCCGCTTGGCCCCCGGAAGTAAATTCCGCGCCCACTGTCGCCGGCGTCGCCGTGGCCGCAGGATCACAAAGCGGCGAGCGGCTTGTCAGCCCCTGCCCCCGCCCCTATCCTGCGCCCGCCAGTTCGCCCCGCAGGAGACCCCATGAACCGCCTTGCCCTTGGCCTGATCGCTGGCCTTGCCAGTCTTCCTGCCTTTGCCGAAGACCAGCCGCTAGCGCCCAAGATGACCGAGGCGGAACGGACCGCGCTCCGAGAGGAAATCCGGGCCTACCTCCTGGAAAACCCCGAGGTCCTGATCGAAGCGATGGACGTGTTGCAGGCCCGCGAGGAAGAGGCGGCAACGCTGCGCGATGTGCAGATGGTATCGTCGCTGAACGACGTGATCTTCAACAACCCGAACGACTGGGTCGGCGGCAATCCGAATGGCGACATCACCCTGGTCGAGTTCATGGACTACCGCTGCGGCTACTGTCGTCAGGCCTATGCCGAAGTCGAGGAGCTGATCAAGTCGGACGGCAATATCCGCTTTGTCGTCAAGGAGTTCCCGATCCTGGGCGAGGCGTCCCTGATGTCGGCGCAGTTCGCGATTGCGGTGTTGCAGCTGCATGGGCCCGAGGCCTATGACAAGGCGCATGACGCCCTGATGACCCTGCGCGGTGAGCCGTCGACCGAGACACTTGGGCGGCTGGCCAGCGACATGGGGCTGGAGCCGAAGCCGATCCTTGACCGGATGACCTCGGCCGCGGTGATGCAGGTGATCCAGGACAACCATGAACTGGCGACCCAGATGGAGATCACCGGGACGCCGGCATTCGTGCTGAAGGACATGGTGATGCGCGGCTATGCGCCACTGGACGTGATGCGCGATTTCGTGTCGGACGCGCGCAGCTGATAGGTTCGGCTTCGGATTGGAAACGGGCGGCCCTTCGCGGGGCCGCCCGTTTTGCATCAGGCCTCCAGCGCGGTCGGCTCGGGTCGCACGGAGTTCGCGACCCATAGCCCTACCCCCAGCGTGACCAGCGCGATGCCGACGGCGGCAAAGGTGCCAGCCAGCCCGAACCAGGCCACCAGGGGAGCCGAGACGAGGGGCGAGGCGAACTGGCCCATGAAGAACGCGGTGGTCAACAGGCCCGAGGCCCTGCCCCGCATCGGCGCCGGAACCCGCGCCATGAACCAGGTCGTGTAGTTCGGCATGGAAATCCCCATCCCCAGACCCGCAATCAGCGACCCGGCAAGGACTCCGTGCCAGTCGGTGGCCAGGGCATGCGACACGAAGCCAAGCCCGATCAGCACGAAGGACAGCCCGAAGATCGTCATCGCCGAGAGCCTCGCGCGGATGCGGCCGTACATCAGCGATACGGGGGCCGAGACGGTGACAAGTGCCGCCATCAGCGCGCCGACGACCAGCGGGCTGTGGACCCCCAGTGTTTCAAGATGGAACGGCAGGCGGGTCGGCGTGACGTAGAAGGCCGCCTGAAACAGGAAAGCCAGGGGTGCGATGAAGGCATAGGCGGCCCAGGGGAAGCGGTCGGCCGTGGAGCGGACCGGCTGCGGGCGATCCCGCTCGTCCCGGATGCGACGGGCATGCGGGCCAAGCGCAAGGAAAGCCAGCGCGGCAATCGGCAGGATCAGGATGTAGACCGCGAAGGCTCCGCGCCACTGCAGGCTTGCCAGTGCCCCGCCCAGCAGCATGAACACGATCCCCGCGCCCGAAATCGCGGCCCCCTGCATGCCCAGAAACCGTGCCCGTTCGGGTCCCTGCCACAGGTCGCTGGCCCAGGTCATGCCAAGGTTCATCGTCCCCGCAACACCCAAGCCCAGGGCCAGCCGCCCGATCAGCATCGCCCAGATGCTTTCCGCCCAAAGGCCCGAGGTGCCGCCGACCGCGTAAAGGACCGCCGTCACCAGCAAGAGCTTCTGCCGGTCCCAGCGGTCGATCAGCACGCCCATGAATCCGGCCGACAGGACGATCGCCAGCGAGGGCAGCGTCACGATCAGTCCGGCCAGCGTGTCGATATGCGGAATGTCGGCGAAATGCGCGCGCAGGCCCGGCAGGGATGATGCCACCGTGGCATTTGCCATTATGGTCATCGAGGCAAGGCCCAGAACGGCCAGCGTCACCGCGCGGGAGGGCGGTGCTTCAGAACTCGGTGTCATTGTCAGTCCTTCGATCTTGTCTTGCACAAGATGCCAAAATCCATGATCATGGACCAGTCAGCCATTCTTGCAAGGTGCGTCCAGAAATATGGACAATGATCTTGACCTTACCGCCCTCCGCGGCTTTCGCACTGTCTTGCGCGAAGGCTCGTTCTCGGCCGCCGCCCTGACCTTGCGGGTCCCGAAATCCACCCTGTCCAAGCGCGTCGCCGATCTTGAGGCGCAGTTGGGCGTCCGGCTGATCGAACGGTCGACCCGGACCCTGCGACCGACGCAAGAGGGCGAGGTTCTCGCCGCCCGCGCCGACCGGCTTCTGGGCGAGGCCGAGGATATCCGCCGTGCCCTGGGCGAATCCGGTGGCCAGCCGCGCGGGCCCCTGCGTCTGGCGGTGCCGCAAAGCATCGGCAACCTCTTGATCGGCGCCATCGCTGCCGATTTCCGCAAGGTCCACCCCGATGTCACGCTGGAGATCCACTTCCTCGACCGCGCGCCGGACCTGTTGGACTGGAGGATTCCAGCCAGGTCGCCCGGCGGCTGACCCATGGCCAGGCGATGATGGTGGCCTCGCCCCACTTGCCCGGCCTTGACCAACTGCACCACCCCGAGGACCTGCGCCGGTTCGATATGGTGGGCCTTGCAGCCCCCTGGCCGGGCGGCCTGCCGCTGCAGAACGGCAGCGAAGAGGTGATCCTGCCCTACACGCCGCCCTTGCGGCTTGGCTCGCATCTGGCGGTACGCGATGCGGTGGTGGCCGGGGCCGGGGTTGCGGCGCTGCCCGGCATTGTCGCCCGGCCCGACATCGCGGCGGGCCGGTTGGTCCGCGTGTTGCCGGACTGGTCCACGCCACGGAAGGCGATCTATTTCGTCTATCCCTCGGCCCAGTCGGTGACCGCACGGCTGCGCGTCTTCATCGACCATCTGGTCAAGGCAATGGGCGAGGATTGATCTTCACCCCGGCCAAAATTCTTCGCTGAAGAATCTTGGCCCCGCGCGGCGTCGCTATTCCGCGGCGAGCTCTTCTGTCGCCTCGATTTCCGCCGCCTTCGCCTCGACCAGCCCGACGATGTGGTCGATCATCTTGTCGTTCGACAGCGTGTGGTCCTGCTTGCCGGCCAGATAGACCATGCCCTTGCCCGCCCCGCCTCCGGTAAAGCCGATGTCGGTCATCAGGGCCTCGCCCGGGCCGTTCACCACGCAGCCGATGATCGACAGGCTCATCGAAGTGGTGATGTGCGCCAGCCGCTCCTCCAGCGCCGAGACTGTCTTGATCACGTCGAACCCCTGCCGCGCGCAGGAGGGGCAAGAGATGATGGTGACGCCCCGGTGCCGCAGGCCCAGCGATTTCAGGATCTCGAAGCCGACTTTCACTTCCTCGACAGGGTCCGCCGACAGCGACACCCGGATCGTGTCACCGATCCCCATCCACAGGAGGTTGCCCAGCCCGATGGCCGATTTCACGGTGCCGCTGACCAGCCCCCCGGCCTCAGTAATCCCCAGATGGATCGGCGCATCGGTTGCGTCGGCAAGCTGCTGGTAGGCGGCCGCCGCCAGGAACACGTCGGACGCCTTCACCGAAATCTTGAACTCGTGAAAGTCGTTGTCCTGCAACAGCCGGATATGGTCGAGGCCGGATTCCACCATCGCCTCGGGGCACGGCTCGCCGTACTTCTCCAACAGGTGCTTTTCCAGCGACCCTGCGTTGACCCCGATGCGGATCGAACAGCCGTGGTCCTTGGCCGCGCGCACCACCTCGGCCACGCGCCTGGCGTCGCCAATGTTGCCGGGATTGATCCGCAGACAGGCCGCCCCCGCCTCGGCCGCCTCGATCGCGCGCTTGTAGTGGAAATGGATGTCCGCGACGATCGGGACCGGGCTTTCCGCCACGATCTCCTTCAGCGCCCTCGTGGACTCCACATCCGGCGTCGAGACCCGGACGATGTCCGCCCCGGCCACCGCACAGCGCTGGATCTGCTCGATGGTCCCCGCCACGTCCGTCGTCAGCGTATTGGTCATGGTCTGCACGGAAATGGGGGCGTCGCCGCCCACCAAAACCTTGCCCACCCTGATCTGCCGCGAAGTCCGACGCTGGATGTTGCGCCAGGGGCGGACGGGATTGTGGGTCATCGGTCAGGCTCCGGTCTTTGCCCGGCCAGCATAGGCCGCAGGGCAGGCCCGGGCAATGGGCGGCAGGTTATTCCGATGCCGCAGGGGCGAGGACGTCGGTCGCATCCGCCGTGGCGAAGTTCGCCAAGTCCTGGTCTGCGGTCAGGTCGGCCTGAGCAAAGTTCTGGGTCAGCGCCTCGGGCGAGAGGGCGATGTCCTTGATGACCTGCGCACCGGGTGCCACCGGGCCATAGGTCACCCCGTCCACCACAAAGTAGATCGAGCCAGAGTTGCCAGTGCGGAACACTGCGGCGGTTTCCAGGGGCGGCACGGAATAGCGTTCGCCCGCGTCGAGGATCTTTTCGAACAGGACCGTGCCGTCAGCCGCGTTCACCCGCACCCAGGAGGGGCGGACCGCCAGCACTTCGACGCCTTCCTTGGCATCCGCGATCACCTGGACCTCGCTGCCAAGCGCCTCGTCCACCGCGGCTTCGACGGCGTCATTGGCGGCCACTTCGGCCAGCACACCGGTTTCACGTGGGTTGATCGCGGCAATCGGACCATCGCGCGAGGTCAGGACCGGGACGTCCAGCGCCTGCGGGCGATAGAGACGGTCCAGCACATCGACGGAAGCCGTGCCCTCGGCAATGGCCACCGTTTCGGCGGCAGGCTCGGCCGGGCGGGTTGCGACAACCGTCGGCGCGGCGGTGCCGACATTCGACAACGGGTCGATCTGCGCCACGACGGTCGGAGCCTCGTCCACCGGGGCCAGCTGCACGCGCTGAACCTCCTGCAGGACGGACCAGCCGCCATAACCGATGGCGCCGATCAGCGCGACCAGAACAGCGATGGAGCCAAGCGCGCCGGGTTCGATGTGCGACCAGATCGCCTCGCCGCGCGGGATGAAGCTGGCATTCGGATCACCCAGCGGGTCCGCAAACTCACGCCGGGCGCGGGCCTTGACGATCTGCTGCGGGGCGGCGGCGGCGGACAGCCCGTGCGACACGGAATAGCCGGCCTCGGCGCAAAAGCGTTCAAAGGCCCATTCCGGGTCCATCGCCAGATAACGGGCGTAAGACCGGACGTAGCCAGCCACGAAACCCGGGGTCTCGAAGGCGGAAAGATCGGCGTTTTCGATGGCAGCGATATAGGTGGCCTTGATCTTCAGCTCACGCTGGACGTCAAGCAGCGACTTGCCCAGCGTGGCCCGCTCGCCGCGCATAAGATCGCCGAGACGCAACTCGAAGTCGTCAAAGCCCTTTGGCTTGTCCTCTTCGGTCGTCGAAGGTTTCGACCTCCAACCGATCATCTGCCCGCTGTCCCCTTCGGTGCACCACTCTACGCGGTCGCCTTCCCCAGCGACTCACTGCCTTGTTCTATTGGGCAAACTCTACCACAGGGCAAGGGGTTTTCCACAGGGCAAAGGCCTTATGCGACCGCCTCGGCGCGATTCAGCGCACAATGTGCCCAAAGCCTGTCCATCGCGCGGACAAGATTGTCGATTTCCTCGGGCCCGTGCACCGGCGAGGGTGTGAAGCGCAGCCGTTCGGTGCCGCGCGGAACGGTCGGGAAATTGATCGGCTGGACGTAGATGCCGTGGTCTTCCAACAGCATGTCCGACAGCATCTTGCAGTGCACCGGATTGCCAACATGGACCGGCACGATATGGCTGCCGTGGTCGATGATCGGCAGGCCCATCGCCTTGAGCCGGGTCTTCAGGATCTTCGCCTGGGTCTGGTGCTGTGCGCGCAAAGCAACCCCGCCCGTCCCCTTCAAAAACCGGACCGAGGCCGCCGCCCCTGCCGCGACCGTTGGCGGCAGGCTGGTGGTGAAGATGAACCCCGGCGCATAGGACCGCACCGCATCCACCATCCGTGCCGAGGCAGCGATATATCCGCCGAAGACGCCATAGGCCTTGGCGAGCGTGCCGTTGATGATGTCGACCCGGTGCATCTGCCCGTCACGTTCCGCGACCCCTGCCCCGCGCGGGCCGTACATGCCGACTGCATGCACTTCGTCCAGATAGGTAAGCGCGTCAAACTCTTGCGCCAGATCGCAGATTTCCTTGATCGGGCCAAAGTCGCCGTCCATCGAATAGATCGATTCGAAAGCGATCAGCTTCGGCGCCCTGGGATCGTCCTTCGACAAAAGCTCGCGCAGGTGCGCCACGTCGTTGTGCCGGAAGATCCGCTTTTCGCCGCCCCCGCGCCGCACGCCCTCGATCATCGAGGCATGGTTCAGCGCGTCGGAATAGATGATCAGCCCCGGAAAGATCGTCCGCAGCGTCGACAGCGTCGCGTCATTGGCGATGTAGGCACTGGTGAAGACCAATGCCGCCTCTTTCCCGTGCAGATCGGCCAGCTCTGCCTCAAGCCGCTTGTGCCAGACCGTCGTGCCCGAGATGTTCCGCGTGCCGCCCGACCCTGCGCCCGTCGCATCCAGCGCCGCGTGCATCGCCGCCAGTACCTCGGGATGCTGCCCCATGCCCAGGTAATCGTTGCCGCACCAGACGGTGATGTCCTTCTGCGACCCGTCGGGCCGCGTCCAGACCGCATGCGGAAACTGGCCCTGCCGCCGCTCGATGTCGATGAAGGTGCGATAGCGCCCCTCGTCGTGCAGGCGTTGCAGGCTGGCGTCGAGTGCGTCGTCGTATCTGCTCATCGGTCCCGGTCCCTTTTGCGGCGGTTCTGACTGAACGCCCGCGTCGGTGCCTTGATTTCGGTCAATCGGCGGTTAGCCGCTAGGGGGCGAATTGTCACCCCCAGCTTCGAATGATTTCGTCATGTAATGCTTCAACTCTACCTGATCCCGCCCGCTATGGACAGCGCCAAGCCACCTGCTACCCTTCCGGTAAACCTTACCCAGGGAAGTCCCATGAGCCTTGACGCCGTCCTCAATCGTATCGACGAAACCCTGCCCCAGTCGCTGGACCGGCTGATGGAGCTGTTGCGCATCCCGTCCATTTCCACCGACCCCGCCTACAAGGCCGACTGCGCCCGCACGGCCGATGTCTTGGCGGCTGACCTCGCAACCCTTGGCTTTGACGCCCGTGCCGCCCAGACCCCCGGCCATCCGATGGTCGTCGCTCATGGCGGCGAGGGCAAGCGGCATATCCTGTTCTACGGCCACTACGACGTGCAACCCGTTGATCCGCTGGAGCTTTGGGACCGTCCGCCCTTCGACCCGGAAGTGCAGGACACCCCCAAGGGCCGCGTGATCCGCGCCCGCGGTGCGTCCGACGACAAGGGTCAGCTGATGACCTTCATCGAGGCCTGCCGCGCTTGGAAACATGTCCACGGCACCCTCCCCGGCAAGCTGACGATCTTCCTGGAGGGTGAGGAGGAATCGTCCTCCCCCTCCCTCATCCCCTTCCTGAAAGAGAACCGCGAAGAGCTGTCCTGCGACCTTGCCCTGATCTGCGACACCGGGCTTTTCGAGGGCGCAACCCCGGCCATCACCACCATGCTGCGCGGCATGGCCAAGGTAGAATTCACCATCCGCGCAGCGAACCGCGATCTTCACTCCGGCATGTATGGCGGTCTGGCGCAGAACCCCCTGCACCTGATGTCCCGCATTCTGGCGGGCCTCCACGACTCGCAGGGCCGCGTGCAGGTTCCGGGCTTCTACGACGATGTCGACGAACTGCCCGACACGCTGCGCCAACAGTGGCAGGCCCTTGCCTTCGACCATGCGCGCTATCTTGGCGATGTGGGTCTCTCGGTCCCCGCAGGTGAACAGGACCGCACGCCGCTGGAAAAGATCTGGTCGCGCCCGACCGCCGAAGTGAACGGCATGTGGGGCGGCTATACCGGCGCGGGCTTCAAGACCGTGCTGCCGTCCGAGGCCCATGCCAAGGTCTCCTTCCGCCTTGTCTCGCGCCAGGACCCCGAGAAGATCGCCGACGCCTTCAAGACCTGGGCCGCAGCGCAACTGCCCGCCGACTGCGAGCTTGTGATGGACGGCGACGGCGAGGGCGGCTCCCCGGCCTCGGTGATGGAAATCACCGACCCCGCCTTCGAGGCCGCCCGTCAGGCCCTGACCGAAGAATGGGGCCGCCCGGCTGCCTTTGTCGGGGCTGGTGGCTCGATCCCGGTCGCGGGCTACTTCAAGTCGATCCTCGGCATGGACGCGATGCTGATCGGCTTTGGCCGCGACGACGACCAGATCCACTCGCCAAACGAGAAGTACAATCTGGAGAGCTTCCACAAGGGCATCCGCAGCTGGGCCCGCATCCTTGCGCGCATCGCGTGATGCGTGAACTTCGCGACGCAAGGCCCGAAGACGAAAAGGATTTCCTGCGGCTCTGGCAGGGGTTCTGCGATGTCTACGACCTGACCCTGCCGCCCGAGGTCACTGCCTTGACCTGGACGCGCCTGATGGACCCCGCCAGCCCGATGACCGCCCGGCTGGCGGTGCTGAACGGCACCCCGCAGGGCTTTGCGATCCACCAGCACCACCCCTCGACCTGGGTGCTGGGCGACGACGGCTATCTGGAAGACCTCTACGTCGACCCATCAGCCCGCGGCCAGGGCCTTGGTCGCGCCCTGATCGAGGACCTGATCGCCATCGGCCGCAAAAACGGCTGGCGCAGGCTTTACTGGCTGACCGAGATCACCAACACCACGGCCCGTCACCTGTACGACCAGTTCTGCGACAACGACGGCCATATCCGGTATCGGATGACACTCTGACCGGCCACCAGCGCCGAGGCCAAATTTCTTAAGCAAGAAATTTGCCAGAATCCTTGCTCAAGGATTTTGCACGCCTCTACCCCCGCAGCACCGCCATCCGCAGCAGCTTTGCCGCCAGCAGCAGCCAGGGGGCCGCGTGCATCAGAAGATCAAGGATATCGACCGGCTTCCCCAGATCGCCCGCCACCAGCATCTTCAGCTTCTCCCAGATATGCGGCTCGGGGAAAAACGGCGCGAGGCCAAGGGTCAGCGCAGCAAGGATCAGGAGTGTCAGCGGGATCTGGTCCAGCACGGACATAGGAAGCCCCTTCAGCCGGACAGTCCCGGCCTACCGGCAAAAGGCCTACCCCAACACCGGTCAAGGCCGCCATGCGACACCCTGACTACCGGACTTGGGGAAAACTGGCGCGGTGGACGGGGCTCGAACCCGCGACCCCCGGCGTGACAGGCCGGTACTCTAACCAACTGAGCTACCACCGCGCGCTGAGGGGCCAGATAAGGGGTCGGCGCAGGGGCGTCAAGCGGGAAACGGTGGGGTTGGGAGCCAACACAACGTCCGGCATTCTCTCGGAACATTCCTTCCCGATCTCCGAACACAGGCCGCTTTCCACCCGCTCTGGCCAGTGTTACGTCTTGCCAATGCTGACCCAACGCGCCCGCTACGCCCTGCATGCAATGGTCTTTCTGGCTCGAAGGAACGGCCCAGCCACGGTTGCGGAAATCGCCGAGGCTGAGGCGATCCCCCGCAAGTTCCTTGAAGCCATTCTGTCGGAACTTCGGGTGCGCGGGCTCGTGGTCGGCAAGCGCGGCCCAACCGGAGGCTACCACCTTGCCAGAGAGCCCGACGAGATCAGCTTCGCCGATATTCTGCGCTGCATCGACGGACCGCTGGCTCTGGCCCCCTGCGCGAGCTTGTCGGCGTTCCGCAAGTGTAGTGACTGCAAGGCTGTCGAAACCTGCGAGATTCGGCCAGCGCTTCTTGCCGTCCGTGACACAACGGCGCTTCTCCTTGAGGGCGTGTCGCTAGCTGAGGCTGTCGGCGGCAAGAAAAAGTCCTTCCTGTAGCAGGAACGGGCGAAAATTTGCCCGATCTGCCTTGGAAACCAAAAACATACTTTCTTTATGGGTTTTATATGCAATTTCAGATTGATTTCCTACTAACCTGATGGGGAAATTACGGCGTTCAACTCGGAGGTTCTAATGGAAGACAGTTTCGTTCTCTTTGCGATCGTCGGTTTTCTGGCCCAGATCGTCGACGGTGCACTTGGCATGGCATATGGGGTGGTGTCGTCCTCAGTCTTGTTAAGCTTTGGTGTGCCGCCCGCGGCGGCATCGGCTTCGGTACATGCGGCCGAGCTCTTCACAACGGCGGCTTCGGCCAGTTCGCACGTCTGGCACCGCAATGTGAACTGGCGCCTGTTCCGCATTCTCGCGCCAGTCGGAATTCTTGGGGGTGTGGTCGGGACCTACATTCTGACCGCCGTCGATGGCGACGTTCTGCGCCCCTTTGTTGCGGCCTATCTTGGATTGATGGGTGTCTACATCCTTTTTCGGGCCCATCGCGCGGTTCGGCCAGTCGATAGCCATCACAAGGCTGTCGTCGCGCCTCTTGGGCTTTTTGGCGGATTTGCCGATGCCGTAGGCGGGGGCGGCTGGGGGCCGGTGGTAACGACGGGCCTCGTCGGTTCAGGAGGTGCCCCGCGCGAAATGATCGGGACGGTCAATACGGTTGAGTTCTTTCTGACCTTCGCTATTTCGTTTGCCTTCGTGGTGGCTCTTCTGACCGGCCATTGGGAGGACGCAGGGGGCTTGGTCCAGTACGCTTGGGCAGTGGCGGGCCTGATAGTTGGCGGCGTTCTGGCGGCGCCGCTTGCTGGCTATGTTACCAAGGTCTTGCCACAGCGGGCTCTGCTCGTGGCGGTCGGTTCTCTCGTAACATTGCTCGGCATCTACCAGACCATCCGGCTGTTCTGAAAGGCACTATTCCGTGCCATCGGGGAACTCGATGGCATGGGTTGCCCGGTTCTTCACTGCGAAACGCCACGTAGCTCTAGAGTTCGCGAAAGATATGGAACTCTCGACTTCCACGGCCCCGTCAATGACGCCGTTTCGACAACAAGAAATCAAGAGTGGTGCGTGGTCCCACGCACCACTCTCGCCATCCAAACCTACATAGCGTGACGCCAACCAATACTTTCAGTCGGGCCGAATTCCTTGCCCAACCACGATGTGGGAAATCACGCACCCGGCGACAAACGCAATATAGTTGCGCCGTCACCACGTCACCTGCACCACCTTGCGCAAAAGCGCCAGATGATGGGCCGGGATCCAGGACGGACGTTGAGCTAGGGCGGCGGCGCAGAAAATCGCGGCACCATAAACTTGGGGGGTGCAGGTTGCGCGACATCGCCAATGGCGTAGTGACGAGAGCTTAAAAAATTCCTAACGTCCGCGACCAATCCACTGAAATCACAATGCAATCCAGAAATGTCCACCGTGGACACTTTCGCTCGATCTAGGGGAAAGCTGGCGCGGTGGACGGGGCTCGAACCCGCGACCCCCGGCGTGACAGGCCGGTACTCTAACCAACTGAGCTACCACCGCGCGCTGTGGGGCGGGATAGACGCTTCCCCCGGGGGCGTCAATGGGGGAAGCGCGGGATTTTCGTCGCTCTCTATTTGTCCGGAGCCGGGATGAACTCCTGATCGTCGCCGGGGGGCAGGCTGAACCGGCCGTGCATCCAGTCGCCCGCCCGCCAGGCCTCTTTCGCGGCCTCGATCTTCTCGCGGGAGGAGGCGACGAAGTTCCACCAGATGAAGCGGGGGCCGTCCATCGTGGCGCCTCCGAGCAGCATCAGCCGGGCGCCCTGGGGGCCCGCCTTGACCGAGACGCGGTCGCCCGGGCGGAAGACCAGCATGCGGCCAGCCTCGAAATCCTGCCCGGCGCAGGAAACCGCGCCGTCCAGGATGTAGACCCCCCGGTCCTCGTGGTCGTCGGGGAGGGGGATGGAGGCCCCTGGGGCGAGGCGGGCGTCGGCGTAGAAGACCTCGGACGGCATCTCAAGGCCCACCTTCTCACCCCAGGCGTGGCCGAGGATCAGGCGGACCTCTTTCCCCTCGCCTTCAAGTTCGGGCAGGTCGTTGCGGCCGACGTGGACGAACCCGGCGGCATCCTCTTCGCGGTCCTTCGGGAGGGCGAGCCAGGTCTGGAGGCCGAACATCGAGAGGGGGGTCTTGCGGGCCTCGCCGTCGGTCCGTTCGGAATGGGTGATACCCTGCCCTGCCAGCATCCAGTTGACCGCGCCGGGCTCGATCCAGAGGTCGGTCCCGAGGCTGTCACGGTGGTGCATCCGGCCCTTCAGAAGGTATGTGACCGTCCCGAGGCCGATGTGGGGGTGGGGGCGGACGTCGATGCCGGTGCCGGTCAGAAACTCGGCCGGGCCCATCTGGTCGAAGAAGATGAAGGGGCCGACCATCTGCCGCTGGGCCGTGGGGAGCGCGCGGCGGACCTCGAACCCGCCGAGGTCGCGGGCGCGGGGGACGATGACAGTCTCGATCTGGTCGACCTGGGTGCCGATCGGGATCGAGGGGTCGAGAAGCGGGTTCCACATGGGCTGTCTCCTTTGCAGGGGAAGGTAGACCCTGAGGGGCGGAATTGCATCCCGATGTGTCCGCGCGGAGGCTGTGCGGGGGTGAACATGGCGAGGTGTCCACGGTGGACAAACGCTGGATGGTGTTTGGGATCAATGGGTTGGCCGCGGACGTTAGGAGATTCTTAACCCGCGCCAAATGCCGTCAGTCGCAGTGCAGGCCCTTGTTCTTCAGCTGAACCGCCCAGAAGGAAGTGGGAATGAAGGCCTCTTCAAGGGAAGCGCAGAGGATCACTCGGTCAGCCTCGGTTATCGGCTTTTTCCATTGCAGCTTGCCTTGCCACCCGGTCACGACCTGCGCGAAGGCGTTTGAGCGTCCGGGATAGGGCGACGGGCCAAGCGCCAACAGGGACGCGACATAGAGAGCGTCTTGCGCGTCGGGCGGCGGGCCGATCCAGTCTCTCGTCTCGGTGCCCGGGGTCTTGGGTGGAACGGGCCGCGGAGGCCCCAGCGCAAGTCCGAGGCTGGCGATGGCGGCGACAAGGTCGATCGGCGGCGTGACCGAGCGTGTGCGCCAGAGGGCGAAGCCGCCCCCGACATCGCCGTTGAAATCGCCTGGGTCGAGAACCACCAGCCCGTTCGGACGCTCGTAGAACAGTTGCACGCCACGGAAGAGGAAGGGGCCGTCGGTGCTATCCCCAGCATGGGCTGTGGCAGTACGGTAGCCGATCTCATCCAGCGGCCACGCGGCGGTGGCCCGGTCTTTCCGGACACGGTCATCCTGAAGGTCCAGGACCAATGCAGCTTGCTGCCCTTCGTCACGCGCGAAGCGGATGCAAGTTGACCCTTCGGCGGGGAAGTCCGAGTTGAGCGCGTGGCAGTCGGCGTCTCGGGCGAGGACAAACCGAGCGCTGGTCGCGGCCTTGTCGTTGGCGAAGGCATCGTCACGCAGCACGATGCGGACCCAGGCGATGTCGCCTCCTGTGAGCAGCCGTTCGCAAATGTCGAAGCAGGGAGCCTCGCCGTATAGGCTGGAGCGCACACCGTCGAAGCTGTAGAAATCCGGATTGTGGGTGACATTGCGGATGATCTCGACCCCCGAAGGCCGAGAAAACGACACGGGCTGTGCGACGACGGGGCCTTTCGCCTCGATCAGTCCATGCGCCTTGCGGTCGGCCGTCCCGGGCAGGAGCAGCAGTGAGGCGGGGACCGCCAGACCAAGCGCGAGGGCGGGCCAGCGGAGCCAGCTTCGGCGCGCGAGGACTGCGGGAAGGAGTGCCCATAGCACCATCGTCACCAACGGCAGAACCACCAGCAGTGAGCGGGTCAGGCCGAAGGTGAAGACCATGACCAGAATGGAGATGCCCGGAATAGCCATTAGTACCGTCAGGACGGTGAAGACGGCCAGCGAAACGAAGTAACGACGAACCATGATGCTAACTCGACCGTCTTGCAGAATGTCCGCCAGACTGTCCTTTCCTTAACTGGGTGCAATCGACTGCGGTTCGGTCTGCCGCGAACGCAGCGCTTGAATTGCACGAACGAGTAATATCGGATGGGGGCAGAGAATCGAAAGGCCCGCCCCGTGACGATCCGATCAAGCTTTCCCTATGCGATCACCGAGATCGAGGACCTGTCCATTCCGCTGCCCGATGGCACCCGCCTGTCGGCGCGTGTCTGGATGCCTGCGAATGCCAGCTCGAAACCGGTCCCGGCGGTGCTGGAATACATCCCCTATCGCAAGCGTGACGGGACCCTGCCCCGGGATGAACTGATGCATCCATACGTCGCCGGGCACGGCTATGCCTGCGTTCGGGTGGACATTCGGGGCAATGGCGACTCGGACGGGCTGATGGAGGATGAATACTCGGCCCAGGAGCTGCAGGACGCCTGTGACGTGATCGGTTGGCTGGCGCGACAGGACTGGTGCAGCGGGACCGTGGGGATGATGGGGAAGAGCTGGGGCGGGTTCAACTGCCTGCAGACGGCGTTTCTGCAGCCCCCGGCGTTGAAGGCGGTGATTTCAGTCTACTCGACGACGGACCGTTTTGCCGACGACATCCACTTCAAGGGCGGGGCGCTGCTGGGGGAAAACTTCGGTTGGGGCTCGGTCATGCTGAGTTATTCCTCGCGTCCCGCCGATCCGTTGTTGCGCAATGGCTGGCGGGACGACTGGCTGAAGCGGCTGGAGGCAGAACCGTTCCATGCGCCGGGCTGGGCCAGTCACCAGACTCGGGATGCCTACTGGAAGCATGGCTCGATCTGCGAGGACTGGGAGCGGGTGACCGTGCCGATCCTGTCCTATGGCGGCTGGAACGACAATTACATGAATACCGTCGCCAAGCTGCTGGAAGGCGCGCGGGGGCCTGTGAAAGGGATCATCGGCCCTTGGGTGCACCAGTATCCGCATACGGCTGTGCCGGGTCCGAAGATAGGGTTCCTGCAACTTGCGATCCGTTGGTGGGACCGCTGGCTGAAGGGCATCCCGAATGGCGCGGAGGACGACCCTGCCCTGCGGGCCTACATGTTCCACTCTGCCCCGCCGAACCCAAGCGCCGCGCATCGGGACGGGCATTGGATTGCGGAAAGCCAGTGGCCGACGCCGCGGGTGTCGCGGCGGGTGATGCTGGTGTCGGACGCAGGGTTGGGGGTGGCCGGGGAATTGTCGGCCAGCGTCTGCACGCCGCAGCATCTGGGAATGACGGCGGGTGAGTTCTTTCCGATGGGCCTGAACGCCGAAATGGCCGGGGACCAGAGGGGGGACGATGCGCTGTCGGCCTGTTTCGATAGCGCGCCTCTGGAAGAGCCGCTGGAACTGCTGGGGGCGGCGAAGCTGACGTTGCGGCTGTCCTCGGACAAGGCGCTGGCCTTCCTTGTCGCAAGGCTGTGCGATGTGGCGCCGGATGGGTCTTCGACCCGGATCGCGCATGGCATCCTGAATCTGTGCCATCGGCGCAGCATGGAGGCGCCGGAGCCGATGCTGCCGGGCGTGCCGGAGGATGTCGTCCTGGTGTTGGACCAGATGGGCTTTCGTGTGGCGGAAGGGCATCGCTTGCGGCTGGCCTTGTCCACGACCTATTGGCCGTTTGTCTGGCCAAGCCCCGAAGCAGCGACGCTGGAGATCACGGGGGCAAGTCTGGACCTGCCGGTCCATCAGGGAACCGGTGAGGCGGAATGGGTGCCGCCGCCCGCCGAGACGGCAACGCCCTGGAAGCATGCGGTCCGGCGGGAAGGCCGATCCAGCCGACGGATCGAAAGCGATCTCATTGCCGGGACCCATGCGCTGGTGGTCGAGGATGACCAGGGCGTCCAGGAGAACCTGACGCATGGCCTGATCACCGGTGAAAGCGAGACGGAGCGGTGGGAAGTTCACCCGGACGATCCGCTGTCGGCGAAGGCGACCCAAGTGTGGACGCAGCAACTGTCGCGGGGCGATTGGGCCGTGTTGACCCGGGCCGAGACGGTGATGACGGCGACCGCCACGCATCTGCGGATGACGGCGACGCTGACCGCCTGGGAGGGCGAGACTGTCGTTTTCCGGCGCGACTGGGACGAGGAGGTCGCACGAGACTTTGTGTAACGGCGCGCAAGAAAACGTTTGTCGCACGGGACGGTTCGCGGTTTATTGATTCCTTAGTCAACAAAAGAATCCCCGACACGGGGACCACAACAGGGAGACGAGAATGAACGACAAGCATAACCAGCTGGACTGGATGGTGAAGCAGGCAACGACGGGCCGGATGACCCGTCGCGAATTCGTCGGCCGCACGACCGCACTTGGGGTGTCGACGGCGCTTGCCTCGGCCTTGTTCGCCAAGGCCTCGCAGGCCCAGGCCAAGAAGGGCGGCGTGCTGCGCGCCGGGATGCAGGGCGGTGAATCGACCAACACGCTTGACCCGGCACTGGCCGCGTCCGAAGTGCCGTTCGCGGTCAACATGACCTGGGGCGAGATGCTGGTGGACGTCGCCCCCGACAACACCATCGATTACCGCATCGCCGAGGAAATCTCGTCGAACGCCGATGCGACCGAGTGGAAATTCAAGATCCGCGCGGGCGTCGAATTCCACGACGGCAAGACGGTGACGGCCGAGGACGTGGTCGCGACCCTGAAGCGCCACACCGACGAGAAGTCGCAGTCGGGCGCGCTGGGGATCGTGCAGGGCATTTCCGAGATGACTGCCGAGGGCGACATGGTCACCCTCAAGATGGCATCGGGCAACGCCGACCTGCCCTATCTGATGGCCGACTATCACCTGGTGATCCAGCCGGGCGGTGGCGTGGACAACCCGGCTGCCGGCATCGGCGCGGGGGCCTACAAGGTCAAGGCGAACGAGCCGGGCGTGCGCCACGTGTTCGAACGGCATGCGAATTACTGGGATGCCGCGAACGGCGCCCATGCCGATGAAGTCGAGATCCTGGTGATCAACGACAACACGGCGCGGACGGCGGCGCTGCAATCGGGCCAGATCCACATGATGAACCGGGTCGACCCGAAGATCGTGGAGCTGTTGAAGGGCGTCGAAGGCATCACCATCGAGCATGCCCCGGGCCGCGGCCACTATGTCTTCATCATGCATGTCGACAAGGCACCGTTCGACAACAACGACCTGCGGATGGCGCTGAAGCTGGCGATCAACCGGCAGGAGCAGGTCGACAAGATCCTGGGCGGCCTTGGGTCGGTCGGCAACGACTTCCCGATCAACGCAGCCTACCCGATGTTCGACGACACCATCCCGCAGCGCGAGTATGACGCCGCCATGGCCGCCGAGCACTACAAGAAGTCTGGCCACGACGGGTCGCCCATCATCCTGCGCACTGCTCCGGGGGCTTTCCCGGGAGCGGTCGATGCGGCGAACCTCTTCGCGGCCTCGGCCACCGCGGCGGGCATCCCGCTGCAGGTTCAGCTGGAGCCAGATGACGGCTACTGGTCGAACGTCTGGAACGTGCAGCCGTTCTGCGCCTCGTACTGGGGTGGCCGTCCGGTGCAGGACCAGATGTATTCCACGGCCTATGTCTCGACTGCGGAATGGAACGACACCAAGTTCAAGAACGCCAAGTTCGACGAACTGCTGATCGCCGCCCGGGCCGAACTGGACGAGACCAAGCGCAAGGCGACCTACTCCGAGATGGCGCATATCCTGCGTGACGAAGGTGGCCTGATCCTGCCGATGTTCAACGACTGGGTCGAAGCCCGCCGTGCCGAGGTGTCCGGTTGGACCCCCGACCCGAATGGCGAGTTGATGAACGGCAAAGCGCTGATCAAGTGCTGGCTGGCGTAAGGCCGTGCATCCCATCCTGAAACTTCTGGTCCAGCGCATTGCGCTGGGCCTCCTTCTCTTGCTGGCTGTCTCGGCGGTGATCTTCCTGGGCGTCGAGGCGCTGCCGGGGGATACCGCGCAGGCGATCCTGGGCCAGCAAGCCACGCCCGAGGCTTTGGCCAACCTGCGTGAGAAGATGGGGCTGAACCAACCGCCGCTGACGCGGTATTTCCAGTGGCTGGGCGGCGTGCTGACCGGCGATCTGGGCACCGCGCTGACCAATGGCGCTGACATCGCGACGTCGATCGGGCAGCGTTTGGGGAACACGCTGTTCCTGGCGGGCTGTGCTGCGGTCATCGCGGTGCCGCTGGCGATCATCCTGGGCCTTGTCGCGGCGCGCTATGCCGGGAAGTGGCCGGACAAACTGATCTCGGGCATCACGCTGACGACGATCTCGCTGCCTGAATTCGTCGCGGCCTATTTCGTGATCTACCTTCTGACCCAGCTGATCCCGATCTTCCAACCGGTCGCCATGGTGTTTCCGGGCATGAGCTTCTGGGCCAAACTGAACGCGGTCGCCCTGCCCGTCATCGTCCTTGTCCTTGTCGTCCTGGCGCACATGATGCGGATGACACGGGCAGCGATCCTGAACGTGATGCAGTCGGCCTATATCGAAACCGCCGAGCTTAAAGGCCTGTCGCCGATGACGGTGATCTGGCGCCATGCTTTCCCGAATGCCATAGCGCCGGTCGTGTCAGTGGTCATGCTGAACCTGGCCTATCTGGTCGTCGGCGTCGTCGTGGTCGAGGTGGTGTTCGGCTACAACGCGCTTGGCCAATACCTAGTTGACCATGTCACCAAGCGCGACCTGCCGGTGGTGCAGGCGGTCGGCCTGATCTTCGCGGCCGTCTACATCTTCCTGAACATGCTGGCGGACATCATCGGCATCCTGGCCAACCCGCGCCTGAGGCATCCGAAATGAGAATACCCATTTCTGCCCTCATCGGCCTTGTCCTGACCGCGACCTTCCTGTTCGTGGCGATCTTCGCGCAGTGGATTGCGCCCTATGCCATCACCGACGTCTCTGGCGGCCAGTGGGAGGGCCCCTCGGCCAAATTCTGGCTGGGGACCGACACCATCGGCCGGGATATCCTGTCGCGGCTGATCTATGGCGCGCAGATCACCATCTTCATCGCGCTGGCGTCCTCGGTCCTTGCCTTCTCGCTGGGGGCTTTCCTGGGGTTCCTTGCGGCGGTGAAGGGCGGCTGGATCGACCAGGTGCTGTCACGGATCGTCGACATGGTGATGGCGGTTCCGTCGCTGATCGTGGCGCTTGTCATGCTGTCGGTGCTGCCCCTGAACCTCACGGTGCTGATTCTGGTGATGGGCGTGCTGGATTCGACGCGCGTTTTCCGCCTGTCCCGGGCGGTCGCCGTAGACATCGCGGTGATGGACTATGTCGAGGCCGCAAAGCTGCGCGGTGAAAGAGGCACCTGGGTGATCTTTCGCGAAATCCTGCCCAACGCGCTGTCGCCGCTGGTGGCCGAGTTCGGCTTGCGCTTCATCTTTGCGGTGCTTTTCATCTCCACGCTGAGTTTCCTGGGTCTGGGCGTGCAACCGCCGCTGGCAGATTGGGGCGGGATGGTGAAAGAGAACAAGGATGGCCTGATCTACGGCAAGTCTGCCGCCCTGCTGCCCGCCGCCGCCATCGCGGCGCTGGCGATCAGCGTCAATCTTGTGGCCGACTGGATCCTGACCCGGACCTCCAGCCTGAAAGGAGGCCGCGGTGGCTGAGACCCTGTTGCAGATCAAGGGCCTTGTCATCGAGGCCACGTCTTACCCGCCCGGTGAGCCGCCGAAAGAGGTCACGCTGGTGCATGGCGTCGACCTGACCCTGCAGAAGGGTCGCGTGCTGGGGCTGATTGGCGAGTCGGGCGCGGGCAAGTCGACCATCGGGCTGTCGGCGATGGCCTACGGGCGCGGCGGGGTGCGGCTGACCGGCGGGACGATCCACCTGAACGGGCGGGAAATCCGGCTGGCGGACGCAAAGGCCCTGCGCGCCTTGCGGGGTCGCGAGGTGACCTATGTCTCGCAGTCGGCGGCGGCCAGTTTCAACCCGGCCAAGCAGATCATGGAGCAGGTGATCGAGACCAGCCTGGCCCACGGCCTGATGGGCAAGGCCGAGGCCGAGAAGCGCGCGGTGGAGCTGTTCCGCAAGCTTGGCTTGCCCAACCCCGAGACCATTGGGTCGCGCTATCCGCACCAGGTCTCGGGCGGGCAGTTGCAGCGTTGCATGACGGCGATGGCCCTGTGCCCGAAGCCAGACCTGGTGATCTTTGACGAACCGACGACCGCGCTGGACGTGACGACGCAGATCGACGTGCTGGCCGCGATCAAGGAGGCGATCCGGGATACCCACGTGGCGGCCCTGTACATCACGCACGACCTTGCCGTGGTGGCCCAGGTCGCGGACGAGATCATGGTCTTGCGGCATGGCCGCATGGTCGAACTGGGCGATACCGGACAGATCATCCACCAGCCGACGCAGGACTATACCAAGGCGCTGGTTTCGGTCCGCAGCCTGGAGCATCACGAAAAGCCCCCCGCTCCGCCAATCCTGCAGGTGCAGAACCTGACGGCGCGCTATCGGGGGACCAACTTCGATGTGTTGAAGAACGTCTCGATCGAGCTGCCGGCGGGTCAGACCCTGGCGGTGGTGGGGGAATCGGGCTCGGGCAAGTCGACGCTGGCGCGGGCGATCACCGGGCTGTTGCCGCCGTCGGCGGGGCGGATCACCTTTGCCGGGCGGCAGTTGTCCGAGGCCCTGTCGGGGCGGACGAAGGACGACCTGCGCGAGATCCAGATGATCTACCAGATGGCCGACACCGCGATGAACCCGCGCCAGACGGTGGGCACGATCATCGGGCGGCCGCTGGAGTTCTACTTTGGCCTGCGTGGCGCCGAGCGGGACAAGCGGGTGCAAGAGCTTCTGGACCAGATCGAGATGGGCAAGGGCTTTGCCGACCGCTATCCGGCGGAACTGTCGGGGGGCCAGAAGCAGCGGGTCTGCATTGCCCGCGCGCTGGCGGCGAAGCCCAAGCTGATCATCTGCGACGAGGTGACCTCGGCTTTGGACCCGCTGGTGGCGGACGGCATCCTGAAGCTTCTTCTGAACCTGCAGGCCGAGGCGGGGGTGGCCTATCTCTTCATCACCCATGACCTGGCGACGGTGAAGGCGATTTCCGACAAGATCGCGGTGATGTTCAAAGGCGCGGTGGTGCGCTATGGGCAGAAGTCCGATGTGCTGACCCCGCCGTTTGACGATTATACTGACCTTCTGCTGTCCTCGGTGCCCGAGATGGAACAGGGCTGGCTGGAACAGGTGATCGCGCACCGGAAGATGGAGAGCGCGGGGAATTGACGTCAAGGCGATTTCTTCGAAGAAATCGTAGCGGAGCCTTTGTAGGCTCCGGTGCGGAATTTTTGAAAATTCCGTTTTTGGCCAACGACATCCAAGACGGACTTCAGACATGACCAAGCTTCTCCTCATCATCCTTGACGGGGTGCCCTACCGCAACTGGCGGCGCCTGTTCGGCAACCTTGAGGGCTGGGTTGACAGCGGCGAGGCCCGGGTGCGGCGGATGCGGGCGGTGCTGCCGTCGACCTCGGCCTCGTGCTACGCCTCGATCCACACCGGGCTTCCGCCGCAGGTGCATGGGATTTGGGCCAACGCCGACATCCGCCGACTGGAATTCCCCGATGTTTTCAGTGTCTTGACTGGCGCGGGGAAGGTGACGGGGGCGGTCACCCACAGCTATTGGAGCGAATTCTTCAACCGCGCGCCCTTCGATGTCGTACGGGACATCGAATATGACGAACCCGGCGGTCCGATCACCCATGGCCGGTTCCACACCATGCATCGCGACAGCAGCTACAACCAGATGACCCCGGCCGATTATGATCTCTTCGGCACGCTCACCCGGCTTTGTGAAGTGAAATCAATTGACTACGGCATCCTTCACAGCTGCACGCTCGACAGTCTGGGCCATCGGTTCTACCACGACTGCGAAGAAATGGACGATGCCTGTTACCGCATGGACGGCACCCTGGCCCCGTTCATCCACCGCTGGCGGCAAAACGGATATGAGGTGATCGTGACCGCCGACCACGGGCAAGACGCGCGGGGGCATCATGGCGGGACGGGCGAGGATCAACGCGACTTTGCGTTTTATTACTTCGGCTCCAGCAGCCTGCCACCCGAGGATCAGGTGCTGGATCAACTGGCGCTGGCGCCCTCGATCTTGACGCGGATGTCTGTGCCGGTGCCTGCGACAATGAAGGCAGCGCCGTTCCTGACCGCCTGAGCAAGACGCCTCTGACCGCTGACAGGTGCACAACCGAGGGGCCCTGGGCATCCCGGCCAGCACAATTGCCGATTTACAGTGGACTTCAATGCCTTCGTCTGTTGAAAGCCCGGGCGTCTATGTGCATCGTTAACGAAAGCGGTCTGGGGGCCCAATGTTCCGGTTTCAAGTCGATCTCCTTGGTTCCTGCCGGGTCGCAAAGGCTGCGACCGGGGAAGAGGTGACGTTCAAGACCCGGAAGACGCGGCTATTGCTGGGGCTGCTGCTGCTGAGCCACGGCTGCCGGATGAACCGGGAGCAGCTTGCCTCCCTGCTGTGGGACCCCGCGCCAGAGACGCTGGCCCGGTCCAGCCTGCGGCAGGCGCTGCGCGAGCTTCGCGACGTGCTGGGGCCGGAGGGTGAGGATCTGGTCGAGGCCGACCGGTTCGCGGTGGCCCTGAAGGGTAGCTCTTTCGACCTGGATGTGCGGCGGTTTCGCGAGTTGATCACGACGGCGGTGCACGACCAGAACGCACTGATCTCGGCAGCCGCGTTGTGGCAGGGTGAGCTGTTCGGGTCGTCGCACCCCAGCGCCCCGGTGTTCGAAGCCTGGCTGCAGATCGAACGGTCGCAGTTGCGGTCGGTTCTGACCACGGCGCTGACGGATCAGCTGGAAAAGCTGATCGCCGGGGCGATCTATTCCGACACGCGCATTGCCGAAGAGCTGGTCCGGATCGAGCCGAGCCACGAGCTGGCGCATCAGTTCATCATGCGTTTTCACGCGCAAAGGGGTGATCAGTCGGCGGCACTGCGGCAGTACGCCCTTCTGGAGCAGGCGCTGGCCGAAGAGCTGGACAGCGAGCCGAGCGAGGCGTCGAACGAGCTTTTGGTCGCGATCAAAAGCGGCGAGGTGTCGCTCCAGCGCGCGCAGGTCCTGCCAGTGTCCCCTGCCCCGGCCCGGTCGCGCAGCGGGCCGCCGCGGATCACCATCCGCCCGCCGCTGACGCGATATTCGGATGCCACTAAGGATTACCTGGGCGAGGGCTTTGCCTTTCTGGCCAAGTCCTGCCTGTCGCGGTTTCGCTGCTGGATCGTGATCCCCTGGCCCTCGTCCGGGTTCGAATCGACGACAGCGGTGGATTTCACCGCGGTCGGTCAGGTGATTGACGCCGACTTTGCGGTCGACTGCGTGCTGGACTGGCGCACGGGGGACGGCAAGCTGTTCGTGACGCTGATCGACTGCCGCGACGGGAGCGAGGTCTGGTCCGAGCTTTACCCGGTCAGGGAGCACGACCTGCAAGAGGTCAGCTCATCCGTCGCGGGGGCGGTGGCGGCGAACCTCGCCAGCCAGGTCAACCACATCACGCTGTTGCGGCATGCGCGCAGTGCCCATGGCAATCCGGTCGCCTACGACTTGTGGCTGAAGGGGCACCAGCTGTCCCGGCTCTGGTCGGCCGAAGCCGATGCCGAGGCCGAGGCGATGTTCCTGAAGGCGATCGAGCTGGACCCGGGTCTCGCGGGCGGCCATGCCAGCCTGGCGCAGGTTCTCAGCACCCGGAGCATGGTCCGGCCGGGCTATCCGAACCGCAAGGCGGACTGCGCCGCCGCGTTCAAGCATGCGCGCGAGGCCATTGCGCTGGACCCTTACGATCCCCGGTGCCACATCAGCATGGCCTGGAACTGGGCGATCGCGCGGTCGCCGGAACGGGCCAATTCGCACTTTCGCCTGGCGGTCGACATGAACCCGAATGACGCCGAGACGCTGATCGCGGCGGCAAGCGGCCTGGGGTTTCTGGGGCATGCCGAACTGGCCAAGGACCTGGCGCAGCAGGCGGTGCGGCTGAACCCGATCTACCCGGAATACTACACCGCCTATCTGGCAGGCATCCATTTCATGGCGGGCGACCACGAGGCGACCATTGCCACGGTCGAGAAATGCCCGGACGGATTCCCCGATCTGGGCGTCTGGGCAGTAGCCTCCTTTGCGCATCTTGGCCGCAAGGCTGATGCGGCAAAGGCCTACCAGACCTTCCGCCGGATCGCGGCGATGATGTGGGAAGGACCCGAGCCCCCAGACGACGTGACGCTGGAGGCCTGGGTCCTGGATACCCTGCCGATCAACTGGCCCGAGGGACGGCTGGCCCTGCAGAAGGGCATCCGGATCGCCCGGGACATGGCCATGGAAAGCGCCTGACCTGCGCTGTCAGCGGCAGTGCCGCATGAAATAGCGCGCCAGAAGCACCTTGAAACGCACCGATTGCGAAGCGCCACCATAGCCGGGTTCGTCTTCGACTTTCGGCGGGTTCTTCAGCATGCCGGACCACGGAATCCGCACGTGCATCCGGTTCGGCGAGTCGTAGACCGGCACGATTTCCACGCTGTCGGGAATCTCGCCGTTCGGCCCGGCCCCGGCCCCGTCATAGCGGTAGCCGTTGTCATGCAGCCATTTCCGGGTGTCGTCGTTGAACTTCTTCCATTCCGAATTCGGCGTGTCCTTGAACGCGGACTTGCTGACCCGCATGATCGCTTCGCCGGTTTCGGCGTGATCGGCCACTGAATTACTCTTGAGATTGAAAAAACCCACCATTCAAGTCTCCCTCCCCTTTCCTGGGCAGCTTCTGATTTAATGCCTTGACCCACTATTCCGCCGGTCCGTGATGCCAGCGTGAAACGGGCCGAGGCGCTCTGATTCCGATCTTGAACCCGAAGGCCATCCTGCCTTGAATAGGCGCATGAAGCAAAACCCGGCTGAGATGATTGCACGGCTGTCGCGCGCATTGGTCCAGGATTTCCGGATCATGCCGCTGGATGAACCGGAAGCGCCGTTGTTTCTGGCAGTGGCGCTGCCTTTGGACGAGGGCGTGACCGGCCTGAAACCGCGCCTGCCCGCGGGGCGGGGCATGACGCTGCAGCAGGCGATGCTGTCGGCGGGGGCCGAGGCGCTGGAGCTGCGGTCAAGCCTTGCCCAGCAGCATGCCGCCCGGTTGCAGCGCCTGCCGCGCCGGGATGGGCTGGCAATGGTCGAGGCGACAGACATGGCTTCGGGGGCGATGGTGGAGGTCCCGGCGCAAAGCGTCTACCTCGATTGCGCCGCGGTCCTGGCCGAACCGCTGCACGAGGATGCCAATTCCACCGGCTGCGCGGTCGGGCCGGACCGCGACAGCGCGAGGGCGCAGGCGCTGTGGGAATGCGTGGAACGCGACGCAGTAGCGTTGTGGTGGCATGGTCACCGGCAGGGCGGTGCCATCGCGACCGAAATCATCGACGCGCATCAGCCGCGGCTTTTCTGGTGGCTGCACCAGCGGCGGCGCGTGACACGGCTGATCGAGATCACGACGGATATCGGCCTGCCTGCGGTGGTCGCGGTGGCAGCGGACCCGGATGGGCGGACGGTCGCGATGGGCTCGGCTGCGCGGCCGGTGCTGGCGGATGCAGCGCTGGCAGCGGTGACCGAGATGGTGCAGACCGAGGTGAGCCTTGACCATGCGCGCGACGCTGGCGACCCCGAGGCCATGGCCTGGATCGCCGGGGCCTCGCTCACGGAGCAACCGCAATTCCAGGCCGGGCCGGAGCGTCCGCTGTCGGCGATGGAGCTGCCCGCCCTTCTGGCGCGGCTGGCCGATCTGGGGCATCGCGCGCTGGCGGTCGAACTGACGCTGCCGGACGATCCCCTGCCGACGATGCGGGTGCTGGTGCCCGGCCTGTGTGCGATGCGGGAACGGACGGATTGTCCGCGCTTTGCCAGGCTTTGTCCGGGTGTACCCCGTCTGACCCTGCCCGAACCGTTCTGACCCAGTCCCTGCGAGGTCGCCATGCCGATGATCACCAGCCCGCACAGCCTGTTCCGTGAGGCGGACCCTGCGGCACCCCGGATCGAGGGCGCGGGGCCGTCGCAGTCGGGCTACTGCTTTCTCTATCCCGAACTGGCCGGGCGTGAGGATGTCGGGTGTTTTGCCGGAACCTCGGCGGCGCTAAGCTTCAAGCGACTGGTCGCGTTCGAGCAGGCCAGCCGCGGCCCCTTGAGCGCGCCGCAAGTGCTGCCGATGCAACTGCCGCCGGTCTATACCTACTTCGGGCAGTTCGTGAACCACGACATCTCGGCCCCGGTCGGGGATGTGGTGACGCTGGCGGATGCGCCCGACGGGATCGCGGTGATCGGCACCGACCTGCCACCGGGGCTGGACCGGTCAAAGCGGGCAGAGCCTGAGGTGATCCTGGACAATTTCGTCAACGAACAGGCCAATCCGCTGGCCCTGGACAGTCTTTACGGCGACGGGCCGGGCAGCGCCGATCCGGGGATCCGCGCGCTGTACGAGACGGATTGCAAACGGTTCCGGCTTGGGCGGACGCGGACCGAGGACCGGAAGGTGTTCGAGGACCTGCTGATCGACCCGAACCGGGTGGTCCACGAGTTTGATGCGCCCGACCTTGTGCGCCGGGATGGAGCGCCGCTGATGGCGGACCACCGCAACGACGAGAACCTGATCGTCAGCCAGCTGCATCTGGCGCTTTTGCTGTTTCACAACAAGGCAGTGGCGGCGCTGGAGCCGACCGTTCTCGACCCGGCGGATTGTTTTTCGAAGGCACGGGCGCTGGTGACGCTGCATTACCATTGGCTGATCCTGAACGACTACCTGCCAAGCCTGCTGTCCCCGCTGGCGCTGCAGACGCCCCTGGCGCAGCGGCCACAGAAGCTCCCGGCCGCGCGGACCGTGCCGTTGGAGTTCACCACGGCGGCCTTCCGGTTCGGGCATTCGATGGTCGGCTCGGCCTATGACTTCAACGCGAATTTCGGGCGTGGCGGGCGGATCGCACGGGCGGGCGCGACGCTGACCGACCTCTTCGATTTCACCACGCACCGCAACATGGGCCAGCCGGGGGCGGCGACCTTGCCGTTGCCGGATCACTGGGTGATCGACTGGGACCGCATGTCACGCCGACCGCGGATGACGCCGGGTCCGGGCGGAGCGGAGCGGATCGACCTGACCTTTGCGCCCGACATGCTGAACGTGATGGGGACGTCGGACGTGGCGCGGCATGGATCGATCCTGTTTCGCAACCTGATGCGCGGCTTCCAGCGCCGGATCGCCTTCGGACAGGAACTTGCCGCGGCCTGTGGCCTGGACGCCATGACCGCGGATGAGCTGCGCGCCGCCCTGCCCGACGTCAACCCGGCCCAGCCCGGAGGCAAAAGCCTGCGCGCGACAGCCGAAGCGATGGGGATGTTGGAGCAGACGCCGGCCTGGCTCTATTTCCTGTGCGAGGCGCGGCATTTCGAACAGGGTGAGCGTCTGGGGCCGACGGCCAGCCACATCATCGCCGACACGATGGTCGGGCTGATGCGGTTTATGCCAGAGTCGGTCCTGTCGCACGACGCCGGCCGCTGGCATCCGCGGCAAAGCCCGCTGCGGGGTCCGGGAGGACGGGCGCTGACCTCGCTTCGGTCGCTGCTGAAATTCGCTGTGGCCAAATAGGCGGTCCCCGGTTGCGCTGACGCAATCGTCAGGGGCATTGGGCTGGACAGTCAGGCGATTTCATTTCATAGACGCGGCGTCGGGCAAGGCGCGCCGCGCGGGTCCGGCTTTGCAACTTCGACCTTGCGTCCGTGACGTCCCAGCGGAGACACCGCCGTCCATGACCTCTGAACCGAACCTGTCCCCATCGCGCCGCCGTCCGTTTGCGCGGGTCTGCGGCCTGCTGTTGGTCCTGCCGCTTGCTGCCTGTGCCGCCAGCACCAGCTCGATGCAGCTGTATCCGCTGCAGGGCGAAATCGCCGATGCCGATCCGACGCTGGTGATCCGCGCAGTGGCGAAGAACACCGGCGGCACCTCGGGCGCGCTGACGTTTCGACTGCCCGAGCGCGGCAAATGCACCGGGACCTGGAGCTCTTTGACGCCTCGCAAGGTGTCGAACTCGCAAGGGCTGGCGCTGACCTGGAAGAAGACCGGCGGCGAGGTTGGCAGCGAGCGTGAGACGGTCGCGGGCGTCAACAACGGCGAGATCTATGCGGTCTGCGACGACGGAACCCGGGTGCAAGGCACCTTCGTGATCGGGTCGGGCACGGCCAGCGGCACCGGACAGGCGTCGGACACCAACGGCAACGTCTACAAGCTGCTGTTCTAGGCGCGAAGCGCGTCGTCCAGCACGGCGCGCACCTTGTCGCCGGGCACATCATCGGCCACGAAGGCCTGACCGATGCCGCGCGCCAGGATGAAGCGCAGCTTGCCGTCGACCACCTTCTTGTCCTGACCCATCAGCGCGACCAGCTGATCCGCGCCCGGCAGTTCGCCCGGGATGTCACGAATGTCGACCTTCATCCCCATCCCGGCGAGATGCGCGCGGACCCGGCTGGGGTCTTCCTGGCTGCAAAGGCCAAGCCGCGACGACAGCTCGAACGCCAAGGCGCAGCCGATGGCGACGCCTTCGCCGTGGAGCAGGCGGTCGGAATATCCTGTCGCCTTTTCAAGGGCATGGCAGAAGGTGTGGCCAAGGTTCAAAAGCGCGCGTTCGCCCTCTTCCGTCTCGTCCCGGCTGACGATCCCGGCCTTCATCTCGACGGATCGTGTCACCGCGCGGAGGCGCGCTGCGGCGTCCCCGCCCCGGATCGCCGGACCTTCGCGCTCCAGCCAGTCGAAGAAACCGGCATCGCCCAGAAGGCCGTACTTCACCACCTCGCCATAACCCGACAGGAAATCGCGGTCGGGCAGCGTGGACAACACGTCGATGTCGGCCAGCACCAGGCTGGGCTGGTGGAAGGCGCCGACCAGGTTCTTGCCCTGCGCGGTGTTGATCCCGGTCTTGCCGCCGACCGAGCTGTCGACCTGCGCCAGAAGCGAGGTGGGGAGCTGCACAAAGCGGACGCCGCGGCGCAGGATGGCGGCGGAGAAGCCGACAAGGTCGCCGATCACACCGCCGCCAAGGGCGAGGACCACGTCCTTGCGTTCGACCTTCTGCTCCAAGAGCCATTCGGTGCAGCGGGCGAGGTTGTCCCAGTTCTTCGTCGCCTCACCGGGGGGCAAGGCAAGTGAAGTGACCGTGATGCCTTCGGCCTGCAAGGCGGCGGTCAGGGCGGGCAGGTGCAACTTGGCGACGGTTTCGTCGGTCACGACCGCCACGCGCTTGCGGCGCAAAAGAGGGGCGATCTCGATCCCGGCGCGTGCGATCAGGCCGGGGCCGATCCGGACTTCGTAAGACCGGTCGCCAAGATCCACGGCTACTGTGTTCACGCCATTCCCTCCAGCACGTCCGGCCGCGTCTTCAAGGCGTCGCGCACTCGCGCCGCCATATCCTCGACCGAGCGGTCGGCTTCGCTTTCGACCACGATGTCGGCTTGCGCATAGAACGGCTGGCGTTTCTCGTAAAGCTCGCGCAGCGTGTCGCGCGGGTTGGCGGTGCGCAGCAGCGGGCGCGTCGTCTTGTGACGCACGCGCTGCCACAACAGGTCAAGATCGGCGCAAAGCCAGACCGAGACGCCGACGTCGTGGATCATGGTTCGGTTCGTCTCGGACAGGAAGGCGCCGCCGCCGGTAGAGAGCACACAGGGCGTGCCGCGGAGCAGGCGGCCGATGACCTCGGACTCGCGAGCGCGGAAGAAGGGTTCGCCGTCGCGTTCGAAGATTTCGGCAATGGAACGGTTGGCGGCGCGGACAATTTCTTCGTCGGAATCGCGGAACTCGACCCCCAGTTGCCGGGCAAGGGCGGTGCCGACGGCGGTCTTGCCCGCCCCCATCATCCCCACCAGCACTACCGTCTTCGCCAGCCTCTGCATAACCCCCCGGTCCCGCCGCGCCGCCTCTCCCGGGCAAGGACTTGCCGACGGGAAATCTTCCACCCTCAATGGCGTGAACTCTTGCCGAATGCTATATACATTCGCACGCAGAACCCGCAGGGACGGCCGATCAGGCGGTTTCAGGCGGCAACAATCGCCGGGCGGATGAAGCCGCCCGGCAGAAGACGAGGAAGGGCTATACCATGGGTCGGATCATCAAGGCCTTGCTGTTGCTGGTGATTCTTGGCTTTGTTGGCCTGACCGTCTATGCCTATCTGGGCGACCTGACCCCGGTTCAGGGTGAGGTCAAGAAGCCAGTGGTGTTGAATGCGGACTAGTGCGGCCGGTTTCCTGTCTTTGATCCTTGCGTCTGGGGTTACCGCACTGCCGGTATCTGCGCAGGACTCTGGCACGTCGGACGGCCCGCTGTCGGCCATCGACTGGCTGTCGCAATCGGTGGCGACGCCTGCGGCGGCGGCCCCGGGGGACGGGACGGAAGCCATCGACGAACCCCCCGTCGCCGAAGCGGGAAGCGCGCTGCCGGCGACGGTCACCACATCCTCGCTGGACGGCCCGTCGCCGGACGGGGTGGGTCTGATCCCGACCACGGTGTCCGGCCTGCCGCGCAACCTGTGGGGCGCGGGCCTGACGCTGGAGATTGCCGAAGGTCTGGTCAAGCATCCCGACGAGGACCTGCCCGCCTTGCGCCAGCTGTTCCTGACGCTGCTTCTGGCCGAGGTTGCCGCCCCGGTCGATGCCGGGGGCCGGGGCGAGCTTTTGCTGGTGCGGATCGACAAGCTTCTGGCGCTGGGAGCATTGGAACAGGCGGCGGCGCTGATCGACGCGGCGGGGGCGACGACGCCGGAACTGGTGCGGCGGGCGTTTGACGTGGCACTTCTGACCGGGGCCGAGGATCGCGCCTGCAGCTGGATGGCGAACGAGCCGCATCTGGCGCCGACGGTCCCGGCGCGGATCTTCTGCCTGGCGCGGTCGGGAGACTGGGACACGGCGGCGCTGACGATCCGCACCTCGGAGGCGCTTGGCCAGATCAGCGCGGATCAGGCGACGCTTTTGTCGCGGTTCCTGGACCCCGACCTTTACGAGGGCGAGCCGGTTCCGGCAGCGCCGCAGCCGGTGACCCCGCTGGACTGGATGATCTATGCCGCGATTGGCGAGCCCCTGCCGACCGAGGGCCTGCCGATTGCGTTCTCCTATGCGGAACTTGGCCCCCGGTCGGGCTGGAAATCGCGGATCGAGGCGGCGGAGCGGCTGACGCGGGCGGGGACGATCCCGCCGAACGTGATCCTCGGGCTTTACACGGAACACGACCCGGCGGCGTCGGGCGGGGTCTGGGACCGGGTGGCGGCGTTCCAGGCCTTCGAGGCGGCCATTGCCTCGGGCGATGCCGCGCGGGTGACGGCGACGCTGCCGGCGGTCTGGGCCCGCATGCAGGAGGTCGAGCTGGAGGTGCCCTTTGCCACGCTCTTCAGCAAGGCGCTGGTCGAGATGCCGCTGGAGGGCGAAGCCGGGGTTATCGCCTTCCGGGTCGGGCTGTTGTCGCCCTATGCCGAGACGGTCGCCAACCGCGCCCGACCGGCCACGGCCGAAGATACCTTCCTGACTGCGATTGCGCTTGGCAAGGCGGCAACGGCGCTGCCGCCGGACAGTCTGGCGCGGGCGATCTCGGCTGCCTTCCGGGCGCCCGTGGTGACCGAGGCCAGTCAGGCGCTGATCGACGGCAACCGCAAGGGCGAGGCGATCATCACGGCCATCGACAGCATCGGCCGGGGCGTGCAGGGCGATCTGCGCGGGGTGACCGAGGGGTTGTCGCTGTTGCGGCTGGCCGGTCTTGAAAGCGTGGCGCGGCGGACGGCGCTGGAGCTGATGATCCTGGAACGGCGGGGCTAGGCCATGCCCGATGTCGAGGCAAGCCGGTGGATCTCGACCTTCCTTGACGCGCGGGCGGCCGAACTGGGAACCGCGCGGAATACCCAGCTGGCCTATGGCCGGGACCTGGTGGATTTTGCCGACTGGCTGGCGCGGCGGGGCCCTGGCCTTGCCACGGCGGATCGGGCGGCGGTCGAGGATTATCTTGTGCATTGCGACGCGCAGGGCTTGTCCAAGGCGACACGGGCGCGGCGGCTATCGTCGATCCGGCAGCTGTTCCGCTTTGCCTTCGAGGAAGGCTGGCGCGGCGACAATCCAGCCCTGCGGCTGACCGGCCCCGGCAAGGCGCAAAGCCTGCCGAAGACTCTGAGCGAGGCCGAAGTGACCCGGCTGATGGACGCCGCGCGGACCCGTGGACGGAGCGACGGCGACCGGCTGCGCGACACGGCATTGTTCGAACTTCTTTATGCGACGGGCCTGCGGGTCAGCGAGTTGGTAGGCCTGCCGGTCGCTGCGGTGCGGGGCGATCCGCGGATGATCCTGGTCCGGGGCAAGGGGGACAAGGAACGCATGGTGCCCCTGTCAGGCCCGGCCCGGACCGCGCTCTCTGCCTGGCTTCTGCAGCGCGACACGGCGGAAGAGGCGAGGCGCAAGGCGGGACAGGCGCCTTCGCGCTATCTGTTCCCCGGCGACGGGCGCGACGGGCACCTGACGCGGCAGTATTTCCACAGTCTGGTCAAGGACGTGGCCGTGCTGGCAGGGCTTTCCCCGTCGCGCGTCACGCCGCATGTGCTGCGGCATGCCTTTGCAACCCATCTTCTGGCGCATGGTGCCGATCTGCGGGTGATCCAGACCTTGCTCGGCCACGCCGATGTTGCCACGACCGAAATTTACACGCATGTCCTTGACGACCACCTCAAGGACCTTGTCCTGACCAAGCACCCCCTTGCCCGCAAGGGCCAGGCCTGAACGACTGAAGGACCCCATGCCCGACGCCTCGCTTGACACTGCATTCTGGCTGACCTGTGCCGCCATCCTGGCGCTTCTGGTGATGTCGGCCTTCTTTTCGGGATCAGAAACCGCCCTGACCGCGGCCTCACGCGGCAAGCTCAAGGGGCTTGCCGACAAGGGGTCGATCGGGGCACGGGCCGCGATGAAGGTGACCGAGGACCGCGAGCGCATGATCGGCGCTCTGCTTCTGGGCAACAACATCGTCAACATCCTGTCGGCCTCGCTGGCGACGGCGCTGTTGACCCGGATGTTCGGTGACAGCGGGGTGGCGCTGGCGACCTTTGCAATGACCGCCCTGGTCCTGATCTTCGGCGAGGTGATGCCAAAGACCGTGGCCATCACCTTCCCTGAACCGGTAGCCACCAAGGTCGCCCCGCCGATCCGGCTGCTGATCATTCTGTTTTCGCCCATCGTCACTGTGGTCCGGGCCGTGGTGCGCGGCATCCTGCGGCTGTTCGGGCTGAAGGCGGACGAAGGCAGCGCGATGCTGGCCCTGCGCGAGGAAATCGCCGGGGCCATCGCGCTTGGCCATTCCGAGGGCGCGGTGGAAAAGGAAGACCGCGACCGTTTGCTGGGTGCCTTGGACCTGTCGCACCGCACGGTGGACGAGATCATGCGCCACCGCCGTCAGATCGAGATGATCGACGCCGACCTGCCGCCCGGAGAGATCATCACCCGGGTCCTCGCCTCATCCCACACCCGCCTGCCGATCTACCGGACCAGCGACGACAACATCCTGGGCGTGGTGCATGCCAAGGACCTTCTGCGCGAGGTCGACCGGCTGGTGCGCGGCGAGGATGGCTCGGTGCAGGGGATCGAGAACCTGGAAATCGAGAAGGTCGCGATGAAGCCCTATTTCATCCCCGACACGACCTCGCTTGACGAACAGATGCGCGAGTTTCTGGCGCGACGGACGCATTTTGCGCTGGTGGTGGACGAATACGGCGCGTTGCAGGGCCTGATCACGCTGGAAGACATTCTGGAAGAGATCGTCGGCGACATCACCGACGAATTCGACGTGGTGCAGAAGGATTCAGGCCTGACGATGACCGAGGACGGGGCCTACCTGATCGACGGCGCGATGACGATCCGCGACCTGAACCGGGCGACCGACTGGCGGCTACCCGACGAAGAGGCGAACACCATCGCGGGGCTGGTCATCCACGAGGCGCAAATGATCCCGAACGAGGGCCAGGTCTTCAGTTTCCACGGTTTCCGCTTTACCGTGATCGCCAAGCGCGAAAACCGGATCGTCAAGCTGAAGCTGCGGCCGCTGTGACCTGGCGCGGGGTCAGGCCCGCGACCCAGTTGTCGAGCGTCTGACCAAGCGCATCCCAATCGGTGTATTCCTTGTCGGTGCCGGGCTCGACCACCTCGCCCTTCTGATCCGCGATCCGGCGCATCGCCCAGGCGCGAAAGAAATCATACTCGGTGAACCGGAAGGCTCCGGCGACATGCTCGACACGGCCGGGGGTCCAGCCGGTTTCGGTCTCGAACGCAGCAAGGCATTTGCGCAAGCCCGCCCAATCCTCGGGGTCGGTGCCGGCGGCGGAGAGCGAGACAGCGAGGAACAGGGTCGGCAGCGTGGCAAGGGCGGCGTGTGCGCCGCTGGCAAAGCGGACCAGCGATTTCTGGTAGCCCCCGACATGCAGCGACCCGGCAAGGATCGCCGCGTCGAAGCGGGCAAGGTCCAGGCCCTCGGCATCCTCGACATTCAGAAGCTCGACCGAATGGCCTTTGGCCAGGCGGTCGGCGACAAAGCGGGCGATCTTGCGGGTTTGGCCGTCGGTCGTGGCATAGGCGATGAGCAGATACATGGCAGCCTCCGTTCTGGATGGTGCCATTGTACTGCGTCGGGCGGCGGCCCGCGCTGATCCGGATCAAGTCAGGCGGAACGCGCCATCGCGGCGGGACGTTCACCCGCAGCCCATTGCGCTGCGGCCTCGCCGAAGGCCTGGAACAGCGGGCGCGAGACCGGGTCGCTGCCGGCGTTCCATTCCGGGTGCCACTGGACCGACAGGGTAAAGCCCGGCGCGTCCTTGACATAGATTGCCTCGGGCGTGCCGTCAGGGGCGTGACCCTCGACCACGACGCGGCAACCGGCGCGGGCGATGCCCTGGCCGTGCAGCGTGTTGGTCATCACCTCGCGCGCGCCCATCAGTTGGTGGAACACCCCGCCTTCGGTGAAAGTCACCGTGTGGCGGAGCGCAAAGCATTCCTCCAGCGAGCCGTCGGGCGGCATCCGGTGGTTCATCCGGCCCGGCAGGTCCCGGATCTCGGGGTAAAGCGTGCCGCCAAGGGCCACGTTCACTTCCTGAAACCCGCGGCAGATGCCGAGGAAGGGCTGGCCCCGGTCGACACAGGCACGGATCAGGGGCAGCGTGATCGCGTCGCGGCCGCGGTCGAAGGCACCGTGGGCGGGGGTTTCCTCCTCGCCGTATTCGCTGGGGTGGACGTTCGGGCGGCCCCCGGTCAGGAGGAACCCGTCGCAGAGGTCGAGGAGCTCGTCGACCGCGATGTAGCGCGGGTCCGAGGGGATGATCAGCGGCAGGCAGCCCGCGACCTCGGCCACCGCGGCCGTGTTCATCGTCCCGGCGGAATGCGCCGGATAGCTGTTGTTGATCATGTAGCTGTTGCCGATGATCCCGACGACGGGCCTGTGCCCCTTGCGTTTCACCTTTGCCACCGCATTTCTGCTTCCCACTGCAACAGGATACGCCCATGTGGCAGCAGCGGAAAGGGGGCCTTGGCGCACAGATCACCTAAGGTCGTGCACAGCCGCAGAACAATCGCACTTCACGCCGAAATGAGTTTCCTTCCCATGCGGGAAGGTCGGAAAATCAGCGAAACTGAAATAAGGAGACCTGCCATGTTCAAACCGATGACCCTTGCACTGGTGCTTGCCGCCGCCGCCGCCGCTGCCACGGCTTTTGCGCAAGAGGCGACGACTGGCCACGAAGGCCACACGATGATGGGCGACATGGGCCCGGCCTCGATGGCCTTCATGGACGCCAATACCCGGATGCACGAGATGATGGCGATCGAATACACCGGCAATGCCGATGTCGATTTCATCAAGGGCATGATCCCGCACCACCAGGGCGCGGTCGAGATGGCGAAGATCGTGCTGGAGCACGGCAAGGACCCCGAGGTCCGCAAGCTGGCCGAAGCGATCATCGCGGCACAGGAATCCGAGATCAAATGGATGACGGAGTGGTTGGCCAAGAACGGCGGCTGATCCACTTGGCATCTCGCGCCTGATATGGTCCCCTGCCGTGAAACGGAGGGGAGCCATGCATATCCTGATCCTTGGTGCTGCGGGCATGCTGGGCCGCAAGCTGACAGCGGCGATCACCGGCGGCGCCCTGCCCTTCGCGCAGCTGACGCTGGCCGATGTGGTGGAGCCGTCTCCCGTCGCCGGGGCTGCGACGCTGGCCTTGAACCTGGCCGATCCGGGTGCGGCGGCGACTGTCCTCAAGGACAGGCCGGACCTGATCTTCCATCTGGCCGCCATCGTCTCGGGCGAGGCGGAGGCCGATCTGGCCAAGGGCTACGCCGTCAACCTGGATGCCTCACGCACATTGTTCGACGCCATCGCTGCCCTGCCCGGCTACTGCCCCCGGCTGGTTTTCGCTTCGTCGCTGGCGGTCTTCGGTGCGCCCTTCCCGAAAGTGATCCCGGACGACTTCCACCTGACCCCGCGCACGAGTTACGGCACGCAGAAGGCGATGACCGAACTGCTCCTGTCCGACTATTCGCGCCGAGGGCTTGTGGACGGGGTCGCGCTGCGCCTGCCGACGATCTGCATCCGGCCGGGCGCGCCGAACCGGGCGGCGTCGGGCTTCTATTCCTCGATCCTGCGCGAGCCCCTGAACGGGTTGCCTGCCACCCTGCCCGTCCGCGACACCTTGCGGCACTGGTTTGCCAGCCCGCGGGCCGCGACCGGCTTCTTCCTGCGCGCGGCCACCCTCGACACCGGCAATCTCGGCCCCAGCCGGGCGCTGTCGATGCCGGGCCTGTCGGCCAGTATTGCCGAGATGATCGAGGCGCTGCGACGGGTGGCGGGGCAATCTGCGGTCGACCTGATCCGCCGCGAACCCGACCCGGTGATTCAGGCCATCGTCGAACCCTGGGCCGAGGCCTGCGAGGCCGCCACCGCCCGGTCGCTGGGGTTCGTGGCCGAGACCAGCTTTGACGAGATCATCCGCATCTATCTGGAAGACGACCACCCGACCCGGAAAGTTTAAGTCAAATTGTCTTTCTCTTCCGCAAATATCCCACGGGAGGTCCGGAGGGTGTGAAACCCTCCGGGGCCTGCCAAAGGCGCGCGGTCAGGCCTGCGTGCCGATGATCCGCGCGGCGGCAGCCAGGGCGCCCGGCCCGTGCGGGATGTCGAGGGCGACCAGCCCGGCCTCCATCACTGCCAGCGCACCCAGGGTCATGTGGGCGTTCACATGGCCCATGTGCCCCACCCGCAGAAAGCCGTGATAGGCCGGGTCGGTCGAGGCTGCCATGCCAAGGCCGATGCCAAGGGTCAGCCCGGCCTTTGCCTCGCACCATTCGCGCAGGCGTGTGGCATGGGGCGCACCCAACCGCGCAGCGGTGACGGACCAGCCACGATCCTTGGCCGTGGCCACGTTCAGCCCGATAGCCGGGTTGCCCGCAGCCCAGGCGTCGAACGCGGCCCAGACCGTGGAGGCCAGAGTCCGGTGGCGGGCCCAGACATTCGGCAGGCCCTCCTCGTGGATCATGTCCAGCGCCTCACGCAGGCCGTAGAGGTGGCTTGTCGGCGCAGTGCCGTCCCAGATCTGCCAGAACTCTTCGGGCTCGCAGCGGGGGCCCCAGGCCCAGTAGGGCGTGGCAAGATCGGTCTTGCCGCAACGCAGGCGAGCAGCTTCGGAAAACCAGACGAAGGCGAGACCTGGCGGCGTCATCAGCCCCTTCTGGCAGGCCGCGACCATGACATCGACGCCCCAGTCGTCCATCCGGAACTCGTCACAGCCCAGCGACGCGATGCAGTCCACCGCCAGCAGGGCCGGATGGCCCGCCGCGTCGATGGCCTTGCGCAAGCTTGGGATGTCGGTCTTGATCGAGCTTGCGGTGTCGACATGCGTCGTCAGCACCGCCGTGATCTTGTGGTCCTTGTCCGCCCGCAGCGCAGCCTCGACCTGGTCCATGTCGGCAGGTGAGGACTTGCCGAAATCCAGCACCTCGACCTCGATGCCCATGTTCCGCGCCGAGTTGGCCCAGGAGAGCCCGAATTGCCCCACCGCTAGGACCAGCGCCTTGTCGCCCCGGTTGAACAGGTTGGCGTTCGCCGCCTCCCACCCGGCATGGCCGTTGCCGATGTACATTGCCACATGCCCGGTGGTCCCCGCCACCATGCGCAGATCGGGGAACAGGCCGGACACCATCTCGATCAGTGGGCCTTCGTAGATGTTGGGCGACCCGCGATGCATCGCGCGCAGCACCCGGTCGGGGATCACCGAAGGTCCGGGAATGGCCAGATAGGGGCGACCGGCGGCAAGGCTCATGTGTTTCTCCCAAGGATACGCGCCATGGCTAGGGCCGTGCGCCGCCAGCGTCAACCGGCGCGGCTTGAGACGGCGGAGGTTTCCGGATAAACCCCGGGCCTGATCCGCGAAAAGGCAGACAATCTGTTGAAACCGACGCGCGCCTATACCTCACGCCACCTGTTCGGCCGGTTCTGGAGTGGCTATCTGCGGCCGCACCTGCCGCTTCTGGTGCTGGCCTTCCTGGTGATGATGATCGAAGGGTCGACGCTGGGCCTTCTGTCCTACATGCTGGAGCCGCTGTTCGATCGAGTGTTCGCGCCAGGTGGGTCGAGGGCATTGATCTGGGTCGGCGGGGCCATCCTTGCGCTGTTTCTGGTGCGCGCCGTGACCTCGATCATCGGGCGCTGGCTGCTGGCGCGGGTGAACCAGTCTGCGGCGGGGGCGATGCAGGTCGATCTCGTGCGCCACTTTCTGTCGCTTGACAGTGGGTTCTTTCAGGAACACGCGCCGGGCAAGCTGATCGAGCGGGTGCAGGGCGACACCCTGGCCGCGCAGGGGGCCGCGGTGCTGGTGATCGGCGGGGTCGGGCGCGATCTGGTGTCGCTGCTTGGACTCTTCACAGTCGCTATCCTGATCGACCCGGTCTGGACCGCTGCCGCGTTGGTGGGTGCGCCGCTTTTGCTGCTTCCAGCGCTGGCCATGCGCCGTTATCTCTGGCGCAAGGCGACGTTGACGCGCGAACAGTCGGGTCTCCGCGCCACACGTCTGGACGAAATCTTTCATGGCATCCAAGCGGTCAAGCTGAACCGGATGGAGGACTATCAGGTCGGCCGGTTCAAGGGCATCGTCGACACGATCCGTCAGGCCGAGGTGAAGACGGCGCTCGGCCGGGCGGCGATGCCGGCGCTGGTCGACGTCATCACCGGAATAGGGTTTTTCGCCGTGCTGATGTTGGGCGGCAGCGAAGTCGCGTCCGGGGAACGGACGACGGGGGAGTTCATGTCCTTCTTCACCGCGATGGCACTGACCTTCCAGCCGATCCGGCGGCTGAGCGATCTGGCAGGGCAGTGGCAGGTCAGTGAGGCCAGTCTTGCGCGGATCTACGCGCTGTTCGACACCAAACCGCAGGGCACCCGTCCGGCACAAAGCCGCGCCCTGCCCGCCCCCGGCGCGCCGGAGATCCGGTTCGAGAACGTCCGCTTTGCCTATCCCGACCGGCCGGTGCTGGACGGCCTGAGCTTTACCGCCGAGGCCGGGAAGGTGACCGCGCTGGTCGGCAGTTCGGGCGCGGGCAAGTCGACGGTCTTCCAGCTGATCTCGGCACTGGTCGAGCCGCAGTCGGGAACGATCCGGATCGGCGGCGTCGACGTGCAGGAGATGAGCCTTTTCGACCAGCGCGCGCTTCTGGCCTCGGTGTCGCAGGATTCGGCGCTGTTCGACGAATCCCTGCGCGAGAACCTGCTTTTGGGGCGCAGCGGGATCGATCCGGACAGGCTGGAGAAGATCCTGGCCGATGCCGAAGTGACCGGCTTCATGGGCGAGATGCCGCAGGGTCTGGACACTCCGGCGGGCACGCGGGGTTCGGCCCTGTCGGGTGGGCAACGCCAGCGGATCGCCATTGCGCGGGCGTTGTTGGCGGATGCGCCGGTCCTCCTTCTGGACGAGGCCACCTCGGCGCTGGATACCCGAACCGAGGCGGCGGTGTCTGCGGCCCTGTCGCGCGCCCAGTCGGGCCGCACGACATTGGTGATCGCGCACCGGCTGTCGACGGTGAAGGGGGCAGATAAGATCATCGTCCTGGACCGCGGTCGTCTGGTCGAGGAAGGCACGCATGACAGCCTGATGGCGCGGCAGGGGCCCTATGCCCGGCTGCAGGAGGCACAACTGCGTGACTGACCCTTCCCCGCCTGCCCGGCCCGCTTTATCTTCCGCCGCATGATGACCGGAGAGACCGCCCCTGACCGCACTGTCTGGCGCCTGACCGGCAAGGATGCGATCGGCTTCCTGCAGGGGTTGGTGTCGAACGACATGCGGCCACTGGAGGCGGGTCCCGGCATCGTCTGGGCAGCGCTTCTGACGCCGCAGGGCAAGTATCTTGCGGATTTCTTCGTGGTCCGCTTGGCAGACGGCCAGCTACTGATCGACATCGCGACGCGGCTGGCAGGCGACACCTTGCGCCGCCTGACAATGTACCGGCTGCGCTCGGACGTGCAGATCGCTCCGGCGGCACTGCATGTGCTGCGCGGGCTGGGGGACGCGCCAGAGGGTGCCCTGCCCGATCCGCGCCATCCAGCGCTCGGCTGGCGGTGCTGGTCGGAAACCCCCGGCACTGATCCCGTCATCGACTGGGACCGCATCCGGGTCGAGAACGTGATCCCGGAAAGCGGCGTCGAACTCTTGCCGGATGACAGCTATATCCTGGAACACGGGTTCGAGCGCCTGCATGGTGTCGACTTCCGCAAAGGCTGCTATGTCGGCCAGGAGGTCACGGCGCGGATGAAACACAAGACCGAATTGCGCAAAGGCCTGGCCAAAGTGCTGGTGGAAGGCTTTGCCCCGGTTGGGACCGAGGTGCTGGATGCCGATGGCAAACCGGTTGGCACAATTTTTACGCAAAAGGGCGGAACCGGACTGGCCTACCTACGTTACGACCGGGCTGAAGGCGGTCTGCAGGCCGGTTCGGCCCGGCTTCGGCTGGCCTGATCCCCCACCGCACGGGTGGGGAAGAAGATGTTAACCAATGGTTGAAATAATCGGGCGAGGTTCTAAATCTCGTCTGTACTTGGGTCTGTGACCGACTAGATGCTGATACCGCTTGCACTAGCTATGCACACAGTGCATGGCAGTCATTCCAAACCGGTAACCCCCGAATCGTGTTCAAACCGTTACAAACCCCGGACGCCAAGAAAGACAAGAGCAAGAATAAAGGAAACCAACATGCGTGACACCATCGACAGCACCGCATTCAACTTCGAGCAGGGCCAGCGTGCACGCAAGCTTTTCGCCGCCGTGGTTCTTGCTGCCCTGGACGACGCCATTGCCGACGACAAGAAGTATGGCAACGGCCCGGACCAGATCGCCCGCTGGGCGCGGTCGCGCGACGGCCGTGAAGTGCTGTCCTGCGCCGGGATCGACCCGAACGAGCGTGTCGTGAAGGGCCTGATGGAATTCGTCGGCAAGGGTGTGCGCACCTCGGTCGCTTTGTCGCGCGAAGAATCCGAACGCCGCCACGCGCTGGAGCTGGAGCAGGCCGAAGCTGCCTGAACCTGACCGACCGGAAAACGACCGCGCGCCCCAATGGGGCGCGTTTTCATTTCGGCGGTCCGGTCAGGCAGGGGTCTAGTCTAGGTCGCGGGCCATCAGCGCGCGGTTGATTTCCGCGCGAACCAGCTTGCGGACATTGCGGGTGATGCGTTCGCCAAGCTCGCCCTGCAACTCGGCACGGATCGTCTGGCGGACGATCTCTTGCAGGGCAAATTCGTCCAGAACCGCAAGCGGCATCCCGTCGGCATCAAAGAACTCGGTCGCCACCTGCCCGCCGCTGGCGGCAAGATCGCTGGGCCCGGTATCGGCTGCGACCGGGTCTGCCGGGGTCTCTTCGGTGACGGAGACGACGTCGGCTTCGGCCCCGGCTTCGGGCCGCAGGGTTTCGACCACCTCACCGGCCGCCAGTCGTGCGGCAAGGTGTTCAGCCCGGCGGCGCAGGGGCACGAAGGACAGCGGCTCATCCTCTGCCGACGGGCTGTCCACCTGCGCCCAGGGTTCGGTTTGTCCGTCCATCTCGACCCCTTCCAGCATCTCGGCATCCGGCGCGGGCCCGGTCAGGACCTCGGCCTCTTCGGCAGCAAGGGCTATTTCCCCCAGCGACACGGTCGCGGGTTCGACCCAGATCTCGTCTTCCCAATCGGCGTCCGTTGCTTCGGGCGATGCCTCGGCCAGGTCGGCCGCAAGTTCGGGATCGTCGACCTGAACGGGCACGCTGAGCGTGCTGACCTCGACGTCGCTGTCGTCCGCGACAAAGATCAGTGGCGCGTCCGCTTCCTCCTCGATTTCCGGCCGGGCCACGGTGTCGGATTGGTCCGGGACGGGCACGAGGGCGGGTTCGGCGGCGGCCGCGACCGGCACCACATCCTGAAGCGAGGCGTCCAGCATCAGGGGTGCCAGCGGGCTGGTTTCCGGCATCACCCGCTGCGCCGGTGTCAGCAACAGCCGTTCCGAATTCAGGTCGCGGGACAAGGTGCGGGGGCGCTGTTCGTTGGACACAAGCCGCCGCACTGAGGAAACGACATCCTCAATCTCTTCGGAGCTTAGGGGTCCGGCCATCAAGAAGATCCGCTCGCTTGCGCGTATTTCGATCTCAACTTAGCGCCACAAACCCCGGAATAGCAACAGTAATCACGGATTGCCGTGACTGCTTCGCCTTCAGTTCCCGATCTTTTCCAGAATCCGGTCCAGCTTCTTACCCTGCGCAGAGTGCGAGGGCGCTTTCTCGACGGCGCCGAAATAGGCCTCGGGATCGTAGGTCGGGATGCCCAGCTGCAGGTGATCCACTGTCAGAAGACCCATGGTCGCCAGCACCTGATAGACCGCGACATAGCGCTGCGCTTCGGCCTCAAGCCGGGCGTTGCGGGCGTCGAGAAGCTCCTGTTCGGCGTCCAGCACATCCAGCGTGGTGCGGGTTCCGGCGGCGGCTTCCTCGCGGACGCCGTCAAAGGCGGCTTGCGACGCGCGGATCTGCAGATCGGAAGCCTCAATCGAGGCGGCGGCCACGGCAAGGTTGGCCCAGGCGACGCCGACGTTCTGCACGATTCCGACGGCCGTCTGCTGCAGCCCGGCGCGTGCAGCGTCCTTGCCAGCCAGCGCCTGCCGTTGCAGCGCCGACAGCCGGCCCCCAGCGTAAAGCGTCTGGTTCAGGCTCAGCCCATAGGATTGCGTCTGTTGGTCCTCGTCATCGGTGCGCAGTGTCACCCCGGCCCCAAGCGTCGGCTTGCGGTTCGCCTTGGCCAGTTCGACTTGCAGGTCGGCAATCGTCACCTGGTGCTGGGCCTGCTTGAGCAAGGGATGCGTGGCCCGTGCGACGGCCTGCGCCTCATCCTTGGTGCGCGGCAGAGCCGGAGCCCGCGGCAGAGCGGCCAGAGAATGCGGGTAATCCCCGGTCGCGGCCTTGTAGGCCTCGCGCGCGATCATCAGCTGACCCTCGGCCGAAGCGAGGGCCGCCCGCGATGCCGCCAGCCGCGCTTCGGCGATCGAGACGTCGGTGCGGGTGATTTCGCCCACATCGAACCGGTCGCGCGCGGCGCGGAGTTCCTGCGTGATCAGGCGCAGGTTGCTTTGCCGCAGGGCGACAACCTCTTGCGCCAGCCGCACATCCACATATGCCTGCACCGCCGAAAGTAGCACGTTCTGTTCGACATCGACCAAGGCCTGACGGGTGGCAAGCACGCTTTCCCTGGCGATTTCGATGCCGATCTGACGGCGACCGAAGTCCAGCAGAACCAGGTCGGCGCTGAGCGTCAGCGACGCGGACAGACCCTCAGACACGCTGGGCCCAAGGAGCGTGCTGATATCGGCGCGCTGCCATTGGCCCTGCAGCGTGTAAGACACGACCGGGCGCAACGAGGACACGGCGATGGCCACGTCTTCGTCAGCGGCCCGCAGCACCGCGCGGTTCTGGTCAAGGAGGTTCGAGTTGTTGTAGGCGGCAATCAAGGCATCCGCCAAAGTCTCTGCCCGGGCCGTTGGCGCGCCCACGACGCCCACCAGAGCCACCACCGCCGACAGAAGCCATGCACGCATTTTCTTCGCCTTTTCAGTGCCCACAGGTTTCACGCGGGCGTTGGTAGCAAATCCGGACGGTTCGCGAACCGGGCCGGACAGGGCCCTTAGGGCCTTAAAGGATGAAACTCCGCACCGCGTGGAAGCCCGGCAACACCGGAGCGGCGGCATTGAACACCTGACGCCAGGACATGCGCCCGTCGGTCTTGTAACCGATCCGGGCCGTGCCGACCGCGCCGTCCATGAAAAGCGCGCCGATCCGGCCGCCGTCCTTAAGCTGGGCCAGTACCGCCTCGGGCACGGTTTCCACGCCACCTTCGATGGTGATCACATCATAGGGCGCACATTTCGCCGATCCTTCGGCTAGCTTGCCGACCACGACGACGGCGTTATCCACACCCTCGTCCGACAAGAGACGCTGCGCCTCGGCGGCAAGGGTTTCGTCCTCTTCGACCGCGACGACGGTTTCACCCAGACGCGCGATCACGGCGGCCGAATAGCCAAGACCGCAGCCGATATCGAGAACCAGTTCCCCCGGCTGGATGTCCAGCGCATCCAGAAGCTTGGCCATCGTCCGCGCCTCCAACACGACACGACCGGGGCCGAGGGGCAGGTTTTCCCCCATATAGGCCGCCTCGCGCTTGTCCTCGGGCACGAAGGTTTCGCGCGGGACGCTCAGCATGGCATCAATGATCGGGAATTTGGTCACGTCCGACGGGCGGACCTGCGTATCCACCATCATCACGCGGCGGCTGGCGAATTCGCTCATTCTGAACTCATCGGTCTGGTTGGCGGTTAGGATAAGTCTTGCCACAGTTACCGCCATGCCGCAACCGGCCTTCGGTTCATTCTCATGCACTTGGAACGCGAAGCGAAGACGGAGGTCAGCCGGCGGCCGCAGTTTCAGGCACCCAGGCGAGGGCCTGATCACCAAGAGTGCGGAACGGCGTCGACGTCTGCGTCAAACGGCCGCGCCATTCGCCCAAGGGTTCCTGACCCGCCGTGATCCGCAGGAAGGCCTGCCACAGACAGGTCAGCGCAAAAGGCTGGATCAGCGCCGACCGGATCGCCAAGGCGGCAAGGGCCGAAGCGACAATGCCGGAGACCGCCCCAGCGGCTGGCCAGAGCGCCAGAAGACCGACGAAGGGTGGCAAAAGGACCAGGAAGATTGCCACGGTCATCACCCAGCCGACCGCATTGATCCGACCAGCAGAGCCAAGAAGCTCGCGCGCGTTCTGGGTGGCGAGCACAAGGCCATCATGCGCGGCTTCCCAGGCGTTTTCCGGGCGGGCGTGATAGGCATGGGCCAGCACGGCCTGATTGACCAGCCCACCCGTCAGAAGCCGTCCGACAAGCGGGAGTGACATGACCGGCCCCACGCCCTCGGCCACGGACGGAACCGTGCGGGCAACCCCGCGCACATAGCGGTACAGCGACCCGGCCTGTGCGGGCGAACCGAAGCGGGCCGCAACAGCGGCGCGGGCATGGTTCGCCTGGCCGCCACCCAGCGGCACGCGGACACCGTCCGTCAGGTCGGCGACAAGTGCTATCATCCGGATTTTCAGGGCTTGCCGCAGGTCACGGCCAAGAATCGCCAGCACCACCGCTGCCAGCGCCAGACCGCCAAGCCCGCCAAGGACCGGGTCCGCCGCGCCCACGACCGGTTGCAGGCTGACGCCCAGCCAGACACCCAACGCGATTGCGACCGCCAGAACCAGAGCGACCGCGACAAACACCGCCAGCCGGACCGCCAATAGCGGCGAGAGCTTGCCCCAGATAACCAGGGCCTTGAGAAGGCTGAAATTCCACATGCAAGCAGTCCAGTATTTTTTCCCATTTTGGCCCTGTCCGACCTGCAGCACAAGCTGCCGGGATGGAAACAGACTGCTCCCGCTCTGGCACTTAGCCCCCGCTCTGGCACTTAGCCCCCGCTCTGGCACTTAGCAAAGTCTTCAGATTTCGAGTCGATGCTGATCGGGAAGAACAAAGGAGGACCAAATGGCTGCTTCCCGCCTGACGCTCGCCGACGAACTCGTCGAGATCCGTGCCGAAATCGAACGCCTGAAACGGCGCGAGGCTTCGTTGCAGCGGCTCTCGGACGATATGCCACCGATCCCGGTGTTCCGCCGCGGCTGGCCGATCCTGCGCAAACCGGCGCACACGACCGTCACCGCCTGACATCGGTCCGGCGCGGGGGCTTCAGGCGTCGATCATCGCCTGAACCCGCGCCACCGCATCGGCGACCAGACCCGCGTCGCCGCGCGCCTCGACGTTCAGCCGCAACAGTGGCTCGGTGTTCGAAGCCCGCAGATTCAGCCGCCAGTCCCCGAAGTCCAGGCTTAAGCCGTCCGTGCGGTCGATGCTGCGCGCCTGTCCGGACAAGGCGGCCTCGACCCTGGCGACGGTTGCCGGGACATCGCTGACACGGAAGTTGATCTCGCCCGACGAGGGGAAATTCTGCCGCATCGCGCCCACGAGATCGGTCAGGCTCCGCCCCGACTGCGAGACGAGGCGCGCGACCAGAAGCCAGGGAATCATCCCGGAATCGCAGGACATGAAGCCACGGAAGTAATGGTGCGCGCTCATCTCGCCGCCATAGACCGCATTTTCGCGTCGCATCGCCGCCTTTAGGAAGATGTGCCCGGTGGGTGCCAGAACCGACCGGCCGCCGCCGCGTTGCACGGCGTCCTGCACGGCCCAGATCACGCGGGGATCGTGGATGATCGTGGCCCCCGATTCCGCCGCAAGATGCGCCGCCGCCAGAAGCGCCACGACGTGTTCGCCGTCGACAAAGTCGCCCGCGCCGTCGAAGAGGAAACAGCGGTCGAAGTCGCCATCGAAAGCCACCCCGAAATCCGCGCCCGCCGCCTTGACCGCCGCGGCAGTCACCGGGCGGTTTTCCGGCAAAAGCGGGTTCGGGATGCCGTTCGGAAAGCTGCCATCGGGCATGTGATGCATCCGTACGAGGTCCAGCCGCGCCCCCGCCTTCGCCAGCCCCTCGGCCAAGGCATCCAGCGTCGGCCCGGCCGCACCGTTGCCTCCGTTCACCACCAGCCGCAAGGGCCCGATCCCCTGCCCCACCAGCCCGGCGACATGGGCGACATAGGCCGACCGGACCGCGGCATGATCCTCGCGCGCGCCACCGGGGGCGGTCGGCAAGTCGTCCGAACCCTCGGTCAGGCTGCGAATCCGCGCAAAGTCGGCGTCGGGCAGCGGCACTGCGCCCCGTCCCACCAGCTTCATACCGTTGTACTCGCGCGGATTGTGCGAGGCGGTGACGCAGATCCCTCCCCCGGCCCCAAGATGCGCGGTGGCGAAATACATCTCCTCGGTCCCGGCCATTCCAAGGTCCAGCACGCGGACGCCCGACGCCACCAGCCCCGCCGCTACCGCATCGGCCAGCGCGGGCGAGCTTTCCCGGCAGTCCCGCGCCAGTACCACGGCTTCGGCCCCGGTCACCGTGGCAAAGGCCCGGGCGATCCGGTGGGCGATGGTTTCGGTCAGGTCCGTCCCGAGACGGCCACGAATGTCATAGGACTTGAACGCGCTCATGACCGTGAAAGGATCATCCCCGCGCGCCGTAGTAAAGCCCCACGACATGCTCGGCTTCGGCAAAGAAGAGCCAGCGGGCGGCAAGCGCTCCGGCAAGGTGCAGGATCGCGGCCAACGCGATGCCCCAGACGCCCAGCGGCAGAAGGAGGACCAGCGCCGGGACGACCGAGGCCAGCGCCAGGGCGATCTTCCGCAGCTTGGCGGCATGCTTGCGACCGACGACGAAGATCATCTCGCGTTTCAGGTAGTTTCCGGCGGTATGTGCGGGGTCAAGGACTGAGGGCACGCCAAGCTGGTCCAGGCCGGTCGCTGTGCCCATGGTCTGACCGGCCTTGGCAAAGGCCTCGTCCCCGACCCGCCAGACAGCGAACAACACCGCCCCCACGGCCAAAAGCAGCAAGGATGCCCACGACTGGCCCGACAGCAGCGCGCCCCCGGCCAGCGCGAAGCTCAGGAACATCACCGGCGTCAGCCAGTGGTGCCAGCGCGGGACCGCCTTGATCTGGGTATAGATCATCGCGGTGGTGAAGACGGTCAGGAGCGCGAGCGTCCCGCCGATCTGGCCGATGATGCGCAGCAGGCCCAGCCCGAAGATGTCCGAAAGCGCGACGGGGGCCAGAAGGACCAGCGTCACGACCGAGGCCCAGGCCTCGCGCGACAGCCAGCTTGTGCGCCACTGCGTGAAGGCCTTCAGCGCGTTCTTCGGGTTGCCGAGGTGGAAGGTCGAGGCGAGGAGGCCGGCCACAGCCAGAAAGTAGCCCAGGCCCCACAGGAAGAACGCCACCCAGCCCGAAGGCGTGAGCGCCCCCCAGCCGAGGAAGGCAAGAAAGCCGAAGCCCAAGCCTGAGAGCGTGGAAAACAGGATGACGGACGGTGCGGGATGCATCTCAGATCTTCCCCAGCATCCGGTCCAGCCAGCCTGCGATCCCGTTCGCCTTGATGTCGAGCAGCGGCGCGAGAGGGCTGGCCGTGCCCGGCCCCTTGTTGCGTGGCGGCAGGTACTTGTTGTTGGGCTTTGTGCCCATGTCCGGCATCAGGTCATAGCCGCCGCGTTCGGCGACCAGTTTGGAAACCGCGCTGCCAGGGTCCCCCAGATCGCCGAAATGTCGGGCGTTGGTCGGGCAGGTCCGCACACAGGCGGGCTCGCGGTCTTCCGGCGGAAGGGTCTCGTTGTAGATCCGGTCGACGCAGAGCGTGCATTTCTTCATCACGCCCTGGTCCGCATCCATCTCCCTCGCGCCGTAGGGGCAGGCCCAGGCACAAAGGCCGCAGCCGATGCAGGCGTCTTCGTTGACCAGCACGATCCCGTCCTCGGCCCGTTTGTAGCTGGCCCCCGTGGGGCAGACAGTGACGCAAGGCGCGTTGTCGCAGTGGAGGCAGGAGCGCGGGAAGGTCACGACCTGTGCGGGTCCGTCCGGCACCGCGACCTGGTAGGAGTGCACCCGGTTCAGGAACGTGCCCGAGGGGTCCGCGCCGTAGGGGTCCTGGTCAGAGAGGCCGATGCCGCTGTCATTCCAGCCCTTGCAGGCGGTCACGCAAGCCTGACAGCCGACGCAGGTGTCGAGGTCGATCACCAAGCCGAGTTTCTTGGCGGTGCTCTGCGGCAGGGCGGTCATCGCTCGGCCTCCGCCAGACCCAAAAGTTTTCGAAAACTTTTGCCAAAATTCTTCGAAGAATTTTGCACCCGACCGCCACCGGTGCGTGGTGGGTCGGGGAGTTTCTCGAACATCGGCTCCACCGTCCCCCGCAAATGATCTTCCGCCGCAACCCGTTCCAGCCGCACCCGCTGGTCGAACCAGGCGGCCTGCCCGGTAACGGGGTCGGAGTTCGACAGCCGCACTCCATCCCGGTCCGGCAGCAGCTCCGAGATCAGGTGGTTCAGCAGGAACCCCGTCGTCGCCTCGGGCGCGTCCGCATCCAGCGCCCAGGCCCCCTTGCGCTTGCCGATGGCGTTCCAGGTCCAGACGGTGTTCTCGTTCAGCGCGGCCATATGCGCGACCGGCACCACGATAGTCCCAGCGCGCGATGACACCCGCGCCCAGTCGCCCTCGGCAAACCCCTGCGCCTCCCAGATTTTCGTGGGCAGATACAAATAGTTGTGCCCCTTGATCTGCCGCAGCCAGGCGTTCTGGCTGCCCCAGGAGTGGTACATGTCCATCGGGCGCTGGGTCAGCGCGTGGACCGGATAGCCGAAGGCGGCATCCTCATCGCCGAAGGGGGCGTACCAGATCGGCAGGGGGTGCATCGCCTGTTTCAAGCGCTCACGCAGGTGGTCGGGCGGCTGGCGGGGCCCAAAGCCCTCGGCGGCCAGCTGGAAGCGGCGCATGGGTTCGGACCAGATGTTGAAAAGGTAGGGCTGGGGCGTCTCGTAAAGGCCCAGCCTGACCGCCCAGTCCTGATAGGCCGCGTTCCAGGGTTTGTAGAAGGCCGCTTCCTCGGGCACATGCGCCTGGTAGAAGGCGCCGTTCTCGATGTAACGCTGCATCTGTTCGGGGTTCGGCGCACCCCTGCCCTCTGCCTCGCCATTGCCCCGGAAGCCCATCAGCGGACCCACGCCCGGTCGGCGCTGGTGGTTCACGATGTAGTCGGCATAGTCCTTGAACTTCGGCTGGCCGTCCTCGGTCACCATCCCCGGCAGGCCAAGCCTTGCGCCGAGGTCAAGCAGCACCGACTGGAAGCAGCGTACGTCACGGTCCGGCTCCAGCACTGGCCAGCGGATCGCGTCGCCCGCTGCATCAGGCTCCGAAATCGGACGGTCCAGCAGGCTGATGCAGTCGTGGCGTTCGAGGTAGGTTGTGTCGGGCAGGATCAGGTCGGCGTAGGCGACCATCTCGCTGGCATAGGCGTCGGAGTAAATGATCCGGGGGATCACATATTCGCCGTCGCGCTGTTCCGTCAGCATCTCCATCACGCGGGCGGAGTTCATGGAGGAATTCCACGACATGTTCGCCATGTAGAGAAACAGCGTGTCGATCCTGTAGGGGTCCCCGGCATGGGCGTTGGGGATGACCATATGCATCATGCCGTGGGCCGAGAACGGGTTCTCCCAGGAGAAGCCCTTGTCGATCCGGGCGGGGCTTCCGTCCGGCAAGAGGCAAAGGTCGTCGGGTGAGCGGACATAGCCCAAATGCGGGCCGGTCAAAGGCTTGCCCGGCGTGGTGACGAAATGCGGCGTCGGATGCGCCTCGATGGGCTTCGGGTAGGGCGGTTTCAGGCGGTAGCCGCCGGGGGTTTCCAGGCTCCCAAGCAGAATCTGCAGCAGATGCAGCGCCCGCGCGGTCTGAAAGCCGTTGGAATGGGCCGAGATGCCGCGCATCGCATGGAAGCTGACCGGGCGGCCCGGCATGTCCTTGTGTTCGTTGCCCCGGAAATCCGTCCAGGGCCGGTCAAGCGTGATGGCCTGTTCAAACGCCACTTTAGCCAGTTCTGCCGCCAGCGCCCGGATGCGCGAGGCCGCAACGCCACAGCGTGCCTCCACCGCTTCGGGGGCATAGTCCGGCTTCAGGTATTCCTCGACCATGTGGCGAAAGACGGTGCGGCTGCCCTGCCATTCGGCCCCGAGGTCCGGCTGAACCCCCTTGCCGTCCCAAGGAGCGGGGTGGCCCGAGGTCTTGTCGATCACGAAAGGCTGGCTTTCGGCGTTGCGGACGAAAAGGCCTTTCTCTGCCCCCTCCGCCTCGTTCAAAAGCAGCGGCGCGTTGGTCCATTGCGCAAGGTAATCTAGGTCGATCTTCCCTGCCTCCAGGAGGCAATGGATCAGCGCCAGGATCAGCAGGCCATCGGTGCCCGGAGTGATCCCGATCCAGTCATCCGCCACTGCCGAATAACCCGTCCTGACCGGGTTCACCGAAATAACCCGAGCGCCCCGGGCCTTCAGCTTGCCGATGCCGATCTTGATCGGGTTGCTGTCATGGTCCTCGGCCACCCCGAACATGACGAAAAGCTTGGTGCGGTCCCAGTCCGGCTGGCCGAATTCCCAGAACGCGCCGCCGATGGTGTAGATGCCGCCCGCCGCCATGTTCACCGAACAGAAGCCGCCATGCGCGGCATAGTTCGGCGTGCCGAAGTTCTGCGCCCACCAGCCGGTGAGGCTTTGCGACTGATCCCGGCCCGTAAAGAAGGCCAGTTTCTCGGGCGCGGTTTCGCGCAGAGGCTTCATCCAGGAAACGGCGGTCGACAGTGCCTCCTCCCAGGTGATCTCCTCAAAGGCCCCCGAGCCCCTTGGCCCCACCCGCCTTAGCGGCGCCTTCAGGCGGCTGGGCGCGGTGACCTGCATGATCCCGCTGGCACCCTTGGCACACAAAACCCCCTTGTTGATCGGGTGGTCCCGGTTACCCTCGATGTACGAGACCTTCCCGGACTTCAGGTGCACGTTGATCCCGCAACGGCAGGCGCACATGTAGCAGGTGGTCTGGCGAACCTCGTCGCCGACCGCGCGCTGCGTTTCGACCATAGGCTGGTTCACGCGCCCTCCCCGGCCATCACGGCCTGTGCCTCAAGCGCAATCTGGCGCTCCTCGTCGGCGGGCACAAGAAGGATAGCGACACGCGATGTCGCATCGTGGAGGGTGGTTTCGTTCCGGGCATTGGCGTCAAGGTCGGGAGATACTCCCAAGAACGATAGCCCAGACAGGATTTCCTTCCGCATCCAGGGATCGTTTTCGCCGATACCGCCGGTGAAGACGACGGCGTCAAGGCCCCCCATCGCAGCGACCATAGATCCGGCATGGCGCACCGCCCAATAGGCGAAATGCTGCAGGGCGAACTGCGCCTCGGGCGTGCCCGCCGCATGCAGCGCGCGCAGGTCGCTGAAACCGCCGAGGCCCAGAAGCCCGCTTTCCCGGTTCAGGATGCGGCGCGCCTGTTCCACCCCATGCACCTCGGCCAGCCGCAGTACCGCATTGCCGTCGATGCTGCCCGTCCGCGTGCCCATCGTCAGCCCGTCCAGCGGCGAATAGCCCATCGTCGTTGCAACCGAACGACCGTTCACAATTGCCGCCAGCGAGCAGCCGTTGCCGAGATGGCAGCCGAGGAGCCTTGCCGGCAGCGTTCCCCTCCCCCGCAGGATGCGCACCAGCGCCGCATAGCTGATCCCGTGAAAGCCATAGCGGCGCAGGCCCCGGTCGCGTTCCACCTTCGGCAGGGCATAGGTCACCGCCACCTCGGGGTTCGTCGCGTGGAAGGCGGTGTCAAAGGCGGCATACTGCGGAAGGTGCGGCGCGAGCTCGGTCACCGCCTGAATTCCCACCAGATTTGCCGGATTGTGCAGCGGAGCCAGAGGCACGCAGGTCGCGATCTGCTGCAAGACTTCGGGCGTGATCCGGCAGGTCGCTGTCAGGGCTGCGCCCCCATGCACCACACGATGCGCCGCTGCCGTCAGTCGGTCGACGGGCACCCCGGCCTGCGCCAGTCCCGCGGCCATCGCAGCCCGGTGGCCATCCGCCCCGATCTCGTTGACATTGGCCTTTGCGACCTCGCGTTCACCCTCGAAGACCTTCAGCTTCAACGAAGACGAACCCGCGTTCACAATCAGCCACATCAGATCAGCGCCTTCCCCAGCCCCAGCATGGCAAGACCGGCCAGGAGGACGATGGCAAAGCGGCGGAACTCTTGCGGGTCGGTCCCGAAGAAATGCCGACCTCCTAGCCAGTTGCCGAATAAGGTGACCGGCAGCGCGATCAGCGCGGCCCAAAGGGTATCCCAGGTCACCAGCCCGGCCAGCCAGTACAGCGGCGCGGAATAGAGGTCGAGCAGCGGGAAGTAGGCGATCAGCGTGGCGCGGAACACCGCGGCGGGCATCGGCTGCGCCGCGAAGAACGCCGCCACGGGCAGCCCCCCCATGCCGGGGGCGTTGGCGAGGCCAGAGATCACCCCCGCCACCCCGTTCGGTGCGCCCTTGATCTCGCCCGCAAAGCGCCAACCGGCCAGAAGCACGCCGCACATCAGAAGGACGTAGCCTGAAACGACCGCACGCGCGGTGTCCTCCGACACACCGGTCAGAATCCACAGCCCCAGCGGCAGCCCTATGGCCGCCCCGCCCAAAAGCCAGCCGACCCGCCGCCAGTCGACGTCCGGACCAGCCCCTTTGGCGTGCTGCAGCGACATGACCGTTTCCAGTATGACGACAACCGCGACGAAATTCAGCGGATTGGTCACCAGACTGGAGGCCGCAATCAGCAGCGCCGAAAAGCCGAAGCCGGAATAGCCCCGTACGAACCCGGCCACCAGGCAGGCGACGGCAAGCCAGGCCAGCGCGCCCGGGCCAAGGTCATAGGGCATGGCGCCGGGTCCCCAAGAATTTTCGCCGAAAATTCTTGGGCGTGCTCATCCCGCCACCTGCGACCGCATGTCGGCCTTGGAAATCCCCGCAACCTCAACCGGTTTCTTCATCGCGTCGCGGCGGAAGGGTTCGCCCAGTTCCTGGTTGATCAGCGCCTCGATCAGCGTGGTCTTGCCGTGGGTCATCTGATCGTCGATGGCCTTGTGCAGCGCCGCCGTCAGCTCTTCCATCGTCCGCGCCTGCACGCCCTGCAGCCCGCAGGCTTTGGCGATCCCGGCGTAGCTGACCCCGTCATCCAACTCGGTGCCGACGAAATTGTCGTCGTACCACAGCGTGGAGTTCCGCTTTTCCGCCCCCCACTGGTAGTTGCGGAAGACGACCATGGTGATCGCAGGCCATTCCGGCCGACCAATCGCCGTCAGCTCCGTCACCGCGATGCCGAAGGCGCCGTCTCCGGCAAAGCCCACGACGGGCGTATCCGGGCAGCCAATCTTGGCACCGACGATCGAGGGCAGGCCATAGCCGCAGGGCCCGAAGAGGCCGGGTGCCAAGTACTTCCGTCCCGCTTCAAACGACGGATAGGCGTTGCCGATGGCACAGTTGTTGCCAATGTCCGACGAGATGATCGCCTCCTTCGGCAGCGCGGACTGGATCGCGCGCCAGGCCATGCGGGGGCTCATCCACTCCGGCTTGGCATCCCGGGCGCGCTGGTTCCAACTGGTGCCGGGGTCGTCCTGTTCGTGGTCCATCGAGGACAATTCCTGCGCCCAGGCCGATTTCTTCTGTGCGATCAGGGCCTTGCGCTCCACCCGCCCGGCGTCTCCCGCTGTCTTCGACAACCGCGCCAGAATGCCTTCAGCCACCTTCTTCGCATCACCCACGATCCCCACTGTCACCGGCTTGGTCAGCCCGATCCGGTTCGGGTTGATGTCGACCTGGATCACCTTCGCCCCCTTCGGCCAGTAGTCGATCCCATAGCCCGGCAGGGTCGAGAACGGATTGAGCCGCGTGCCCAAGGCCAGGACGACGTCAGCCTGCGCGATCAGCTCCATCCCCGCCTTCGACCCGTTGTAGCCCAGCGGCCCCGCAAAGAGCGGATGCGAGCCCGGGAAGGCGTCGTTGTGCTGGTAGCCCACGCAGACCGGCGCGGTCAGCCGTTCCGCCAGGGCCATCGAGGCCGAAATCGCGCCCCCGATCACCACTCCAGCGCCGTTCAGGATCACCGGGAACTTGGCGGAGGACAGCAGTTGCGCCGCCTGCGCGATGGCGTCTTCGCCGCCCGAGGGCCGTTCGAATTCCACCACCGCCGGCATTGGCACGTCGATCACCTGGGTAAAGAAATCCCGCGGCATGTTGATCTGCGCCGGGGCAGACTGGCGCTTGGCCTGCAGGATCACGCGGTTCAGCACCTCGGCCACGCGAGAGGCATCGCGGACCTCTTCCTGATAGCAGACCATGTCCTTGAAGAGCGCCATCTGCTCGACTTCCTGAAAGCCGCCCATCCCGATGGTCTTGTTCGCGGCCTGCGGGGTCACCAGCAGGAGGGGAGTATGGTTCCAGTAGGCTGTCTTGACGGCAGTGACAAAGTTGGTGATGCCCGGCCCGTTCTGGGCGATCATCATCGACATCTTCCCGCTCGCCCGGGTGAACCCGTCGGCCATCATGCCCCCGGACCCTTCATGCGCGCAGTCCCAGAAGTGGATCCCCGCCTTGGGGAACAGGTCGGAGATCGGCATGAAGGCCGACCCGATGATCCCGAAGGCATGTTCGATGCCGTGCATCTGCAGCACTTTTACGAAGGCTTCCTCGGTCGTCATCTTCATCGCGGTTCTCCATGTCCCATGCGGCCCGATAAGGCCAGTTGCGGTCACCCTAACCGTCTGCCGCAGCATGCCTTAGGGCCAGTTACCCCGGCCCAATATGTCCAACCCTATCGCAATGCCCTGGCAATCCGGGCCACGCCCTCGGCGATCTTCAGCGGGGCGATGGAGGAGTAGGCGAGGCGGTAGAAATTCTGCGGGCCATTCCCGGCAAAGAACGCCCGCCCCGGTTCGATCAGCACGCCATCCGCCCGTAGTCGCAGCGCGAGTGTCTCGGTATCCACCCCCTCGGGTGCGCGCATCCAGAAGCTGGAGCCGCCGAAACCACCCTGCCCTGCCACTGTCAGCCCCTCCGCCGCAATCGCTTCGGCCATGACCTGACGGCGGCGGCGATAGGCGTTCTTCATCCGGTTGACCAGGGCGTCGTAGTGACCGAGGCCCAGGAAATAGGCCATTGTCCGCTGAATATGGCCGGGCGGGTGCTTCAGCATCAACCCGCGCAGCGCACGGGCCTCGGCGATGAAGCCTGGGGGGCCGACAAGATAGCCGAGCCGCAGACCCGGAAAGACGGACTTCGAGAAGGACCCCGCATAGATCACCCTCCCCCCGCGGTCCAAGGATTTCAGCGCCGGGGCGACGGGTTTCAGGAAGGACATCTCGAATTCGTAGTCGTCCTCGATGATGACGAAACCCTTGGCCTCGGCGGCCTCAAGCAAAGCCACGCGGCGGTCGACGGGCATGGTGGCGTTGGTCGGGCACTGATGCGAGGGTGTGGTGAAAACCACATCCGCGTCAATGGCTTGCGGCGGCAGGCCATGGGCGTCGACACCCACCGGGACGGCGGTGGCCCCGGTCGCGGCGACAATGGCACGCCAGGCGGGGTAACCGGGGTTTTCGACGACGGCCTTCCGATCCGGCCCCAAAAGAGCGGTGGCCGCGATCCAGAGCGCATTCTGCGCGCCGAGGGTCAAGAGGACCTCATCCTCCCGCGCAGCGATGCCCCGGCGGGGGAGGATGGTGCGCAAAAGCTCCTGGATCAGGAGGGGATCGTCGCGTTCGTAGTAGTCTGTCGTCAGTGCGGCAAAGTCGCGCTTGCCCAGGGCGCGAAGGGCGCATTGCCGCCAGTTCTGGTGGTCAAACAGCGTGGGGTCGGCCTGACCGTAGATGAAGGGATAGGGATAACGGTCCCAGTCTTCGGGCCGTTCCACCTTGGGGACAAGCGTGAAGCGGCCTTGCGTCAAGCCCTTGAAATCAATCGCCTCGACGCGGGGTTCGGATTGGGGAAACTCCGGCGCCAGGGGGGCGGTGTCCGAAACGAAATAGCCCGACCGCCCCTGCGCAGTAAGGTAGTCCGACGAGACAAGGTCGGCATAGGCCAGCGTCACGGTGATCCGGCTGACCCCCAGGTGTTCGGCCAGCCCCCGAGAAGACGGCATCCTTGCGGCAGGGCGAAAGCGGCCGGTCAGGATGCCTTGGGTGACCATGGCGCGGATCTGCTGTTGCAGGGACCCGGCGGCACCGGGCGTCAGGTAGAAGGCTTCAACCGGGATCGCGGCCATGGGGCCTCGCAAGGGATGGCGATAGGTCCAGATGAAGGCGCAGCGGGCCGCCAAGTGTCAAGCTGCGGCGGCCACGCCCCCGCGTCATCTTCACGTCTCTCGATCATTTTTATTGATGTTTGCACGGCTTCAGCCTACCTCGGTCCTGCCTGAAAAGATCCCAAGCCTACGGGTACTGCCAAGGCTGACCCGAAGCTGCCGCAATGTTCCGGCATAATTCAAGGCCATGATGCCAAATCTGACCTCCTCCGCCCGCGACTGGCTGACCACGTTGGCCCGTTACCGTGAACCGTCAACCCGCCGCAGCCTTTGGGAGCTGGCCGCCACTCTGGTGCCGTTCCTGGCACTCTGGGTCCTGGCCTGGATGGCGATGTCGGTCAGCCCATGGCTGGCGTTGGCCCTGGCGGTGCTGAACGGCGGATTCCTGGTGCGGATCTTCATCATCCAGCACGACTGCGGCCACGGCGCGTTCCTGAAGAACCGGACGGCGCAGGACTGGCTGGGGCGTGCCCTCGGCGTGCTGACGCTGACGCCCTATGCGGTCTGGCGGCGGACGCATTCGATCCACCACGCCCACCACGGCGACCTTGATGCCCGGGGGATCGGCGATGTCCTGACCCTGACGATCGAGGAATACCGGGCGCGGGGCTGGTGGGGGCGGCTGATGTACCGGCTTTACCGCAACCCGGTCGTGCTGTTCGTTCTGGGCCCCAGCTATCTGTTCTTGCTGCAAAATCGCCTGCCCTTCGGTCTGATGAAATCCGGCTGGCGCTACTGGACCTCGGCCATGGGCACCAATGCGATGATCGGGATCACCGTGGGCCTTTTGATCTGGTTCGGCGGGTTCTGGCCGGTGCTGCTGATCTACCTCCCCACCTCGCTGATCGCCGCGACGCTGGGGGTGTGGCTGTTCTACGTCCAGCACCAGTTCGAGGAGACGCACTGGTCCAAGGGCGAGGACTGGCAGCTGCACGATGCCGCGTTGGAGGGTTCATCCCACTACATCCTGCCGCAGCCCCTGCGCTGGTTTTCCGGCAACATCGGCATCCACCACGTCCACCACCTTTACTCCCGCATCCCGTTCTACCGCCTGCCCGAGGTGATCCGCGACCACCGCAGCCTCGCCGAAGCGCAGCGCCTGACGGTGCGCGAGAGCCTGCGGTCAGTGAACCTGCACCTGTGGGACACGGTGGAGGGCAAGCTGATGAGCTTCAAGGAAGCCCGCCGCCGGTATGGGGTGGCGTAAGCCTGCCTGCGTAGGGTGCGCTACAGCGCACCGATCCAGTCGCAACAAAGGGCAGCGCCCGACCGCCGGGTGGGCGAGCCACCGCGGAGTTGGGCGCTTTATGGTTCAACCCCTCCCACCGAAATTCTTGCAGGCTAACGTCTCAAAGCGCCCGCCCGAGGGGGCGGTCGGGCGCTGCCCGGCGGGCTTCGCCCTTGATTCCGGGCCGTAGATTTCTTTCCGACTATGGTGACAATTCAAGTCACGATCACTATATCTTGTGCGCGTTTCGAGTTGACGTTGCCCCCTGAGAGGACCAGAGATGAAGCGTAGCAGGTTCACCGAAGATCAGATCATCGGCATTCTGAAGGAGCATGAGGCTGGGGTTTCGGTCGCCGATCTGTGCCGCAAGCACGGCGTCAGCGATGCGACTGTCTACAAGTGGAAGGCCAAGTATGGTGGCGTGGATGTCAGTGAGGCGAAGCGCCTGAAGGGGCTTGAGGACGAGAACGCCCGTCTTAAGCGGTTGCTGGCCGATGCGATGCTCGACAATGCGGCGCTGAAGGATCTCTTGGGAAAAAAGTGGTGACGCCCGCCGGAAAGCGGCAAGCGGTCGCGCATCTGGTGGCGGGCCACGGGATGAGCGAGCGGCGGGCGTGCCGGGTGATCGGCTGTTGCCGGATGACCATGCGCTATGAGGCGATCCGACAGGAGGACCCTGTGCTGCGCGAGCGGCTGAAGGAACTGGCCCGTGTCCGTCGCCGGTTCGGCTACCGGCGGCTGCATGTCTTCCTGCGCCGCGAGGGGCATGAGGTGAATCACAAGCGCCTGTTCCGGATCTACCGCGAGGAGCGGCTGCACGTGCGCCGTCGCGGTGGACGCAGGCGGGCCATCGGCACGCGGGCCCCGATGGCGCTGCCGCTGATGCCGAACCAGCGCTGGTCGCTCGACTTCGTATCGGACCAGTTGACCGATGGCCGCCGCTTCCGGATCATGACCGTGGTCGACGACTGCACGCGGGAATGCCTCGCCCTCATCGCCGACACGTCCCTGTCCGGCGCACGGGTGGCGCGGGAACTGGCGGCCCTGTTCGAGGTCCGCGGCAAGCCAATGACGGTGGTCAGCGACAACGGGACCGAGTTCACCTCGAACGCTATCCTGACCTTTGCCGATGATCGCAAGATCGACTGGCACTACATCGCGCCCGGCAAGCCGACCCAGAACGCCTTCATCGAGAGCTTCAACGGTCGCCTGCGCGACGAGCTTCTGAACGAGACGCTGTTTGCGTCCCTGAACCACGCCCGCGCCACGCTCGCGGCCTGGCGCACAGACTACAACACCGAACGCCCGCACTCCCGCCTCGGCTGGCAGACACCCGCCGCCTTCGCCCAGACCTTCGCCCTGCAACGGGGCCTGACGCTGCGCAACCCGCAAAGCTCCGCGCCAGCCCCCGTTGCCCAAACCGCCCAAGCAGGCAAAACTCAAATCCGGAGTCTCGCTCACGCTGGATAATAGTTGGGGGCAACGTCAGAGTGGAGAAAGCCGTGACAGAGAATGCGCTTGTTGTCCCGACCCGCAGTGCCGTCGGTTGGTACGAGGCAAACATTCCTATTCGCGGCTGTGCCTTTGACTTGGAGCAAGTCAAGCAATTCTACACCGGACTGACGAAGATCAACCGAGAATTTGGCGAAAGGGTCATAGCAACCTTGCAGCGAGATGCCGGTTTGGATGACGAGGAATGGGAGCAACGAAAACGCTTCCTCCTCGACGATGCCTTCCGCATTACTGTTACGATCAAGGGTCAGCATAACGAGCAACTCTACGGAGAGGACTTGAGCGTCTTTCAAGCAGAAAACGCGCCACTTCCGATTGCCACAATTTACCTCACCAACTCTACCGCGTGGAGGCGGAACGCTCAGAACTCTTCGCCACCGAACGAGATTGAAGTGCTACTCGATTTCAGTAGGCCAGCCCTAATAGATCCCAATCTTTTCGTCTCAGAAGCTACGCCGAACTCAAGTTCTGTGAAGATCAATGCTCGGGATATGACTTACTTTAGAGCCGTTCGACAGCTGGTCGAAGAAAAGCTGCTCCGCAATCGCACCGTCTACTCAATGATCCATAGAAACTACGCCTATGATTTCGGGATCTGGCTTTTCGTACTCCCGACAGCCCTACTGCTAACAACGTACTATATGGATCAATGGCTTCCGGCAGATGGACCCAACGCAAGCTATCGTTGGGCGTTTTTCATTTACGGAGTTGGAGTTGTCCTGGTGGCTTACAGAGTGTTGGTCAGCTATGCCAAGTGGGCTTTTCCGGTAACTGTACTCAAAGAGAACAGGGACCAATCATGGAAGCATCGCGTAGTAATCGGCGCGGTATTCGCATGGCTGTTCTATAAGGCCGTAGATATCGTCTGGGCGCTGGTAAGTCCTTTGTAATCAACAAGAAAAATGGGGTGCCCCTAAAGGGACACCCTCTCCAGCCGAAAACAGCCTCAATCCCTACCCAAACACCCTTCCCAGCGCGCCATCAATCGCCGTGGTGATCTCGTCGATATCATCCTTCGTCGCGATCAGCGCGGGGCTCAGGCACAACGTGTTGTTCAACCCCGGCAGCGAGCGGTTCGTCGCCCCGATGATGACCCCCTGCGCCATGCAGTCGGCGACGACGGCCTGGACCAGCTTCTCGGGCGCAGGCTCTTTGGTGGCACGGTCGGCCACCAGTTCGGCCCCCAGGAACAGCCCCTTGCCACGGACGTCGCCGATGACCTTGTGCTTGTCCATCAGCGCGGCGAGGTTCCCAAGGCAGTAGTCGCCCATGTCGAGGGTGTTCTGCAGCAAGCCCTCTTCCTCGATGATCTTCATGTTCTCCAACGCTGCGGCGGGGCCAGAGGTGCAGCCGCCGAAGGTGGAGATGTCGCGGAAGTAGCTCATCAGGTCCGAGGGGTCGTCCTTGAACATCTCGAAGACGGCTTCGGTGGTGACCGTGCAGGAGATCGCGGCGTAGCCCGAGGCGACGCCTTTGGCCATGGTCACGAAGTCCGGCTGGATGCCGTAGTGCTGGTAGCCGAACCAGGTGCCGGTGCGGCCGACGCCGCAGACGACCTCGTCAATTGCCAGGAGGATGTTGTATTTCTTGCAGATTTCCTGCACCCGCTCCCAATAGCCCTGCGGGGGCACGATCACGCCGCCGCCGGCGGTGACGGGCTCCAGGATCAGGCAGCCGACGGTGTCGGGGCCTTCGCGCAGGATGACTTCCTCGATCGCGTCAGCGGCGCGTACCCCATAGTTTTCGACGTCCCACTGCGCGCGGTATTCCAGGCAATGCGGCACGCGGACGAAGCCATCCGGGAACGGCCCGTACTGCATCGCGCGCTGGTCCTGCCCCGCCGAGGCGAGGGCGGCAATGGTCGTGCCGTGGTAATCGCGGTCGCGATACAGGATCTTCCACTTCTTGCCGCCGTGGTGCCGATGCGCGATCTGGCGCACCATCTTGTAGACCTTCTCGTTCGCCTCGGACCCCGAGTTCGAATAGTAGACCCGGGTCAGGCCCGGCATCTTTTCGGTCAGGCGCTTGGAGAACAGCGCGCCGGGGATCGAACCGGCGGACCCGGCGAAATAGTTGAGCTTGATCAGCTGGTCGCGGACGGCGTTGGCAATGGATTCCCGGCCGTAGCCTACGTTGACAGTCCATACCCCGCCCGAGACCGCGTCGATGTGTTCCTTGCCCTTGGCATCCCAGACCCGCATCCCCTTGCCCTCGACGATGACGCGGGGGTCGACGGTTTCGTACTGCTTGTGCTGCGACAGATGGTGCCAGACATGGGCGCGGTCGGCCTGGACCACGGCACCGATGTCGTTCATTCCCGAGAAGCCTTCCATGCGGCGTCCTTTCCGTTCGATTTGCGCGCATGATCCTGTATCTGCCCGATTGCAGTTAGGACCAGACGCATGCTGCCGTTATAGCCAGGCGTCACACCCGGTAGTAGTCGCGGTACCAGTCGACAAAGGGCTTGAGGCCGGTGGCAAGCTCGGTTCCCGGCCGAAATCCCGTAAGCCGCTGCAAAAGCGAGCAATCCGCCCAGGTTGCGGGCACATCGCCGGGCTGCATCGGCAGGAAGTTGCAGATCGCCTTGCGGTCGAGGAGGGTTTCCAGCGTGCGGATGAACTCCATCAGGTGGATGCGGTCGGAGTTGCCGATGTTGACGATCCGGTGCGGCGCTATGGGGCTGAGGCTGTCGCCCTCGATGGCCGTGTCCCGCGTGGCAGGCAGAGGCGGGGCAAGAGGCAACAGGCGGGACACGCCTTCGACCAGATCCTCGACGGCGGTGAAGTCGCGCCAAAGCTCGCCGTGGTTGTAGACGTCGATCGGGCGACCCTGCAAGATCGCATCGGTGAACTTGAAATACGCGAGATCGGGGCGGCCCCAGGCGCCGTAGACGGTGAAGAACCGAAACAGCGTGATCGGCAGGCCCCAGAGATGGGCATAGGAATGCGCCAGGCCTTCAACCGCCTTCTTGGTCGCGGCATAAACCGTCAGCGGGTGGTCGGTGCGGTCGGTCTCACGGAACGGCATGTCGGGGTTGGCACCGTAGACGGATGAGGTCGAGGCGATCATCAGGTGCTTGACGCCAATGCGGCGCGCGACCTCCAAGACATTGAAACTACCGGTGAAGTTCGTCTCGACATAGGACCGGGGGTGGGTCAGGCTGTAGCGGACCCCGGCCTGCGCGGCCAGATGTATGATCGCATCCGGGGCGAAGTCATCGACCGTGCGGTCCAGCGTCGCCATATCCTCCAGCATCGCTTCGGTCGCGGAAAAGCCGGGGGTCTGGTGCAGGAGCGCGTGGCGCTTTTGCTTCAGCGTCACATCGTAATAGGGCGTCATCCCGTCGTAGCCGTGCACCCGGTAACCCGCCGCCAGAAGTCGCCGCGCAAGGTGAAAGCCGATGAAGCCGGCCGTCCCGGTGATGAGGATCTTCTGCACGAAAGCCCTTCCCTGCGCGCCTGCGGCGGACAATCCGCGCCGACCCGGTTCAAGTCAAGCCCGCCCCGGCGCCATACCCCTGCCAATGCCCTTGCAGAGCCCGGACGCTTCGGCTATCCCGTGCCCACCTTCGCGGCGGGTTGGCGGAGAGGTTACGCACCGGATTGCAAATCCGTGAAGACCGGTTCGATTCCGGTACCCGCCTCCAATTTTCTACTCAGTGCCTTGAAATAAGGCTATTTTTCCTCATCGGTACTCCTTCACCCCGCATGAAACCCACCAAATTGTCTGCGCATGGTCGCGACACTCTGCGACAGAATCTTTGGTTGCCGGTACCTCAACTGGATACCCTGGCAAAATGCCAGCGGTCGCCCTGGCACACCGAACTATCAACGCAGTGGAGACAGCCTACATGCGGGGTGACATGGTGGAGAATCGCCGCGCAATGATGGGGGTTGGGTGGCATTTCCGGAAGGCGTGTAGGGCGATGAAATTTCCTGTCAGATTGACGGCATCTGCAGTTTGGAGGGATTGCCGAGTCGTTCCTTTTCGTCGCCTCACCTTTGAACTGCAAGTTGAAATGATCTCAGGCCCCTTACGCGTCAAACTGAGTATGCCATCAAATTGGGGGTTGGCTTCAATCTGCAAACTGAAGGTGTGGCCCGTTCAGCCAGAAATGCCCTGCGTCCACGTTGGATTGGGACGAAACTTTTGATTCTCTCTGGACCCTTCGTAAGGCAAACTCAATTCGCAATCACGTCGCAATCCAGCGCACGGATGCGTCCCTGGCTCGCACGCTGGGGAGCGCAGCGATCGGGGTTCGAGCTGACGTCATGTCTGCTTTTGTGAGGGAGATTACCGTGTCGAAAGCCGATCACTCACTTGCCAAGGTTTGGGGTTCCTCAGCGACCTGGGATGTCGGAGCTGCGGAGCAATTGGTTCTTGCTGTTCATGGCGCGGGCCCAGAGTGCGCGCCGCATTTCTTGCGCCCAAGAGAAGGCGAGAAGCCGCACCGACTGTCCGAGTGGCGCGATCTGATGGGTCAGCTGGCAGAGTACGTTTCGGATGCTTTCACCCGCCGCGATGTCTTGCCT